>ENA-ORNK01000004-ORNK01000004.1-human-gut-metagenome-genome-assembly--contig:-NODE-4-length-338461-cov-9.494264_pt1 | contig 338461 bp, 255 predicted proteins | sample MGYA00242115_ERZ509022 | MGnify/ENA primary metagenome ERZ509022 (study PRJEB26280, sample SAMEA2338690) | human gut metagenome | biome: human gut; feature: human-associated habitat; material: faeces...
CACTGAAAGGCGCGAAAATGGAGGTAAACGGAAGTGGAGGCAGATTAGACAGGAAAAACTTCAAAAGAGAAATCCGTAAAAAGAAGAAGCCTCAAAGGAAAAGGAATATCGCCGGAAGCGTGAAACCGGGCAAACCACATGCAAGGAAGTATGATTTTATATGTTCGGCCAGACTTGTCAGATCGGGCGGATAAAATCATTCTTCCCGGTTTGCCTGCTGTGGGTGACGGCTTGTGCCATTCATGGGCAAGCGGTCATGCACGGCTTTCCGCTTACGGCTCAAAGGAACAGCAAAAAAGAAAAAGTCCTCTGAAAATCCGTAAAAGCACCTCCTTGGCATAAGCGCAAAAAGAAATGGGCCTCGCGTCATAAGTCTGAAACGATAATCGCTCGTTCAGGCGTGACGCAAAGCCCTTTTCTCCGCTTATGCGGTAGTCGGCATACGGTCGTCCAAAATCCTTTTGGGCGATGGTGTACCGACGGACAAAACCGCTTTTACGGAAAAGCCCGCAAAAATAAGGTGAAAAAATCAGGGAGATTTTGTCTTAATCTCCCGTTTTATTTGTACTTTTGCACTTGAAGAGTTCTTTGAAGGTTACGCAACGTGCAGAAGGATGATGCAGTAGATAACTAACTAAATCGTAACCTATTACCATAATGAGCGGATAATGCATGCTCATTTTCAATATCTTAGACCTTTCTCATAACTTCTAGTTACAAAGATAACAAATTATCTCCGGCAAAGAAAAAGCATGATACTGAAATAATACTGAAAAACTGTTTGCGTTTCATTAAAAGGAACATGTTGTTTCTCGGTGTGAAACAGGTCGTTCCTTTAAAAGAAACGACCCGTTGGTTTAAAAGGGAAAAGTCCCTTTTTATAAAGCATTGTTATTCAAATCATTACTTCGGCTTCACATTCCACACCAATAAAGCGAAAAATACAGACAATAAAGCCGCTCCTATCCAAAACCAATTGATATAAGTGAAATCATAAACATCGACTCCATTCTGAACCGTCTTTTGCCCCTCTATCAGAACACCACTCATTACATCCTGTAATCCGGCCCCAATATAACTGGCAATGCCGACTACCCCCAATGCTGCTCCCGACGCATTGCGAGGAGCAATATCGACTGCCATCAGGCCACCTAAAAAACAAATGAGAACTCCGATACCCAAACCGAAAAGAACCATGGCCAACACATCTATCCAAAAGTGTACACCGGGAACCAACAAGAACAGGCTAAGTGCAAGAACATTCATCAATCCGAAAATCAGGGCGGGAACATTTCGACGACCGCCAAATAACTTGTCAGAAATAACACCCGAAAATATGGTACCTACGATACCACAGACTGGACAAATGGAAATAATGAAGCTGGCATCCAACGTGGAATATCCTTTTTGCGCTTCTAGATAAAAAACACCCCAGCTATTGATAGCATAGCGACTGATATACATAAAAGCACTCGAAAGAGCCAGTATCCAGATGGCAGGCATCATCAATACCTGGCGTTGGGCTTTATTAAAGTCTGTCGTTTCCACCACACTCATCTCCTCTTTCTGTTTGGGAGCATTTACAGGAGGAAAGCCCTGACTCTCGGGAGTGTCATGGAAGAACTTCCACACAATTAAAGCACCAAGCAAACCAACAATACCGGCACCGAAGAAACCGTATCTCCACCCCAATACACTAACGATAGACGCAACAATTAGGAAGGTCAACGCCTCACCGATATTGTGGCTGGCAGACCAAAATCCGTAATAGGAACCTCGTTCTTTGTCCGTGAACCAACGGGAAAGTCCCACTACACAAGAAGCAGCACCCATAGACTGAAACCAGCCACTAATCCCCCAAAGGAGAGCAAACAGAATAAAAGAATGGGTAAAACCCAGGCACAGGTTCACTAAAGCAGTTACCAGTAAACCGGTAGTCATAAAGCGGTTGATATTGCTACGGTCGGCCAGAAAACCATTCGTAAATTTTCCAAGGGCGTAAGTAAAGAACAATACCGAACCGATAATTCCCAGTTCTGTTTCGGAGAAAATTCCTTCATCTACGATGGGCTTCTTCACGACATTCAGGCTAAGACGACAAACATAGTACATGCCGTAACCGAAAGTGGCTGAAAGAAAAGTAAACCATTTCAGGTATTTCAGACGACGGGCATCGGAATGAAGATGTTGTGAGCCGGATGAAGACAAAGCTTCCCCGTTACAAGGTCTCGGTGAAGAGACCTTGTAAAAGTTTATAAGTTGTTTCAACATGAAAAAGTCTATTTAGTCGTGAAGTTTCTTTTTGCGCAGATACTCCAATAAGAGGGCAGGACGGTCAGTTTGAATTAATTTGGCTCCCTGATTAATGATCCATCCCCAGCTTTCATCCGGTTGATGAAGTTCTACTGCACGGTCGTCATCATGACCACCACATAATTCGGGCCAAAGAGAGTTTATAAACAACTTAGAACCCGTATCACGCACTTTTTTTATCAGGTTAAGCACCTCAGGACTATCATTATCAAACACTAACTCATAAGCAGCAGGCTTCATGTGAGTCTTGTAACTGTCAATAATAGCTTCGGCTCCTTTTTTATGCAACTGTACAATAGGCATAAAAATCACTTTATCCAATACAGCACCGTTTTCGGCTTTCACTTGTTCATAAGGAAGGCCGGCTTTGATAACACACTGGTCAACCGTTCCCGTCTTTTCGAGTACAATATAAGCTTCCTGAAAATAATCATACCCCTTATCAATATTTACCATGATCTTACCTTTGCAGAGCAACATCACTTCTTCCAATGTAGGAATCTGATGTCTTGTCTTACAAGCTACTCCATTTTTAAGACGCATTGCTTTCAATTCGGCCAATGTATAATCTTCCACCAGTCCTTTTCCAGACATGGTACGATTGATCGTTTTATCATGCATCACTACTAAATGTCCGTCTTTGGTTCGTTTCAAATCGATCTCCACCATATCGACACCCATATCAATGCAATTCTGTATACCTTGCAATGAGTTTTCCGGGGCATTACGCCAGTCAGCCCGGTGGGATACAACCAATATTTTATCTGGATGATTTCCCAGCAGATTTTCTCTGATTTCAGCTATTCTATTTTGAGCAACAGCCAGTTGCACCAAACACAGAAGAAGTATGAAGTTACATATCCGTTTCATAAGTTCAAGCATTAAGAATTTTAGTTCAGTTTATTGTTTTTCCAGACTAGTTTTTCTCCCCACATTGGTACATAAGTCTGTTCACAGTTAATCTTCGAAGCCCGTTCGAGTGCCATATCCAATGACCATCTTGATTCATCAACACCTGCATGAGCCAGTTCCAAGATATGTGATAACAAGACATAATCGGGCTCCACCTGTCCCGCACCTGAACCCAGAATATTATTTTCGGTCAGAGCATTGGGAGCATAACGCGGTATCAAAACATTCACATGAGAAGCCAGATTCGTATATTGTTCCGGTTTATAGTTAGAGTCTCCTACATGCATAAAAACGAAATTACCGGTATCTTCCCCACAATCGATCGAAAACACAGTCACAAAATTAGATAACCCGGCATTGTTATGGTCAGTGATACAGGTTTTAATCTTGAATTTTCCAATTTCATAATCTTTATCCCCCTTTGCAGTATAAGGATATGTCGCGTCTTTCAAATAGTTGGATAACACCGGTTTACCTAAATCAAACATAGCCTGGATAAGATCATTACTATAATGATCGGAGTGCTTGTGTGTAACACAGAGAAAATCAATATAAGGTGCCAGCTCTTTCGCCCAACGATGAGAAATGTCAATAGCAAAACATCCTGACGGAGTTTTTACCACATACCCCATATTATAGAGTAACCAGATCGCTGCCGTACCATTTTCTACTTTTGAGTTTTTAATTCCATCCATCACACGATCAAATGCACTCCGATAAAAATAGATAATCGGATCACACTTTTCCATACTCGTACTCGCCTGATCGAAGCCATTCAGATAACTGACGAAATAATCATCTTTACACTTATCCGCATATCCCTGGATCTTGGTCAAAGTAGTGGTACGTCCGGTATTGACAATCAAAGGAGAAGAACTCCACAACTGTTCCGCAGTGGCATCTACTTCCTCTGCCAATTGTGTAAGAATTTCTTCATAACCTGTTTCGGTACTGTTGTTGTCATCATCATCACAAGCAACAAAACCTATTACCAAAAGGCAAAACAGTAAATATTGTATTTTTCTTATTATATCCATCTTATTTCTGATTTTTATAGTCATTAATTATTTTATTGAAAGTCTCAACCACCCGTTCCGGTGTCGGACGCGTATTGTCGTTTTCATGGTCTTTGGTAGCTTCATACATGAAAACCCCTTCATAGCCGATTCCTTCGAGTGCATGCATTAACTTTCCCCATTGAATGTCACCTTGTGTAGGAAGCCAATGACACTCGTTGACAAAATCAAAGTCCGAAGCGTGTATAGTACCTATACGTTCACCAACAGTTTCTACAAAATGCCCTGTCGTCCCTTTAGTATAATGATTGGTATCAAAACAAACCTTCACACCCGGAGTATCTTTGATTATTTCCAAAAGCTCTTCAGGAGTATTACCCAGACAAGTTCTCGGCAGATTTTCGATGCACAACTGTGCTCCTATTTGATCCGCATATTTTTTCAGATAAGCGATAGACCTGGAAGCATTAGTTATTCTTTGTGCCCGAATACTGTCAGCAATAGGCTCGGAACTAGGATGCAGTACCAAACATTTCGGCTGAAACTGAGCGCACTGTCCAATCATCTCCGCCATAAAATCTACATTTTCTTTCCTTTTCTTTTCATCCAGCACCGATATATCCAACGTGCGTGAGAAAGGAAGATGTATAGACCAGACCTTGATACCGGCACTATCAATTTTTGCTTTCATATCCCGGATACGAGGAACAACTTCATCTGCCGGAACTCCTCTATAACACTGGTTAAATGCTACTTCCACATACTCTACCCCCACAGACCGGGCTTGAGAAAAGTCTGTGGAAGCAGGTACTTTCCACAAAGCTGTAGTCGTACCTACTTTATATTTCTGTGCATATAAACCCATTGTCATCGCCATAAATAAGATAAAAACAGGAACTCTCATTATCGCTTACTTTTGACGGTTTGTACCTTGAATATCACCACCACGAATACTCCAGGAGTCTGTTGCTAATGTCTTATTGACAGCAAAAGCCTTTATCGAACCGATATTATTAGATCCGATCGTTCCGCAATAAAGCCGTCTGTCCGGACCAATGCTAACAGCTGCCATGACCTGTTGTCCCACAGTCTCTTCAAAAACAATGTTTCCATTAGTGATGTCAAGTCCCAGCACTTTGTTATTCGATTGGGTACCTATATAAAGAATACCATCCGTACTCAAAGCACCTCCACTGTAGTTCAAATTGTTACCCACATTTTTCTCCCAGATTTTAGATCCGCTGGCATTTACTGCATGAACAGTCTGCGATCCTTTTTCAGTAAAATAGACATTGCCATTTTTATCAGCAATCGGGAAATAAGCATCTCCTTTTGTAGTCGGATACGTCCATTTCTTTGTTCCGTTTGTCATATCAACAGCAACGAGTCCTCCGTTTTTCAAAGTCGCATAAAGTACCTGATCCTTCAAAGCAAACGTAGCCTGTTCTGTCACATTCACTTCTTCCAATTTCCAATTCTGCTCTTTATTCGATTTAAAAGAATAAATGGCTGCACTTGTACCTGCATAAACATTTCCGGCTTTATCAATAGCCACAGCACTACCGGTTGCTCCGTCAAGCGATTGTTGCCATTTAATAGCACCACTGGATGCATCCAGCGCATACAACGTACTCTTATTGGTGAGACAGTAAAGAACACCATCGGCCGACAATGCAGGGAAAGCTCCTATCGCAGCATCCAATTTTACTGCCCACTTTTGAGTTCCGTTCGGATTAATAGCATATACATTATTAATAGTGGCATTTCTTACACACTGATAGATTGTACCATCAGGAGCCACCAACGCACCTCCGCCATAAGTTATCTGACTGATAGCAAACACCCACTTGAATTCACCGCTCACTACGTCAATAGCAAATAAATGACCCGCAGGAGTAGATGTCGGGATATACATTGTTTTTCCATCCGGAGAGAACACCGGATTGGAGGTCTTTACATATCCGGTAAGTCCACCGAAGTTCAAATCGACAGAATTCCATTTATAATTGCCGACCGTGACAGTCAGACTGCCCGACTCGGTGGTATTATTAACATAAGTCACCGTTACAGCCACTGTATAAGTACCGGTAGTAGTAAAAGCATGCACCGGATTGTTTTCTCCCGATGTCGTACCATCACCAAAATCCCAACTTACCGATTTCACTTCACCAGCCATGAAATACATATCGTTATAAGCAAAGGTAGAAGGCTCCCACACAACCAGTTCCGTACTAGCGAGAATAGGATAGATCAATCCGGGAGTAGCAGAAGTTTCCACCGCAATAGAATTGCCTGTAGGATAAACACAGACTACATTGAATGTATATTCCTGATCGTTAGTCAAACCATCAACGATGTATTCTTCCAATGAAGTATCATCCAGATTGATAATCTGATTACCGGGATTCACGGTAACCTGATAGCGAGTGAAACGTTCACTCGCAGGTTTCGTCCATCTCAAACGCACTCTTTCATTGCCGGCTGCTGCCGTCAGATCAGAAATCGGATATCTTGCATTCTTCGGTGTACAGGCAGCAGTAGTTTTACTGGCCAATCCTCCCGCATAACGAGGTTGCACAGAAAAAGTGTAAGCAACATCGTTCACCAGATTATTGATAGTGGCAGTCATTGTTTTTGCATCCACAGTCATCTCGCCTCCTTCCGCTTCTGATGATCCGGAAGTCCAAAGAATCAAATATTCATTCGGACGGGCATTCTCGTATGCTTCCCAGGAAAGAGTCACATTCATATCTCCGGCTGTTGCCGTTAGTGACTTCAGTTCATATAAATCGAAACTTGCCTTTGGCAGATCTTCTTCACAAGCAGTAAAGACTACCGTGAAAATAAACAACAAGCTATATAGTATTTTTTTCATCGTTTGATTTCTTTTAGTTTAATCCTATTAATATCCCGTATTCTGCCACAACAGTTCTGTATTGTTTATTCTTTCCAACTCCGTTTTTGGAATAGGATACAGGTATTGATAGTCCTGAATAATATGTCCTTCTACTTTCATAGCCTCCTTAGCACCTCCCATACGTACCAAATCGAACCAACGCTGTCCCTCATAAGGAAACTCCTGCTGACGTTCCAACATAATCGCTTTACGGAAGCTATCCTGATCGGGAAGCTCTGTTATCTGAAGCGGAGACAATCCGGCACGAGTATGCACAGCATTCAAAGCAACCATAGCTTCTGAATTCTGCAAATTACTATAACTGATTTCATTCAAAGCTTCGGCGTACATTAACAGCACATCGGCATAACGGAGAATAATCTGGTCATTACCGACTGTATTATAGGTCGCACTTTTGACATCTTTAAATTTATTCATCACGCATACTTTATCTTCCACCTTTACATAGGTAATCAGATTCTTGCGCTTATCCCCATCTTTGTAGCACTCTTTCAGAGACTTTGTCTGATTGGTATCATCAGTCAGATTAATAATAGAGAACCAATATCCATGTCCTTCTCCTTCAACATCTTTATTAAAGCGAACAGCAAAAATAATCTCATCATTCATTTTATTGTTCACGTCAAACACTTGTTCGGGAGTAGTCATTAAAGAATACCGACCCACTAGTTGAGATAGCACATTGCGAGCCTCCGTCCATTTATGGAAAGTCAGGTAAATCTTGCCGAGCAATGCCATTGCAGCACCGGAAGTCACTCGTCCCATATCGGCACTTGTATAAGAAGACGGCAACATATTTTCATTAATAACCTGATTCAAATCACCGACAAGAAAATCATAAACCTGTTGATCGGAACTGCGCCCGATTTTAAGAGCTTCAGCCACCGTCACCACTTTATTAGTCATCGGTATCCCTCCCCATAAACGATACATATTAAAATAAGTAAGGGCACGGATAAAAAGAGCTTCGCCTTTATATTGTTTTTTCAGAGTTGCGTCGAAGTTGGCCTCATCAATTCTATCTAATACAAGATTGCAACGATAGACTCCATTATTAAAGTTTGCCCAGGCATCTTCCAAAATTCCATTAGAGGCTTTATCTGCAAACTGATCGATATCATAACGGTCTTGTGTTCCGGCAGTGGGCGCACTCAATGTCAAATTATCACTCCGATATTCGCAACACTCTGTAAAATAGGAAACTTGTGTCTGCAATTTGGAGTAACATCCTATCACAGCTACATTAAAATCTTCCGCTGTCTTATATACCTTGTCGGTAGGCACACTGCTACTCGGTTCCAAATCGAAGAAACTATCTGTACAAGCAACTGATAACAAGGCAGTTGATAGGAATAGTATTAGTTTATATTTTTTCATATAACGTGTATTTTAAAGGATGATTAAAGTGTTATGTTTAGCCCAAACAAGAATGTTTTAGCTAATGGATAAGTTCCATAATCCTCACCCGGTGAAAGAGAATTACTCGGACGTGCATTTACTTCCGGATTATATCCGCTATAATTAGTCGAAGTCCATAAATTTTGTCCGGAAACGTAAACTCTTAATTTTTCCACGAAAAAGCGTTGAGTCAGGTTCTTCGGTAAGGTATATCCTAGTGTCACATTCTGCAGTCGCAGATAAGAACCATCTTCCAGATGCCAGGTTGAAGTACGACCATTATACCCCTTTGACTTACGGTTGGCACGATTCACCTGACCGTTTCCCGGATCTTCCGGACTTTTCCAACGATTCAAGGCTATAGTGGTGCCATTGGTATTACCTTCCAGATTATCAATGTAACGACGATTCAGATTCAGAATCTCATTACCATATACTCCTTGAAAATTAAAATCAAGGTCAAACCCCTTAAACCAGACTTTACCACCAAACCCATAGGTAAAATCGGGCATATAGTTACCCACGATTGTACGATCTTTATCCAAATCCATCACTCCATCCCCGTCTACATCCACAAAGCGGAAATCTCCCGGCTGGGTATTGCTGAAATGAGGATACTTTTTTAATTCTTCTTCATTGGAGAAAATTCCATCCTGCACCAACAGATAATAACATCCGATGGGTTCACCGACTTTCGTTATGTAATAAGCATGATCTACGCTACCGGTAGATATGATAGGAGCATTACCCGGACCGAGTGCCTTCACTTCGTTCGTATTAGTGGCATAATTAGCATTAAACGAATAACCGAAATCTTTAGTTATATTCTTCTGTGAGGTCAAAGCAACTTCCCATCCCCTATTATTCACTTTACCGATATTCATCAATGCAGTGCTATATCCGGTCAGGTGGGGAACTGGTACATTCAACAACATATTAGAGGTATTGGTATTATAATAATCCACAGTTAATCCCAGCAATCCTTTGAACATCTGCAAATCAACACCCACATTCACCATCGCATTCTTTTCCCAACTCAAATCTTCATTCTTTATGGTACTTGGCTTATAACCATTCACCAATTGTCCGTTACCTGTGCCAAGCACATAATTATCCAAAGCCATCAGAGACAAATGATCATAATTGCCAATCTGGAAGTTACCGGTCACTCCATAACTCGCTCTTAACTTCAAATCATCAACAAACGACAGACACTTAGCCTTCATAAAGAAGTCTTCTCCGCTTATTCTCCACGCCAAAGAAGCTGAAGGAAAATATCCCCACCGATTATTCTTGCCAAAACGGGAAGAACCGTCTGCACGAATAGCTGCCGAAGCCATATATTTACCTTTATAGCTATACTGCATACGCGCCAGATAAGAAGCAATCGTCCATTGGGTTTTATCAGATGCACCTTTCGTCACCGTACCTCCGGAAATTGTTTGTATATAGTCGTTCGGGAAATCGGTCGCCGTCACATTATCTCCTTTATATGTCTCTTTTTGAGCCGACTGTACTAAGACCACATTGATGGAATGAGCATCTTTAATCGTTGTGTTATAATTGATTTTATTCTCCACCAACCAGTTGAAATAAAAACCTGATGAACTGTAGGCTGTCGGATTTGACTTTACATCATAATACTTTTGTCCCAATAAAGGAAGTTCCGAAGAACGATATTGGTCATTATGCGAACCATAATAATCGCCACCAAAAGAAATGTTATAAGTAAGCCCCTTATACAACTCCAATTCAGCAAAAACTTTTCCGACAATCGCCATACGGTCTACAACATCCGATTGTAAGTTTGCCATGGCTACCGGGTTCAATACGGCATTATGCTGATAGTCATTTCCAATTCTCCAATAGCCGTTTCCCTGATAATTATAGCTGCCATCCGCATTATACACCGGCCATACCGGAGGCATCATCAATGCCGATTGCACAATACCATTAGATCCGGAAGCATCTACCCGATTGGAAGTAGAATAGGAAGGCGAGAAATTCAGACCAAATTTCAGTCTTTTATATTTCCCGTCCAAATTCATACGCATACTATATTTCTTAAAGTCGGAATTAATTATAATACCCTCTTTATCATAATAGTTGGCAGAAATGAAATAGCCGACTGTTTTTCCTCTGCCGGAAATAGAAACATTGTGGCTGGTAGTAGCAGCAGTACGAAAAATAGCATCTTGCCAATCCGTATCCGTCAACCCCTTATCACCATTCAGGGAAAGAGTTCGGTAGGAATACGTTCCCATGAGTTCGGGCGCATTCCGTTCGGGTCATCCGGTGACCCTCCGGGATTAGCATCCAGATAAGCGTTGTCATGACCATCCTTTGCAAATTCGGCAAACTGATATGCATTCATCATTGAAAGTTTCTTCGAAACACTCTGGATGCCATAATATCCATCATACTGCACTTTCATCTTTTCCGATTGTCCCTGCTTGGTCGTGATAATAATGACACCGTTGGAACCGCGACTACCATAAATAGCTGCCGACGAAGCATCTTTCAAAACTTCCACAGATTCGACATCATTATTATTCAGATTGGCAAATCCACGTTCTACCGGCACGCCATCAATAATATAAAGAGGATCACTACCGGCATTAACCGTACTGATACCACGAACACGGATACTTACACTTCCCTCCGGATCACCACTTGGCTGTGTAACCTGTACCCCCGGCATCTTACCCGCCAACGCCTGACGAAAGTCTGAAGCAGAAACGTCCGCAATTTGTTCAGCTTTCACGGAAGAAATAGAAGTAGAGACGTCTCTTTTCCTCTGAACTCCATATCCCACCACTACTACCTCATCAATCATCTTACTATCTTCTACCAACGTGATTTTCGCCGTATTTTTATCCTTTGCAGAGATATTTACCGTTTTATATCCAATATAAGAGATGGTCAATGTTGCAGACTCCGGTACATTCATGATTGAGTAACGTCCGTCGATATCGGTAATCGTACCACTACCCTCTCCCTTAATCTGCACACTGGCACCAATCACCGGTTCTCCTTTATCATCTGCAACAATACCTTGTATAGTACGTGTACGTTGAACAGTTTCTTCTTTCTTAAGCGGCTGTTTGCTAACAGCAATTGTATGATCGGTCCTATTGAAATAAAGCTTGGCCTGGGAAGTAATTTCTCCCAGAATCTGTTTTAATGAAGCATTTTTAATGTCGAAAGAAACTCTCGGAGCCTTGTTCACCGTCTCCTGATCATAGAGAAACTTAAAATTAGTCTGTTTGCTGATTTTATTGAAAACACTCTCTACCGGCTCGTTTTGCACACGAAGCGTAATATCATGCTCTTTCAATGTCTGAGCAGCAGCCGGAGCTATTAAAATGAAGGTGAATAGTAAAAAAGCTAAAAACGAACAGCTATTTTTACTTATCCCTTTACAAATAAGAAGATTATTCATAAATTTGTGCGTTTTAGTAATTGACTAAAGTTATTAAAAACAAGCAATGCGCGATACGTTATTCATTTGGGTCGAAGCTTATGAATATCCGTCCGGATTGCGGATAGAGGCATTCCTTTGGAGTGCTTCTATCATTTTGGGGAGGTTCATGAAGGAGCTGTTTTCATCTATTATTTTTTAAAAGGTTAAACATTATCTATTATTCATCTCATTCTTTATAAAGAAGCACATGGATGCCCTCTTTCTTATATTTGATATCACCGCTGATAAATTCAATGGATTTAAGTACCGCTTCCAAACTCTTGTTATCATGTTCGCCGGTAATCAAGTTGTTGAAATCCTGACCGGAAGCAAAAGTAATCCGGCAATTATATACCCGTTCCAGTTCCTTTGCCACATCGCGGATAGGTGTACTGTAAAAACGTAACCCGCCTTTCATCCAGACAGCCACTCCCCTATCCTCCGTTTTCTTACTATATTCTCCGGAAACAGTATTGATAAGCACCTGTTCTTTAGCAGTCAGCCTCATCATCGCTTCCGGTAAATCAACCTGTACCTTACCACTCTCCACACTCACAGACACTATTTCATCTGTTGAATAGGATTTTACATCAAATCGGGTACCTAACACCTGAACATCCAGCCGCTTCGTCCTCACAATAAATGGCATCTTTTCATTGCGGGCAACACGGAAATATCCCTCACCTTCAAGTTCCACTTCACGGAGATCTCCAACAAAACGATCCGGATAACGCACTTGCGAACAAGAGTTCAGAACCAAAAGAGTTCCGTCCGGCAAAGTCACTTGTCTTTTCTCACCAAAGGAAGTGGTGATTTCAGCCAGTGTGACCTGTTGTGCATTCATATACCGGAAAAAGTTGACACTCCCTATGATAATGGCTATTACAGCCGCTGTACTGACTGCCACCACAGAAGCCCGGCGGAACCATGTACGTTTTTTGTGTTCAATACGCTTCAGTAATTGGCGTGCCTCTCTCTTATATTTTTCCCGCTCCAAATCATTACCAGGTTGCAGGTTCCCGGATTCTTCCCAAACCTCTGCTGCCAGTTCGTCCAATATATCTTGGTTTTCTGAATCCTTAATACTTTGCAACAACTGTGAAGCATCATCCCGGGTATAAAGATCATCCAGATAGCGATGCAATTTATCTTTTTCTGTTTTAGTATCTTTCATCATATATTCAAAATAAGGATATTAATTTCCTTCCCTTTGTATAAGTAATACACAAAAGTAAGAAAGAGCTAGGGTGTGATTAACATTTATTATAAATTCAAGCACAATAGAATCAAAAGTACATCGGCTGATGTACTTGAATATTTAGTCAAATAGGAACGAATCACTTTTAGAGAAAGAGAAATATGTTCTTGCACTGTATGAACTGAAACGCCCAATGCTTCGGCTATTTCTTTATGAGACATCTGTAGTTCACGGCTCATTTTAAATACCTCACGCTGGCGGGGCGTTAATTGCTCCAATGCACGGGCAATAATCTCTTTCAAATCATTGAGCAGAATATGATTATTCGTTTCGTTCGTTGAATCGATCGCTTGAGAAAGAATCTGCTCTTTCAGCTGATCTTCATTAGCCATATCCCGCAACTGATTCAAAATACGATTACGCACAATAGTATAAAGATAGGAAGAAAAAGAGGCTTCGGGATTGATGAAACGACGGGTTTGCCAAACTACCGTAAACGCATCCTGAAATATATCCTCCGCAAATTCATGCGACTTGACGAATTTCAGGGCGAAGTAGAGCAAACGATTCTTATAAGCGGCATAAAGTTCGCAAAAGGCCTCTTCATCTCCGTCTATCAGACGGAGAACCACTTCCCGTTCATCCATTAGAGTGTCTGTTGCGTACATACTTTCTTTATTTTTGGCCACAAAGGTATTGTTATGATGTTACAAACGTATGTATTTTTTCTGAAATAAAAAAATAAAGCTCCCTTCTTATTAAATCTCCCGTTAAGAACTTTATCTACCTTTCCATTGTTATTAGTAATAGTAAAGTGCAAATAAGACGCACACCAAAGTTCTATTAAAAAAGAAAGGAAGATTATGAAAAAAGTAATCGACAGAGCTTCATCAAGAGGCTATTTCAATCACGGCTGGCTCAAGACCCATCACACATTCAGTTTTGCCAACTATTATAATCCGGAAAGAATTCATTTCGGAGCATTACGAGTGCTGAACGATGACAGTGTAGACCCGTCTATGGGATTCGATACACATCCGCATAAAAATATGGAAGTGATTTCCATCCCCCTAAAAGGATACCTGAAACATGGTGACAGTGTACAAAACACAAAAACCATCACTCCGGGTGATATTCAGGTTATGAGTACAGGCAGCGGCATTTATCACAGTGAATACAATGGCAGTGATAAAGAACAACTGGAATTCCTGCAGATATGGGTATTTCCACGAGTTGAAAACACCAAACCGGAGTATAACAACTTCGATATTCGTCCGCTCCTGAAACCAAATGAACTGGTGCTAATCCTGTCTCCGAACGGGAAGACTCCAGCTTCTATCAAACAAGATGCATGGTTCTCTATGGGAAGTTTCGATACGGAAAAAACAATCGAATATAAGATGCATCAGGAAGGTAACGGGGTATATATCTTCGTACTTGAAGGAGAAATCACAGTGGCGGAAGAACGGCTGTCCAAACGTGATGGTATCGGTGTTTGGGATACAAAAGAATTCCCGATACATATATTAAAAGGAACCCAACTTCTATTAATAGAAGTACCCATGTAATTTTCGCTAAAATTTCAATTTATTCTATTCAAAAAGCGGCCTCATCGAAAAGATGAGACCGCTTTTTTATTCATTATCCAAGATTGGTCATTATCGGAGAAATCATTATTTTCCTTTCTTATAATTCTCCAATCCGGTCTGTAAGAATTCAATATACTTAGGAATATCTTCGTTATAAGCATACGACTTATTCAACGGTTTACCCTGATTGTCCAGCAATACATAGAAAGGCTGGGCATTAGCTCCGAATTTCACACGTTGCAGATAGCTCCATTTATCGCCGACAGTACGCAAAGTACGTTCTGTACCGTTTTCGATAATCTTCACAGGTTCAGTCAACGGAGTTTTATTATCTACATAAAGTGTAATCAATACGTAGTCGTTATTAATCAAATCACTCACTTTCGGGTCAGTCCATACCGCTGCTTCCATCTTACGGCAGTTTACGCAACCATATCCGGTAAAGTCGAGCATAACCGGTTTTCCGTTCAGACGGGCATATTCCATTCCTAAATCATAGTCATCGAATTTCGCGTGTACATCATTCTTATGCAGATTGAAATCTTGCGTCTGCATAGGCGGAGCAAATGCAGATACGGCTTTCAATGGTGCTCCCCACAAACCGGGAACCATATATACGGCAAATGCTAAAGAGATTAACGCCATAAAGAAGCGGGTTACTCCCACCTTATTATCATCGTCATCGTGCGGGAATTTGATCTTGCCCAACAGGTAGAATCCAAGCAAAGCAAAGATGACAATCCATAAAGCCAGGAATGTTTCGCGGTCAAGCAATCTCCAACCATAAGCCAAATCAGCAACTGACAAGAATTTAAGTGCAAATGCTAATTCGAGGAAACCCAGCGTAACCTTGATAACATTCATCCATCCGCCGGACTTTGGCATCGATTTCAGCCAAGACGGGAACAGGGCGAAGAGTGTAAACGGCAATGCCAAAGCGATGGCAAATCCTAACATACCGATTGCCGGAGCAACTACGCTTCCTGTTGTAGATACCTGTACCAGCAAGAAGCCGATAATCGGACCTGTACAAGAGAAAGATACCAATGAAAGCGTGAAAGCCATCAGGAAAATACTTAGCAATCCGGTCGTAGATTCAGCTTTGCTATCTACTGCATTTCCCCACTTCGACGGCAGCCTGATTTCAAACGCTCCAAAGAATGAAGCAGCAAAAATCACCAGCATCAGGAAGAAGAGAATGTTGAAAATAGCATTGGTAGATAAAGCGTTTAATGCACTGGCTCCGAAAATCAAAGTAATAGCCAAGCCCAATGCCACATAAATCACTACGATAGATGCACCGTATGTCCACGCATCACGAATTCCTTTCTTTTTGTCTTTACTACGTTTTAAGAAGAAACTGACTGTCATCGGAATAATCGGCCATACACAAGGGGTAAACAATGCCAATAATCCACCCAGAAAACCTGTTATGAATATATATATCCAGGACATGTCTTCCTGACCATGTTCTTCTCCTAAGGCTTGTAAATCACTGATTACCGGTTTCCAAAGATCACCCGATGCAACAGCAGGCTGAATATCCGTAGCAGCTTCGGTTGTAGTTGCAGGCACCAGTTCCATCATCGCAGAAGAATCTTTCGTAGCAGCAGGAACGGGTTCTTCTTTTTGCTTATCCGCTACCTTTTGCTCCGGTTGCTCTGTTTTTGTTGCAGCGGCATTTCCGGCTTTTGCTACTCCGGAATACTTAAACGGCACCTGAGTAGGAGGCAGACAACTCTCGTCATCACAAGCTCCATATTCCAGATAACCTTCGATTGCGTAAGCTCCACCCGTGAATTTTACTTTCTGCACAAACTTTGCTGTATTCTCGAAATAGCGTACCTTCATTTCGAACAATTTATCGAAAGTAGATACTTCTTTGCCTACAGGCTTCAGTTTGCCTACAAGCTCGACACCCGATTTATTATCAACATTGAATGTTGCGGAAATAGGGCCGCCATCTCCCAGATCGGTAGAATAAACATGCCAACCTTTATCCATGGTAGCTGTAAACACCACCTCTGCCTCCGTATCGGAGAGAGCTGTCAGCTCTGTTTTAAACTTTACCGGATCTTTGATCTGCGCTTGCAATGCATATACAACAAAGCTTAAAAGCAGGAAAGAAATTATTTTTCTCATCTTTATTTTTGGGGTTTATAATTCATAGTCTACGCACGCACGGCTCTCCTTCGTTTCAGCCAGAATCTTTCCGGCAGCTACGTGATCGGGATGTGTTGCGTAGAATCTAACATCTTCTAGTGTATCAAACTCACTGTAAAGCGCAATATTCCATGTTTCACCAGGATTCATATTCAATCCGACCTCCACTTTGCGAATTACAGAAATTTTAGCAGGAAGAGCTTCTATCGCTTCCTTGAATTTAGTCATGACTTCCAGTTTCCCTTCAGCAGGAACTTCGTCTTTTAACTTAAATAATACAATGTGTTTTACCATTACGTTGTTATTTTAATGAATTGTTTCTATATTTGTCTTGTTAATGCGTTTACCACATTAATAGTAATGCAAAAATACTCTATTTGGTTCAAATATACATTTAAAGAGATGTTAATTATAGGAATAGCAGGCGGAACGGGCTCCGGAAAGACCACCGTCGTACGGAAAATTATAGAAAGCCTCCCCGCAGGAGAAGTAGTACTCTTACCACAGGATTCATACTACAAAGACAGTAGTCATGTCCCGGTTGAAGAACGCCAGAATATCAATTTTGACCATCCGGATGCTTTTGAATGGAGTCTGCTATCCAAGCATGTCATGACGCTGAAAGAAGGGAAGAGTATCGAACAGCCCACCTATTCTTATCTCACATGCACGCGCCAGCCCGAAACCATTCATATCGAACCTCGTGAGGTGGTTATCATTGAAGGAATCCTTGCCTTATGTGATAAAAAGCTGCGCAATATGATGGACCTCAAAATATTTGTTGATGCCGATCCCGACGAACGCCTGATTCGTGTCATTCAGAGAGATGTCATTGAGCGCGGACGTACTGCCGAAGCTGTAATGGAACGCTATACACGGGTTTTAAAACCTATGCACCTGCAATTTATCGAACCTTGCAAACGATATGCCGACCTTATTGTACCGGAAGGAGGCAGTAATAGGGTAGCTATTGATATACTGACTATGTACATCAAGAAGCACCTTAAGAATTAAAAATTAAAAATTAAGAAATGAATGTCAAGACACTGAGTATTCCTTTATTTCTTATTCTATTTTGTTGTATGCTCGGATGCCGGAATAAGCATCATAACAAGATGGATGAGACAGCGCGTGATCTTCCACAAATAAAAGATAGTGGCGAACTCGTTGTATTGACATTATATAGCTCTACTTCCTATTTCATTTACCGGGGACAAGAAATGGGGTTCCAATATGAACTTAGTGAACAGTTTGCCAAAAGCCTGGGACTAAAACTTAGGATTGAAGTAGCCAACAGCGTCGACGAAATGATCCAAAAATTATTGGCAGGTGAAGGAGACATGATTGCCTATAATCTGCCAATCACCAAAGAGTGGAAAGACAGTCTTCTTTATTGTGGCGAAGATGTAATTACTCACCAGGTAATTGTTCAGCAAGGAAGAGGAAAACAGAAGCCGTTGAAAGATGTAACCGAACTGGTCGGAAAAGATATATACGTAAAACCAGGGAAATATTATGACCGCCTCGTCAATCTGAATAGTGAATTAGGAGGAGGTATCCGGATTCATGAAGTCACCAATGACAGTATCACTATTGAGGACTTGATTACGCAAGTAGCGCAAGGAAAAATTCTGTATACGGTGGCCGACAATGATTTAGCCAGACTTAATAAGACCTATTATCCCAATTTAAATATCGGCCTGTCCATCAGTTTCGATCAACGTTCTTCGTGGGCGGTACGAAAAGACAGCCCCGAGCTCGCAGCCGCTGCTACCCAATGGCATCAGGAAAACATGACTTCTCCTGCTTACACAGCGAGTATGAAACGTTATTTTGAGAATAGTAAAATGATGCCGCACTCTCCTATCCTCTCCTTAAAAGAAGGAAAGATATCTCATTATGACCATTTATTCAAGAAGTATTCCAAAGACATCGGCTGGGACTGGCGCATGCTTGCATCATTAGCGTATACAGAATCCAATTTTGACACTACCGCTGTATCTTGGGCAGGTGCCAAAGGACTCATGCAGTTAATGCCTGCCACAGCACGTGCAATGGGAGTACCTCCCGGCAAAGAGCAGAATCCGGAGGAAAGTGTGAAAGCGGCTATCAAATATATTACTGCCACCGACCGGAGTTTCAGCATGATTCCCGATAAGCAGGAACGGCTCAATTTTATCCTGGCATCTTACAATGCCGGTTTGGGACATATATATGACGCAATGGCACTAGCCGAAAAATACGGGAAAAACAAATTAGTATGGAAAGATAATGTAGAAAACTTCATCTTGCTTAAAAGCAATCAAGAATACTTCAACGATCCTGTCTGCAAAAACGGATATTTCCGTGGCATCGAGACTTACAATTTCGTTCGAGATATTATGTCGCGCTACGAATCCTACAAAAAGAAAATAAAAGCATGAGATAAAGTATTAAGTATTAGGTGTAATACCTAATACTTATTTCCTATAGGTCATCAGACTGATTACGACAATAGCCAATACAGATAATGGTAAGGCAAATAATATCGGGTCAATCACAGGGAAAGGATAAGTGGTAATCAACACATCCCGTCCGAATAACGCTTTACAGATACCTAATGCTTCAGATTCTTTCTGATGAAGAAACACAAGAGCAAACAGACTGCCGATTGTTCCCACCCAAAGACTTGCCATGACACCTTGTTTAGTAGCTTTCTTCCAATATAAAGCACAGAAATAGGCCGGAAGAAAAGCGGCTGCACAAATTCCCATAAAGATAGAAGTTCCGCGGGCTATAATATCATGAGGCAACATATAACAAATAATATAGCTGACCAGGATAGAGAATAATACGCCCAGACGGATCACATTGGTAAGTTTATTCCGTGAACGGGGTTTATAAGTTCCGTAAATATCAGAGCCTACCGAAGCACCCATCGTATGGAACTGCGAACTTAACGTAGACATACTGGCTGAAAGGATGCACAACATAAAGAGTGCGGCAAACCAGTCGGGCATCGCTTTATTAATAAAATATGGAATTATCTTATCAATATCCTGCACAACTTCGGTAGCAACCGCTCCTTCTGTTTTCAGGAAGAAAAGATTACTCAAGGCTCCAGCATGATAGATAGCCCCTACTGTTATAATCAGAAAGAAACAACCGATAAATACACCGCGGTTCAACTGCTTGCTACTCTCCACGGTCATAAAGCGAACCACTAACTGCGGCTGTGCAAGACAGCCGATTCCTACTCCTAAAATGAGAGAAGTTACCAGCGAATACCATTGTGGAGAACCTGTGATGGGCATTGCAGTCCATCCTTGATGTCCTAGCGCTTTAAACTTTTCCGGAACTAGCGGAGCAATGGCAGTCAATTCTTTATTAGCTTCGATAAAGTTCATATCAAGCACCTGATACAAAGAAAACAACAGAAATAACATACAGCCAAACATGATAACTCCTTGCAAAGCATCTGTATACATTACTCCTTTCATTCCCCCTGCTATGACATAAGCAGCAATAACCAAGGTAAATATCAATAAGGAAACATTGAAATCAATCTGAAAGATTTGTTCGATGAATACGGCTCCACCTTTCATTACAACCGCTGCATAAAGCGGCATTCCGATGAAAATAACAGCAGCAATAAATACCTGTATATTACGGGAACGGAAATGACGGCCTAATAATTGAGGGAAAGTACTCACATTCAACTTCGCCCCCATACGCCGGGTACGCAAACCGAAAAAGATAAAAGCTATAACCACCCCAACAAACATATTGAGGAAACAGAGCCACTGAATACCCATTCCAAAAGCAGCCGCCACTCCTCCAAAACCTACAATAGCAGATGCAGAAATAAACGTAGCACCATAAGAAAGTGCCATTACGATAGGATTCATCTGACGTCCGCCTACTAAATAATCACTGGTATTCGTTGTTTTCTTATATCCCAAAAAGCCGAGGTAGGCCAGTGACAGCAGATAAGCTACCACAATTAGTCCAAGAGTAAATGTATTCATCGGGTTTCGTCTTTTTCGTCGTCCTTATTCCAATATTTCAGCCCAAACCAGGCAGCAAAAATCACACATACCACCGAAAGCAGGTAAGGCAGAATAATAAAAGGGTCGTCTATTCCAAACATTTGCGTATCAGATTTTAATCAATTTGGACGCAAATGTAAGGAAATTATTGAAAAGACAAAACTTTTGTTTACTAATACTGATTATAATGTATCTTTTTCTCGTCAAATTTCTGTTTCGGGTTCTCTTTTGTAGCCGGATAGCCAAAAGGAATGACACAAAGCGGAAGAATATTATCGGGCAGGTTAGTATATTTACGCACTACTTGCATACGGTCTTCATAAGGATAGGCCGCTGTCCATACAGCACCCAATCCCAGACTTTCAGCAGCCAACAAAATATTCTGTGCTGCTGCAGAACAATCTAAATACCAATATGACGAGCGTACTGAATCTCCACAGACGATGATGGCGTTACGGGCCTGCGTCAGCATTTTGGCATAAGGAAGTGCTGCTGCCATTGAATCTAGTTTGGCACGATCAGATACTACCACAAATTCCCATGGACGGATATCCCTACCCGTAGGAGCAGCCATTCCGGCACGAAGCATAAAGTCGATTTTCTCTTTCTCTACTCCTTTATTCAGATAAGCACGCACACTTTTGCGCTCGAAAATATTATCCAACACAGCATTTCCGGTTCCGGATGTTCCTTTTTCTTCTTTTGCAGAAGAACAGGAGGTCATAGCAGTGACTGCTACAATCAGACATAAGAAAGAGAAAATCTTTTTCATTGTGACAATGTTTAAAACAGGTTCAACTTATTTTTCTGTGCTTCTTCCAACGAAACAGTTTCACGCTTCATCAGCCCACTCTTTTCACGGAGTGCTTCATATTCTGTTTCCAATTCATTCACCAGCTCGGCTTTTGCCTGCGGGTTGAGCAATTTGGAAGCGACACTTGCATTTTGGGAAGCATCTTTCAGGTGTACTACCGGAGCATGATAAACAGGAGCAATCTTTAATGCCGTATGCATCTTCGATGTAGTGGCTCCACCAATCAAAAGAGGAATATCCAAACCTGCTTTTTCAAGTTCAACAGCCACGTGAGCCATTTCTTCCAAAGATGGAGTAATCAGTCCACTCAACCCGATCATATCTACCTTTTCTTCAATAGCACGCTGAACGATGGTTTCTGCAGGAACCATTACTCCTAAATCTACAATATCATAACCATTGCAGGCCATCACTACAGCTACAATGTTTTTTCCGATGTCGTGCACATCCCCCTTTACAGTTGCCAGTAGCACTTTACCTGCCGAAGCACTTCCTTCCACTTTTTCCGATTCAATGATCGGTTGCAAGATAGCTACGGCTTTCTTCATGGTGCGGGCAGTCTTCACAACCTGGGGAAGAAACATCTTACCGGCACCAAACAGTTCACCAACATGGTTCATTCCATCCATCAGCGGTCCTTCAATTACATCGACAGCTTTATCATAAAGAGGCAATGCCTCTGCCAAGTCCTGTTCCAGAAAATCTCCAATTCCTTTCATCAAGGCATACTTCAAACGTTCCTGAACAGTTCCTTCTCTCCAGGCATCTTGCTTGACAGCCGGTTGTCCGGCAGTTTCGCTCATGTTTGCTTTCAGAGATTCCGCTAATTCGATAAGCCGTTCCGCCGCATCCAGACGACGGTTTAAGACAACATCTTCTATCTTTTCCAAGACATCAGCCGGAATATCAGTGTACAATACGGAAGTTCCCGGATTCACAATCCCCATGTCCATTCCTTGTTGGATGGCGTGATAAAGGAACACTGCATGCATGGCCTCACGGATATAATTGTTGCCACGGAAAGAGAAAGAGAGGTTGCTGACTCCTCCGCTGATGTGTGCACCAGGGAGATTTTTCTTTATCCAAGCGGTAGCTTCAATAAAATCTACAGCATAGTTATTATGTTCTTCAATCCCCGTAGCTACAGCAAGCACATTGGGGTCAAAAATAATATCGTGAGGATTAAAACCAATTTTGTCAACCAAAAGAAGGTAAGCCCGTTGGCAAACTTCGATTTTACGGGCGGCTGTATCTGCCTGTCCTTTCTCGTCGAACGCCATGACCACAGCAGCGGCTCCATATTGCCGGATGATTCGGGCATGTTCAAGGAAAACTTCCTCTCCCTCTTTCAAAGAAATAGAATTGACGATTGATTTGCCCTGAAGACACTTCAGTCCGGCTTCAATAACTTCCCATTTGGAAGAATCGATCATAATCGGAACACGGGCTATTTCCGGTTCGGACATGATAAGATTCAGGAAAATAGTCATCTCTGTCTTTGCCTCCAACAATCCATCGTCCATATTGACGTCAATCACTAAAGCACCGTCCTCCACTTGTTGGCGGGCGATAGAAAGGGCTTCATCATATTTCTTTTCATTGATGAGACGAAGGAACTTGCGCGAACCGGCTACGTTGCAACGTTCGCCGACATTCACAAAGTTTATTTCCGGCTTCACCTCCAACAGTTCAAGTCCGGAGAGCCACATACAATCCGGCGCAGAGGCAGGAACGTGTGGTTTAGCTCCTTCTACAAGGGCGGGATATTCAGCAATATAAGCATCTGTCGTACCACAACAGCCACCAATAATATTGATTAATCCTTCTTCAATATATTCTCTCACTTCATGAGCCATATCCGCAGGTGTCTGGTCATACTTACCCAGACTATTCGGTAACCCGGCATTCGGATAGGCACTAATATAATAAGGTGCACGGGATGCCAGCTGTTCCAGGAACGGCTTCAACTGACGGGCACCGAATGAGCAATTCAAACCGACTGAAAATATATTGGCATGTTGCACAGAAGCCAGAAATGCATCCAATGTTTGTCCGGACAATGTTCGTCCGCCAATATCAGACACTGTTACAGATAACATGATCGGCACTTCTATGCCTGTCATTTTCATGGCTTGTTCGGCAGCAAAAATTGCAGCTTTGGCATTTAGGGTATCAAAGATTGTCTCAATCAGAATGGCGTCTACCCCACCTTCGAGCATTGCTTCCATTTGTTGCTGATAGGATGCAGCCAGTTCGTCGTAACTCAAAGCACGATAAGCCGGGTTGTTCACGTCCGGGCTCATAGAGCAAGTCTTATTGGTTGGTCCCACAGAACCGGCTACAAAACGCGGTTTATCGGGATTCTTTGCAGTGTACTCGTCGGCAAGGTCACGGGCTAGTTTTACGGCTGCCAGATTCATCTCACGCACGTATTCTTCTACGTGATAATCAGCCATAGAAACTGTAGTCGAACTGAATGTATTGGTTTCGATGATATCCGCACCTGCTTCCAAGTATTTACGATGAATATCCTGAATCACGTCGGGACGTGTAAGACACAATAAGTCGTTATTCCCTTTCAACTGTCCGGGGATATGCGCAAACCGTTCACCACGAAAATCTTCTTCCTTGAGGTTATATTGTTGAATCATTGTACCCATTGCCCCATCCAGAATAAGGATGCGCTCGGATACGACTTGAGAAATTGTCTTTTTCATTACCCTATCACATTAATACCTAATTACCTACTCTGCCATCTTCTGCCAGACTCTTCGCAGTCCGGTGTTTATCTTATAGCGGTTTTACTTACCGCTTGAACATTCTTGCCATATCTCTACGGTCGTCTTTCTCCTTTATAGATTCTCGTTTATCGTATTCTTTCTTACCTTTCGCCAAAGCGACTACCAGTTTCGCCAAACCTTTTTCATTGATAAACAAGCGTACAGGAACAATCGTAAAGCCGGGATTTTTCATCTCCCGCTGAAGTTTCTCCAATTCTTTTTTACTAAGCAACAACTTCCTCTCTCTACGTGCCGTATGGTTATTGTACGATCCATAGAAATATTCGGCAATGTGCATATTCTTCACCCACAATTCGCCTTTCGTAAAATAGCAAAACGTATCTACCAGACTGGCTTTTCCCAAACGAATGGACTTTATTTCCGTACCGGTCAATACAATACCTGCTGTGTAGGTATCTATCAGCTCGTAATCAAACGTAGCCCGTTTATTCTTTATATTTACAGGAGGTTGTTTCATCTTTACTCATTAATTAAGTATAGCCGTCAGTCTATTAAACACGATCTGTATCACCGCCGGACATAGTATTAACAATACAGACGACAAAAGGGTGTATTTTAATCGTTGTTTTTCTTCTACTCCCATCAGTATAGGAACTCCCTCCCATACCACATAGACGATGTAGAACTGCAGCAACCAAGCAATAATTCTAAAATCAGGTAATAGTCCGGTTACTATCTGAAGCAGGAAAGACACAACCAATGCATATCCTGCAAACTGTTGTGTCAACGGCATATTGCTATGCATGCCAAACATTCTTGTTCCCATTTCATTGATGGCATAAGCTGCCAGAAAATAGCCACCGAACAAGGCTACAGCTACGGCGCAACAATTGGTCATAGCTATCTGGAAACTTTGCGGACCTCCCCATCCATTCGTCAATAACGAACCGATGAATACGGACAGACCGCATAAACCAATCATAGGATAGACAAAAGCCATATATACTTTTCGCCTATCCTCTTCCATAGAAATTTCCTCCCAGGCCTTGGCCGGAGAGGAAATCAATTTCATTGCTATGTTAAATAGTTCCTTGTAATTCAATGTTATTCTGTAAATGCATATTGATATTCAACCGAAGTTTCCCCATTCTCGTCTTTCAATTCATCTTTTGAGCTATTGGTTTCAGCTTTTAGCACCAAATATTGCGGCAATTTACCTGTTTTCTCTTTAAACTGATAAAGAGCTGAACTGATTGAATAAGCTCTATAAGCATATGTGAAGTTGGAACGAGTTACACTTTCCTCTCCATCCTCAACACGGTGACTAATATATAAATTCAACTTAGTAGCATTGCTTTCTATTTCATCAGGATTATAGGAAAGACAAAATGAATGTTTCTTTACTTCTGAATCTTCAACACTAGAGTTTGTAACTTTCACCCAATATGGCATTGTCAAAACAATCGTATTTTTATCATAATAAACTAAACTTGACTGTTGCTTATCCAATGAATAAAGAGGATTAGTAGGTTCCGTTTTTGTTTGAGTCAAAGTTTCATTACCTTTAGGGTCAATACAAAGCGGAGTAGATAGCAAAGTAACTGGTATACTAGTACTGTTTGCTGTCACCTGTGATTGGTCATATTGGCATGAAATTATAAACATAGTCCCATCCAATAAACCTAATTCTGTAGTTGGAACCAACTTAGTAGTTCCATCACCCATCAAAAATGATGAATAATTATACTTAACAGGAACAGTCATTGTAACATTGTGGTTATCATCTCCATTCATACAAGAAGTAACTGACATACCCATAACCACAGCCATCAAAGCCACCAAGAAAAATTTCACTTGTTTCATAAACATATTTTTTAGATTTTGCAAAGATATAAATTCTAATTCATAATTAATAAATGCAAGTACTTAAAAAATACTGCATCCGTTACTTTATTATTTTTGCAAAAAGTTCCAAATGTTCATCTACATAGCTTGCAATCAATGCTGTGACCTGTTCTTCCATTTCTAAATAGGCTTCTTCCAAGTCATCAAAAGCTTCATATTGCTCGTACATAGCCATAAATTCATCATCCGTCCGTTCCTTTTCCAAGTCTTTCCGGTTGGCATCAAAGATTTTCTTAGCCTTATAAACTAATTTCGAAAACTCTTCCGCTCCCCATAAACGCATCACTTTCGCAAACGGATTATCAAATATATAACCACCATAACCATTCTGAATCAATTGGCAAAATCCCCCCGCCATCACCTCATCACGAAAAATCTGATAAGCCAGCAAAGAATGTTGTTCCCCTGTCAGCAGAGGCATTGTTTCAGCGGTTAGTTCGCCACCGATAATCTCTTTATATTTATCTGTAAACGCCTGGATAAATTCATCCATTCCTTCACCCGCAGCCTTTTGCAAAGTAGATTCTACAACTTCGATCATAACTTTCTTATATAAATTATGCAGCAAAGCTACGAATTTTATTCTACATCCAGTAATAATCCTTCCACAATCTTACCTGTCTTAACTTCATTATCTATCCTCCACTGCCTTCACACGACGCATATCAACTCATTTACAGACACTTCCTGTGAACAAATTATATAAAACACGGTATTCACATCCTTCACAGAATATGTATTTCACAGTTTCACCACATAGTGAGAACCAATACTTGCTATATTAATAGAAACAGGCAAATAGCATATATATCCCGAACGGAAAGCAACTGTTTAATAACAGACGACTCCAGTCGGCTATCCAGTCAACTCCAGTCGGCTAATCAGACAACGATAGTTGTCCAAATCGCCGGCTATCGTCAGCCGACAAGAATATTGTAAGGTGATTTATGAATAGCCGGCTCTATTCAGGCTATTTATTATACATGTAATCGCATCCCCAAATAAACTCCTATTAAATAAGGTATAAGCCAAATGCACCAAACTACAATGCTGAAACGATTAAAATGTCTCTTTTCTATAGGCGTTCCCTTCACATAGGTCCATATCGCCCATAACGCATGTACAAACATCAGAAGAATAGCAATTGCCCCTGTCACCGTATGCATTTCGTCATGCAGATGAGTCAGTTCGGCAATATGCTCCATCAGGCTTGTACCCACCGTGTCGGCCAGCAACCCGAGAAGAAAGAAAATGATATGCCAAAACTTTAATTTCCTTTGAAGACGTTCTCCCCAAACACCTATCGTATAAAACACAAGCGCAGATGAAATAACGCAAATTGCCGCTATTAAATAATGTATATCTATCTGATTCAGTTCCATAAATTTTCTTTTTCTAATAACAACAAAGCACAGGATAGATAGTTCTCGCGGTCTCAATCTTTCACAAATGCAATCCCGACTTTACAAACGACGAAAAAACGTAAACAGATTTGTCTCTTTTCACAAAAAAGTAATAAAAGGCGATTTGCAGAAACAAATAAATCGACTACCTTTGTGGGCGATTTAGAGAATCGTGACTACGTATTTTTAATTATATCACTTAAAAAAAGAGCTAATTATGACTTATTCACACGAAGTGGAACACATGTGTGTTGTAAAGAAGGGTCCTAACCACGGACCGGCTCCCATACCCGAAGAAGGCAAATGGGTAAAATCTAAAGAAATCGTTGATATTTCTGGTTTGACACACGGTATCGGTTGGTGCGCTCCTCAACAAGGTGCTTGTAAACTGACACTGAACGTTAAAGAAGGTATCATCCAGGAAGCCTTGATCGAAACAATCGGTTGCTCTGGTATGACTCACTCAGCTGCTATGGCTTCTGAAATCCTTCCGGGTAAAACAGTTCTTGAAGCATTAAACACTGACCTTGTTTGCGACGCTATCAACACTGCAATGCGCGAACTTTTCTTGCAAATCGTATACGGACGTACTCAATCAGCTTTCTCTGAAGGTGGTTTGATTATCGGTGCAGGTTTGGAAGACTTGGGTAAAGGTCTGCGTAGCCAAGTAGGTACTCTTTATGGTACTTTGGCTAAAGGTCCTCGTTACCTTGAAATGGCAGAAGGTTATATCAAACAAATCTTCTTGGACAAGAACGACGAAATCTGCGGATACGAATTCGTACACATGGGTAAGTTCATGGACGAAATCAAGAAAGGTACTGATGCTAACGAAGCTTTGAAGAAAGTTACAGGTACTTATGGACGCGTAACAGCAGAACAGGGAGCAGTTAAATCTATTGATCCACGTCACGAATAATATAAGGAGGAAAGAAAACTATGATTAGAGAAGTAAAATTCGAAAGCCAAGACCGTCGTATCAAAGGTATCATTGAAGCCTTGAACGCTAACGGCATCAAAGACATCGAAGAAGCTAACGCTATCTGCGAAGCTGCCGGACTTGATCCTTATAAAACGTGTGAAGAAACTCAGCCTATCTGTTTTGAAAACGCAAAATGGGCTTATGTAGTAGGTACTGCCATTGCTCTTAAGAAAAACTGCACAAACGCTGCTGAAGCTGCTGAAGCTATCGGTATCGGTCTGCAAGCATTCTGCATCCCGGGTTCTGTAGCTGACGACCGTAAGGTTGGTATCGGCCATGGTAACCTCGCTGCTATGTTGCTGCGCGAAGAAACTAAATGTTTCGCTTTCCTGGCAGGTCACGAATCTTTCGCTGCTGCTGAAGGTGCTATCAAAATCGCTGCTAAAGCAGACAAAGTACGTAAAGAACCGTTGCGTTGTATCTTGAACGGTCTTGGAAAAGACGCTGCTCAGATCATCTCTCGTATCAACGGCTTTACATACGTTCAGACTCAATTCGATTACTTTACAGGTGAACTGAAAGTTGTTCGCGAAATCGCTTACTCTGACGGTCCTCGTGCAAAAGTAAAATGTTATGGTGCTGACGACGTTCGCGAAGGTGTAGCTATCATGTGGAAAGAAGGTGTAGACGTATCTATCACAGGTAACTCTACTAACCCGACTCGTTTCCAACATCCAGTTGCAGGTACTTACAAGAAAGAACGTGTTCTTGCTGGTAAACCATATTTCTCTGTAGCTTCCGGTGGTGGTACAGGTCGTACTCTTCACCCGGATAACATGGCTGCCGGTCCTGCTTCTTATGGTATGACAGACACAATGGGTCGTATGCACTCTGACGCTCAGTTCGCTGGTTCTTCATCAGTTCCTGCTCACGTGGAAATGATGGGATTCCTGGGAATTGGTAACAATCCTATGGTAGGTTGTACTGTGGCTTGTGCTGTAGACGTAGCTCAGGCTTTGGGTAAGTAATTTATTACTTTTATACATAAGGAGAGTGCTCAATACAGCACTCTCCTATTTTTATTTAAAAACAAAAACTTTTGGAATAGCGTTTCCATTCTATATTTATTAAAAGATACTTGAGCTTTTAGCTCTTATTCTCTCAATCTGAAAACCGCCAATTTGAAGTCCAAGAGAATGAGTAACTGAAAGTTTGTGCTTTATGGGCGCGAACTATTCTTACTTATTTATGGACTTGGTGCTTGGCGGTACCTCAGATTGAAAATAAGTATTGAATGGTTCCGCCTTTTTATATTATGATACACATTGGGGAACTCATTGAAAAAGAACTTCATCGTCAAGAACGTTCAGTTACATGGTTTGCAAACAAACTTTATTGCGATCGTAGTAATGTGTATTCCATTTTTAAGCGTCAAAGTATAGATACAGACTTATTACTTCGTATTTCCCTAATTTTAAACTACAACTTTTTTATCCATTATCTTTATGAACTAAACAAGTGTAGAAAATTAATCACGAATTCGTGATTAATACTACACAACCATTATACAAAACACAAACTAATTCCCTTTATATTTGCCTCATTAATAATTTATCAAAATTCAATCAAAAATGACATTAGAATATAAAGATGCCTCTCCAGAACAAACAATCCAGAAAATAAAAAACATATTAAAAGATATTGGCATAAACACTAAAGAATTATTATATAACAATGCCTATTTATCTCATTCTTGCAGAATTATAATAAACAATGATGTTCTGTCCGAATTAAATGTAGGAACAAATGGGAAAGGCATGACTCCAGCTTATTCATTAGCCAGTGGCTACGCAGAGTTAATGGAACGTCTACAAAATAAATCACTATTGAATGAAGCCATCAAACATGCAATCCCTAGCAGTACGTTCCAGCTATTTCCCGATGAAAAAGAACAAACCTCTTCAAAAGCTAATTTTATATCACTGATAAACACCTTTTTCCCGAACTATCAGCCAAAGCGTTACGCGAATAAATTACCGGAACAAATATCCTGGCTAGGAGTACCATTTGCCAATATAACCAAAAAACAGGTAGAAGTTGTCCCCATCATTCTTTTAAGGGCCAACAGCTCTACAGGCATGTGTGCAGGAAATACCCCATACGAAGCAATCTTACAAGGAATAAACGAAATATTTGAAAGATATGTCCTACAAAAACTATATCTGGAAAAAATTACACCACCTGTATACTCCCCTGACTACTTTAAGGGAACTGCTATACACAGCAGATTAGAAAAACTTGTAGACATGGGATATATTTATGAAGTTAGAGACTGCTCTTTAGGAAAAGGCTTCCCTGTAATAGGATTACAATTAACAAATACAAGTAATGGGACTATAACATTCAGACTAGGTGCAGATCTAAGTCCGGAAATAGCATTAGAAAGATGTTTTACTGAAATTTTTCAAGGGCGAGAACAAAAAGATGCTTTTTTTACCCCGATAGAGTTAGATAAACCGATAAATATCCCCAAAGAGTATCATAGAAATCTAAAGAATGGAACTGGTCGCTATCCGACAGAGTTTTTCTTCGCATCTCCATCTTATGAATTTAATGAACCCGTCATAACGCGAACAGGAGATAGCCAGGATGACTTTCATGCTATGGTTGATTTTTTAGAAAGAAATGGGTATTCATTATTAATAAGAGATCACTCTTTTCTTGGTTTCCCCACCTATCAAATCATAATACCAGGGTTGAGCGATCAACATTACAAACTCAATGATATTTTAGATGACTATATACAATATTTGAATAGCAACAAGCCAATATGGTCATTATACAGACTCAAACAATTAAACAAAAAAGAATTGGAACAATTGCCAACTATCATTGAGGAGAAATATCCTGATGAATATTTAATCAAGTTATTCCCCTACAACACTTCCTCTCACAATGTAATAAATAAAGATTTGCTCATTTTCTTGATTTACATAAAACTCAATGACTACGAGAGAGCATATAAATATTTTACTTCTTTCTTAGATTTCTATAAATCAAAAGAAGCCCGATATAACGACTATCTACATTGTGTCCGCGATTATATATACCTCAAAAAAAATCATGAGAAAGATGTTAATATCAGGTCAGCCTTAAGCAAATTTTATACAACAAAAAAAGTAGATGAGGTATTCTCTGATTTTAAAAGCACTCAGAAAATCATGAAAAACTATTTATTTCCTGAATGTTTTGATTGTGAGAACTGTCCTATAAAGTCTTCTTGCCATTACAAACGGGTTATTCAGTTTGCCACCCAAATACTAAATATACAAACTATTAATCGTATTTATCAAGATCAATTACTTACTCTATAACAAAAAACAAAATGATTACAGCGAATCCCCAATATACGACAAAACGAATTTGTTCTTTAATGGTAACACATAGTTGTAACCTTCATTGTGTATACTGTTTTGAGAAATACAAATCGAAAGGGCTAAAATTCATGTCTTTAAACACAGCCCAAAAGATTCTAAACAAAGAATTTGAAGACTTTTCAAATAAAGACCGTCTACCTTCAGACAGATTAGCGATCGAATTTTTCGGAGGAGAGCCTTTATTAAACTTTGATTTAATTCAAAATATTTACGAATGGACAGACTCCTTAAACTTGACATTCCCTTTAATATTCCAGCTCACCACCAACGGAACATTATTCACCGACAATATGCTACACTGGTTTGCAGAAAGAATAGAAGGATTTAGAATTGTCGTTTCGATTGATGGTGATGATTATATGCAGTATATCAACCGGGGATGTGATTTCAAAAAAATCCCCATTGATTATATTGCAAAGAACTGGAAAAACTCATACTTTAAAATGACCGTTTCTCAAGAGACATTACCTTATTATTCCAAAGGAATTATCGATTTAAGCCTAAAAGGATATAAAGTACCCAGTTCATTGGCAGAAGGAATAGTATGGAACCAGGAAGATGCTACCATTTACAAGAATGAATTGATGAAAATTGCCCGATTCTACTTAAAACACCCGGAATTTGAACCAGATCAGCCATTTGATTACTCTTTCAGCAAATTGCTATCTCCTTTAAATATCCCCCCAAAAAACTGTGGTGTCGGAACGGATATTTTGATTTATGATACTGACGGAATCTCCTATCCATGTCATCTATTCCTACCTATTGTACATGGGCAAAATGAGGTAGAGAGAATTTTAAAAGATATTGATTTTCATGATGATGCCAGTTTAATAAATGACAAATGTAGAAAATGCCTGATTTCCAATATATGTCGTACTTGTTATGGCTATAATCAGATAGACAGAGGAAACCCTCAAAATAGAAACCTATCAAAATGCAAGATGCAATTAGCAGAAGCTCAAGTCATATCCAGCTTTCAGATTCAATATTATATAGCAAAAAAAGAACATTTAACAGCAAACGAAGTCTTAAAACTAAAAGCTGCTATTAAATGCTATGAACTAGTACATAACAATGTATTCAATTTTAATTGAATACTAGACATTAAATTTCGTAATATATCAATTACGGTTTTGTTTAATTTAATTTTTATCGACATGAAAGAAGTACTCGATTATCAGACATTGGAAGAGGCCAAAGGAATTATTGCTTCACAACTAGACGAACAAGTTGAAAACAAGAACATCGTAACTATACATTGTTCTTGGTGCACCAACTGTTCGGGCATAGTAGGAGACTGATTTATTCACTTTCTCTAGGGTGTAACTTGACGGTTACACCCTAAAAAGTAGCAATTTCAATGAAAATTATTCAAGAAGATACAAATTTCCAATATTGCATACAGACTCCCAGACGTTTCTATTATGCAAAAAACATACTATATCCTTTCATAAATCTTTTTTATCATATTCTATTAAAAAGCATACATAAAATAACCTCCCCAAAACGAACGATCTATAAATATCAAACTACTCTTGTGCTTATTTTTAAGGATGAAGCTCCGTTTTTACAAGAGTGGCTAACCTATCATTTGACATTAGGTATAGATCATTTTTACCTTTATCAAAACAATTCTACTGACAATTATATGGAAGTACTATCCCCATATATTAAATCAGGAATAGTGACACTAAATGAATGGCCGGATAATCCTGGGCAAAACACTGCTTATATGCATTGGTATAAACATTATCGCACAGAAACAAAATGGGTCAGTTTCCTTGACATTGATGAATTTATTTGTCCATTAAGAGAATCCAACATTCATAACTTACTTGCACATTATGAAATTTATCCTGTTGTCATGATATATTGGAAACTTTTCGGCACTTCCGGTATACTACACCACGATTACACACGATTAGTTATAGAACAATATCACGTATGTAGAAAAAAATATTTCACAGAAGGAAAAGTTTTCTACAACACTCTATTCGACATAAACGAACAACCATTCTCTATGCATGGATTCAATGTAAAATGGCATAATATAACAATTCCTCCCGTTAATTCATTTTATAAGTTCGTTATTTGGAATATGCATAAGGTCAATCACAAAAAGGATATTAAAGTTCAAATAAACCATTATTGGTCTAAGGCATATGATTGCTGGCAGCACAAATACGAAAAGGGGAGTGCAGAAAAAGGCACTAAATGGAAGAATTTAGATTTCCTCAACAAGTTGGAACTGAACTGCACCTCGTCTAATTACACCATATTTCGTTTTATAGTAAGCGTCAAGTTAAAAATGCGTGAATATTCAACTACATTTATGTGATTTATTATCCACGCTCAACCATCTTTAAAAAACAAAATAGACATAACTTTGTAAAAAGTAAAACAAACTACTATATTAAGAACATTGCTAACAAACTACATTGTTATATGATACATATCGGCCAAATAATAGAAGATGAATTACACCGTCAGGAACGCTCTATAACGTGGTTTGCTAATAAATTATTCTGCGATAGAACCAATGTATACAAAATATTCAAACGAACCAGCATAGACTCCGACTTATTGTTACGCATTTCCCATATTCTAAATCATAATTTCTTCAACTATTACTTGGAAGAACTAAAAAACAATGAAAAGAAAAACACACCTTAATGAATATCATTTACTCTTTCATACATTCAAAGAAATGTATCATATTATTATAACATTTTCAATCTATGCAACCTATAAATTTCAATATCATAAAGATTATAATTCCTCCCACGATTAATCCGCAACAGCCACCAGAAGAGTTAGAACTACTATTACTATTTCCTCCGCGTTTATACCCTTGTGGAGTTCGTGTATACATATTGGTTTTCTCGCGTCCTTTTGCATAAATCCCTTCCGATTCGTAGTTCACTTGCCAAATATGTCCTCTTCCGTCCTTTTCTCCGGCACTCCATTCACCCCAGAATACTTGTCCGCCGGAATAATAAAAGCCCCTACCATCTCTCTCACCCTGAGACCATTCTCCCAGATAAATGCCTCCATTATTAAAAACATATACACCAATCCCATGTCTTCTGTGGTTAGAGTCAACTTCACCCAAATAAACTCCATTTGAAAAAACATCTAATGTAGCACGTTCAATCCAAGATGAACTACAAAAATAGTATCTGAAACCATCTAATTCATCTATAAGACATCGTGGCCCATTATCATTATCTAAAAAGTCATAGATTGCAAAAAAAGCATCTCTTGAAATATGTTCTTTATCCATTTATTTATAATGTAAGTTTATAACGTACAAAGTAAATCGTTTTCAACTAATAAATTCACATTTATCTGTGGTAATCTAGACTATATTTTTGTAGCATATTCTTCACAAAAAGACTATTGGAACCATTAAAGAATACATTCCATTATTAATTTCAAAAGGAAAGACATGATATTAAAGTCTACTTCACATTAATAGCGAATAAAATAAATACAATTTATCAACTAAATTTTCTTGGAAATAAACCAAATAACTATATTTGCATAAACTCATAATCAATTAAATTATGGAATACATCAACGAATTTCACAAGCAATGGATAGAGCGTACTCGCAAGTCAATAGCATTATGGAGCAAGCAGCCAGCCTCATTAGAAGAAAAGAAGAAGCAACAAGAACGTTTGGACCAACAGAAAGCTATAAGAGAAGGCAAATTGAAGAGTTAATTTCATTTGCCAATTCAGACGATTTATGGATTTCCCCCTCTAATTTGAATATAGAATTCTTAAGTAAAGGTGGAGAAAATGAAGTCTACACAGGAAATGAAGATATAGTTGTAAAGCTGAACAACTTTGAGTACGCAGGCGATGATTTGGAGAACTTCTTCATCCGCATTGCTGCACACAACAAGTTCTTTGGCAATGTTCCCTATCAGATGATAGGTTTCTCTTATAACAGCCAACAAGAGTTCTGCGCCGTCCTCACACAACCTTATATATTAGCAGAACGTGAAGCTACAGAAGATGAAATTATTGTTTATATGGAAGCACTTGGTTTTGAAATGGACTACATAGATGAATTTCATAATAATGATTACGAAGTGTTTGACGCTGTCCCCAATAATGTACTTTATGGAATAGATGGAGATTTGTATTTTATTGATACACAAATTAGATTGAGAACTCAATCCTAACGAAAGATCTATTTGAGAACTAATATACAACTTCACTTGTTTATATAAAAGATACTAAACATTATACAACAATGCTACTCACATTCTTAAATACACTCGCCACTATCATCAGTGTCATCAGTCTACTGATTGTGACCTATGGTGTGCTCGTTGGTTTCGTTGCCTTCCTGCGCAATGAGATAAAACGGTTCAACGGAACTTATACCATTAATAATATCCGGCAGCTTAGAGCAGATTTCGGCAGTTACCTTTTGCTGGGACTGGAATTTCTAATCGCATCCGACATTCTGAAAACTGTAGTTGATCCTACTTTGGATGAGCTGGCAATCTTGGGCGGAGTTGTTGTAGTAAGAACTGTACTTTCTGTGTTTTTGAATAAAGAGATTAAAGAACTGGCAGAAGATGGTTCATCTAAGGAAATAAAGGAAATATAAGAAAGGTCAGCATTACTAACTTTCTCCAAAGCTGCGTGTTTTTATTACCGAATATTTCTATTTTTGACTACCTTTGCAAAAGAAAATACCTACGTATATACTGCAAAGAATAGAAACACATCAGAAATATGGGAATAATACACTTGTCTATTGAACTTACACTCGATCTGATAGCTTTAATCATAGGTATCATTCTTATCATACGCGCCAAAGACAATTATCCGAAATTATATTGGGGAATCATAGCTACCGGTATCGGTATCATGTTTTCATGGGAAAATATCGGATGGCTGACAATTGTCACAGACACCCCGGAATACAACTTCACAGAGTTACTCAACATCGAGAAAATGCTCAAGTGGTATGCATTAGCCAATATCGTAGCCTTATTCCCTATTGCTTCTTTATCGCCAGGGTATCTGAACCATTTCAGAGTATTCACTTTCCTATTATTACCTATCATTACAATAACTGTAGGAATCAGTTATTTAGGTTTTAACGGGAATATTACTCCGATTAATTCTATAGGTGAAATCATTCCGAACATCGATCAGATGGACATAAAACTTAGAATATTTATATTCCTTCTATCTGTTTTTACCCCGCTCGCTCTTCTCATTTACCCTATGATGAATAACAAAACCTACCGCAGAATGAATAAAAATATGTATCTATTCATCGGTTTTCTATTCGTATTCTTAGGCATATATATCTTGTTCACTCTAAATATCAATGAATTTGTTTTCAACCTGTTCGGTATTATGGCAATCGTTTTTACGGTCCTATTCTCCATACAATACTTACGCTACGAAAACCCGTTTTCGGACCATATAGACATGGTTCATAACGCAGAGAATACGAAAGAACCGATAATGTCACAAATTGAAAAAAGATCCCAGCCTCTCCCACTTTTCTCAACAATTGAAACCTATCTTCAGGAACAACATCCCTATACCGATCAACGGTATAACATCGAACTTTTAGCCAAATCTTTGAATGAACAGGAACATACCATCTCAGCAGCAATCAAGAGTCAGGGTTTTACGGGCTTCCGGGAATACATCAATTATCTTCGGCTGGAATATTTCAGACAGTTAGCCGCCGAAAATCCAAAGAGTAACGTGAAAGAACTGATGTTCGCATGTGGTTTTACTTCCCGCGCCACTTTCTACCGGAACTTTTCAGAGAAGTATGGTGTATCACCCAGTAAATTCATTGATAATCAAAGAGTAGAACAATAAGACCTCCTTTTAAGAAGCACTATTCTTAATAGTAAAAAGTGTCTCATTCTTGAAATGAGACACTTTTTATTTTTGCAGATAAAACCAATCCGTTACTTTTGAAGCAAAATAAAACTACGACGTTAGCATCATCAATAAACTAATTATATACATAAGATAAACAGAATATGAATATTGATAATTGCAATCACATCAACGCTGAAAAAGATCAAGAAAAAAACATCTTCTTATATACTACAATAACCGGAAACTTACAACTAATCCATTTAGAACAGATTGGTTATTTCCGATATAACTCCAAAAGCAAACTATGGGAAGCTGTATTAAATAACAATCATATCTTAGCACTAAAAAGAAATACAAACTCACAAAAGATATTGAGTCTGCACCCCTATCTTATCCAGATTAACCAGTCATACATTATCAATATAGGCTATCTGACCTCGATTGAAGACAACAATTGCATATTGCTGCCTCCATTTAACGAAATGGAACTTTTACAAGTAAGCAAGTCTTTTATGAAGAAGCTAAAAGAAAAATATCCATGCATCTGATCGTATATAGACCTCTATGCAACTCCAAGCAGTTCCACTTCGAATATCAATGTCGAGTAAGCAGGAATAGAATCAAAAGATTTAATACCATATCCCATTGCATAAGGTATATAGATGATCCATTTATCCCCAACGTGCATTTTCTGAAGTGCTACCTGCCACCCTTCTATTACATCACTAAGACGTAAGGCATCGGGACAAGTACGTTCATAAGAATTATCAAATACCCGGCCATCAATCAGACTTCCTTTGTAATGCACGGTAACAATACTCCGCGCACCCGGAGAAATCGTACCTTCACCAGTTTCCAAAACTTTGTAATAAATTCCACACGGCAATGCGAAAACACCTTCCTGAAATGACAGCTTTTTCAGAAATCGTCGATTGGCATCTTTGTATTCTTTCTTTTTCCCCATAAATAAATTGATTAAGAACTTGCAAAAATAATCAGAATAACAAAGGATTTAGCATAAAAACTGTATATTTGTTTGTTGAACTATAAAAAAACTCATCGCTATGGGACTAACAAAGACTACACGTAGCATTAGTGCTACCGGACTACTCCTACTTATCATGATGACTGTGGGCCTATATTCATGCACACGTACTCAAAAAGACATCATTCCTTCTGCCGATTATGCACCGTATGTAAATGCGTATACGGGAGGAGTTATTTCACAGAATTCAACCATACGCATAGAGTTGACCCATGACCAACCCATGGTGGATCTGAACAGTGAGTTAAAAAACAATCCGTTCAGCTTTTCCCCTTCATTAAAAGGAAAAGCATATTGGGTAAGCAACAACACCATTGAGTTTGTGCCGGAAGAAGGAGCATTGAAACCGGGAACGCTCTACGAAGGAACTTTCCGGCTTGGAGACTTCATTGAAGTGGACAAAAAACTAAAAGAGTTCAACTTCTCATTCCGTGTGCAGGAACGTAACTTCACTTTGCAGTTGGAGTCGTTACCAATTACAGCTGCCCAACCGGATGAAATAAATATTAAAGGAGAAATACGCTTCAGCGATGTAGTGAAAAAAGAGGAAGTGGAAAAGATGCTGACTGCCAGCGATGGCAAGAAGAGTTATCCGGTAGAAGTCACCGCGACAGACAACCTTACCCGGTATCAGTTCAACATCAGACAAATACCCAGAGAAGCTGATGATTACCCATTAACCATTACAGCCAATGGTAGCCCGGCTGGTATCGACCGTAAACAAAGCGAAGAAGTGCTGATACCGGCTAAAGATTGCTTCCGTTTTATGTCTGCCGAACGCATTGAACAACCGGAAAACGGAATTGAGATTGTTTTCTCCGCTCCTTTATCCACTACCCAGGATTTAAAAGGACTGATTGAGATTCCGGAAGTCTCTTCATCTATCTTCCAAATTAACGAGAACAGAGTCTTCATCTATTTCGAAGCAAACACGCAGAATAAACTGACATTGAATATCCATGAAGGAGTCAAAGACAGTCAAGGTAAAGCGCTGGGAACTTCACATACGATCTCGTTCAGTGAAGTTAGTCTGAAACCACAAGTAGAAATGTCTACCTCCGCCGCCATCCTGCCCGATTCGAAAAATCTGATTATTCCTTTCAGGGCTGTCAATCTGTATGCCGTGGATTTGAGTGTGATCCGTATCTTCGAGAATAATGTATTGATGTTCATGCAAACCAATTCGCTCGCCTCAGCCAATGAGCTACGCCGCTCAGGAAGGCTGGTTTATAAGAAAACATTATGGCTTGCCAAAGATGCTTCCAAAGACATTCATCATTGGGGGGATTACTCAATAGATCTTGCCGGGTTGATCCATCAGGAGCCGGGTGCCATATACCGTGTCATACTTTCATTCCGTCAGGAATACTCCGCTTATCCTTGTGGAGGAAACGAGAATCAGGATATGAAATTCGCCGACAGTAATACATCCGACGGGTTGACCAAAGTAAGCGGAAGTGTCTTGTCTGAAGAAGATGAAGCCATCTGGAATACGCCCGAAGCTTACTATTATTACAACGGAGGAACAATGGACTGGAGCGTGTACCGATGGACGGAACGCGACAATCCATGCCATCCATCTTATTATATGAATTCAGACCGAATTGCTGCATGTAATGTATTTGCTTCCAATCTGGGAATGATTGTAAAACGGAATTCACTGAACAAACTATGGATTGCCGTAAGCAATATTTTGGACACCAAACCGATAGGAAAAGCACAAGTAACAGCATATAACTTCCAGTTACAGCCCATAGGAAAGGGAGAGACCAATGGAGACGGGTTCGTTGAAATCACTCCGAAGGGTGTACCTTTCATTATCGTGGCAGAATCGAAAAAGCAAAAGGCATACGTGCGTGTCGTAGACGGTGAAGAACAGTCCGTCAGCAGATTCGATGTAGGAGGAAAAGATATTCAAAAGGGATTGAAAGGATTCATATATGGCGAAAGAGGAGTATGGCGACCGGGAGACACATTGCACATTTCCTTTATATTGGAGGACCGCGAAAAGAGAATCCCCGACAAGCATCCCGTAGCACTGGAAATATACAATCCGAGAGGACAGTTCTACACCAAAATGATTTCAACGCAAGGAATGAACGGATTTTACACATTCGACGTTCCGACACAGGCTACAGATCCAACCGGGCTCTGGAATGCATATATTAAAGTAGGAGGAACCACCTTCCACAAAGGTCTGCGTATCGAAACCATAAAACCCAACCGCTTGAAAATAAACCTGGCATTGCCGAAGATTCTTCAAGCTACGGATAAGGATGTCTACGCTCCACTCACTTCAACCTGGTTGACAGGAGCCACTGCCTCCAAATTGAAAGCTAAAATAGAAATGTCTTTATCTAAAGTGAATACACAGTTTAAGAATTACGGACAATATATCTTCAATAATCCGGCTACGGATTTCACAACTATCAAAACAGATGTATTTGACGGTACACTAGATGCAGAAGGAAAAGCCAACGTCACACTGAAAGTTCCGACCGCAACCGAAGCACCGGGTATGTTGAATGCAACTTTCACCACCCGTGTATTCGAACCGGGAGGAGATGCCAGCATCTACACCCAAACAATCCCGTTCTCGCCATTTACATCTTACGTCGGTATCAACTTGAACCAGCCGAAAGGCAAATATATTGAAACGGACAAAGATCACGTATTCGATATTGTGACTGTAAACACGCAGGGACAGTTAGTGAACCGTACTAATCTGGAATACAAGATATACCGCATCGGCTGGAGCTGGTGGTGGGAGAACACTGGTGAATCTTTTGGCACTTACATCAACAATAGTTCCATCACACCTGTTACCAGCGGCAACTTAGAGACAAGAGGCGGAAAAGCATCCTTCAAGTTCCGCGTCGATTATCCGTCATGGGGACGCTACCTGGTTTACGTAAAAGACAAAGAGAGCGGACATGCCACCGGAGGAACCGTTTATATAGACTGGCCGGAATGGCGCGGACGTTCGAGCAAAACAGATCCCAGCGGTATCAAGATGCTTGCTTTCTCTCTGAACAAAGATTCATACGAAATTGGAGAAACAGCCACAGCCATCATTCCTGCGGCAGCGGGAGGACGTGCACTGGTATCCATTGAAAACGGTTCGACAGTTTTGCGTCAGGAATGGATAGAAGTCTCCAACGGAGGAGACACGAAATATACATTCAAGATTACGCCGGAGATGACTCCGAACGTATATTTGCATATTAGTCTGCTACAGCCTCACGCGCAAACAGTCAATGACCTGCCTATCCGTATGTACGGCGTTGTTCCGGTATTTGTCACTAACAGTCAGACAGTATTGCAACCGCAGATACAGATGCCGGAAGTGTTACGCCCGGAAACCAACTTCAACGTGACCGTCAGCGAAAAGAGCGGTAAACCGATGACTTATACATTGGCGATCGTAGACGACGGTTTATTGGATCTTACCAACTTCAAGACCCCGGACCCATGGAATGATTTCTATTCACGCGAAGCGCTTGGCATCCGGACATGGGATATGTATGATAATGTATTAGGAGCTTCTTCCGGAAGCTATAGTTCGCTTTTCAGCACAGGTGGAGACGCTACGTTGAAACCTGCCGATGCTAAAGCAAACCGTTTTAAACCGGTAGTCAAGTTTATAGGTCCTTTCTATCTGGGAAAAGGAAAGAGCCAGACGCATACATTGAAACTTCCGATGTACGTAGGTTCGGTACGTGTCATGGTGGTTGCCGGACAGGATGGTGCTTATGGTAATGCGGAAAAGACTGCCTTCGTACGAACTCCATTGATGATGTTGTCTACTTTGCCCCGCGTGCTTAGTATTCAGGAAGAAATTACCGTTCCGGTCAATATCTTTGCGATGGAGAATCAAGTGAAGAATGTGACCGTATCCCTTCAGGCATCCGGTGGAGGAGCACAGATTGTAGGAACTAACCAACAATCGCTCAAATTCACCCAACCGGGAGACCAGCTTGTCTTCTTTACCTTAAAAACAGGCAGCAAAACCGGAAAGGCTACGATCCACCTGACAGCAAATGGCGGCGGACAACAAACCAAAGAAACCATTGATATAGACGTACGCAATCCGAATCCGGTAGTTACCCTGCGCAACAGTCAATGGATAGAAGCCGGACAAAGCAAAGAATTGTCATACAACCTAAGCAGTTCTTCCACAAATAATCAGATCAAGTTGGAAGTATCCCGCATACCTTCGGTAGATATCAGCCGTCGGTTCGACTTCTTATACAATTATCAGCACCATTGCACGGAGCAGTTGACTTCCAAGGCTCTGCCTCTTCTGTTTGTCGCTCAATTCAAGACGATAGATAAGACGGAAGCCGAAAAGATAAAGACGAATGTACAGGAAGCTATCCGGCAGATTTATGGTCGTCAGCTCCCCAACGGCGGATTTGTATATTGGCCGGGGAATGCTGTTGCCGACGAATGGATCAGTTCTTATGCTGGAATGTTCCTGACGCTGGCACAAGAAAAAGGATATGCCGTTCATGCGAATGTACTGAACAAGTGGAAGCGCTTCCAACGTGCAGCCGCACAAAACTGGCGTATGCCACAGGAAGCAAGCGGTTGGCAGCAATGGCAGTCGGAATTGCAACAAGCCTTCCGTTTATATACCCTTGCATTGGCAGGAGTACCGGAATATGGAGCCATGAACCGAATGAAAGAACAGACCGGATTATCTATTCAGGCCAAATGGAGGCTGGCAGCCGCATACGCACTGACCGGAAAGATGAAACCGGCTGAAGAACTTGTGTATAATGTAGAAACAACAGTGAACCCCTACTCTTCCATGAATCAGATTTACGGTTCTTCCGATCGTGATGAAGCTATGATTTTGGAAACACTCATCCTTATGAACCGGGAACGGGATGCTTTGCAACAAGCGAAAGTCGTTTCTAAGAATCTGTCACAAGAGGATTGGTTCAGTACACAATCTACCGCTTTTGCTCTGATGGCAATGGGACGTCTCGCAGAAAAGCTGTCAGGCACACTGGATTTTGTGTGGTCATGGAACGATAAACAGCAACCTGCTGTAAAATCAGCCAAAGCTGTGTTTGAAAAAGAGATCGCTACCACTCCAAAATCCGGCACTGTTTCTGTGAAGAATCAAGGAAAAGGAGCACTTAGCGTAGACCTTATCACACGTACGCAGTTATTAAACGATACGTTACCGGTTATCAGCGATAACCTCCGCATGGATATAAGATATGCCAACCTGAACGGTACGCCGCTCTCTGTCAATGACATCATACAGGGAACTGACTTTATGGCTATCACCTCAATATCCAATATCAGCGGTACTTCCGATTACACTAATCTGGCACTGACGCATATCATACCGTCCGGTTGGGAAATATACAATGAAAGAATGGTTGCTCCCGAAACGGAAAACGCAGCAGCCGACGGCTCCGGTCAATCAGTCAGCAAGTACAGCTATCAGGATATACGTGATGACAGGGTATTGACCTATTTCAATCTGCGCCGCGGTGAGACAAAGGTATTCACTGTCAGGTTACAAGCGACCTATGCCGGTAACTTTATTCTCCCTGCCGTTCAATGTGAAGCAATGTATGATGTAAACGTACAGGCACGAAGCAAAGCAGGAAGAACAACTGTCAGCCGATAATATTTGGCACGGATTACACGGATTTCACGGTTCTACTCGTTCACTTAAACCGCGTAATCCGTGTAATCCGTGCCTAATTATTTCGTACCTTATTATTTCGTACTTAATCATTTGTCACAAATGATATGTCTCTTAGCTTTTAATATTTAAATGAATCCTATAAAATTCTTCAAACGATTATCTGTCACTAAGAAAGTAATGACTATAAGCATTACTCTTTTGATAATAGGATACATCTTTTGCCTTCCCCGGCAACTGTTTCATGTACCCTACTCTACCGTTGTGACTGATCGAAATGAAGAATTATTGGGAGCACGTATCGCATCGGACGGTCAATGGCGGTTTCCTCCCCGAAAGACAACACCCGAAAAAATCAAGCAATGCCTCATTACCTTTGAAGACAAACACTTTTATCACCACTGGGGAGTTAATCCGTTAGCTACCGGAAGGGCACTCTATCAAAATTTAAAGAACAAACGTGTCGTAAGCGGAGGCAGTACCCTTACCATGCAAACCATTCGTCTCGCCCGGAACAAACCTAGAACTCTCGGAGAGAAAGTCGTTGAAATGATATGGGCTACCCGTCTGGAATTCCGGACTTCTAAAGAGGAAATCTTATCCATGTATGTCTCTCATGCACCATTCGGAGGAAATGTTGTAGGATTGGATGCTGCTGCCTGGCGTTACTTTGGTCATTCTGCCGAAGATTTATCATGGGCGGAATCGGCCATGCTGGCTGTCCTGCCCAATGCCCCCGCCATGATCCATCTATCCAAAGGACGAAAGACACTACTTTCCAAACGCAACCGTTTATTAAAGCAACTTCTTGAAGAAGAGATTATCGACGCATCCACCTATGAATTAGCTGTCAGCGAACCGTTACCCGACGAGCCGCATCCGCTTCCTCAAATAGCTCCCCACCTAGTCAGTCGTTTCTATCAGGAAAGAAACGGGCTATATACCCGTTCAACCATAGACAGAGGAATACAAAGCCACATAGAGAGTTTGGCAGAACGGTGGAGCAACGAATTTAATCGAAGTGATATCCGCAACCTGGCAATTCTGGTTATCGACATTCCCACCAATCAAGTAGTAGCATACTGCGGAAATGTACATTTCAACCGTAAACAAGGAGGAAGCCAGGTAGATGTGATCCAAGCTCCCAGAAGTACAGGCAGTATTTTAAAGCCCTTTCTCTACAATGCTATGCTACAGGAAGGAAGTTTATTGCCGAAAATGCTGTTGCCGGATGTACCGGTTAATATCAACGGATTTACTCCTCAAAACTTCAGTATGCAGTTTGAAGGAGCTGTTCCCGCTTCCGAAGCCCTTGCCCGTTCGTTGAATATCCCGGCTGTAACCATGTTACAAAAATATGGAGTACCCAAGTTTCACCATTTGTTGCAACAGATGGGATTCAAGACCATCAATCGGGCAGCCTCTCATTATGGTTTGTCACTGATTTTAGGAGGTGCAGAAGCAACATTATGGGATGTAACGAATGCCTATGTGCAAATGGGACGAAGCCTGTCCAGCAATAGCCCCTCCCCGACCGTATCTCAAGGAAAGGAAGCACAGATACTACTGGAAACAGAAAATACAGAGCAAATAAACAATGATACGAAGCAAACAAGCCGTAATCATAAAAGCAATCATAACAAGCAGGAAAAACGAGAACAAAGTAACTCCAGTCCTCTCTCCGTAGAAGAGGATTCAGAAGAAACCACTTCGGCTAAAGCAGGAGCAGCCTGGCTCACCCTCTCCGCCTTAACAGAAGTCAACCGTCCCGAAGAGATTGACTGGAAATCAATTCCATCCATGCAAACTATCGCATGGAAAACCGGAACCAGCTACGGATTCCGTGATGCGTGGGCAGTGGGGGTGACTCCGCGCTATGCAGTAGGCGTATGGGTAGGCAATGCAACCGGAGAAGGAAAGCCCGGATTGGTTGGTGCACAAACAGCCGGTCCTGTATTATTCGATATATTCAGTTACCTCCCTTCTTCACCGTGGTTCGAACGTCCCACAGGCGTTTTCGTTGATGCAGAAATATGCCGCCAGTCCGGTCATCTGAAAGGACGTTTCTGTGAAGAAACTGATACCGTATTAATTCTTCCCGCCGGATTACGGACGGAGGCTTGTCCTTACCATCATCTCGTCACGCTATCCGCTGACGAAAGCCACCGCATCTATGAAAACTGTGCAAATACCGAACCTACCATTCAGAAATCATGGTTTGCCCTGCCACCCGTATGGGAGTGGTACTATAAACAACACCATCCGGAATATAAACCACTGCCACCTTTCAAAGCCGGCTGTGGAGAAGATTCTTTCCAATCCATGCAGTTCATCTACCCTCCGATGAATGCCCATATCAAGTTGCCCAAACAATTGGACGGCAGTAAAGGGTTTCTCACGGTCGAACTGGCACACAGCAACCCCAATGCGACTATCTTTTGGCATCTTGACGACACTTATCAGACACAGACGCAGGATTTCCACAAAATTTCCCTGCAACCCGCTCCCGGCAAACATTCCCTGACGGCAGTAGACGGAGAAGGCAACACAGTTTCCACTACTTTCTTCATCGAATAAACATCTTATTTTATTATCTTTGCCGCATGAAACAGTCATTAAAAGAAAACGGAGGACTACCGGCATCCATCCTCTGGACACTTGCTATTGTGGCAGGTGTCTCGGTAGCCAACATCTATTATATCCAACCTCTATTAAATATGATACGCCATGAACTTGGCATATCAGAGTTCAGAACTAACCTGATTGCCATGGTCACGCAAATAGGCTATGCAGCAGGACTGTTGTTCATCACCCCTTTAGGCGACTTATATCAACGAAAAAAAATCATCCTTGTCAATTTCACCGTCCTGATCTTCTCCCTCTTGACGATTGCCCTGACACACAGCTTCCATCTGATACTCATCGCTTCATTCCTCACGGGAGTCTGTTCCATGATTCCACAGATATTCATTCCCATAGCCGCGCAGTTTTCCCGTCCGGAACATAAAGGCAGAAACGTAGGAATTGTCTTATCAGGACTATTGACCGGTATTCTGGCTTCACGTGTCGTCAGCGGATTTATCGGTGAACTGATTGGCTGGCGGGAAATGTATCACATTGCTGCAGGCATGATGTTTATCTGCGCGATTGTTGTATTAAAAGTCCTTCCCGATATTCAAACCAACTTCCAAGGAAAATATAGCGACCTGATGAAATCTCTGTTAGCCTTAGTGAAAGAATATCCGCAACTACGCATTTATTCGATTCGGGCGGCACTGAATTTCGGTTCCCTCCTTGCCATGTGGTCCTGTCTGGCTTTTAAAATGGGACAAGCTCCGTTCTTCGCCAACAGCGATGTAATCGGTATGCTGGGACTTTGCGGAGTAGCCGGTGCACTGACTGCTTCTTTTGTCGGAAGATACGTAAAACGGGTAGGCGTACGCCGCTTCAACTTTATCGGCTGCGGTTTGATTCTCTTTGCATGGTTGTTGTTCTTCGTCGGTGAAAACACCTTTGTCGGTATCATCGCCGGTATCATCATCATTGACATAGGAATGCAATGTATTCAGCTAAGTAACCAGACAAGTATCTTCGAACTAAATCCGCGTGCTTCGAACCGTATTAATACAGTTTTCATGACTACTTACTTTATCGGTGGTTCTATGGGAACATTTCTGGCAGGCAGCTTTTGGCAACTGTATGGCTGGCACGGAGTTATCAGTACCGGAGTTGTTTTAACCGGGATTTCTTTATTAATTACGATTTTCTACAAGAAATGAGTCAACAAAACGAACACTCAAACCGTTTATTATAAAAAAACGCCAATGAAATACGGAGTTAACAGACAAATCTTACTTATCACAGCCGGTGCCGTCTGGATTATAGCCGGTGCCAATATTCTGCGAATAGGAATTATGACCTGGTTAAACACTTCCCAAGATTGGATGTTCAAAATAGGAGAAGCCACCGTGGTTTTCTTATTATTCTTCGTATTGGTTTTCAGAAGGCTCTACTATAAACATACCCAGCGAATCGAGCAAAAGAAAGAACGCCGGAATTGTCCGTTCTCCTTTTTCGATGTGAAAAGCTGGATTACAATGATATTCATGATTTCCCTGGGGATCACCATCCGTAGCTTCCACCTCCTGCCCGAAACGTTCATTTCTGTTTTCTATACCGGATTATCCATCGCCCTCATCCTGACAGGGGTGCTTTTCATCCGTTACTGGTGGATCAGGCGCAAGACTTTTGCCAGTTGAGCCGTCTCCTACATATCCCAATCAAATATAAACATCTAATAATTTTTATTACCTGATGTTTTGAAGCAAAAGATTTCATTCTTTTTTGTTGTATCTTTGCGCGGCTATCAACAAGCAGTAGCCGAAAAATAAATAAAAGGTTATAAGAATCAAGATGAAGAAAGCTCCCTCTCCCCTCGTATCGTTGATACCGATTGTTGTACTGGTGTTATTATTGTTTGCCACTATCCGTACCTTTGGCAGTGATGCCCTAAGCGGCGGAAGTCAAGTGTCATTGCTTACCACTACAGCCATTTGTATCCTGATCGGTATGGTGTTTTATAAGATTCCCTGGAAAGATTACGAGCTCGCCATCACCAACAATATTGCCGGAGTGGCAACAGCCATCATCATTCTGTTGATAATCGGTGCGTTGAGTGGCATTTGGATGATTAGCGGAGTAGTGCCGACTTTAATCTATTACGGGATGCAAATTATCCATCCCAGTTTCTTCCTGGCATCGACCTGCATCATCTGCGCGTTGATTTCTGTAATGACCGGAAGTTCGTGGACCACTATTGCCACTATCGGTATTGCATTGATGGGTATCGGAAAGGCGCAAGGCTTTGAAGATGGATGGATTGCCGGAGCTATCATTTCGGGGGCATACTTCGGGGATAAAATATCTCCTTTATCCGAAACCACTATCCTGGCGTCTTCCATCACAGACACTCCCCTGTTCCGTCACATTCGTTATATGATGATTACCACGGTACCGTCTCTTATCATCACACTGATTATTTTCACAGTGGCAGGACTTTCCCATGATGCCAGCAATACACAACATATTGCGGAGGTGGCAACCGCTTTGAACGAAAAGTTTCATATTACTCCGTGGTTGTTAATAGTCCCTGTTGTAACCGGAATACTGATAGCACGGAAAGTACCCTCTATCGTTACGCTGTTCCTATCCACTCTGCTGGCTGGTGTCTTTGCTTTGATATTTCAGCCGGAGTTGTTGCAAGAGATTTCCGGAGTTGCCGTTTCCGGATTCGATTCTTTGTTCAAAGGACTGATGATGACCGTCTATGGAGCGACAAATTTACATACAGACAATGCCGTTCTGACAGATTTAATCGCCACACGTGGTATGGCGGGAATGATGAATACGATTTGGCTGATTCTGTGTGCCATGTGTTTTGGCGGGGCAATGACAGCAAGCGGTATGCTGGGAAGTATCACTTCCATCTTCGTCCGCTTCATGAAGAAAACAGTCAGCGTGGTTGGAGCGACAGTCTGCTCCGGCCTGTTTCTTAATCTGACAACTGCCGACCAATACATCAGTATCATTCTGACGGGAAATATGTTTCGTGATATTTATGCCAAGAAAGGGTATGAAAGTTGCTTACTAAGCCGTACGACGGAAGATGCAGTAACCGTTACATCCGTATTGATTCCATGGAATAGTTGCGGAATGACACAAGCTACTATCTTGAGTGTACCCACACTTGTGTATCTACCTTATTGTTTTTTCAACATTATCAGCCCCTTAATGAGTATCACTGTGGCAGCCATCGGATATAAAATTGCAAGACGTTCGTGAACAATCTGGCATACACTTTGTTTTTGCAATAAACGAACAACGTATTAAACCTAAACAAAAAAAAGTTATGAAAAAGTTTATTGCATTAGTAGCATTAGTATTAGTAAGTGCAAGCACAATGATGTATGCACAAGAAAGTAACGCAGCAGCACGCCGCGCAGAAAGAAAAGCTCAAAGAGATGCAGAAAGAGCAAAACTCCGTGCCGAAGAAGAGGTGCAGGACATGGCAGCCTATCAACAAGCTGTACAGGCTTTGAAGAACAAGCAATTTGTATTGGAAGCTAATCAAGTTGTCTTCCGCAACGGTATGAGTGCTTTTGTTACTTCAAACACCAACTTCGTCTTGATGAACGGCAACAGAGCTACCGTACAGACAGCTTTCAACACTCCTTACCCAGGTCCTAACGGAATCGGTGGTGTTACAGTAGATGGTAATTCTTCGGATATGAAGATGAATATCGACAAAAAAGGAAATGTGAACTGCTCATTCAGCGTTCAGGGTATCGGCATCTCCGCTCAAGTATTTATCAATATGAGCAGCGGAAACAATACAGCTTCGGTTAGTATCAGCCCGAACTTCAGCAACAACAACCTGACATTGAACGGAAATATCGTTCCGCTTGACCAGTCAAATATCTTCAAGGGACGTTCCTGGTAATCCGGATACAAGAATCTTATCATAACTCCGCTACAAATCACGCAAAATGCGTACATTTGTAGCGGAGTTTTTTTTTATTCAGTATGGCTTATGAGAGAATTTATCATTGCAGACAATCAGGATATCAGTAAGGCAGGAATGATGTTCCTGTTGAGTAAACAAAAGGAGGTATCCCTTCTTTTAGAAGCTGACAACAAAGCTGAACTGATTCAGCAGCTACGATTGTATCCGCAAGCAGTGATTATCCTGGATTACACCTTGTTCAATTTTGCGGGGGCAGATGAATTGATTGTCCTGCAGGAAAGATTCAAGGAAGCCGACTGGATTCTATTCTCTGACGAACTAAGCCTGAACTTTCTCCGTCAGGTATTATTCAGCAGCATGGCTTTCGGGATAGTGATGAAAGATAACTCAAAAGAAGAAATCATGACTGCCATTCAATGCGCCACCCGCAAACAACGGTATATTTGCAATCATGTCAGCAATCTGCTGCTTTCGGGAACTTCTTCTCCGCTGGCAGCGTCAAGCATGGACGACCATTTGCTGACGCAGACAGAAAAGAATATCCTAAAAGAAATTGCATTAGGGAAAACAACGAAAGAGATTGCAGCAGAGAAAAATCTTAGTTTCCATACGATCAACAGCCATCGTAAGAATATCTTTCGCAAATTGGGGGTGAATAATGTGCACGAGGCTACTAAATATGCGATGAGGGCAGGGATTGTGGATTTAGCCGAATACTATATCTGACACCGCTATTCACTAACCTCTACCCCTCTAAGGGAACTATTTAACAGATGATTTCTCCGCTTCCCACACAAACTTTCGCCTCTTCATCATAAATCACCCCAAACTGCCCCGGAGCAATGCCTTGCAGCTTTTCAGAGGACAAAATGTGGAATTGCTTCTCTCCTTCCTGTATCAGTTTTCCTTTGGTAAAGTCGGGAGTGTGACGAATCTTGAAAGTGATGTCTATCTCCTTCTCCTGCCCTTTCCAGGGATTATCAGTAATGAAATGGAAATCATGCATCCGGAATTCATTGCCGTACTGTGTTTCCACACCGTAACCGCGGGACACATAAATTGTATTTTCTTCAATATCCTTCTTGACTACGAACCAGGGACCACCACTCAATCCAAGCCCTTTGCGCTGGCCGATTGTGTGAAACCAATAGCCGCGATGTGTACCCAATTTCTTTCCGGTTTCCAATTCAATAATCGCCCCTTCCTTTTCTCCTAAAAAGCGACGGACAAAATCATTGTAGTTTATCTTCCCGAGAAAACAGATACCCTGACTATCTTTCCTTCTGGCACTCGGCAATCCGGCTTTATTGGCAATCTCACGTACTTCTTGTTTCATCAAACCTCCAATGGGAAACATGAGTTTGGAAACTTGCAGGTAATCAATCTGTGCGAGAAAGTCTGTCTGGTCTTTCACAGGGTCTTTCGCTGTGCCCAACCAAGTTTTACCGTTGCGTTGCAAGGTGGTGGCATAATGACCGGTTGCCGTAAAGTCGAAGTCTTTCCCAACACGCTGTTCAAAGCAACCGAATTTGATAAGCTTATTACACATCACATCCGGATTAGGCGTCAGTCCCTGCCGGATTTTATCAATGGCATAGGCCGCTACATTCTCCCAATACTCCTGATGCAAATCCACTACCTCCAAAGACAGACCGTACTTACGTGCCGTAGCAGTAGATAATTCAATATCTTCCTCTGCCGAACAGTCCATATATTCCGCTCCGTCCATGCCTATCTTAATATAAAAAAGAGTGGGCTTATATCCTTGCTCACAAAGGAGATGTACAACAACCGAACTGTCGACACCTCCTGATAATAATGCAGCTATATCCATGAATAATGATTCGTCTATTAATAACGTTCTATATGTAAGCTAATACCTATTAAAAAATTCTATGCTACAAAGATAAGGCAAGAATCTCTAACAGCCAATCACATATTGAAGGCATTTTTATACCATAAATGTGGTAGATAAGCAAAGTATTTCCTACATTTGCACAGTAAAAAGCTTTTTATGATGACGAAATTAAGAAAGATAATCCTCATACCTGCCCTGAGCATCGTATTTATCAGTGGCTTTTTCTCCTGTGGTGTCGACCGCTGGCCGGAGTATGCCCATCAGACCGCACTGGATACATGGATGTACGACATCATGCAGCAGAACTATCTGTGGTATCAAGATCTACCTTCCTACGATGATGTGAATCTGTTTTTGGAACCTGCCTCGTTCTTGTCTAAAGTGAAATCGAAAAGCGACAGTTACTCGTTTGTAGATTCTGTGATGGAAACTCCCCTACCTACCTATGGATTTGATTATTCACTAGTTCGAAGTGCGGATATTGATACAGCTTATAATGCGTTAATTACTTACGTCATTCCCGGTTCACCGGCAGAAGCGGCCGGATTGGTGCGCGGTGACTGGATTATGAAAGTCGATACTTCTTACATCAGCAAGAAATACGAGACTCAATTGCTACAGGGAACCAAAGCCCGGGATTTGGTGATGGGTGAATGGAAAAAAGTTCCTGTGACAGAAGAGGAAGATCAAACAAACGTTGATACGGAAGAAGGAGGAGAAGGAGAAACAGAATATGTGTACAAAGTAGTACCTAACGGCAAAACCCTAAAACTACCTGCGGCACGATCCGTTGAAGATAATCCGGTACATAAGTATACAGTACTGCCAGCAGAAGAGAATGGCCAAAAAATCAAAGTAGGGTATCTCATGTACAGTAGTTTCACAGCCGGCACCAACAGTGATCCGGACAAGTACAATAACGAACTGCGACAAATTTCACAAGAATTCAAGACAGCAGGCGTAAAATATGTTATACTTGACTTACGTTATAACGCCGGTGGTTCATTGGACTGCGTTCAGTTATTAGGTACAATTTTGACTTCAGAAGTACGATTAAATAAGCCGATGGCCTATCTGGAGTATAATAATAAAAACAGGGACAAGGATGCCACCATCAACTTTGATAGTGAAATATTAAAGAGCGGTGTTAATTTAGACCTGCCCGGTCTGTTTGCTATCACAAGCAGTACAACAGCTGGAGCACCGGAAATGTTAATCAGAAGTCTCTTCCTGAAAGACAGCTATCCTGTCGTAACCATCGGTGGTGTCACAAAAGGACAAAACGTAGCAACAGAACAATTCATTAATGAAGAATTTCTGTGGTCAGTCAACCCGGTAGTATGTACTGTTTATGATTCCAATCACGATGCCGGAGGAGCTATCTCACCTGCAACAGATCTTAAAATCAGTGAAACGACCATTGATGGAGTTACTAATTACAGTGAGTTTCTGCCATTCGGTGACCCAAATGAAAGATTATTAAAAGTAGCCATCGGTGTTATAGAAGGCACTTATCCCCCGGAAAAAGAAGAAGATACAACTACAAAAGCACAATTCAAGATTGAGAAAAGTGTTATTAGTCCCGCAAGTAGGCGGTTTGTCGGTGGTGGCGGTCTAAAGATTAAATAGAAGCAAAGCAAGAACCAAATAGAATGAAAAGAAGTGCTCCCCAAAAGTTTCTTATATAACTTTTGGGGAGCACTTCTTTTCGTTTTTCACCACACTTCTTGTCAATAGCAGATTTACGCATCATTAACAAAAGAATCCCATTATTCCACCTTTTCAAAACAGACCGTCTGATTCTACTAAACAAAGCGTTGGTTTACATCTAACAAAGCATCGGTTTACACTTAACCAAGCGTATGATTTACTCAGATAAAACACCTGATTTCCCATCCCCCGGCAGCTAAAGTGTCTTTACACCCGGGCTTACAACCACTACAAGCCGGGGTGAGATTCTCCGTCACCGCAGCATATAACAAAAAAGGAGAAAGCTTTCGCCTCCTCCTTCTATCGCAGTTTAACCTCAATCTATTTTATGATTCTGTATCCAAAGATACGACATTGAAAAGCCAAAGTCAAGTATTTCCGGATTTATTTCTTGAAAAACTTATCAAAGAACAGAATCTGATAATCAATGGAGTTATTCCAATACTGTCCATTATGTGCTCCCGGACGAGTAATAAAATCATGATCGATCTTTCTTTCCAGTAGACGGTTATGCAAATCCTTGTTCACATTCAGGAAGAAATCTCCTTCTCCACAATCGACAATGATAGCCAAATCACCATTCTCTATCTTATCAATCTGATTGATAACGGTGTGATTATCCCATACCTCTTTATTTGATTCATATTCTCCCAACTGCTTGGACATATCCCAGTTCTTCGGGAACGGGCGAATATCCATTCCTCCACTCGTACTTCCACCGGCACCAAACGTATCTTTATGACGGATCGCATTCCACATTGCTCCGTGTCCACCCATACTCAATCCGGTGATGGCACGTCCCTTGCGGTCGGCAATCGTCTTGTAATGTTCGTCGATATATTTCACCAATTCCGATGAAATAAAGGTCTCATAGCGGAAAGACGGATTGATTGGGCTATCCCAATACCAACTATTCTTTCCGTCCGGACAAACGAATATGATTCCTTTCTCGTCTGCAATTTGAGGAAGATTCGGTTTTATGTCAATCCATGTTTTAGCATTTCCACCGTAACCGTGCAATAAATAAATGGTGGGACAAGCAACAGCTTTCTTTCCCAACGCAGCATCCGGCGTTACCACCACCACTTGCACATCCTTATTCATGGAAGGACTTTTAATTAATAAGGTATCTACTTTGGCAGCAAAAGACGGAGCCACCCATACTAAAAGAAGAGCAATTAATAAGAGTTTTTTCTTTTTCATTGTGTGTTATAATAGTTAGATATAATTATTCCTCTGTCTCTGCAGAAGGATTAAATTTAGAAACCGGCATTTCAAAGGTTTTATGACACTGTTTACAGGTATAGTTCCAGTGGTTATCTCCCGGAGGAGTGACCATCAATGCAGAAATGATAGCGGCACCCAAAGCGCGCCACCGCTTTCCTTTTCTTAGAACCAACTGAATGTCCGATGAACCGCAATACGGACAAAGCGTCAACTCTTCCGGCCAACTATCGTTATCCCTCAACACTTGGACAGCATTTTCATAGTCCTCATCCGCCACCAATATATCCACTCCTGCTATATTGCTCACACAACTCTTATACAAAGTAGAGAAATTCTCATTGTGCAGAATAGACTCAATGCCTTCATTCTCCAACGCTCCCTGAAGGATATGTGCCTTCATCGCATCATTACAAGTTATCAATTTTACAGTCTTCATAAGGAATCTGTTTTAATATGTCCCACAAAAATAAGATATAAAAATGAAATGTGAAACAAAATCCGGCTAACTTTATCAGTAGGTAAAACGAACCAAACAGGAAGTGATTCTGTTTTTATTTACGGAAGGTATCATTCTTTAATACTTTTTTCGTACTTTCGCAGCAATAATTCGCAATCACATGAAAAGACTGTTGACACTGCTACTATTTTCAAACCTTCTGCTTTCCCTGCTACAGGCACAACCTGTACATCAAATCAGGGGAACGGTTATTGAGAAAAACAGCCGTCAGCCATTAGAGTTCATTAACGTAATGGTTCTCGGGCTGAACAAAGGTGGCGTCACCAATGCGGAAGGCCATTTCACCATCGAACAAGTGCCTCCCGGCATCTACCGCCTGCAAGCAACTGCCATCGGCTACAAAAGTGTCACCACCCCCGAATATATCTTATCTACCAAAGATCTGAACATTTCGATAGAAATGGAAGAGAACCTGACCGAACTCGCAGGAGTAACCGTCACCGCTTCTCCTTTCCGGCGCGATCTGGAAAGTCCAGTCAGCCTGCGCATCATCGGATTGCAGGAAATAGAAAAAAGTCCGGGAGCTAATCGGGACATTTCACGTATTGTTCAGTCTTATCCGGGAGTTGCCTTCTCGCCTATCGGCTACCGCAACGACTTGATTGTGCGCGGTGGTTCTCCTTCTGAAAACCGTTTTTATCTGGACGGAGTGGAAATACCCAATATCAATCACTTCAGTACGCAAGGAGCATCCGGCGGTCCGGTGGGAATCCTTAATGCCGACCTGATACGTGAAGTCAATTTCTACACTGGTGCTTTCCCCACTGATAGAGGAAACGCACTTAGTTCCGTTCTTGATTTCAAGTTGCGCGACGGAAATATGGAGCATAACTCTGTAAAGGCTACCCTCGGAGCATCCGAAGTGTCGCTCGCCTCCAACGGGCATATCGGGAAAAAGACCTCTTATCTGGTATCTGTACGTCAATCTTATCTGCAATTCCTGTTTGATATGCTCGACCTCCCTTTCCTGCCGACTTTCACCGATGCGCAGTTCAAATTGAAAACCCGGTTTAACGAACAGAACGAGCTGACGGTATTGGGACTTGGAGGGATCGATAATATGCGACTGAATACGAAAGCAGATAGCGAGGACAATGAATATATCCTTAGTTACCTGCCGAAAATCAAGCAGGAAACGTTTACCCTAGGTGCTGTATATCGTCATTATGCAGGTCCGCATGTGCAATCGGTGGTAGTCAGCCACAGTTATCTGAACAACCGCAATACCAAATACCGGCAGAATGATGAAAGCATTCCGGAGAATCTGATGCTCCGCCTCCGTTCTACCGAACAAGAGACAAAGTTCCGTTTCGAAAACAATTCTTCTTTCCGCAACTGGAAAATCAATCTCGGAGTGAACCTTGATTATAGTCAATATACCAATACCACCTTTCAAAAGGCGTATACCAATCAGGCACAAACGTTTGATTACCATACCTATTTGGGGATGATGCGTTGGGGACTTTTCGGCACTATCAGCTACTCTTCGATGGACGAACGCTTCACAGCTTCTCTAGGATTGAGAGCGGATGCCAACAATTATTCATCAGCGATGAAATCACTCTCCGACCAGCTTTCACCGCGCATATCGCTTTCCTATCAACTTGCCGAACACTGGTTCATAAGCGGAAATGCAGGACTTTATTACCAGTTGCCTCCTTACACGGCTCTCGGTTTTAAGGATAATAACGGAACGTATGTAAACAAATACAATCTCCGCTATATGAAAGTCAGCCAGGAAAGTCTGGGTATCAGTTGGCGCAAAGGAGATACTTTCGAAGTCTCTGTCGAAGGATTCTATAAAGACTATGATAAAATTCCGCTCTCCGTTGTAGACGGGATTCCTCTTACCTGCAAAGGAAATGACTATGGAGTGATTGGCAATGAATTGCTGACTTCTACTGCTCAAGGACGTTCGTATGGTGCGGAAATTCTAGTAAAGTGGCTGATTGCCAAGAAACTGAATCTGGCTTCTTCCTTTACCATCTTTAAAAGTGAATACCGCAACGACAAAGAGAGTGAATACATTGCATCCGCATGGGACAACCGGTATATTTTCAACTTACGGGGAACCTACAATCTACCGCGCCAATGGAGTGTCGGGATGAAAGTCAGTTGCATCGGCGGTGCTCCTTATACACCTTATGATGAAGAAAAGTCATCTCTGGTATCTGCCTGGGATGCACAAGGTAAAGCATATTACGACTATTCTAAATATAATAAAGAACGTCTTCCGGCCTTTGCACAGGTAGACCTCCGTATCGACAAGACATTTTATCTGAAACATTGTATGCTGGGATTCTATCTTGATTTGCAAAATATCACGGTAAGCAAACTGAAACAGCAGGATGTATTGATGAGCACTGGTATCATTGAAAATCCGGAAGCTCCTGCCGACAGCCAACACTATAAAATGAAACACCTCAAACAATCGAGCGGGACATTGCTCCCCACATTAGGAATAACATTTGAGTATTAATTTATACATAAAACATTAAACTAGAAAAAGAGTATGAAAAGAGAAATTGCTATGATTGCCTTCATATTGTTAGGCATGGGTATGACAGCTTCCGCACAATTTGGCAAGAAGGTTAATTTAGGGAAAGCATTACAAGCTGGTAAAGACGTAGTATCAGCCGTTACTTTATCTGATGCGGACATCGCCAACATGAGCAAGGAGTATATGGTATGGATGGATGCTCATAATCCATTGACCAAACCTGATACTGAATATGGCAAACGTCTGGAGAAGTTGACGGGACATATCAAAGAAGTGGATGGACTGAAACTTAACTTTGGCGTATATGAAGTGGTAGACGTAAATGCTTTCGCTTGTGGCGACGGTAGTGTACGTATTTGCGCCGGTCTGATGGATGTGATGACGGATGAAGAAGTGATGGCAGTGGTAGGACATGAAATTGGTCACGTAGTTCACACAGACTCTAAAGATGCCATGAAGAATGCTTATCTCCGTTCAGCCGTGAAGAATGCAGCAGGTGCCAGCAGCGATAAAGTAGCCAAACTGACCGACTCCGAGCTGGGAGCTATGGCTGAAGCCCTGGCAGGCGCACAATATTCACAGAAGCAGGAAAGTGAAGCGGATGATTACGGAGTAGAGTTCTGTGTAAAGAACGGTATCGATCCGTATGCAATGGCTAACTCACTGACTAAGCTGTCCGAACTGTCGAAAGATGCTCCACAAGCTTCTTACCTGCAAAAGATGTTCTCGTCACACCCGGATACCATGAAACGTATCGAACGTGCGAAAGCAAAAGCAGCAACTTACGCTAAATAATAACGGACATCGTTCCTAAATCAAATAAAGGAGGAGATACATTGGTTTGTCAACCGCAGTATCTCCTCCTCTGTTTTTGATAAAAAAGGACACACTATTATTAAAAAATCATTAATCTATAACATAGATTTGCATAGTGCCCTGATTTCTTGTAATTTCGACCCTATAACCATTTTAATCCATTTATGGAATTTCTTATCATACTTCTCTTACTTGTACTGAATGGCATTTTTGCCATGTATGAAATTGCGCTGGTATCATCCAGCAAAGCACGTCTTGAAACACTTGTCGCAAAAGGTAACAAATCAGCCCGTGGAGTTTTAAAACAATTGGAAGAACCGGAAAAGTTCTTATCTACCATTCAGATCGGTATTACGCTGATCGGTATCGTATCCGGTGCGTATGGTGGTGTGGCTATTGCCGACGACCTCGTTCCTTTCTTTTCCCTCATTCCGGGCGCAGAAGCTTATGCACGCAACCTGGCAATGATTACTACCGTAGCAATCATTACCTATCTTTCTCTGATTATCGGAGAGCTAGTACCCAAATCTATCGCTCTTAGTAATCCGGAGCGATACGCCACTTTGTTCAGCCCGGTCATGATTCTCCTGACAAAGGTTTCTTATCCTTTTGTATGGTTGCTGAGTGTCTCTACCCGGCTACTGAATAAACTCATCGGTTTGAAAAGCGAAGAACGCCCCATGACGCAGGAGGAAATCAAAATGATTCTCCATCAAAGTTCGGAACAGGGTGTGATTGACAAAGAGGAAACGGAAATGATACGTGATGTGTTCCGCTTCTCCGACAAACGGGCTAACGAACTGATGACGCATCGCAGAGATCTCATTATCCTTCACCCTGATGATACGCAGGAAAAGGTGATGAAGACAATCGAAGAAGAACATTATAGCAAATATCTGTTGGTGGACGAACGGAAAGATGAGATTATCGGTGTAGTTTCCGTAAAGGATATTATCCTGATGATAGGCAGTAAAAAGCTGTTTAACTTACGCGAAATAGCCCGTCCTCCCCTCTTTATTCCGGAAAGTTTATATGCAAATAAAGTTTTAGAGCTATTTAAGAAGAACAAAAACAAGTTCGGAGTTGTTGTTAACGAGTATGGCAGCACAGAAGGCATTATCACACTGCACGACCTGACCGAAAGTATCTTCGGAGACATCCTTGAAGAGGATGAAACGGAAGAAGAAGAAATCGTCACAAGGCAGGATGGTTCGATGCTGGTGGAAGCTTCAATGAACATCGACGACTTCATGGAGGAAATGGGGATTTTATCCTATGAAGATCTGGAATCGGAAGACTTCACCACTCTGGGGGGATTAGCCATGTTCCTGATTGGCCGTATCCCGAAAGCGGGAGACATCTTCACCTACAAGAATCTGCAATTCGAAGTGGTGGACATGGACCGCGGACGAGTAGACAAACTGCTTGTCATCAAACGGGACGAAGAGCAGGAATAGGATAGCAAAAAACGAGCAATAGCTCACTATATTTATATTAACTTAAAGCACTTAACGATGAAAAAAGTAATTATGTTAGCAGCAGTCGTAGCTGCTTTGGCATCATGCCAATCAAAAGCAAACAAAGCCGCAGAGGCTCAAGCAGACAGTCTAGCTCTTGCTATGACTCCGATTACCGAATTGACTGAAGTTTATGAAGGTACTCTTCCTGCTGCCGACGGTCCGGGTATTGACTATGTACTAACCTTGAACGCTGCAACTGACGGTGTAGATACTGCGTATACACTGGATATGACTTACCTCGATGCTGAAGGTCAAGGACAAAACAAGACTTTCACTTCAAAAGGAAAACAACAAACAGTACACAAGGTTGTGAACAAAAAACCTGTTACTGCTGTTAAGTTAACTCCGAAGGATGGTGAAGCTCCGATGTATTTCGTGATTGTAAATGACACCACTCTTCGTCTGGTGAACGATAGCTTGCAAGAAGCTGTCAGCGATCTGAATTATGACATCATCAAGGTAAAACAATAAAATAAACCTAACCCTAACCAGTAAAAAAAGCTCTGCACGGAACCTTCGTTCTTGCAGAGCTTTTCGTTTTTGGGAGTCTTTCCTCATATTATTCCAAGTATTGTTTCAACTGATTCTTCAATTCCTCCGGATTGCTTGGTCTTTGTGCCTTATATTCTACAATAGTTCCCTCCCTATTAACAATAATAAACTGAGGAACTGAAAGCCCGGCGAAATTACCTTTCTCATCATAAGTGACAAACAACTTCTCCACTTCAACAGAAAATTTATTATTCTCAACACTATTCTCTGGTCGATGATAGGTGACAAAATACCCATTTAATAATCTTTCATCCAATCTTTTCAAACAGGCATTCCAATCCTTGGGTTCATCTATTGAAATAAAAAGTCTTACAATATCATTCTTTTTGAAAAAATCATCTGTTTTTTCATATTCTTTGAGTTCTGCCAGACAGGGTTTACACCAAGATGCCATTACATCAATATATACAATTTTTCCTTTAAAATGCCGAAGCAATAACTCAAACGAACTAGGATAATTCAAGCATTTGATATTAGACTGCACTGATTGCTCCTGTGCAGTAATGATTAATGATATCAAACAAAAAAAGAATAAAACTCCATTTGTTTTAATGCACTGTTTCATACAACATAGATTTATTGTTAAATAACTGTGATAAAGATAGTGTTTTATTCTATATAAATCTTCTTTATTTAATTACATTCTTTCCTTCTTGCAGACGTTTCAACCGAAGCAATGCTTCAATGTAGTAATAATCTGCATAAATAATAGAGGCATCTATCTCTGAATGAGCCGGCCAATGTCCTACACTATGAAGCAGGAAGGACGGTTTGCTCTTGCCACTCTGATAACTGTCAGAGTTCAGGCTTGCCAGCATTTCAATAGCTGCATCTTTATAACGTTTTCCGGTTCCATTCGGGAGGTAAGTAGATAGTTCAAGCAAAGCAGAGACCACTACTGCCGCAGCCGAAGCGTCACGCGGAGCATCCGGTATTCCCGGGGCACTGAAATCCCAATAAGGAACCTTATCTTCCGGCAGACGTTCGAGATAAACATCTGTCACTTTCTGTGCGAAATCAAGATATTTAGGATCTTTCGTCTCCCGATAGACTACAGTATATCCGTAGATTGCCCATGCTTGACCACGCGCCCACATGGTACTGTCTGCATAGCCCTGATGGGTTACTCCTTTTATCAGATTACCAGTGATGGTATCATAGACTGCTACATGGTAGGATGTATAATCGGGACGGAACTGACATTTCATTGTTTTATCAGCATGAGAAACGGCAACATCATACAAATAAGGATTTCCACCATTCTTTGCTGCCCAGAAAAGCATTTCGAGATTAATCATGTTATCCATGATTGTGTTGTGAGGCCAGTTGCGTGGTTCCACTTCACGAGGCCACGAAAGCATTGTTCCTACAACCGGATTGAATAAAGTAGCCAGCGAATCGGCCGTATCCAGAATCACTTTCTTATAAGCAGGATCTTTCGTCAAGCGATAGCCATTTCCATAACTGCAGAATACGAGAAATCCCAAATCATGGTCATAAGCTGGTATTCGAGAAAGGAATTCCAATGAGTTCGTAAACTTCTTCGCTTCTTCCAGAATATGCTTATCCTGTGTATATTCGTAATCATACCAGAGCACACCCGGCCAGAAACCGGCACACCATTCTTCTTTCGTTGCCTTACGACAGTTCCAGTGGTGTTCGTCAGCCATAATGTTACGTGGCATCATCGTATAGTCAATGCCGGAATCTGTTTTCAGTTCCGTAAGCGTACGTTGTGTCTGCTCTGCACAGTAGTCTAATGCCCTATTCACATCCAATGTACCGGAAGGCTTGTGAGTGCACATACAAAAACCTAACATCACAGCCAGACCTACTACAATCTTTTTCATCTTAGTTCAAATATATTCGCGTTAATTCTTAATCTTTATTTCTCTTTGTCAGTTACTTGATCGGTCAGTTACTTAGTCATCCGAAACCAGTCTACATCTGCCCATCCACGATTGCCCTCATTCGGAGTTACGCAAAATACTCCAACTTTGGCTCCAATCCATTTGCCTTGTCGGGCTGTGAAAGGCTCTCCCACTGTCATGTATTGCTTTCCGTCCAGACTATAAGCGAATGTACAAACGGCTCCTTTACGAACCTTTACTTGCAAATAAACTGTTTGCCACTCATTATCTGCTACTCCCGGCATCTTCAGATGTTCCACCGGAATGTTTGCCAATTCTTTTATCTGTTCGGGATTTTGCTGTTCCGCATCCTTGCAGACTGCTTGTTGCAGAATAAACTGATCTCCCTCCTTACGAATGGAGAGATAGCTATAATCCCATCCCATTACAATGATTCCGGTTTGTTCCCCATCCTGCTTGGCAGTAAATGTCAATTTGGTTGTAGCCGTAAACTCTTCAGCCGGAAACTTTTGCATCAACAAGTTAGGAACTTCCCAGAAGTTCACAAATTCTTTTGAGAGACTGCCTGCATAAAGACGAATATACCCCAAGTCGGTCGTGAACCCGTAAGTGTCTTTTTTATTGGCATGCCATTGCCATTGTAACCCTAAATGACGGGTATTGAATTCATCACTCTCCGGCGGAGTGGCTATCGGATATGTCTTTCCTACATTCGGTTTCTTATAGGTCGTTACCGGTTCACCGCAACCATCTTCATCCTTATCTACTCCGATTACAGGCCAATCATTTACCCAAGTCATCGGATTCAGATGAATCACGCGTCCGTAAGCTCCTTTATCTTGAAAATGAACGAACCAGGATTCTCCTGTGTTGGTATCTACCCAGCCACCTTGATGAGGCCCGTTGATATTTGTCTTTCCTTGTGCCATTACGATCTTCGATTCGTAAGGGCCGTAAATGTTCTTCGAGCGAAGTACTAATTGCCAACCGGTTGCTACTCCACCTGCCGGAGCAAAAATATAGTAGTATCCGTTGCGTTTGTAGAGCTTCGGTCCTTCTACCGTATGGTTCTTTCCATCATTTCCATCAAATACCATCACCGGATCGGAAATTACTTCTGTTCCCTCAGCATTCAGTTCGCAAATAACTACGATGCTATTCACTCCGCTACGACTACCAGCATATGCATGTACAAGATAAACTTTTCCATCTTCATCCCAAAGTGGTGTCGGGTCAATCATTCCTTTCCCGGCTTTCACCAATACAGGCTTGCTCCATCTTCCTTTCGGGTCTTTGGCTTTAATCATATAGATTCCATAATCCGGATCACCCCAGTAAATGTAGAACTCTCCGTTATGAAAACGAATAGCCGGTGCCCATACGCCTTTACCATGCTGTGCCTTATCGAAGAATTCTTCCGGCTCCTGAATCGGTAAAGCATAGTTTACTAACGACCAATTCACCAAATCATTAGAATGAAGAATAGGAATTCCGGGAATACAATTAAAACTGGACGCTGTCATATAGAAATCATCTCCGGCTGCACATACATCCGGATCCGAATAGTCTGCATGAAGAACCGGGTTCTGATAAGTTCCATTCCCCTTATCAGCCACCCAGGTCTTAGAGATTTCTTGTGCACCTGCCAATGAACAGCAAGCCATCATTCCTGCTAAAAACAGAATCTTTTTACGCATATACCTTAATAATCAATTTCATTCAAAATAAGATTCGTTATTCCTAAAAACAGGTTCTTTCTACCTTCACAAAAACTAATCACTTCAAAAACTGAATCCAATCTCTGATTTCAAACAATCTATTTCTTAACCTATTTGCTTATATATACGAAGGGGATTAGGTAAATACCTAATCCCCTTACAAAAAATATTCAAAAATGAATATTATCATTCTCTATAATGCATCAACGTACCAAAACCTAACTGGTCAAATCCTCCACTGTTCGGTCCGTAGTTTCCACCTCCTCCGTCAGGACGCATCTGGTCAGCCCATTTTTCGCTATAGAGAGAAGAAATTCCTTTCTCCTTACAATATCCATAAAACAATTCCCATGAAGGCCGTTTAGTGCCACGTTGCTCTGTAGATATGGTTGCGTTTGTATACGAGGGATTAGAATAAGAAGTATAAGGGAAAGAATTAGAATCATAGATGAAATCATCCCCTACCAATGTTCCTTTGTTAAAAGACTCATCCTTGATAAGATTATACTTTCCTACATATTCTGCCATAGCTACTGCCCTATAATTATCATAAGCAAACAAATCCTCACCAATGTTATAGGCCATTTGGCAGAATGTCCCCATCAAAGAAACACATAAAGTAGCATGCCCCTGGTCACGTCCGGACTCCTCACATTGCCCAAGTATTTCATCCGAATCCGGGTCTTGATGCAAATAAGGAACTGCATTCTTTATATTTCCCGCCTCTTTATATCTTCCTTCTTCATTCTTGAAATATACAATAGCCTGATTAATCATCACGTTATCATCACATAAAATACCAATTGAAAGAATAGATGTCATCTGTGCCAAATCCCAATTTAACCAATAGTGCATATTACCTTGTCCACCATTATGATTTTTAAGAAACATATCGGAAACACTATAAAATGTATCTTTCATCCAAGTTTTAAACTTTTCAAAATCATCCCTATCCCAGCCATTATAGTCTCTAAGTAATTCTGCTGCATTTGCCCACTGATGTGCCTGAATAGGAATTAGATATAGATTAGGATCTGGAATATTATTGGTATAACCTTCCATTCTTAATATCCCCTTACAATTAGTAGCCCATGCATTGAAAAGTTTCACAGCAGCATCCGCAAATGATGTATTTCCCGATAACTGATAACGAAGTGCCAATTGATAAGCAGCCGCAGCATCATACATACATGCTGTGTAATTTGAATAATCCGAATATTTACCTGACCAATTATTCTTATCCATTCTTTTCAAATATCCGTCAAGCAAAGCTCTTGTGTTTTCAGTATAAGAACTTTGCGCATATTGGCTTGCTTCCAATTGGGCATAAGCTTCCGCCCAAGGGGATCGGTTCAAATTGCTCTTTACCCTATTAATATCAGCCTGCGTATGGAGCATACAAGGATGGTTCAATGGCAAATAATCTCTCTTTACCATATCCTCCTCCGGACTTTTCATATCACTAAACTTATTTGCGTCCCCAGTAGGAATTTCACTACTGCATGACATCATAAAAGATGCTATAACAAAACTAAATAACACATTTATATATTTCGTTTTCATACTTCAGATTTATTTGTTATTTTCTTTTTCTATGTAAGCTTTCAAATCTTCTAATGTTTTGAAGGTTTTTATCCAATACATATCATACGTTTTATCGATTGCGGCTTCTTTAACATCAGCAATCCACAAAGATAACAATGTCATAGTAGCAACACCGGCCTCATTGGTTAATATTGGGCTACTTCCTTTTATAGCATTATCTACAGACATATCATATACATAGATATTAGGCTCACCATATTTTTCTACTCCTGTACCTTTTTTTACGATGGTGAGAGTTTCTTTATCAAACACATAGTAATCTGCTGAATTGCAATAATTACCTGCAGTCACTCCATCTCCTATATCAAACTTCAACACACCTGCATTCGCAGTTGCACTTTGTTGCGGTCTCCTTAATTTAATAGCTAAATATTTATAAGTTTGAGGAGCATACTCCAGTTTCTTTTGATATGCATCATTAACTATATTAATATCTTGGCGCCAATTTCCATTACCGTCAGGACCTTTCATTATGATATGAGCATATCCATTATCAAATGTAACCGTACCACCTTGATTAGGTTTTAAATCACATGGTTTCAAAGTAGATTGGAACTGATAATCCAATAAGGCTCCTACAGTAACACTAGTGGTAGCCGAAATATTTGACATAGGATCGGTTGCGGTAATCGTCACAGTTCCATAACCCACTCCCGTTACAGCACCATCGGCATCCACAACAGCCACTTTTTCATCACTACTTACCCAACTTAACAAACCGGAAGTGGCCTCTTCAGGAACTAAATGACAGCCAATAACAACAGTCTGTCCAATCATTATGTCATCAACCGGATCTAATTGTATTGATTCTACCGGGATTACCTTCCGAACAGTCACTTTAGCAGAAACTGTCAAAGAAGTTCCATCAGTGGCAATAGCTGTAACAACAGCTTCTCCCGGGATAATTCCAGTCACAGTACCATCTGCATCCACCTTTACTATTTCCTCATTGCTACTTTTCCAATGAAAGACATTATATCCGTTAGAAGGTGTAATTTTTACAGAGGCTTTTTTAGTCGTGCCTTCAAACAGTTCAAAGTCATCCATCTCAATCGCAGTAGCTACCGGTTTTACTTCCACATCTATCGTTTTAAGTGTTTCAAAGGCCGCTTTCTGGGATATATTCACTTTTGCCTTTCCTACTGCTTTTGCAGTAATTTTACCTTCTTGTGACACAGATACTATATTCTCATCTGATGATTTCCAAGACAACTCCGGATAAGTAACATTCTCCGGAACAGATTTGCAAATAACCTGTATATCCATTCCTACAGCTAACGCTATGGATGATTCTATATTCATCTCAATATCATTCATCAATTGCCCTTCACTCATCGCATCACCATATTCTTTATCGTCACATGCAATTGCCGACAATAGCAAGCCTAATATAGCAAGGCTCACCGATACACATTTCGCTGATAAAAAAGTTATATATTTCATATTGATTCTCTGTTTTTATTCATACTCCGTTATTTCCAACCGGGATTCTGTCCCAAATTCGGATTCAACTGTAACTGATCGGAAGGCAATGGATACAAATAGTTCTTATCTGCCCACTGGCGACCTGTTTCTACAACAATACATCCATCATCATTCAAACTGAATGGCGTATTCCATGACTCATATTGAGTACCTTTCCATTTAATACCTAACATTGCTTGCGGCATCTCATTTTCTGCAGTTTTCCAACGCTTTAAGTCATCAATACGAAAACCTTCGTTAAACAGCTCAACAGTACGTTCTCTACGTATTTCTGTCCTCATATCCAGTCCGTGGGTCTGCGCAAATTCTTTGGTCAAAGCCGGCATACTGGCATTCACGCGCTGACGAACCTGGTTCAAAGATATATTCAAGTCTTCATTTTCTATCTTATCATCCCTTTCATACACTGCCTCTGCATAATTCAGCAAAACTTCAGCATAACGGATAAGTGGGAAGTCATATCCTTCTTGTGTATCCGGAACAACACGTTCAGCGCTCCATTTTTGATTACCATAACAAGTACCGGACGCAGGATCATATAGCTTTGAGGTCTTCAGATCTACCTCATCCCATTGCCAAGAAGTCCGTCCGAACTTATTTCCCCAATAACGAGTTCCCGGCTTTAGTAAAGTATAACGCATACGATTGTCACGGTTCAGAAATTCAGAAACTTTCTCATCATATTTCTGAAAACGATCTGATTTATCGATGGGCAATCCGTCGTCACATAGATAAAGATTGGCAAACTTACGAGTAATCCATTGTACATTTGCCAGACACTCTTGAGTTATATTCTTTCCGATTGAAGCTAAAATCTGGTCATGGCGACGAGCAAAAATATATTCATGATTAGCAGATTTCTTGATGCCAGCCGGATTAGATTTCTCATTCTCCAAAATAAACATATACTTCTGTGCGCTGTCACCCAATACTTTTGTTTCACTATCTGTTCCAAATAAGCGGAAACTATATCCATATTTAGCATCCATCACCGTTCGGGCTGCTTTGGCAGCTATATCCAGTAAATTCTTGGTACGTTCCGTATTCTGATTATTATTACGTGATTTCTGCCATGTTCCTTCATAAAGAGCAACTCTGGAAAGGAAAGCCTGCGCACCTTCTTTAGAAATACGTCCCTCTTCTTCAGTACTAAGTTCTTTAAAAGCCGGCAAGTTGTCAATAGCATGTCCGAGATCATCAATAATAAGATCAACCACTTCACTACGGTCGTTCCGTTTTACCTTCATCTCCGGATCTGTAATATCCAACGGTTTCTTCGTTATAATAACATCACCATACAATTGAAGTAAGTCAAAATAACTATATGCACGGAAAAAATAAGCTTCCCCTAAATATTGTTTTATATCTTCCGGTTTGGAATAAGTTTCAGCATTTTCTATCAATAAGTTTGTACGACGAATATGTTTATAATTATCCGTATAGTTAGCATCTGAAGAAGGGATCGAGTTTATTCCGCGGCTAAATTCATTATAGCTCTGGTAAGTAATCAAGTCCGAACGCTTATCACTATGTGTTCCATCATATACAACAGAAGAGAAGTCACGTGTCCAACTATAAAAAGTATTGGCAAACTGTTTATAATCATTGACTGAAGTCCACATGTTTTTACCCCCCAACTGATCTTGAGGTTCCATGTCCAGACAAGAGTGCAAAGTTATTCCTAACACTATAGCAAGGAAAAATGTTATTTTTGATCGTTTCATAATATTCTATTTAAAAAGTTGCATTAACACCCACAGTAAAAGTTCTGTTAAAAGGATAACGTCCCAGATCTTTGGTTTTGCGTGAAGCCTCCGGGTCCCATCCGTCTTTTAATTTACTATGCTCCCAAAGATCTGCTCCGGTAAAGTAAATACGTAACTTACTTATCACATTTGTTTTTGCCAACCACGAAACAGGTAAGGTATATCCCAAAGTCAGGTTCTTCAATCGAAGATAAGACCCATTCTCTACTGACCAGGAAGAACATTGGTAATTATAATTGTTAATAGATCCTACACTGGTATAGGTAGGATAATAAGCATTCCTGTTTTCAGGACTCCATGTGTTGCCAATAGATTGAGTAGTTGTATTCAAATAAATGGCACTCATAGGTACTCGCCAAGTTTCGTTACCTTCACCACCACGATAAACAGTTCTGCGACCGACTCCTTGGAAAATAGCTGAAAAATCAAAGCCTTTCCATTCTAATCCAACATTAAATGAATAAGACAATTTCGGATCATCTGTTCCCAAATATACATAATCATTTTGATCCAAAACACCATCGCCATTTACGTCCTCAAACATATTATCACCTAAACGAATATTATCCTGCATTCCTATCCCATTTCCATCCAAATAATAATATTTATATTTTTCCAATTCTTCCTGTGTCTGAATCTTTCCAATATAGCGTAAACCAAAATAAGAATTCAAAGGATATCCCTGTTGCTTATCTACAAAACCTGATTTCAAAACAGAAGTTGCACCCAAATCAATCAATTTATTAGTGGTATAAGTTATAGTTCCACCAATATGATATTGAACTGGTCCGATTTTATCCGACCATGTAATGTTTCCTTCCCAACCTTTGGCCTCAAACTTCCCTAGATTCATTGTAGGAGCATTGTCTCCCAACACACCCGGATACTGGGCATCAATCAACATATTATTATTTTTCTTCATGAAAAGTTCGAAAGTACCAGTCAACCGGTTATTGAGAAAAGCAAAGTCCACTCCCAAGTTATAACTATGAATACGTTCCCAAGTACGGTCTGTAGTCACTATCTTTCCGTTCGTATCAATAGTGGAAACTTTTCCGCTACCAATATATGCTCCGTTGGAAGAAGCAAAATTATATAGCTGTGTTCCATCATAACGGTCTACTCCACTTTGATTACCTAGCACACCGTATGAAAGTCTCAATTTCAGATTGTTAACTACGGAAGACAATGAGTGCATGAAGCTCTCTTCGCTCAAGCGCCAGCCACCGGATACTCCCCAAAAGAATTGCCAACGATTTTCAGGACGGAATTTTGAAGAACCATCATAACGAAGATTACCTTCCAACAAATAACGTTGTTTATAATCGTAATTCAAACGTCCGAAATAAGACATCATAGCTTCATGCCATTTCGCCGGTTTGCTATCCCCGTCTTTAATCAAAACTTCTCCAGCACCATTAGGAATTTCCAAAGATGGATTTATGTCTTTTACTGATACAAAAGTATATTTATATTGTGTATAGTTATACTGTGCGCCAGCCATAGCACTCAAGTTATGCACCTCTGCCAATGTCTTATGCCAGTTTAAATAACCGGATGCCATATAATAATCAGTCCTTGAGAAAGAATCAGAATATTTACTATTTTCCTGTGTAGGTTCTGTTGCCAACAATGTTGTACCAGCGTAATTATACCAATCTATTGATTTTTCCACTTTCTCACGTGTTGCTGTAGACGTGTTATATCCCACATTCACAACCATATCAAGATCTGAATATATTTTCCAATTCAATGACTCACTAATATTAATGGCCGAAACCTTCAGTTTGTTATCGCCACCTTCTTCAGCCCACCAATTCAATGCACGCCAAGTACCCCAGCCATACGGGCGTCCATCTATTGTCGAAGCAGGTAAACCCGGTTGAGGGGAAGACTGGGAAAGGACCTTGCCAATCATACTGGGAGACACCTGATCTTGACGATTATAGCCAATACTGGATGTCAACATTACATTATCCGATAATTTGAACTGATTATTCAAACGCATATTGTAACGTTGGTTATTATTATTTCCCCATTTCAAAGTACTGTTGTCATACATATATCCCAATGATAAACGAAATAAATTCCTCTCGGTACCTCCGGAGACACTTAGATCGTGCTGGGTAGACCATGAGTTTCCCCACAATATATCCTGCCAATCATTATCCATAAATACAAAATCTTCAACGTCTTTAAAACCTTCCGGAATAGGATGAGTACTATGATTTAAGTCAATATATTGATTTTTATAAAGCTTGGCCAGTTTTGCATAACGAATCCAGTTAGAATCTGAATAACCATCATTAGTCTGTGCAGTGATTACAGCATCTGCCCATTGATCTAAGGACATCAGTTCCGGTTGTAATCCAACAACTTTTCCTGTAAAGGAACCATTATACTGAACAACGGTTTTTCCGGCTTTTGCCTTTTTAGTTGTAATCAGAACGACACCACCGGCCGCTTTCGAACCATATATTGCAGCAGAAGCATCTTTCAAGAAATTTATAGATTCAATATCATCCGGATTCAGATTGCGCATACCATTAATACCATCACTGTATTCCACTCCATCCACAATTATAAGTGGATCTGTAGAATTAGAAGAAGATGCACCACGGAGTTTCATACCCCAGCTTTCATCTCCTGGTGCTCCAGAATTACGCGTGATAATAACTCCCGGAACTGTTCCTTGCATAGCTTGCAAAGGACTTGACATTGTTCCCTTATTTTCCAATTGTTTAGCTCCTACAACAGTCACCGCACCAGTCAAAGACTCCTTCTTTTGAGTACCATAACCAACTACAACAACTTCATCCAACACTTCTGTGTCTTCTTTCATCACGATTCTCTTCAAATTCGGATCAGAGGCAGGAAGTTCTAGTGATTTAAAGCCTATATATGAAATCACAATAATAGCGTTTGGTGCACTTACATTCAAAGAGAAATTTCCATCAATATCAGAAATTACCCCATTTGTAGTTCCTTTTTCAAGTATACTTGCACCAATAATCGGCTCTCCCATTGCATCAACAATTTGTCCTTTTACTTGTTTATGAGATTGTAGTACAACTTGATTCTCATCCGCATTATCAAAAGCCCAGATCTGTGTAGCAGGACATAGTCCCAGCATTAATCCTAACGCAAACACGACTGTCTTGTTAGGTTGCGAATTAAAAATTAATCCTCTTCGTTTCATAAAATTAAATTTGAGGTTTAAAAATAGTATTAAATTTTTGTTCTCTAAAATAAAGTGAGGCATATAGATGTCTCTTTGTAAATACTGACTCCTTTTCCATAAGCACAAAGGGTTATTTATTAATGAATAAGATTATATACAATTTCGGAAAAACTCGCGCATTTCACGGCGTCCAAGGAATAAGTGATTTTCTACCGTCCTACAACTTAGATTCAATTCATTAGCGATTTCCGGAGAAGTTTTATTTTCGAAACGGTTTAATGTATAAATTAACCGACGTTGTTCGGGCATGGCAGCCAGACGAGTCCGTTCCATTGTCATTAAATCATCACCGATAATTTTTTCTTCTGTTTCATTGGTAGAAGTAGACATAGTATCATAGATGTAGCTATCTATTTCCTGCTTCTTATAATAACGACGGATATAGTCGATTACAATATTGCGGGCAATAGTGAACAGGAAATATTTCACAGTGTCCGGACGGAGCATTTGTTTGTAGTCCAGCAGACGTACAAATACATCTTGGGTTAGATCCTCCGCTTCGTAGCGATGAGTGATACGATAAGTAATATAGGTAAGAATCACCTGATAATATTCTTCATAAGAACGGGTGATAATGTCGTTGTAAGTGTTAGCTATTGTCTCCATAATACTATCTTTTTCGGTTTTGATCACGATGCAAATATAGAGGGGATTTCGGATATAACAGCTTGAAAATAGGGCGGAGTAATCTCTGAGAATCCAGATAGACTTATTCGCATATATTTCACTAAATATCAGCTAGTTACACTCACAGCAAACAGAGTCTCATTTTATAATCTGATACTCTGTTTACTAAAAAACAATGTATTTTCGCTCTCCTTATACCCATTTGCTTTCACCCCCTTCACCTCTTTAGTCCCTTTCTTCACCATTTTGGCCTTCCCTTTATCTTACATTCAGGCTAATGATGATGCAGGACATTAAGAGATAAGTTCCTTTTCATTAATGATAAACTTGTTTTGCCCTTGTTGCAAAGTTGCTTTTGGTTAATGATAAACTATAAATGAAAGTTCTGATTATATAATTGCAAGCTTTGTTTTTATAAATGCAAGCTTTGATTATAAAAACAAAACTTGCATTTAAAGTTTGCTTCCTATAAAAAACAACTTTGCAATTAAGGAAAAGGAAGTTTAGATGGGGAGAAGAAGAACTTATCTAATAACAGATTGGAGATAGGAAAAGAATAAAAGAGAAGGGGTTCACCAAGTGAAAGGGCAGGGTTCACCCTCTAACCCCGATGAACAGGGAGAAGTGAAGGGTGAAGGGAATATGGATGCAAAATAGATTTCAGGGATAATAAGTTGAAAAGTTACTCTTCTTTGGCTGTGCCGCCAATACTACGGATGTATTCATTCGGAGTAACTCCCGTACTCTTTTTGAATGACCGGAAGAAAGAAGCACGCGAACTAAATCCACAAAGTTCCGCCAATGCAGTCAATGTATAACGTGAATATTGGCTGTCCGCCACCATTTTCTTGAATTGAGTGACACGGTATTCGTTTATAAAGTCATAATAGGACTGATTAAGATACTGGTTCAAAAGATACGATAATGAATGTGAGGAAGTATCCAATGCAGCAGCCAGGTCACCCATTTTTAAGTCGGGATTGATATATGGCTTTTCTTTCTCCACATAAGCCACCAGTTTCTTATGGAGTTCTTTACATTCCTCTTCAGTCAGTCTATTGGTCTTATATTTCTCTTCAACAACGGAAGGTTGTTGCTCTGAAATTACTTCCGGATGTTCTACAGACTGTTCTCTTTGTTGTATCGCCTCCTCTACTGATGATGCCGAAACCAGCGAAGCAGAAGAAACAAGCAAACGACGCATACGTTTCCAGACATAATACCGTATAAAGGCTATAATTCCTACGATTAATAAAATGGAAAGCGTCCATCCCCACCAAGGTATCATAGGGCGTACTGTCACTTGACAGATAGCTTCCGATTGCTCATTTCCCGGAAGGCGTACACGGAAAGTATAAGTTCCAGAAGAAAGTCCGTAATAAGAGACTTCGTTCTGCGCAGCCAATAGTTTCCAGTCCTTGTCCACTCCCTCCAATCGATATTCATATAGTAAGGCAGATGGCAGACCATAGGCGAAATCTGTGAAACAGAAAGTCAAATTATTCTGGTTGTATTTCAAAGAGGAACTGGTAAAAGGTACGCCATTAGCCAGTATATCGGTAAATACAATCGGACGAACCTTGCCACGCACTTCGTCCACACGTTTCGGATCGACATAAATCAGTCCTTTAGTGTTACCAAACCACAATAGTCCTTTTTCATCTTTATAAGCAGCTCCATTCGTAAAAGTTGGTCCCGGCACTCCATCATTAAAAGTGAAAGCATCATATTCCTCTCCCTCTTCTTTGATACGCAATAACCCGTCATTGCAAGCCACCCACAACCAGCCTTGGTTATCTTCTATAACAGACATTAGCGAATTGTCCGGAAGAGTAGAAAAGATAGAGCGGTTCTGGAACCGATCCATCGTTAAAGTAGATGTAAACAAGCTCCCTTTCTCACGGATAAAATAGAGATTGTGTCCAGCATCTTCGTAGATAGTACGCACTTTATCCCGATGAACGAATCCCTCCGGAAACACATTAGAGCGTAAACTTTGAGAAGCCGGATCATAAATACACATACCGGTTTCGGTGGCAATCCATCCTTTGCCTGTAGAATCAAAACTTACTTCATACACATTGCCCTCCGGCAGTTGGGAATTAGCACTAGTAAAGTGTTTGATCTGTTTGGTCTGTCCGTTATAACAGAAGAGTCCTTGTGAAGTCCCTATCCAAAGATTTCCTTTTGCATCCGGTTTCACACAGAATATATGTCCCTTTTGAAAAAGCTCCGTATCGCCTTGTGCAAAATATTTCAGAGATAATGTTCCCGGATTCAGTACCATCATACCGCCACCATACGTACCGATATAATATTCTCCTTGATAGAAGCTGATTGTCAGTATCAGATCTGAAGTCAAAACGGGCTTTACAAAACTTTTCACTACTCCGGTGGCTTCGTTTATATAAAACAAACCGTCACGTGAACCGATAACTTTCTCTTGTCCTCTGTTTACGAAAGAACGAATGGAAAGATTTGCCGAATTGAATAAAGGTGGATAGGCATACGTACGGAAAAGGCCGTTCTGATAGAGTGAATAATCCAGCCCTGCCTGAAAATGCCCCACCCAGACGGCACCTCTATCATCTACAAGTAAGGAATAAATAGAATTACTGCGAATTCCTTCCTTATCATTGACATCATGGTAAAAACGACGTGTCACTTGTTGGTCTTTGTGTGAAAGGAAGTGGACGCCATTACCGTCAGTAGCTATATAAACAGTCTCTTTCCCATCGCTGGATATATCAGAAATGACATCGCAGCCTAAAGATACTGTATGAGAGAATGTTTCCTTTTTTATATCAAAACGTACTACACCTTGGCTCATTGTGCCTAAATAAAGCGTTTCTCCAATACGGGTCAGGCAACGGAAATAATCGGCTTCGGGCACATTCTCCTGAAAATGCCAGGAATTAATATTGCCGTCTTTCAGTGAATAAGAATACAGCCCCTGCACCGTAGCCAGCCATAATACGGTTTTATCTTCATTCAGACAAATATCCATGATTCTGTTACAGGCGGCAAACATATTCCGGTCTGTCAAGACCTGTAGTAATTGACCGTCTTTATGAATGAATAAGCCTTTCTCTGTTCCAATATAAAGAATATCCTTATTAGCCAACAAAGTATTTACAGCAAAATCAATCTTTTCAGGGACAATTCTTTCCAATTGACTGTTTGTACGATTCAATCGCCAAAGTCCGATTCCATTTCCTACCCACAGTTGTTTGTTGGCTGTTTCTGTAACGCTGTTTACCCGCTTCTTTCTTCCTGACTCAATACCCCGGAATTCAAAATGGCGTACTTTCACTCCATCAAAACGGTCGAGACAATTATCTGTCCCTAACCACACAAAACCTTCGGAATCTTTATAAATAGCATTGACCAACAGTCCTGACAGCCCGTCGGACATGACAATATTACGGAATATATAGTCTTTAGCTTGTAGTTCCACACCACAAGCCAAATATATTAATATAAGAATCAGATATTTAATCGTGTCTTTCACTTACAACTGCTTCCTTTCATATTAAACATGTGACAAACATACATAAAAATCTCCAAAAGGAAGTACTTATAATTAAAAAAGTCATCCCTTCGTATTCTCTATATGCACATAAACAAATACGAAGGGATTAAATTATTTACTCAATGTTATTTGAAAAATATTTGAGTAACAAAAATAAAGAATTTACTACCTTAGAAAAAGATAACAGCATATATACAAGAACGATGTTGTAGAATTTATAATTTCACTTTCACCTGCGATTTCTGATAAACTACCGGGATTTTCTTATCATTCACTTCTACAGACACAGGCTTCTTTGTGCTTCTAAAGGTGGTATTTATCTTCGGCTGTCCGTCTATCCAAAGATCAAGTTTCTTATCTTCTGCTTTCTGAATAACGAACAGCTTAGCCAATGATGAAAAGTAAGTTTCATTACCCCGTCTCAATGCACTTCCATAAGCAATAAAGAAGTCCTTAGCGTTCTTTGCTTCAGTACCTTCTGGGTAAGAAACTGCAAACATATAAGCATCTGTCATCCAGCCGTCGGGCATAATCCATGAATTACTGTGCATTAATCTTCCGTCCGCCAGTTGGTTGATATATAAATCGGTAATTTTACCTTTATGACGGATACGAAGCCCTATCCAGTCCTGCCCTTCACGTCTTTCCATTTTAGGCAGGTCTTTTTCATCGGGAGTGTCTTTCAGAATAATAGCTGTCAGTCCTTTCACACGGTTCACCTTGGCTGGTAAATGGAATGAATAATATTTTTCGGTTCCTTTCAAATCTTCCGTAGGAGCTTCTATTTCTTCCCAATATAAATCTTCGGGATAGTCGTGCACAAAATCGGACTTAGCCAACATGCGGGGATATAAAGGACGGATGACTACTGAAGAATTTCCGTTTGTCACATTCACGTCAATGCCCGATTTCTTATAAGTTCCATTGGTATGCCATAACCATTCGAACTGTCCTACCTTATGTGTCTTCAAATCATCGATCATATAAATCACATTATCCATCCACAGGAAATGACGGAAGTTACGGCTGAAATTATTAGAGACAGGACCTGTTCCATTGGCCAAAACATATTTCACATTACCCGCATCCAAGAGATGATAAAGATTTCCTCGCAAAGTAGAGCCGCTATACTGTTGTTCACGAGGTTGCCCCTCCCCGTTGAACAGGACTACATTATGTGCCTGGCTTTGAAAAAAATAGTTGCGATAGGCAAGATTGGGATACCAGCAGTTTCCTCCATCCTTGATAATATCAACGCCTTTATGAAAAACAATAAAGGAGTTGGCATCCGCATGGGAATGATTCCACGTATGACCGCTTTTCACAGCAAGCATCGTAGCATCCTTCTCCCAAGAAGTACGCATGGTGGCCCAACCGAAATCCGAGAATAGCTGTGAGGTTTTCAAATCGGGAGTTACGGGAGCTTTACTCAAATCAGGGGTATAGAGAAAGCCCATCGGACGATTCAGGAAAAAGCCATCACGATGTTGTCCTTGTTCCACTTGGGCTATATACCACAATATTGTTGGATCTTTCATCCCCAATGCATACAATAACATCATACTGGATTCTGCCGATACATTTTTATGGCTATCTCCAAAATTCAAACTATGCAGCATTCCTGTACGCGGATAGCATACTTGAGAAAAGTAGTTCGGAAGTTTTGCCAATTGGGGTATATTGCCGGGATTTTGTCCCGGATGAGTGTTTATCCAAGCGATTCGAAACAATAGAGCTTCCTGAATACCAAAGTTTGCATAATTCAGACTTTCATACATTCCTCCAGCCTCATCAAAACTCTTTGCTTTCTGTTGCAAGGCATCGCCTGCAAAGTCAAACCATTCGGGAAGTGATTCATGAAGTTGCTCCACCCAATCTTTTACTTCGGGAAGTTCATTTTGTAGGCTTAATGCTAATATTCCACCCTGGCATACACAGGAAGTCCACCAGTTGTGTCCCATAGAGTTCAAAGAATGGATTCGGGTAGGTTCCAACAGCCAGTCGCCCAAGGCAGACTCTACAGCCAATCGTTTCAAGCCTTCGGCAATCTTTTTTCTTTCCGAAGAAGACATTATGTTATAAGCCGCATCATATCCTATGGCAGAAAGGAAGCTCTTATGTGCCATGCCCAGTTGCGAACGCCAGACTGGAATACGTGCCATCATTTCCATATCTCCCCAGGATTCGGCTTCCACAGCTTTCAAAAGAATTTCTTTGATTATATTTGCATACTCTTTATTATCCGTCATCAGATAGGCCAACGACAAATAATCCAACCGATTGAAATCTTCCTTTTGCAAAGCTTCATCGGCGGTTTTCTGAATATCCTCCCAGGCTTCCCGCAATTTCGGTTCATTCTGCATACGTTGTTTTACCTGCTGAATACGTTGAGGGGTGTACAAAAGGGAAGGATGATTTATCTTTTGTGCAGATACAAACGATGCAAATAATATTCCGATCAGGCATAGAACTATTTGTTTCATGATATTTATTGCTTTTTCATTTTACTGTTCAATATTGATTAAAAATTCTTCTAAAGCTGCATTGAATTCCTCCGGTCGCTCCATATTCATCATGTGCCCGCAATCCTCTATGATTTTCAGCTTTCCATTAGGTAGATATTCCAATATGGGAGTTTTTTTTGAAAATTTGTTATCAGAAGAATGACCTTCAACAATTAAGGAAGGTACGGCAGGGTGACTCTTCTTCAATTCTTCAATAGCATCCAGCCCTGCTACTACCCGTACTTCTTTGTGTAGCGGTTGCCATGCATCCCATTCGTCAATCATCTGCCACAAAGGAGCACGCATCCGTTCACGTTGACTTCCACCGGATTTCATTAATCCTTCAAACCACTCTTTCTTCATCACCTCCACTCCTTTCTTTTTCAGGGCAGTTATTTCTTCATCACGCACCTTTGCTTCTTCTTTAGTCATCGGCTCACTGGGACCCTTCGATTTCCGGATGTTTCCACTGGCTAAAAAAGCCGATAACATCCGGTCTGGGAAATACGCCAACATATCAGCAGTAATGAACCCGCCCAAAGAAAGCCCGACAATATGCGCTTTCTTGATGTGCAAAGAGTCCATTAAAGTAACCAGATCTTCAACATGCATAAATTGATAATCTTCTGTTTGGGAAGAAGAAATGCCGTATCCTCTTAAATCATAGCGAATGACATGATACTTTTTCGCAAACACAGAAAATTGTTCATCCCACATACGATGGTCGAGCGAATGACCGTGAACAAAAATTATCGGTTCACCCTGACCGGCTTCTTCATAGTATAGAGAGCCGTTTCCTACATTGATACGCCCTTGTTTGACAACCAATGGCTTGCCTTTCAGTATTTCTGAAACAGTCCGTGAAATGACAGGGCTGCCAAAGAAAGAAGAGAAACCATCTTCTTTAGCAGAAGAACCTGTTACATGGGAGATGAAGAATCCGTAAACTTTATCGTGTTTATTTATCCACGGATAAGCACCGGCCCATCCCGGTGAACTAATCTGATAAGCTTCACCTGTCTTTTTATCTATTAATTCACGCCATTCTCCTAATCCGTAGACTCCATTGTGGGATTGTCCCAGTCCTTTCGCTACATAATTATCCGAGTTATTCGAAGGGATTATGGCGCCTTTCACTTGGTCGGCCTGCATTTCTTTCACAGTTTCTGCTGATATAATTTGCTTGCCATTATACATTCCATCGTGATAAATCATGGACAGGAAGTGAAGATAATCATTCATTGTAGTACACAGTCCGCCCCCTAACATGGGTGCATGTCCGCCGTCCGTGTTGATTGGGGTAAAATGAGAGTTCTTCATTTCCAAAGGTTGTGCCAGCAGTTCCTGAAAAAGCGTTTCAAACTCCTTTCCCATCGCCACTTCTGCCATTCTTCCGGCAATTTGCATGGCAAGTCCACCATATTCAAAACGAGTGCCGGGAGTAAAGACTGTATCCAAAGGAAGAATTTCAGTGACTGCCGAATCCAAATGATTATAGTTATCTACACGAGGCTCGGGAAGATATGGACGTACTCCTGATGTATGGGATAATAATTGCCGGAGAAGAATCTTACCTTTAGCATCGTCTTTAAATTCCGGCAACCATTTTTCTACCGGATCATCCCATCCCAAATCAGTACGGTCTACCACCGCGCCTATGACAGCAGCCGCTACCCATTTTCCGGCAGAAGCGACATATACTTTTGTATCGGGTGTATAATCCCGATAGTTCTTCTGAAAAATGACGGTATCATTCTTCACTACACAAATGGATGCTCCGGGGTAATATCCCTTGTCTACCCATCCTTGGATAACAGAATCCAAAGAAGAGAAGTCATACCGACTTCCCTGACCGAATGATATTTTGCAAGAACCAGACAAAAAGCAGATACTTACAAAAGCGGCAATTAATAAACGATTCTTCATATCGTTGTTTACTATCTATTATTCTGATTGTAAATCCCAATATACGACATAGCGCTGGTGATGTAAATCATACAGCGGACGAATCACATCTCCTTGTTCTGTCGTAAACTTCAAATCACTTCCTACACGTTGCAAAGCACGTTCAGGGTGTTTCTTATCCAGTTTCAAAGAAGTGCGCAGATGTGCAGGGACATGAAAATTATAGGTATAATAATCATTATAAAGAGCCGGATTTGAGAAAGGAGCAGGTGCTTGCATACCTTCAGTTCCCCGTTCTCCCGCCAATACCAACGGGCCATATAACAGGGCTGCCTTATCCGGGTTATCCGGAGTAGTTCCCAGTTTGATTTGCATCGGATAAGTAGCCGAGATTTGATCGCCATCTTTCCATTCACGGGTAATGGCAATATAAGAACCAGATTTCTGTTTTACAGATATTTTCTTACCATTCACCGAAACTTTTACATCCTTGCTCCACGAAGGATAGCGCAGATAAATAGTCGTGCGGACAGGATTTTCTGCCTGAAGAGTAAAACGTGTTGTTTCTTCCTGTGGGAATTCCGTTTCCTGACGGATTGTCAGTCCTTTTTCTTTCCAGGTTACCTGTGAAGGGATAAATAGATTTACATATATTCCCCGGTCGTTGTGATAGTAAATAGCTTCTCCATATTTGGCATGATTCTCGAATCCGCTGCCTACACAACACCAGAAAGAGTTCTCTTTTGTGCTATACAGTTTATGAGACCCGGAAAGCAAAGGCAGAAAATAAGCTACCATACCTGTTTCAGGGTCTTGTTGTCCCAAGATGTGATTATACAATGCCCTTTCGTAATAATCTGCAATAGATGAATCGCCCGTCCAGCAGAAAAGATGGCGGCTAAGTTTGAGCATATTATAGGTACAACAAGTTTCTCCGGTATAGCCAGTCAGATGTTGGGATAACTTCTTCGGATCAAAGTAGTGTTCTTTGTCACTGCTACATCCCGGAGCAAAAGTATGATGGTCAATCATGGTGTGCCAGAAGAATTCCGATAGTTTCCTGCTTGTCTCGTTGCGGGTTAACTCGTAGTTGCGGGCTTCGGCTATGACTTTCGGGATAAAGGTATTCGTATGTTTAGTCCCCAAGTCATCGCGAAGTTCTTTCAATGGGTCGATTACGTCATTGTGGTAGAAATATTCCGCCAGCCAGCGATAACGTTCGTCTCCTGTGATAGCATACAAATTGTAAAATGACTCATTGATACCTCCAAACTCATTACGTATCATAAGTTTGCGGGTTTCTTCTGTGAGCGGTTTTAGTTTGTTATAAGCCCAGTCGCCCATTTTAGTCACCACTTTCAAGGCTTGCAGATTATCTGCATACAGATATTGGTCTATCAGACCGGAATAAAGCTTATGCAAGGTGTACCAAGGTGCCCAGACACTCTTTCCCCGGATATTACGGTTTATCAATTCTTCGGGAAAAGCACTTAGATATCCTCCTTTCAAAGCGTTCTGAACTTCAGTCAGCCCGTTGACAAGGCTATCCCCTTTCAGCTTGAAAATTTCACTTCCGGTAGCGGCATATATCAAAGCATAAGCCGAAAGCAAATGTCCGGTAGTATGTCCGCGAAGCTCACAGTCCAAGGATTCCCAGCCACCGAGTTTCTTCACTGTCATATACCCGCCTTCACGACCGGCAAAGACTCCGGCATTTGTCCGGAAACTATGCAACAGGCGATTCACATCAATGGAAGTCATCCATGCGGAATCCCGCAACATATTGTCACGAAAACGACTTGGCAATAAACGGATGTCTTTCAAATCAAAACTTTCCACCCGTACAGGAGCTACTGTCTCTTTTTTCATTTTCCCCTGGTGTTGTCCGGGGTACACGGATTGAGCCGACGATATAGCCGATACTGCCAATAATGCGATTGCAACCAAAAACTGCTTACTCATAATCATTGTTTATATATTTAATATCTATAAAGCTACTATTTAAACTAATTTTACCGCACACGTATATCCTCTACAAATTCGTTCTTTACAAATCCATTCAAATCCGTCATCCTCTGACCATTAATAACGACATTATCAAAGATTACATTCTTCACTTTCCGACTGTTGTCGAACCCTTTGATTAGAGACGGATTCTCACCAAGCCCGTCATAAGTAATATTACGGAAAGTGACATTTTCAATTCCCCATCCGGGAGCTTTATCATATTTCTCATTGAAACGCACATTGAGATGAAAAAGTCTGCCTTCTTGAATACTCTCTACACGAATGTCCTCAAACAAGACATTACGTACCAAGTTCTTATCACCGCAATCAATCGCCATACACCCTTGATATGGAACATCGTCCTCATCATGTTCCAAAATATCTATCTGCCGGAAAGTAAGGTTTTCCATTACTTCGCCTACCGGTGATTCCGGGTCTCCATGTCCACCGATATTAATCGGATGAGCAATATCCGCCCAAAGAACAGCATTCTGCACTGTGATATTGCCAGAGCCTCCCCACCAATTCCAACGGTGATTATAGAGTGCAATGCAATCATCACTGTTACGCATAAAAACATTGTCAATCAGCACATCACGACAGCACATCAAGTCGATTCCGTCACTCCAACTCTTACAGCTAAAGGATTTCAGATTCTTCACCGTCAACCCTTTTGTTCCTGCACCAAACACCGTATAATGATTCGGATTCACTACCGTAATTCCATCAATGAGTACATTCTTTGCATTCGTCACTTCGATACCACGAACCGGATGAGCCAATATACCACGACCGATAATACGTACATTTTCTACACCGTCAACTAATAACTTAGCCTTAAGCACTGCACCCGGAGCCAAATATACGGTAGTATTGCCAGGAACACGTATCAGATTATTTGGCAAATCCAAAGGAGCATGAACACCCGGTCCGAAATACATGATACCTTTTTCTGCTTTTTTATAAACCTCTGTTTCCAACGGATTGGCAAAAAGATGCAGATTATGAAGTCTGTCCCCATTAAATTCCACTGACAGATATTGAGGCTTGTCCAACATAAAAGTAATCACATTCTTGTTCTGCCGGTATTGGATGTTGCAACTAAGAGGACGTATATCAACCTCACGTACGGTTCCATTATTCTTTTTCACCATCACCTCAACCGTTCCATTCATATCAAACTGAACCATTGAAGCATTCTGCACAGCATCCATATCTACCTGTACATTATATTCAAACAAATCTTCCCATTCACCTCCCGGAATACGGACACGCACCGTATAATCATCATTATGTGGCATATTCGCCTTCAAACCTTCCGGATAAGTCACCAACTGCGCCTGTAATGTCACGCAAAATATGAATAATAAAATACTGCAAATTTGTCTTTTCATATATAATCACACATTTTTTATAAAACACTGCCATTCCGTAGCCACGTTTTCCGGCTATGAAATGACAGTGCAACAACATTGTTATTAAATAAAACCGTAAATTCTTTATGAGTACTTATTCTTTAATACGCAGCAATATGCCGAAATACTCAATCCGAAAGTACTAAAAATAATCAAATGACAATTGTATTAATAGATTTACCTTTCAATATAACACGTATATACTTGCTACCTACCTTAAAACTACAAGGGCGTTCTTGCTCTTCCGGATTGTAAGCTACAACTACCACTTTACCATCATGCGAACGGAAAGCAAGCGTATTCTTACCATCTGATACTTTCAGCAGGCGACTGCCCGGCTGAACAAAATGGGAAAGATGTTTCATCAAATAATATTCATCCGTATAGCGTACCTGCCCTGTTTTTCTGTCAACAATAATAAGAGTGTTTTGTGCCCAGTCCCACCAACTCTTACAGGTTTCGTTCAATACCATATTCCAATAAATATAAGAATCAACACCATTATTGAAGCAGTGAACTACAGCATTCCATGTGTTTTCCAAAGCAGACCAGTCATTCTCCGAATTACCACACATATTCTCTGTCTGCATGTAGCAATAATCCGGATATTCTTTATGTACAGCCGGCAAAGCCCGCATGCCTGTCCATTGCACGCCAACACCTTTTACATATTTATCAGAATCTTTCTGCTTGAAAAAAGTACGTACATAATCCGGATTCGGATAATTGACTGTTCCCATCCAGATTTCAGTATCAATGGAATCTTTTTCAAACTGGGGCCCAAGATACTGATTGACAAAAATAGCCAAGTCTTCCGGACGCCAAGTACAGGAAGGCCAGCAGGGAGTCCATGCGATTTCATTTTGCGGCATAATCATCTGAATGTTTATGCCGTTCTGCTTGTAAGCCTGTACGTATTTGGAAAAATAAATGGCATACGCCTGAAGATACCCCTGTTGCATTTTAAAACCGGTAACATTCCCTATAAGATTACGATGAGGGTCGAGACGGTTGTGCCCCACTTCAGTCCCTTCAATACCGGAACTCTTCTGCGAATAATGTTCATTGACTTTCATCCATGCAGGCGGTGTCCAAGGAGAGGCCCACATCTTCAAATCAGGACGCAGCTTCAGCGCTTCCTTAATATAAGGAATGAGGATATAGCGATCACGGTCAATACTAAAGTTACGCATGGTATAGTCATCCTTTACGTCATTGTAGGAATAATATCCCATAGCATAATCACTGGCACCAATAGGAGTACGTCCTAATGCGAAATGAATACCCTCTTCCGAGAACAAGGCTGCCATCACTTTATCACGTTCTGCCGGAGACAAGCATTGCAAGGCATCCCAACTAAGTTCATTAAAAGTACCTCCAAACCCAACAACATTCTGTAACAGACTGTCAGGATAAACACAGATATCCGCTTGTCCGGCAGGATTTTTATCCAATGTCTGTTTTTTCTCTACCCAACGTTCGGTAGAAGTGGTGGAATATATACTAACCTTCTGGGCAGAAACAGTAGTAGAAACTGCCCATGTTATTGCAAAAAATGCAGTTATAGTCTTTAATTTCATCATTGTCTTTATTCTAATCAGGATAAGAAACCGCCCGTTTACAGACGGTTTCTTATTTTTATCTTATCAACTTGTTACCTCAACTCATTCTCCTTTGTAGAACATCAGAGTACCTATTCCGGGAAAATCATTATCATATTCAAACGGGTGAATACTGGTAGCCGGACGATATTTCTCCGCAAACTTCTTCGAATAGGGAGCACTCACTCCTTTTACATGCTTATAATGACTATAAATCATTTCATATCCTGCATAGAAGTGTCCCCGACCTTGATATGAGATTTCGTTTTGCTGACCATGTCTGGTTTCCCAATAGGTAAACGGCATATCTACAGCTTCAATAGGATCACAATTGAACTTTGCATAATATTCAAAGAATGCAAGAGTCAGATTTACATCCCCATATTCAGCATATTTAGGGTAACGATTATATACACGTCCGTCTTCTGTCGTAAAAGAGTCGTTTGCTTTGATACCATACAAATCTTCTCCGATATTATACGCAGCCTGACACATCGGAGCCAGTGTAGCCATACTCAATCCGGCATGATCCTGGTCGCGACCCGATTCATCAGCTTGTCCAAGGCAATATCCTTCACCCAGACCGGCAGGGTCTTGATGCAGTGCTACCACCAAGTGCTGGATACATCCCGAACTGGGACCATGTTTATAATAGTTTATCGCTTCATTAATCATATCCTGGTCATCACATACAATACCTATTGCCAGCATGATTGCCACGTTGGGAACTTCCCATCCGCCCCAAGACCAGTAAGGATCTGTTTTTTGACTGATGAAGTAGGTTGCAGGACCTGCAACTACATTTTTCAACCAAGTCTGGAACTTAGAAAATCCTCCATTATCTACCCAAGGCTGATAATCCCGCATTACTTCCGCCGCTTGCGCAAACCGATGTCCGTCAAATCCGGTAACTAACGCATAATGGTCATTCGTATTCTCCACTTGAATTGCTTTACATACAGTCGACCAGTTATCCAGAATCTTCACAGCCTTATCCGCATACTTATATGCATCTTCTTCACCTAGTCCTTCTGCTATTCTCCAGCGCAAGGCCAAATAATAGGCGGCCAATCCCGGTTCTCTGGCAACTTTAAAGTTACCACCTGAAGAATTTCTCAAAAGAATCTCGGGAGCGTCAGTTGTCCAGTTTTCGTTAAGTTGCGTGTATTGGTTCTGTTCCAGGAACTCCCATGCAGCGCCCCAAGGTTGAGCACCTGTTTTTATCTTCCCCACTACATATTGGAAATCGTCATTGGTATGCATCAGACAGGGATGATTCAAAGTGTATACTTTATAAGTATCCTCTTCTTCTATTGTATAACCCGGTGTCAGGTCAACATGCCCCTCATCAAAATAGTCCTTATTACTACAAGACAGGAATGTAAATAACACCATCGCTAGAGTTATCATTTTCTTTTTCATATTTCATCTCATTTAAATAATTATTCAAAAACAACTCCTTCATTCTCTATCAGATAAGCCTTATATGCTTCCAATGATTCGAAGGTCTTAACCCAATCGAGCGCAAAAGGTTCCGTTACTGCTTCAGTATAGTAAGTATCATAGAACCTGTGTTCACAGCGGTCTAATGTAATTCCGTCATTCAGCACTCCGTTTGTTAAAAAGTCGGCATTTGCTCCCTTGAAAATATTGGGGGTGCTTAAGTCGGCATAAGTTACATATCCGCCATCACTGGTTCTTGTCATGCTTACTTTATATAAATTTTGTGCATTACCCGCAGCAGTACCACCATAGAATCCGATACTGATTCGTGGATTATTGTTCCAGATATTAAGTAACAATGTGGGAGTCTTGGCCGGGTCGAGACTATCTTCGAAGAAAGTCTTCACTGCATATATAGGATATTTCGACGGGTAGAAAGTCATCGTTCCACGGAACTGTGCTTCACATTTCGAGTTGGCTTCTTTTTCTATCTTCCTCACTAATCTACCATTCTCCAATACTCCATAATCCCCACCTTCGAAACATCCTGCCGTAAAGAGGAAATCATCATTAATCTTACCATCTACCACAGAAACTTCAAATGATTTCTCAAAGCCCGGAGAACCGTCAGCATAGGTAATACTTGCCGTTAATGTTGCTGTACCGGAATTTACACCTCCCAAGATAACGAATACCTCTTCTTCTCCCAAAACTCGTTTTTCAATGGAAGCGACTGTAGCATCGGAAGTAGTCCATACCAAAGCAGATACAGTTGCATCCGCAGGTGTTACAGTGTATTTCAACACAGATATTTCACCTTTGGCAAGTTTGTTATGTATAGAACTCATCTCGAATGTTTCCACGTGAATAACAGGTTTTACCGTTACCTCAACTGAATGGGACAGATCCGTGCCATCTGTAGTTGTTGCAGTAATTGTCGCTTTTCCTTCTCCCACAGCCAGTACTCGCCCGTTTTCATCAACCGTAGCCACTTTCTCATCGCTACTTTTCCACGATAGAAGATAGAAACTAGGTTTCTCCGGTACAGTTTTCGTTTTGAGCTGAACCGATTGCGTTTCCATCATGGTAAGCTCTTCAGGCAAATTGGTTATCTCAACCGATTGTGTAAGCGCAAGTTCTTCGACTACACTAATTGTTATGGCAGCCGATACTCCATCTGCATATCCGACAGCTGGTTTTGCCGTAATAACCGATGTTCCGACAGCAACAGCCGTCACCTTACCGTTAGCATCTACCGTAGCCACCTCTTCGTTACCTGATACCCAAGACACCCCGGGGTTAGTCGCATCTTCCGGCAAAGTAGAGAAGTGTAAAGTATAGTTTTCGCCCTTTACCAGTGTATAGACTTCATATTTCTCATCAATCGTTATCGATGATAGAATGGTATTTTTAGTCAGCGGATCGGTATTGTAATCGTCCGCACAAGAGCTTGCAGTTCCTATCAGTGCCATGCATGAAAACAGGAAAGCCATCGTCTTGCTTAATGTATATATTCTTTTCATATAGTTATAACATTAAAATTATTTCACATAAGGATTTGTAGATTGCCAGTTGGGCCGCAAGTTCGTATTCAGTTGCAACTGATCCAGCGGGAAAGGATACAAATACTGCTTATTGTCCCATTTTCTGCCGCTCTCCCAAATCAAGCATCCTTCCGTATTCGTCACAACCCCTGCCCAACCGGAAGTTTCAAAAGCGGTTCCCGTATATTTGATTCCCAACATATCTTCAGGCATTTCGTTTTCTGCTGTTTTCCAACGTTTCAAGTCATCCAGTCTGAAACATTCATCAATCAATTCCACCGTACGTTCACGACGAATTTCCGTTCTCATGTTTGTACCTGTACCCCGAAGCAGTCCGTTAGACAATTTAGGCATAGTAGGATTAACTCTCAAACGTACCAGATTCAACGATTTGTCCAAATCAGGATCCAAGATATTGTCATCGTATTCAAATTTTGCTTCTGCATAGTTTAAAAGCACCTCCGCATAACGAATAATAGGATAGTCGTATCCTTCCTTCCGGTTTTCCACTTCTCTTTCCGAACACCATTTGCGACAACGGTACCCGGTACCACCTGCTGCATTGTGAGCAGTCACTCCGGCTTCCTTAATTTCAGCTGCATCTCCCAACCACGTTCTACGATAACGTCCACCGTTGCTACTGAAGTAAAAACCTCCGTCTACCATCATTATGCTTGTCATGCGGTTGTCACGGTCGAAATACTCCGAATTTTTAGTAGCGTAATTCCACTTCGATATATCAATCGGCAATCCGGTGCTCTTTTGAAGATACATATTGGCCAATTTACGTGTTACATATAACGCATTATTAAAACGACCTTCGGTAATATTGATACCAATAGGTGCCAATGTCGTATCATGTCTTCTGGAAAATATATATTCTTTATTTGCACTTTTGTTCAAACCGGCCGGATTCGATTTCTCATTTTCCAGTATAAACAAATAACGGTAAGCAGCCCCTTCATCCCCTTCAATAACCAAATCAGACGGTTTGAAGAGTTCGAATGTTTTCGACTCAATAACTGCATCAGCAGCTTCGTATGCTATTTTCAACCATTTCTTTGACAATTCCGTATTGCTTCCATTACCATTATGGAATTTTTCCCATGTCCCCGCATAAAGTCCCACACGGGATAAAAAGGCTTGTGCACCCTCAAGTGAAATAGTGCCTGCGTTTGCAGCAGTGATATCCTTAAACTTCGGCAAAAGCGCTATCGCTTCGTTCAAATCGGAGATAATGAATTCGTTAATTTCTTCTCTTGTATTTTGAGTGCGATAAAGCTCCGGAGAAGTGATATCTAACGGTTCTTCCACCTTAATGACTCCTCCAAAACGTTGAAGCAGGTCAAAATAGATATAAGCCCTGAAAAAATATGCCTCACCAACAGGTATCTTAATTTCTTCGGGAAGAGCATAAGATTCTGCCTTTTGTAACAACAGATTTACTTGACGAAGATTGGCATAAGCATCTGTATAGCTTTTGTCGGTAAGTGGAATGGTAGATGTTCCATTACTGAAAAGATTCCTGGGATTTGTACTAAACAAGTCTGCTTGTACATCACCGTGAGCATCCCCCAAACCACCGAAATCGCGTGTCCAACCATAGAAATTCTTGGCAAAAGCTTCGAATTGCCCTCGATTCTGCCACATGTCGCCATCCGAGAGTTGCTCCTCGGGATTCATGTCCAGACATGACTGGAACAACAAACACAAACTAAAAAGTAATGTAGTATATAAGTTCGATAGTTTCATATTATATATAGTATTAGAATGTTGCACTTAAACCAAAAGTATATGAACGAGTAAAAGGATAGCGCTGTCTGGCACTTACCGCACGCGTTGCTTCCGGATCCCAGCCATCATTAATTTTTGAGTTTTCCCAAATATCCGTACCGGTAACATATACTCTGAAATTTTCAAGTACCCCCTTGGTTATCTTTGTCAATATGGCTCTTGGTATAGTATATCCCACTGTCAGATTCTTCAACCGGAGATATGTACCATCTTCTATAAACCATGAAGAAGGCATATAATTCCAGTTATTGATTTCTGATTTAGTTGAATAGGCAGGGTATCTGCCATTAGGGTTTTCCGGACTCCAGACTTTTCCAATCGTATGGTTTGACGTATTCATCCACACTGCTTTGAAAGGAACTTTCCAAGAGTCTGCATCGCGACAAACCGTTCTTTGTGCCGCACCTTGAAAAATAGCAGACACATCAAAACCTCTCCATTCCAATCCAAGGTCAAAGGCAAAAGTTACTTTGGGGTCATCTGTCCCGAGAAAGACCAAATCGTCCTGCGTAAGCTTACCATCCTTATTCACATCTTCATACATGTGGTCACCCACGCGTAAATTCGAGGGCATTGAAAGCGTATTGTTTCCATAATACAGGTTCTTATATGCCTGTAAATCTTCCTCATTCTGTATTTTTCCTGCATATCGGTAACCGAAAACAGAGTTTAACGGATAACCGTTTATCGTGCTGTTGAAACCGGCAGAGATAACATCATTACCTCCTGACAACAACTTATTTTCCATGTAAGTATATGTTCCGCCAATATGATAGCTCACTTCTCCTATTTTGTCACTCCAACGAAGCATACCTTCATATCCTTTACTTTCGAATTTTCCGTTGTTACTTGCCGGAGCATTGCCACCCAAGGTGCCGGGATACAGCAACCCGATCAACATATTGTCGTTTTTCTTCATATAGAGGTCTACGCTACCACTCAAACGGCTGTTCAGTACTGTAAAATCAAAACCGACGTTATAATTTTTGATTCTTTCCCAAGTTCTATTGGTTGTCACCAGTTCTTTAGCCGCAGCAATATATGAAACTTTTCCGTCGCCAATATAGGCGCCCGAAGCTGTATTAAAGTTATAGAGTTGCACCCCGTCGTAAAGCCCTATACCGCTTTGGTTGCCGACCTCACCATAAGAAGCCCTAATTTTCAATTCTTCAATATACTTTTTAATATTCACCATAAACGCTTCTTCGGTAATTCTCCAACCTGCTGAAACACCATAGAAACCTTTCCATCTGTTTTCCGGTTGAAACTTTGAAGAACCATCATAGCGCGCGTTAAATTCTATCAGATACCTTTGGTTGTAGTTATAATTCAAACGTCCGAAATAGGAAAGGAGCGCATAGCTGTTCTTTTTGGCTTCGGCAATAGAAATGACTCCGTTACCATTAATGATACCTAGTTCCGACTGGATATCAGTGGCAGACGTTCCGGTGATTTCATAATCTCTACGATCATATTGCATACCGGCCATTACATTGATATTGTGATTTTTACCTATCGTTTTCGCATAGTTCAAATAACCTGATACAGAGTAATTATCCGTACGGGAAGCACGTTTAGTATATTTTGATTCCGCTTGAGTAGGATAGGGATTTGCTGTAGAGGTATTCACTGTTCCATCATAATGATACCATTGGATAGATTTCATTTTCTCGTCACGTATAGCACTGTTCGTTGAATATCCGAATGTTGCAGAAGCAGTCAGTTCTTTTGTAAACTGATACTTTAATGTTTCATTCAAATTGAAAGTTGTCACCACCAATTTATTCTCACCTCCTAATTCGAGTAACCAATTGGCTGTATAGTCGGTACCCCACAAATAAGGCTTGCCATCAATAGTTGAAACAGGCCGACCTGGCAACGGAGTCGTAACATTCAACGCCCTTCCGATTTGCGTAGGAGTAACTTGCTCTTTACGGACTGCTGATATGACAGACTCGATAGTCAAACGGTCAGTGGCCTTAATTACATTACTCGAACGGAAAGTATACTGTTGATTGTTATTTTCTCCCCAACGCAGGTTGGAGTCATCAAACAAATAACCGGCAGACAAACGGTAAGTGACCTTTTCGTTACCTCCTGAAAAGCTCAAGTCGTGTTGCGTAGAATTGGCAGGTCCCCACATCACGTCCGTCCAGTTGACATCCTGAAAAACGTAATCGTTCACACCCATACCTGGAATCGGGTTAGGATTGCTCCCGTCATGTACATTAATGAAACCACCTTTGTTTGCCTGCATCAACTTGACATATCGATACCATGTATAAGTATCGTCAAGGCCGTCATTCTCCATTGCTTGCAGAAATGAACCAGCCCACTCATCCAGGCTCATCAATTCAGCTTGAAGTCCCGGCATCTTACGGGTATATGAGCCATTATACTCTATCTTAAGTTTACCGGCCTGCGGTCTTTTGGTTGTTACAATAATTACACCACCCGCAGCTTTTGCTCCATAGATAGCTGCCGAAGCATCTTTCAAGAAGTTCATAGTCTCGATATCCGAAGGGTTCAGATATTGCAGGTCTGAAACTGCGTCTGAAGGAACACCGTCTATGATAAGCAACGGTTCTGTTGTGTTTTTGGAAACTGCACCACGAAGGGATACTCCCCAACCTTCTTCACCCGGAGCTGATGATGAACGTGTGATCCGAACACCGGGAGCCTGTCCTTGCAATGCCTGAAGAGGATTGGACATGCTTCCTTTATTTTCGAATATTTTGCTATCAACAACTGTTACGGAACCGGTCAATGAAGATTTCTTCATAGCACCATACCCTACAACAACGACTTCGTCCAACATTTCACTATCTTCCTGCATCGTGACGTTTATGGCGGACTTTCCGCTTACAGCAATCTCCTGTGACTTATACCCCACATAAGATATAACTAAAACCGCTTGCCCGGAAACATTACTTAAGATAAAATTTCCATCTAAGTCTGTAATCACTCCTGTTGTTGTGCCTTTCACCACAACACTGGCACCGATAACGGGTTCACCGCTAGCATCGACAACTTTACCTCGTACGGTACTGTTTTGCAACACTTCCAGTATATTATCCGTGTCTGCAAAAGCAGTCCCCGGGCTTCCTGCCAATAGAGCGGAAGCCATCATCGCAGAATATAATATTCTTTTCGATGAAAATTTCAATAACTTCTTATTCACATTTTTTAAATTTAAAATTAACAATTTTGTTGATATAGTATAACTCTCAAATACATGACTTGATATATTCACGAATCTCTTTGCGGCTAGCCAGTAAATGATTCTCTATGGTACGTCGCGAAAGGCACAATTCTTCAGAGATTTCAGGTGCTGTCTTACCCTGAAAACGACTCATTATATAAACTGTCCGACGCTGCGGAGAAAGTTGAAGCAGTTTCAGTTTTTCTTGTGCCGACAGGTCATTGGCTATCACCCCGCTCTCTGTATCATCAGTAATGTTCACGCCATATTCATAGAAATAGGCAGACATTTCCTGCTTCCTGTAATAACGTCGCAAATAATCAACCACCAGATTGTGAGCTATGAAGAACACCATACTTCTCACTGTCTCTTTACGAAGTATTTGCTTATATTCCATGAGACGAAGAAACACATCTTGCGCCATGTCTCTGGCAGATTCATAATCATTGATTTTACGATTTATATAATGAATGATTATGGGACATAAGGATGTGTAAGTTTCAGTCAATAATTGATTTGTAGTAGAATTCATTGTCTGCATATCTTCCGTCTCCATTTTAGTTTTTACGACAAAAAACAATAGAATCACCCGCAGATGAATAAAATACCAATTTATCATCTTCCTGCTTACATAAGGATGCATGGATAATATGACGATGCAGTATCTCATTCCTTTCTCCATAGATATAGGATAAATCTTGAGATAATAAAGGTAAGCTGTACGTCAGACTGATTCTTCCGGAAGTAAGCAAATTGTATCTGGCAGATGCCGTGATAGCAGGAATATCCTTTTTATCAGATTTCATAGTCCAAAAAATCGAATCTCCATTCACCTTTAAACAAATATCACTATTAGCCACACTCCATTGAGAGGTGTCGGGCAATGAACAAGCAGTATCAACCGACTTATTACTCCCTATCAGAAAGGAAAGAAGTAAAAGGATTATAACTTCCAAAATGCTCTTCATAATATTGATTATTTAGTTAAACATCAGCAAGGATTCGTGCCTTATTCGAAAGGCTTTCTGTCCCTGTCTGATGCAAAACTACACATAATCTCACCCTATTTCCAAACAATAGAAGCGCTGTTTTATCTCAACTAAAATGAGAATTACATTTTCAACATAAAGCATTGTTGTACAAGCAGATAAGCATCATAAAACTTGTCTCAAAAAAAATGAGAATATAGGTTTTACTCAATTTTCTTTTATCACAAGGTTCTGTTTCTTACAATATTCCAGTGGTGTCATGCCAGTTACATTCTTGAATACTCTATAGAAAGTAGCCTTAGAACTAAAGCCGCATTGTTCCGACAAAGCTTTCAAAGTATATTTTGAGAGGTTTTCCTGATTTAAACGTTTTTTAATCTCATTGACACGATATACATTAATGAAATTAGAGAAGTTCACATTCATGTGGTTATTGAGCAATTGAGAAAGCTCTGTCTCGGTACAGTCCAATTTTGCAGCAACGTCCCCAATACTTAATTTTGGATTCAGATAAGGCTTTTCATGTTCCAAATAGGAAAGCAAATTATCCAAGATACCATTCACTTTCATTTCGGGCAATGCCGCCTTTTTATCTTTACCTCTCTCCTGAACCTTACTTAATATCATCCGCTCATCCGTCATCCGCTTTTTAAGTTTCCATATCCGGTAACAGAAATATATTACTAGAATACTTATTATTAGAACCATCAATAATATGCCTGCCATAAAAGTATATGATTTCCGGACATAGATATCCACAGTCTGCATCTGTTTTTCACCGCCCGGGACACGCAACTTGAAGACATAATGTCCTCCTGGTAAGTCCTTATAAGAAACTTCATTAATCCCTGTCTGTTTCAACCATTCCTTATCATACCCTTCCAACTTATACTCATAGAAATTAGCATAAGGCAACGCATAATCCATATTAGAAAATTTAAAACGAAGAGTATTTTCAGAAGAAGGCAATTCAATTCCTTTCGACATGTCCATATACGGAAAGTCATATTCTATATTAGAAATAGCATACGATGTTATTATAGGGGTACTTATAATACGACGTTCTGTATTAATATTCCCGGTTGTGGTATAGACTAACCCGCCTTCATTGACCCACCAGATAATACTGTCATTGGAAACAAAGACACTATTATTAAATTCCAGACCGCTCAACCCATCCTGTCTCTGATATGTATAATGCTGTTCTTCTATCGGATTGTAACGTACAATCTCTTTTTGTGTAGCGATCCAGTAAATTCCATGACTATCTTCCAGGATACAAGGCACTTGATTATCCGGAAGCAGATTATCAGTAGTAAAATGTTCATGAACAACCAAATCCTTCCCTATCTTATACAAACCATTATCCGTACAAACCCACATATCTTTCCGCAAGTCCTCCATAATATACTTAATTTCAGCCTTTATCGGAACACTAAAACAGTCCGCACGCATCTTCCCCGTAGCAATATCCAATAAAAACAGACCGAATTTGCTACCTACCCATAGACGATTCATCGAATCAACACACAAACATAATATGGCATTTGTTGTCAGGACGGAGTTCATCGTATCATATTTCTTCAGCACATGTCCTTCAGGGGTACTCTGATAAAGTCCACTTTGAGAAGCAAACCATAAATTCCCCTTCGCATCGTCTACAATATTAAGAATGCAACCATACAGAAACAACTCTTCATGGGAGAAGTCCCTTAAAGACCATGTTTTTTCATCAAAAACATGCACCCCTCCACCGTAAGTACCTATCAATATTTTGTCCTGTATCCGATTTATAAACACTACTATGTCCGACCGCAAATTAGAAAAGTTTTTCTCCAAACTATAACTTCTTATTTCCCCTGTTTTTTCACAAATAAAGAAAAGCCCTGTCCTTGTACCAATCAGCTTGTCTCCATTAGGAAACATATAAAAACTACGAACCCGATAATCAGTTGAGTAAAAATCATTTTTACTGTAATAAGAGAACTTGGCACCAATACGAGGTGTATAACTGATTCCCCCAAACTGGGTTCCAATCCAACGAATGCCATTATCATATAAAAATGCAGTGATTGTATTGGAACTGATAGAATTCCGTGCCTTCTCCTTATGTGAAATAACTTCGATACTTCCATCTTCCAAAGACAACACTTTCAATCCCTGTCCATTTGTACCGACAAACAATTGGTTATCCTGTCCGTCTATTGTCATTATCAGATTATGTTCAAAACCGTTCACTTTGGCAAATTTCTTTCCGGACATATCAAAGCTGAATATTCCTTTATTGAAACTACCCAAATAGATATGGTTGCCCATACGCGTGAGACAAATGAAGAAATTGCTGTTTGATATCTCTTCCGGCATCCGGTAAATCTCCGGTTGCATCGTCCGGATATCTATTCTACCCAACCCGTCGGCGGTAGAAAACCAATATATATTCTTATCCTCACAAATAATAGACGTGATATGATTGCACGGTGAAAGCCCGGTTTCTAAAAATATCTGACGAGGAGTATGATTATTTATAAAATAAAGGCCAGCTTCCGTTCCCACAAAAAATTGGCTGTCTGCAATCTTCCGGATTGATTTGACTATTGCAGATGGAATGTCCAGTTTTACCGTTACATTAGTCTTACGACTAAAGTATTTCAGTCCGGAAACTGTACCAAGCAGCAATGTATCGCTATCCAATTCTTCTATCGACCAAATATCATCTTCTGACAGTAAGGGATAAGTTTTCACCTCACATCCGTCGAAACGGCACAACCCCACCTTTGTTCCAATCCAGATAAACCCGGATGCATCTTTCTTTATTGCATTTACTGTATTACTTGGCAGTCCCTCAAAAGTCGTTATATTATAATAATTCATAGGAGAAGAAGAATAAACTCCTTCAACTTTAAGTAGTATAAAAACCAGTACTATGATTAATTGCAGAATATATTTTTTCATAAGCAGATGCCGTTCTTCTCAAACTTCAAGGACAAAGATAGTAAAAAATGAAAGATATTCGCAAAGACACTAACGTATACTCAACCGAAAAACATAAAAAACTATTATAATCAAAAGCATTTCACCTACTATTCCACAAAAACGTCCTATCTTTATTGCCCGAATCAAAGAAAGGAGCTACATGGATTTACGTACGGCAAATGTTACAAGATATATTCTTCCTCTGCGTGAGGGGGGCTCATTGCCTGCTTTGGCCGAAGCTGACGATGAATTTAAGTATGTAGTCAAATTCAGAGGGGCAGGACACGGTACGAAAGCACTGATTGCCGAACTGATTGGTGGGGAGATAGCCCGTGCACTAGGTTTCAGAGTCCCCGAAATAGTTTTTCTGAATCTGGACGAGGCCTTCGGACGAACGGAAGCAGACGAAGAGATACAGGGTTTACTTCAATGGAGTCGAGGACTGAATATGGGATTGCATTTCCTTTCCGGTTCGTTGACTTTTGATCCGATAGTACATCAAGTAGATGGAAAAACGGCTTTGCAAGTAGTATGGCTGGATGCCTTGCTGACTAACGTAGACCGTACCATTAAAAATACCAATATGTTGATATGGCACAAAGAACTATGGCTGATAGATCATGGGGCGTCCCTTTATTTCCACCATTCCTGGACTAACTGGCAAAAACAGGCACTGGTTCCTTTTGTACAGATAAAAGACCATGTATTATTGCCGTTTGCCGATAAACTGGAAGAGGTAGATATCGAATTCAGACAGATATTGACTTCGGATAAAATCCGTGAGATAGTCAATGCTATTCCCGACGACTGGTTGAACTGGACAGAAGGCACAGAAACTCCACAGGATTTGAGAGACATTTATATTCGATTTTTAGAAGAAAGGATGAAACATTCCGAAACATTTGTAAATGAAGCGCAAAATGCAAGAAAGGCACTTATATGAATACGCAGTCATCCGTTTCGTTCCTAAAGTAGAACGGGAGGAGTTTATCAATATGGGGATTGTGTTGTTTTCCAAACAAGCCAAATACCTGAAATCCCTCTATACGATAGATGAGAACAAACTAAAACTGTTTTCTTCCGAACTGGATATTAATTGCCTGAAAGAAGGGTTACAGGTCTTTGACAAGATATGCATGGGAAATAAAGAGGGAGGAGCCATAGCCAATATGGATATTTCTGACAGATTTCGTTGGCTGACTGCAGTAAAAAGTTCCTGCATACAAGTATCTCGCCCACATCCGGGATTTTCTACTGATTTAGATAAGACTTTGGAAAGATTGTTCAAGGAATTAGTACTCTGATTCCTTGAACAATCTCTTTGTCAAACTAACGGGCAGTAATATAAAAGCTCTGTTCTACTGCTTCAGCAGTCTGCACTTTAGGTTCTCCGCTACGCCCATATTGCCAGGCTACCACTGTCACCTTTACCGGAAATTTTGCACGTGGGGGAATTTTAGTCAATACCAGTTTATCTCCTTTTATCTCTGCCGGACCTTCTTTTACATAATAGTAAACCGGAAGGCCGGAGTCAGCAGTTCCATTTAAACTTATTTCTTTCACTGAAGCTTTTACATCGGATAGTTTCGGGAAAATTATACGTTGGGGTATCCCTTCCTTATTCCGGTAAGGAATACGAATCTCTACCTGCTGAACGGCACTCCGGTATTTATGATCCTGTTTTACGGAAGCCATCAGGCAGATGCCTCCTGTACGTTTAGGATTATCCAATCCCATCCGATAGAAACGAACAGTAAAAGTTGTATCATTCACCACTTCCACCGGACCGCAAATTCTCGACATTCGAATGGGATGCGTACTGTGTTCTTTTGAATATTCGTTCCTTAACGTATCTGTGTACACTGCTTTCAGGTGGAAAGTGACTCCGTCCGCTTCGGGTTGAAAAGAAGGAGACATACGTACATGGGATTTCGGATTGAAAGTTATCAGTTTTCCTTTTTGCTCAAAGCCGATATACTGCTCTGTCTTTCCACGCTCATTGGCGTAATATTTTTCTGTGGCATCTGCCATTTCCTTATCAAAATACCAAAACGCATGGTTCTTGTCTCCTTTATACTTATCATAGGAAGCGGCTTCGGCTGTAGGCTTTTCATTCTTTCGCCAACGGTCTGCCAGCCAGCCATTCTTTGCTTCTACCGGAATTAACTGAATCGGAGCATCCAATGACGAATGCTCCGGCAACCGATATTCCACTGTCTTTTTCAGAAAGAGGGAAAGATAATCAATCAATTCATCGGATATGTCGAAATGTCCGTGTCCTGCATCAGCAAGAAATGAAAGGGGAGCATTCGGATATTCACGACGATAATCGAAAGAGGTTATCAACCGGTCTTCCCACCATTCGTCCTCTCCCATTACCATTAATGAGGGGATACCTTCAATCGTACGGGTTCCCCAATCCAAATTCGCACGCCCGTAACCCGTCAAATGAGTTCTGGGAGAATCACCGTGAATAGAGAGTACGGCCAATGTACGTTCAGGATTCCAGGCGGCAAAGTTCCACGGATAAGTAGCCATTGCCGAGTGTCCGATGGGTATAACCGGGGCAAACTCCAGTTCTGTATATCCGCTTGTTTCAGACAAGTTCTTCATCATTGTTTCAAAGATTTGTTGGGTACCTTTTGTCACGTCCCAGCGTTGGTCTATTCCGGGAGTGATCCATATCTCTGCAATTCCCAGTTTGCCCATATTCTTCCGAAATTCAGGATGCTCGAAAATTGTTTCTTCGGTCATATTGTGTTGCCCGATGATGACGGCACGGACTTGTTTACAGTTTTCCGGTATCCATAGATAGGCAGAAGGATGGGCGTTTGTCTCTTCTGAAATCAGCTCTTTTATTTCTACGGACCACTGCCAGGGAGCTGCTGCCACCTTAGCAACCTGCATGAATAATGACAACAATACAACAAGAAAATATTTATTCATAATGCTTCTTTTAATTGATTTAACTTCCTATACTACGAATATGAAGAACAAAATACTCAAAAAACGACTATATATAATAGTAGATATTAAATGCAAAGATAGCGTTATCCGTAAAAAAGGTAGCAAAACCCGTAATCTATATAAAAACAGATTACCTTTTACAGACTAACTTTGCATAGAGGAAATAAAGATAATAAAAACATTAGAATACGCTTTTATTTTAATAATATACTCGATTATGGAAAAAGTGAAATTGAACAATGGCATTGAAATGCCTATTTTAGGTTATGGTGTTTATCAGGTTACGCCTGAAGAGTGTGAACGTTGCGTGTCGGATGCAATCAGTGTGGGCTATCGTTCTATTGATACGGCACAAGCCTATCATAACGAAGAAGGTGTTGGAAATGCAATCAGTAAATGCGGCGTACCACGTGGGGAATTGTTCATCACTACAAAAGTATGGATTTCAAATGCCGGTTACGAAAAAGCTAAAGCTTCTATTGATGAATCACTTCGCAAACTAAAAAGTGATTATATAGACTTACTACTCATTCATCAGCCATTCGGTGATTATTATGGAACTTACCGGGCTATGGAGGAAGCATATAAGGCTGGTAAACTCCGTGCAATCGGTGTCAGCAACTTCTATCCAGACCGTTTTGTCGACTTGGCAGAATTCTGCGAAGTCACTCCTGCTGTCAATCAGGTGGAGACACACGTTTTCAATCAACAGATAAAGTTGCAGGAAGTAATGAAAGAATATGGTACTAAAATTATGTCATGGGGACCGTTTGCTGAAGGACGAAACGACTTCTTTACCAACCCGACTCTCCAGGAAATCGGTAAAGAATATGGCAAATCAGTGGCACAGGTCGCACTGCGTTATCTGATTCAACGCGATATCATCGTGATTCCTAAATCGACTCATAAAGAACGTATGATGGAGAATTTCAATGTCTTTGATTTTTCATTAGCACCGGATGACATAGCGGCCATCGCTGCGCTTGATACAGCTAAAACACTCTTTTTCTCCCACAATGATCCGGAGATGGTGAAGTGGTTGATTAATTATGGTAAATAGTGGTAATAGTAAATCCCAATAAAGACTACAAATGGGAATTTAGCGGTTAAATGGGAATTTTGCAGTTCGGCTGAAAGCCTTACAATTATATAATTAAGCCCTTTCAGGGCACTCCGCAAAATTATCATTTACTTGTCATTTTCACATACTCAATGACCATCAAAATAATTTGAGTCATTTCTTTAGCGGAGTGAAATGCAATGCGGCTCCGCCACTCGCTTTTAGCTTCAAAACAAGCTTATCTCCGGCTTTTATCTTCTTATGAGTACTGCGTACTTTTGTGCGTGTATTCAATTTGTCATCATCTTCGTACAGGTGAAGCATATACTTCTTACCCGGTTCCAGAAAATCCGTAGTCAATGTAATTGTGCGGGCTTCCGTATTCGTCATTGCTCCTACAAACCAGTCATTCCCCGAACGACGTGCCTGAACGATATATTCACCAATCTCTCCATCTAACGCGCGGCTGTCATCCCATACACTCGGAATTGCTTTCCAAAATTCCAGTTCTTCTTCTCCCTGGTAGAACTCCGGTCTGTCATACCAAAACATAAATTGCAAAGGACTGTAATACACAGCTGCCATCGCCAACTGATGTGCTTTCGTATTCTTCACCCGGTTATTGAAATAGCAAAGCGTATAGTCTCCTGCACCTGCCAGATAGCGGGTAAAAGGAAGAGTCATATTGTGTGTAGCATCCGGCATTTCTTCATTTCCACGAATACCTTCCTGCGTCATCAGGTTAGGATAAGTACGGCTGAAACCTGTCGGACGATATTCGTCATGAATATCTACCATCAGACCATATTCTCCACATTTACGAACTGCATCATGCAGCCAGGTACTCCAACGCTGATTACCTATCTGTACAAAACCGAACTTGACACCTTTCAGCCCCCATTTCTTATACAATGGCAATAAAGTATCCAACTGCTGCACTAATGCGCGCTGATTGACATACACCATAAGTCCGATTCCTTTCGATTCGGCATATTTACACAAAGCGGGTATATCAAGGTCTTTATCAGGAGAAACAGTAGTAGCGTCCGAACTCATTTTCATTTCCGGTCCGTACCATCCTGCATCCATGTGCACATACTGAATACCACGTTCTGCCGCAAAGTCAATGGCTGCTTTTACTCTATCTTGTTTCAAGTCGCCCGAACGGAATACTTTCCCGGGTTTGATCCAAGAAGTATCAGCCAGTTTGCAAGCCGGATTCAGATTCAAGACAAGATCATTATTATTAATTAAATCGACCGGACGTTCGCCAACCATGATTACACGCCACGGAGTACTGTAAGGAGAAATAATATCGACGCTACTATACAGGCTTGTCTCCAAAGTGGAAGGTTTCTCTGCCGATAAACGGAATTTACCACGAACATAATCCACCATTTCTGCTTCCAACAAAGCTACTGATAATCCATCAGGAAGTTTCAATGTCAATGGACGCTCACTCTCCTCTTTACCCCATCCTTTCAACGGACGAAGTTCATAAGGTCCTTGCGCCCAACGTTCATAATACGCCATCGTTCCTTCAGGCATTGTGAAGCTAGTCTGCTCACCGACAATATGCAAGAAAAGCCCGTTTGTCATTTCCGGAAAATGATAGCGGAAAGCAACTCCTTCATTATAGGCGCGGACTATAATATTCATAAAGTAGTTTTTACGCTTATCATAACCACCATCCCGATTACCTTTTCCTTCTCCCTTCTTGAATTTCAAAGTCATCTCATTGTAGCAATCACGTACTTCCGCACGTTCGCCATATACAGGCTTCCATCTCTCGTCCGTCTTTTGATGTTCAGTCTCTGTCAACTTCAGATTCTCACACCAAAAATGACAAGTATCATTCGGTATACCCAACGCCGATTCAAATAACTGATTTTCAATCAGAACACCCAGTTTACTTTCTTCAATCACCGGACGATTCTTATAAGTCAAGGTATAATACATTTGTGTATTATCCTCTCCTACCGCACGCTGATAAAAGGTAAAACGATAAGCTCCGTCGGGAGACGTCAGTTCCTGACGGGTTTCTGTCATCACATCTTGCGCTTTTATCAATGCCGGTATCACCAACAACAAAAGTAAAATTCTTTTCTTCATTCTATTTACGCTCATGTTTATTCATCTTTTCTATTATATACGAACGAGGAAGAAATTATACTCAAATGTTTATTGCCTGAAAAGCTTATTCCATCTGCTCTCTATATAAAGTAGGTGTCATTCCTGTCACCCTTTTAAAAATGCGGTTAAAATGTACAGGTGATTCAAATCCGCAAGTAGCACTGATTTGAGATATATTCATCATACTACTATTCAATAGTTTACAAGCATATCCGATACGCATATCAAGTACATACTCTTTGAATGTTTTTCCTGTGTTTTCTTTAAAGTATCGGCAGAAAGCAGCAGGGTTCATCGCTGTATAAGAAGCAATTTCATCCAGACCGATAGACTCGGTATAATGTTTATTCAAATAGGCAATCACCTTTTCCATTCTTTCATTACGCATAATCGAAGGGGACGGAGTATAATGAGAAGTAGTCAGATATTTCTTATGATTGCTAGTAGCCATCATCTGTAGAAGTGAAAGCAACAGGATGATTTGATCTGCTCCTTTGGCAGAAGGAATTTGCTCCAATAATTTAATGATTTTCCCCGAACGGGTAATTGTGAATTTAATCCCTCTGCAAGCATCCTCCAATAAATTCCTGATAGGAATAAACTGGGAGTATTGAGAAATAGAATAATGCATAAAATCTTTCTCAAACTGAATATTGACTCCTCTTACTTTCGGTTCGGTTTTTTCTTCGTTATCAGATTCTTCCCCGCCGTCCGGTGGACTTTGCATACTATGAGGCAGTTCGGAACCAAAAAGAATCAAATCACCTTTTGAATAGGAGATAATGCTGTCACCCACCAGACAATCCCCCTCTCCCTTTTCCACATAAATAATTTCATACTCACTATGAAAATGCCACGGATACGTGAAACGTGGATATTCATAAAAGCGGGCACGGACGGGATTAGAAGTCGTAATAGTCAACTTCTCATTCATTATCTTCTTCATAAATCTCCTTTCTAAACTGCTTTTGCAAAGATAGGTAAATATCTTGCAAAAATACGCATCATAGCATGTATAAAAACCCGCTATTTTTGCATCCATTCATAAAAACATTTGATAGAAACCATGAACGAATTATTTAGTATTGCCGGTAAAGTTGCTGTTATTACCGGAGCAGGTGGTGTACTGGGCGGAAATATTGCCCAACACTTTGTACAGCAGGGAGCAAAAGTTGTAGCTATTGACATTCGTCAGGAGCAACTGGACAACCGCGTAGCTGAACTTAAGCAATATGGTAACGATGTAATCGGCATCATTGGTAATGTACTTGACATCGCCAGCCTGGAGAAAGTAGCCGAAGAAGTTGTAGCCAAATGGGGAAAGATCGATATTCTATTGAACATTGCCGGTGGCAATATGCCGGGAGCCACTCTCGAACCGGATCAGCACTTCTATGATATGGACATCTCTTGCTGGGAAAAAGTGACTAACCTGAATATGAATGGGACAGTCTATCCGTCTATGATATTCGGTAAGGTAATGGCAAAACAGAAGAAAGGATGCATCATCAATGTATCTTCTATGGCTGCTTATAGTGCTATCACCCGTGTACCGGGTTACTCGGCCGCTAAAACTGCAGTAGCCAACTTCACCCAATGGCTGGCAAGCGAAATGGCACTGAAATACGGTGATGGTATCCGTGTTAATGCTATCGCTCCGGGATTCTTTATCGGTGACCAAAACCGTCGTGTACTTATCAACCCGGATGGTTCATTGACCGACAGAAGTAAAAAGGTGTTAGCCAAAACTCCGATGAATCGTTTCGGCGACATCAAAGAATTGAATGGTGCTGTACAATTCCTGTGTAGTGAAGCCGCTAGTTTCGTAACGGGAGCTATGTTGCCTATCGATGGTGGTTTCAGTGCATTCAGCGGCGTTTAATATTTAATCTTTTAATTTATTCAAACGCTATGATGGAAAAAACATGGAGATGGTTCGGCAAGAAAGATAAAATCACCTTGCCGATGCTCCGTCAGATAGGTGTTGAAGGAATCGTCACTGCATTACACGAGGTACCGAACGGAGAGATTTGGACAGTAGAAGCCATCAACGATTTAAAATCGTATATTGAATCGTATGGGTTGCGCTGGTCGGTCGTGGAAAGCCTTCCGGTTTGTGAGGCAATCAAGTATGCGGGTACGGAACGTGAACAGTTGATTGAAAATTATAAAGTAAGTCTTGCCAACCTGGGTAAATGCGGAGTGAAAACAGTCTGTTACAACTTTATGCCGGTAATCGACTGGATACGTACGGATTTACAGTACCCTTGGCCGGACGGTACCAGTTCGCTTTACTACGACCGTATTCGTTTCGCTTACTTCGACATCAAAATACTAGAACGTGAAGGAGCTGAAAAAGACTATACAGAAGAAGAACTGCATAAAGTTGCCGAACTGGACAAAGTGATTACAGAGACCGAAAAGGATGATTTGATTGATACTATTATCGTCAAGACACAAGGATTTGTGAACGGTAATATCAAAGAAGGAGATAAAAACCCGGTTGCTATATTCAAACGTCTGTTAGGTTTATATAAAGACATAGACCGGGACGCTTTACGAGAGAATATGTGTTACTTCCTTTCTGCAATTATGCCTGTATGCGATGAATATGGTATCAACATGTGCGTACACCCGGATGATCCTCCATTCCAGGTTCTCGGCCTACCCCGTATTGTCACCAATGAAGAAGATATAGCCTGGTTCCTGAATGCCGTAGACAATCCGCATAATGGGCTGACTTTCTGTGCAGGTTCTCTTAGCGCAGGCGCACATAATGATACTCGTGAATTGGCAAAGAAGTTTGCAGGAAGAACCCATTTCGTTCATCTACGCAGTACAGAGACCATGCCGGGTGGAAACTTCATCGAAAGTTCTCATCTATCAGGAAGAGGACATCTGATTGATCTCATCCGCATTTTCGAGAAAGAGAATCCAGGACTTCCCATGCGCGTAGATCATGGACGAATGATGCTCGGAGATGAGGATAAAGGCTACAATGCCGGTTATTCTTTCCACGGACGTATGCTGGCTTTAGCACAGGTAGAAGGAATGATGGCTGTGGTGGATGATGAGAAACAACATAAGATAGAGTTTTAATCTTATTTTTCATCAATATACTTTGAAATACAGGAAAGGAGCTTTACTTTTGTGAAGAAATAAAAAAGAAGAATATTATGAAAGCAAAAATGGCGAAGCTCTGTCTACTATTTATTCTATTATGCTCCCTTCCTGTATTTTATTCATGCAGCGACGAAGCTGATGCTTTTTACCTATATGAATATTGGGAAGTGATGTTCGACCCGGAACCTCCTATCAGTGAAACCAGTTTGTCAATCACGGGAGGAACAAAGTTGGGAATTAAAGGTGGCGTAGCTCCTTATACAGCAGAAATAGCCGATGGGCAAATTGCTACAGCTTATGTGGACGAAAACAATGATATTCAGATCAGCTCTATAAAACTGGGCAGCACGTCATTGATGGTAAAAGACGCTGATGGAAGAATCATAAAAATAGGGCTAAAGGTCGTCAACGGCAAACAATCTTTTTCAGTGAATTCCGTGGAAGCAAGAATCACAGGAATAGATGAAAGTCTGTTGGATGAACAACAAAAAGAAAAACTAGAAGCGGTCAAAAAAAAGATAAAGGATGAAGCGGGTATACAAGCTACAGGAGGAATAGCTTTCTCTTATGACCAAAAAAGTAGTGGTAAAGTGACAATTGTTACTAGTAAAGATAATGCTCCGAAAATAGAAGGAAGCTTCTCCCGCTCCACATCAGAGTCAGGCACTACATTCCAAATTACAATCAATGGTAAAGAGTATGACTGCAAATTTAAACTTCCCGAACGTTCCGATACTTCAAAGAGTATCACCACACGAGACCTTGACCCGATTCCTTATTGGTTAGTGGAAGATGTGACTGAAGATTATAAATCAGATGTGACCGACCTATTCGGAATAAATGCCACCTCCCTGAAAATAGAACGCATTTATATAGGTTCATTCACTCCTTTACGATAAGTTTATTCCTCTTTCTATAAAATAGATGCGGCAAAAAGCACGAAAAACTGTTTTTTGTCGCATCTTTCATCTTTTAGTTATTAGCTACTTTATCCGTATCTTCTCTACAAAATCTTTTTTATCTATATTCAATTCTTCCAAAGAAGTGATCCGCCTACCGTTCAACACAATGTTTTCGAACAAAATATTCTCAATCTTCCTATTTTTATCATAACCTTCTATTAAAGAAGAATTGATATATTTCCCGGTACATGAAATATTACGGAATGTTATGTTCTTGACACCTCTGCCGGGACCTGTATTGTATTTTTGGTTATACATCACCCGAAGATGAAATAACTGTCCTTCCTGAATATGTTCCACACGAATGTCCTCAAAAGTAATGTTTTGTGCTAGGTTGTGATCCCCTACATTGATAGTCATACAGCCTTGGTAATCACGATCATCCTCATCATGCTCCAATATATCAATATTCCTGAATACTATATCTTCCAAAACTTCATCTCCCGTTTCCGTATTTCCATGTGTACCGATATTGATAGGATGCGCAATATCTGCCCATAGAGTAGAATTAAGTACATGAATATTGCGACAGTCGCCATAATAATTCCAACGATGCGTATAAAGAGCTATACAATCATCCGAATTACGAAGAAACACATCATCAATCATCACATCCGAGCAGGACATAAAATCCAGCCCATCACTCCAACCCTGATAGCTGAATGATTTCAGATTTTTGATAGTAATTCCGGTAGATTGTCCCCCAGAGACAGTATAATGCCGTGGATTTACCACCGTAACTCCATCAATCAGTACATTCCGGGAGTAGGTAACCGAAATTCCCTGTTGCGGTTCAAGCAACATGCCATGTCCCAATATTTTCACATTCTCTACACTGTCGCAAGTGAGACAACCTTTCAAAACGGCACCACCTTCTAAATAAACCGTCGTATTACTGGGAATACGGAAGCATTTTCCAGCCGTATCAGTCGGTTCATGTATTCCAGCTTCAAAATAAATCACGTTCGGATCATTCTTATCCGGCACATTTTTGATGATAGGATTGGCAAATACATGCAAATTATTCAGGCGATCTCCATTAAACTCGACCGACAACTTTTGTGGTTTATCTATCGTAAACAATAAAAAGTTACCATCAATCTCCGGTTGGATACCTTTGGATAAAGGACGCACCACTGCCGAACGGATCTCCCCATTGTTCTTTTGTACCAATACTTCCACTTTCCCTGAAAAGTCGAACTGAACCATCGTGGCATCGGACTTCGTATCCATATCCACCTTTACGTTATACTCATAAAGGTCTACCCAGTCTTTTTCTCCCACTTGCCGTACTTTTACCGTATAGTCATCATTGTGACGGGCATAATAGATGCCTTGAGGTACCGGATAGATGACTATTTCTGCTTGTATGACTCCTGTGGTCATTACAAGTAAAAATGTGAGCGCTATTCTTATTAGTTTATTCATTTCAAGTTTTTACTAATACCGTTAATGTCCTGGAATTCACCACAGATTGAAACAAATAATCCATCCACACTGGCATATCCGAATCTGTGGCGAAGTCTAACACATTTTATTCATTTTATCTTGCATACATCAGCGTACCGAGCCCAAGTACGTCATAGCCACCGGAGTTAGCGTCATAATACCCACCTCCTCCTTCTATTCCTACATATTCCGTAGCTATCTTAGTATATTTGAGATTATCATCCGAGATGTCTTTTACCCCTTTGTAATGATAGTAAGGCAACGCCCATATCGCACGTTTGATCCATTTACCGCCACCAAGTGTTGTTTGTTCTTCCGGAATCGGATATCCCCATTGACTCTGTTTTTGCCATATATAAGTAGTATATGGTACAGTCTCATTAGTGTAATTACAACAAGCGGCATATTCGCAGGCCCGTAGGAAGAGATTATCATCATAAGCAAAGAAATCGTCTCCCTGGCTCCATGCCAACTGACAGATAATTCCCATCAATCCAACACACATCAATGTATGTCCCTGGTCACGGCCACTTTCCTGCCATTGAGCAAAGTTATAGTCCGGTGCATAATCGTGATAGATAGCACGACGTAAACGTCCGTTTGTATCACCTGTCTGCAAATGGGCAATACCTTCATTATAAATATCACGACGATCGGTTACAATGCCGATAGCCATTTTAGCCGCTATATTACAAAGACACCAGTTAGCCCAATAATGTAACGCATTCGTATCGTGATGACGTTTCAGAAAATCATCATTAGCAGGATAAAACACTTTAAGCAACCAATTCTGGAAAGCTGCGAAGTCCGCACGATCCCATCCTCCATAATCCCTCAATAATTCACCGGCAATAGCAAATTCATAACCATAAAGTCCTGCAGCAAGCGATAAATTCGTATTACCTGTTACACCTACACAAGTCTGTACCCACTTATTCAGATTCTCCACTGCTTTTGCCGCATATTCATCATCTTGTTCAATCTTCCAACGAAGCGCCTGCTGATATGCAATAGTGGCCCCTCTGGCTGCATTCATATAATTTTCATCACCGGAAACTCCACGTTTAATCCATTCCGTAGGATAAGTATCTGCCGTCTTCTGCGAAAACTGGCTTTCTACTAATAATTGATAAGCGCTAACCCAAGGCTCTTCTCCGGCTGCTTTTTTATCCCGGATACGCTGGAAGTCTTCCTCCGTATGCAACCCTTCATGCAGCATGGGTTCCGTTGACGGTTTAAGTTCAACTTGTTCCAAATTTACGTTATTATCAGGAAGAGGAATTTTATTCAAATCAGTTTCCACATTGACACCCGGAAGGTCAATGCCGTCCCCACATCCTACCAAAAACAGGGTAGCAAATACTGCGGTTATATAATATATCTTTTTCATCATATTTTTGGTTTAATGGTACACCATATCTACCATTGATTACGGTGCACCCAATTATAGTTTATTGCTCTACTAACTCTAATTTGAAATTATCTATCTTAGCCCGTCCTTGTTTTACTGTAATCGTACATACAAAACCAATGACAACATCGGTAGGCTCTTCAACAAGAATATCAACTACTACATCACCCGTACCCGAAATAGAAGCGTTTGCCAGACTCTTACTTGGTATATCACTCGTATTTGCCATCTCGTTACCTTTACAAACCGCAACATAACCGGTAAAACCTCTGCCGTCATATTCATAAACGTGTGCCGTCAACTTATATTTTCCTTTTTGAAGATGAGAAGTCTGATATACCTTACCATCATTTTTAGGATTGTCAAATCCCCAATCTGTTTGTAAAGCCAAACCTGCATCACTTCCATCACCATATTTCGTTTTAAATGCCAAATCAACAGCAGCACCTCCTTCACCAGCAGTCAAGTTAGAGTTCTGAACTATCCAATAAGCAGCTTTTGCCCACTCTCCTTTTTTATGGAATCCTTTATCTCCACCTTCTTTTACATATTCAAAAGGCTGTTTATAGTTCATGAGTACATATTGAGAAATATCTCCATCCACCGGTAGAGGTTGCAATATATCACTCTCTACGGGTTGTGCAATACCTTCAAACACCATTGTTACTTTTCCACCATTGAAACCTTGCGGAACCGTTACAGTAATAGAAGTCGTAGTAATCTCTTTAACCGTAACGGGTACGGATATTCCCTCAAAAGTAACTGTAACAGAATTCTTATCCGTTCCAAAACCTTTTCCTGTAAATGTTATTTCCTGTCCGGCTTTTACTAATGTACCATAAGGATAAATATACAGTGTTTCAACAGAAGTGATTTCCGGAGTTGCCCAAACCTCAAATGTGCCTGATTCGCCCATCTCTATTTCCTTACCCTGAATTATCAGTTTAATCTTCACCGGAGCTTCAGATGAAACTCCTTTGGGAACATTCACTACGATATTACCTTTATCATTCAGTGTCACTTTATCACAAACTGTTTCTCCGAAAAAGACCTGAATATTTTCAGCTTTCGTACCAAAGTTCTGACCAATGATCGTTACTTCCGCATTAATATATCCGGCTTTCGTTGAAATGCCTGTTACTGTCGGCATCGGTAATACCGTATATTTCAACTGTGTCCCGATAGTTTCAAACGGAGTAATGACAGTAATTGTATAATCTCCGGCTTCCAACGAAGCAGGTACAGTGAGTGGAATACTCTTATCCGTCAAATTATCTGTATCTATTGCAGCTTCTACAGGTTCTCCGCCAGCTTTAAAGAAAGTTACTTTCAAAGGCTCCAACCCTTCAACAGACTTATCCAGCAATTCTTGCACAAGATTGGTTCCTGTTATTGCAAATTTACTGCCAGCAAAACCTGATGGAACCGGTTCGTCTTCCTTAGGAGTATCAAGCGTTGCATGCTTCAACACAGTGAAAGGATAAGAAGCCAAATCAATCGTTTGTTCTGCCATAATAAGTGTCATAACTCCACTGACAGCTGTCTCGGGAACTTTGGCCGTAAATTCGGTATCAGTAGGTGTACCCACAATCTCTGCCTTGTCTGTGGAAGTCCCGAAAGTCAAAGTATACAGTGTTTTAGAAGAAACAAATTCTTGTCCTTCAAAAACGAGACTGGCACCCGGAAAACCATAAGAAGGTTTCACTACGCTGACACCCGGCTTACCAAGTACACGATAAACTAGATCAGTCTCCACACGTTGCCCGAAAACCTCAACGGTTATCTTTCCGTTTGTTGCCGATTCCGGCACTTTCGCAAGGATAGCATCATCGGCGCAGGAGACTACTACTGCCTCCTGAGAACCGATAAATACTTTCACATCTTCTGTTATGATACCAAAATCACTGCCACTTACGGTAAACTCATTCCCAACATATCCTTCTACGGGATCTATCTTTGTTACAGTCGCCACAGGATCAGTGTAACTCATTGAAACAATTTCTTCGTTATCCTCGTCACAAGCAGCTAATGCGAAAAGCGAGAGAAAAACGGGAAACAGATAGTTATATATTTTCTTCATAATCTTAATTATATTATCACGATGAATTACTCTTTTTTCTTTTTCCACATCATTCAAGAATCAATTTCAATTCTGTCACCTTAAAGTATGAATTACCTTTAGCCAGAGAAGTCAGGAATCCAATGACAACATCCGTTGTCTCCGTCACTTCAAATGAAGGTGTTACCAAAATACCCGAGTCATCATTTGTTCCAGCTTTGTCATAGATCGCACAAACTCCATTTAATTGCTCAATATCAGCTACATTCGGTATATCACTCTCACTATTTCCTTTAGCCATCAATGCAGAAATAAAATTCCCCACATCACTTACTACCATCGTATAGGCATAAGTAACTTCCAGTCTGTATTTACCAGGACGAAGTGTAGCAACTTGCCATATTTTCCCATTCGTATAAGCTTCTTTATCCCATCCATTCTGGAACGCTAATGTGAAGCCCTCTGCTGCTTTATACTGCATTCCGGTAACAGTAGTATTGTTTTTTGCATTGAAAGATGCCTTATTCTGATTCCACACTGCCGGAGTCCACCATTCACCATTCTTCCAGTTTTCATCATTTGCCTTGGCAAACGGCTGCTTGTAGTTTTGAAGGTAAAGCACTGTTACATCACCCTTTGAGTTAGGATTAAACATTGCACTACCTGTCATTGTATATCCATGAATAGTTACAGTCACATTACCTGTCTTATAATCAGCAGGAGTTGTCGCAACAATAGTAGACTCATCCACCAGCTCAAATTCGGCCGGCGTTCCATTGAAACTAACAGAAATATCAGATGGATCCGTACCAAAGTTCTCACCTGTTATAGTGACCTTGTCTCCCGTATCGGCTACCCCTTCACCGTCTTCACTATCAGAAGTCACTGTAATGACACGTGGCGTAGGCAGTACTGTATAATGACCGATATTCTCCACCTTTTTATTATAAATCTGTAAAGACAGATTGCCTGTTACTGCAGTTTCCGGCACTTCCACTACCAAACGGTTATTTTTGCAATCGAGCACTTTATTGGATTGGGCTTCACCGAAGAAAACTTTCACTGCTTCAGCACGGTCACCAAAATTGGTTCCCGTAATAACTACCTGTGTAGTGACATATCCGTCCGTAGGATAAATACTCTCCACTACTGGTACAGGATAATCATAAACTCTATACTTGGGGTCTTGCTCACAACCGGAGAAAAGTGCGGAAACACAAGCAAGTATTGCCAAGTGAAATGTATATTTGAATAAAAACTTCATATAATCTATGGTATTATACGTTAAACGATTGAATGATTAATATCCCGGATTTTGTACCAGATTTGAATTTAGGTTGATTTGATTTCTTGGAATCGCCCACAAATAATCTCCCTTAGTAAATGCGCAGTCGGATGATTTGAGAAGCACTACACAAGGTAATTTGCCTTTACCTGTTTCCACTTCTTCCGTCCCCTTCGTAAAGATAGCCGGATTGAAAGCACTGGTAGCATTCCCGTTTTCGTCTATAAATGCCGTCGGATAGCTGGCATTACCTACTACCGCACCGCAACGAGACTCATTCAGATTCTTCTCCGCAATACCCCAACGTTTCAGGTCGTCACAACGGAAACCTTCCATATAGAGTTCCAAGGCACGTTCACGGCGGATCTCATCCAGCATTACCTGATTGACTGTCTTACTCGCATTTGCCGGCACTCCTTCCTGAATTCGCTTTGCCAATGCATTTGTTAGGTTGGCAATTCCCGCACGGGCACGGATTTTATTTATCGACTTATTCAACTGGTCATCTGATATTTCACCATAGCGTTCCATCACAGCTTCAGCATAATTCAAGTATACTTCTGCCAACCGAAGTACCGGATAATTGGCCGATTCATCTTTACTTTGGCGTTGAATATCAGTAATAGCAAACTTGGAAACACCATACCCACAGTTCTCAACTGTCAGGCTCGTAGCATATGAACCTACATAAGAAGTCAAACGGAAATCCCGATTCTGAAATTCGTCCCCCGGATTCTTATATCCCTGGAACTTATCAGACATACTGACCGGAAGCCCGTCAGTGCATAAAAACATATCAATCAATTTCCGGCTGGGACGCATATCCGTATAAATCACCTGATTCAAATCAACCTGTCCTTTACGCGTTTCCTGACTATATACAGAAGCGATGATAAATTCCTTGTTCGTCGCTCTTCCTGCACCGGCAGGATTGCTAGCTTCTTCTTCAATATTAAACAGGTAACGATTGCTCAAATTTTTCATTGCTGCCACATTATTATAATTCCAAAGAGAATAAGCAGCATCCCCCATCACTGTTTCGGATAGTTGAACAGATTCTTCCAGGAAAGCATTTACCTGATCGGAAGCCGGACCGGCAGAACCTTCAAAATCAGTAGAAGTACCATTGTACTTACGCCAGATAGCTTCATAAAGTAACACGCGAGCCTTAAATGCCTGTGCAGCCTGTTTGCTGATTTTACCTTTGTCGGCAGAGGTTATATTCTGTTCCAACGGCAACCCTGCAATAGCCTCATCCAAATCGGAGAGAATCAAGTTGACAACCTCATAACGGCTGTTACGTTTTCCATATAACTCCGGTGAAGTCACGTCGAGAACTTTCGTAACGACAGGCACTCCACCAAAAAACTTCAATAAGTAAAAATAGTTATAGGCACGGAAAAAATGACCTTCGGCTAATTCTTTTTTAATATCCGCTAAATTACCTGTATAGGAAGAAACTGCTCTTTCAAACATGTGATTAGTGGCACGAATATTACCATAGCAATTACCCCAACGGCTATCGTCATTAGGAACTCCCATCACACCGGTCCCCACACCATACGAATATCTGAAACAAGTAGAAAGATCAGATGCCGCATCCATGTGATCGAATATACTTCCATAGGAAGACTGCCATCCCAATAATTGCCCGTAAAGCCCGTTAGCATATTCACGGAAATGCTCCGGAGTTTTGAAATAAATCACATCTGTCTTGGCATCCAGTGGTTCCAAGTCAAGGAACGTATTCACGCATGAAGAAAATCCCAATGCGCAGGTGCAAATTAATATATAGTTCGTTATCTTTTTCATATCTTCTATTCTGTATTTAATTTTCCATAGCTACTATAAAGTGATGTTCAGACCGAACGACCAAGTACGTGCAAACGGGTATCCACTGTTGTTGGAGGCTGCTCCCATTTCCGGGTCGAAACCGTCTCGAATACTGGTAGCTTCCCATAAATCATTACCAGAGAAGTAAACACGCACTTTTTCCAGTTTCACCTTGCGCGTCCATATCTGCGGCAATGTGTAGCCGACTATTAATGTTTTCAAACGGATATAGCGGTTATTCTGCATCATAAAGTCGTTATTCTGATAATTCCAGCGTGCGAGATTCGCATTGGTAGTCAAGCGAGGGAATTCAGCATTCGGATTGCTCTCTGTCCATGTCTTTCCCAAATATGTCGGGTTCTGATTGGCAGTACGTGTTTGAAAAGGATAAGCCATCCAGTCATTACGGATAACATACTGCTTGCCGACACCTTGGAACATTGCGTTCACATCAATACCTTTCCATGATCCTCCCAGTGTGAAACCGAAAACAAAATGTGGATTGGAGTCACCGAGATATTGCAAATCGCTATTTTCATTCCCTGCACCGGAAATCTTATAATCACCATTCAAATCCAAACGTTTGGTATCACCTGGACGCAACCGGCTTGCACTTCCTGCTCCTACACCAGTCAAATCTTCTTTACCCTCTCCATAGAGTGCATAATAGCGGTCTACTTCTGCCTGATCTTTAAAGTAACCATCTGTGCGATAAAGGAAGTACGAATTCAATGGATACCCATTCACAGCTGCATTCCAACCAGCCCCATAAGAATCTGCTCCTTCCATCTCTTTCAACAGACTCTTTGTATCACCAATATTAAAGTTGGCATAGTAAGAAAAGTCTTTAATCTGATCGCGCCATCCAATAGTGAATTCCCAACCTTTTACATTCAAATGACCACTATTCGTTTTAGGAGATTTACCTCCTAATACGCCCGGATAGGTGACATTCACTAACATACCGGTATTATCTTTTATAAAATAATCGAATGTAGCTTTCAAACGATTATCGAAAAAGTTAAGATCGATACCGAAGTTTTTTTGTGAAACTTTCTCCCAAGTACGGTCATAAGAAATTAAACCGCCAAAACCTGAAGATACCTGGTTGGCAGGTATAGTTCCAAAACCGGCCGTCCCAAGAGAAACAGTAGATACATAATCGTAATCGCCCAGCCCAACATCATTACCTGAGCTACCATAACTTAAACGCAGCTTACCAAAAGAAAGAACTGGCTTTAGAAATTCTACAAATTGTTCTTCCGAGAACGCCCAGCCCAAAGAAACGGAACCGAAGCTCTTAAAACGATAACCGGGAGCAAACTTGGAATTTCCGTCACGACGCCCCATCAATTCAACCATATATTTTTCCGCATAGTTATAATTCAAACGGGCAATATATGAATAGGTACCATTATGAGTCTTTCCTCCACCGTTACCCTGTGTACCCGTAGCCAAATTCAAATCGTAAATTCCGGCATCCTCAAACTTCTCACGGGCGGTAACAACTTTCTTAGTCACCCATTTCTCGGCATTGATGCCGAACATAGCATCTATATTATGTACTTCGGCAAATGTACGCTTATATTTCAATAACCCTGAATAGTACTGATACCGGGCATTATTTGCCTGTACCAAATATCCCGGCTGATGGGAGTCTTTAAAATTCATCACATCTTGTGGAGTACTAAGGGTTTGTGTTGTTTCATATACTAACTTCGCCGTCTGCTCGCCGAACCAATTGTAACACTGTACCGGAAGCGAATAGCGTTCTCTGCGATATTCCTCATTTTGAAATGAAGCAGTACCCTCGAAAGTGATTCCTTTCCAAATATCCACCAATGCTTTAAAATCGACACGAGTAGTCAACTTCTCTCTCTCGTCACGTCCACCATCCGTTGTAGCTGCTGCCGCATTGCGATCACCGACATTACCGAAGTTAGCGTACCATTGTCCATAGGGATTTTTTGCCGGGAAAAACGGAGCATCGTTTCCGTAAAGTGTACGGTCAATACCATGTGTGGGTGTTTCGGTATTTGTTTTAATCATACTGGCTGAAGTCTCCAGTTTGAACCAATCAGTCAATTTGATTCCGTAGTTCAAGCGCAAGTTCAACTGTTTCTGCCCGTCATAAGCAGTGGCCAGATTGGCTTGGTTATCAGCATAAGCTAAAGAGATGCGGTAATCGGATTTATCTGTAGAACCTGCTACACTCAAATTATGCTGGTAAGAATAACGGCGGGCAAACAATTCATCCAGGCGATTGGCATTACCAACGAACATCGTACCCCAATCGGCTACAGTCGACTCATAAATACCTTCAATGCCTTGAGCCATCTTCTTCAGGTTTTCTTCTCCCCAGCCCCACCAGTCATGTTCCGGCATTTCTTTATTGGCTTCCAGCCACATGGAAGCATATTCCTGCATACTGGGAGAGAAAGCCATAATACCATTGGTAGTGAAACGCATATTGAAGCCATAATCAACCGTTGTCTTGCCTTTACCTTTTTTGGTAGTTACCAAGATAACGCCATTAGCTGCTTTCGCCCCATAAATGGAAGCTGAACCGTCTTTCAAAACACTAATATTCTCAATATCATCTGAGTTTAGATTTTGGAATGACTCTGAATTCAATACAGGTACCCCATCTACAATAATCAACGGACTACCTCCATTGACAGATGTCAGACCACGAATCTGGAAATTTAAACCTTCATTACCCGGACGTGAGGAAGAACGAGTGACTACCAACCCCGGAGTGGCTCCTTGCAGAGCAGCACCGACATTGGTAATGGCACGACTTTCCAATACCTGGCTACCAATTTGTTCTACCGCCCCTGTCAACGTCGCTTTTTTCTGCGTGCCATAACCCACTACAACAACCTCGTCCAGTGCATTATTATCTTCCTTTAATACCACTTTAAAATCAGAGCGGTCGTGAAGGTTAATAATCTGATCTACATATCCGATATAGCTAACTTTTATCTGTTTGGCATCAGCAGGAATATTCAGCGTAAACCGACCGTCAATATCGGTAATTACTCCTGCATTGCTTCCTACGACCACTACATTACAACCAATCAGTGGTTCACCATTCGCATCTGTCACAAGTCCTTTGATGGTGCGGCCCGTCTGGACTACCATCAAACTCTCTTCTACAGAATCATTTGCATAGAGCAATACACCGGGCGAACCACCCAGCAGCATGGCGAAAGCCAATGCGACTCCTTTTGAACATAAGAATTTGGATTTAATTTCCATAATACTATTAAATTGTTAAAGTTAATATGTGTTTTTCCGAATCTGGTATTTAACCGACTTTGGAGAATTCATTTTTCAAATAGGTGCGAACAGTCTTACGAGCCAGTAATAGTTGACATTCTACTGTACGGGGAGATAAGGACAGCTTTCCTGCAATGGCAGGACAAGAGAGTTCATGATTGAAACTAAGTTCATAAATCTGACGGCGTTTGACAGGAAGAGTTTCCATTACCTGATCGTGCATCTTCTTTAGTTCACGAAAATGAATGGTATCTTCTGTGGTATTCCGACTGGTGTCTTCCATCCTATTATATACGTAGGCGACGAAATCTTCCTGTTTATAATAACGACGGATTTTATCGGTTACTATATTGCGAGCGATGGTAAAAAGCAAAGACCAGACTGTATCTTTGTTCACGAATGCCCTGTGTTCCCATAAGCGGACAAAGACATCCTGTGCCAAATCTTCCGCTTCATGCGGATGGCAAATGCGGATAGCGATATAGTTCTTGATATACTCCTTATATTTAAGATAGCATTCAGAGAAGAAGTCGTCAAATGTAGCTTGCTGTTTATTCATGGCATTAAATTTATCCGTTTAACGATGATACAAAAGTAGGAACAAGTTTCAAATTCAAATACCACAAAAGTAACAGATAACAAAACTATCGTAACAAGCGTGTATTTTTGCAAAAACTTCCCATTTCATCGGGATAAATCTAACCGTTACACCAATAAAAAAGGGGATGTCGTTACATTTGACGACTCCCCTGTTCTTATATTTGCATGGATGAAAGCTTTCATCCGGAAGGATTCATTATTTATTTTCCTGTGATGCCTGGAAATCCGGTATACGTTTTACGTTCGCACCTTTCATCACACCTCTTTTGATCGCTTCATTCGTATCGCTGATTTCTTTCTTCACACGTTTATAGTATTCTTTTGTCAGTCCTTTCTCTACTGCTTCCGATTCTGTTACTGCCCAAAGATACTGATAATCCATCAACATCAAATCCGGTGCCACTATTTTAAAGAAAACACTATCATTTGCAAATTTTTCACGTAAGTCTCCCAAATAGATGGTATCTGCAGGATTTACCTCCTTAACATTTGCATTATTTTTTGAACTGCTACCTCCGCAAGAGGATAACATCAAACCTCCTACCAATGAAATTAAAACTAATACTTTCATATCAACATATATTATAAAATAAAACTTTTTCTGCTCCAATGTGAACAAGATCTTACAATTATCTCACTTATTGAGCGCAAATGTAATAATTAAACTACAAACACAAACACAATGTCATTCTTTTCTTCCCGATTCCTCGGCATATTGCTTGGGAAGCATCCCGAACATTTCTCTAAAACACTTCGAGAAATAGCTGGGTGAACTGAATCCTACCCGGTTCGCTATTTCAACAATCGGCAACTGACTTCCTTGTAATAATTGTGCCGCCCGTTTCAAACGGATGCTGCGAATAAAGTCTGTCGGTGTGTGTCCGGTGATGGATTGCAGCTTGCGGTAAAGGCTCATACGCACCATACCCAAATCGCCACTCAATTCTTCTACGCCATATTCCGGATTGTCCATGTTCTTTTCTATGTATTCCAGACACTTCTGTATGAGCTGTTCGTCTACTGAAGTAATGGTGATAGCACTCGGATTTACTTCTATGTTTTTACGGAATTCCTGTTTTCTCTTTTCCTGCTGCTCTATCAGCTTTTCAATGCGTACCATCAGCATATCAAAGTTGAAAGGTTTCGACATATAAGAGTCTGCTCCTACTTCATAGCTGTTAATCTTGATATCATCGGCAGTACGGGCTGTCAATAATATCACAGGTATATGGGAAGTCTGCACGTTCGTCTTGATCCGACGGCAAAGTTCGATACCGTCTACTTTCGGCATCATAATATCGCTGATAATCAGGTTCGGATTTTCCTCTATCGCTTTTCGCTCTCCTTCCTCGCCGTCTGCCGCTTCAATGATTTGATAAAAATCTTCTAACTGTTCTTTCAGGAAAGTACGGAATTCCTGATTGTCCTCCACTAACAACAGTTTCTTCAGGTTATCATCGACTGTAGATGTAGTGGTTTCTTTCTCTTTAATGTCTGGTGTTTCCGTTCCGATGATTTCTTCCGGCAGTTCGTTCGGTTCCGGTTTCAGGTCCATCGGCAACCAAACGGTGAATACTGATCCACGATCTATCCGGCTGTCCACTTTAATACGGCCACCATGTATATTTACATATTCCCTTACCAAATGAAGTCCGATGCCACTACCTATTTTTTCGTCTCCTTCATTTCCTACCTGATAGAAACGGTCGAAGATATAAGGAAGGTCTGATTCGGATATTCCGATTCCAGTGTCCGATACGGATATTCTCACGTAGTTTCTTCCTTCTATTTCTTCTGTTGCAAGCAGTAAGTCTACCGTCCCGCCTTCCGGCGTATATTTGAAGGCATTGGACAAAAGATTATTCACAATCTTATGTACCTTATCCCGGTCGAAGAACATATAAAGCGCTCTATGTTCAGATTGGTTCACAAAGTTAAGGTGCTTCTCTACTGCCATTGGCATGAAGTTGTTATAGGCAGAAACAATAAATTCCTCCATATCGCCGTTCATCAGATGCAACCTCTCTCCTTTCATTTCCAGTTTGCGGAAATCGAGTAGCTGATTCACCAATGACAATAGGTTTTGAGCATTCTTATAGATGGTATTCAGTTGTTTTTTCATCGCATCGTCTGTCAATCGACGTATCACCATGTCTAATGGCGTGATAATCAATGTCAGCGGAGTGCGGAGTTCATGGCTTATATTTGTGAAGAAGCGGAATTTCATCTGATCCAGTTCTTCTTTCTGCTTCAACGCTTCCTCTTCTTGCATACGAATCATCTTCTGCCGGTTGCGGCGGTTTATTACGTAGATCAACCCGAAGATTAAGAGAATAACTAAAATTGCATAGAAAATACGAGCGGCCAGTGTATCCCAGAACGGGGGATGAATGACAATTTTGAATGCAGACTCCGGTCCCCATATCCGGTCGTTTCCGGCAGCGGACACACGGAAAATGTATTCGCCCGAAGGGAGATTATTATAGACCACACGTCCTTGTCCATTCTCAAAAAGGGTTTCCGTCCATTCTTTGTCAAATCCTTCCAGTTGGTAACGGAAAGAGGTTTGAGAAGGATTAGGGAAGTTCAGACCAGAAAACTCAAGTGTGATATAGTTCTCATCATATTTTAATTGTACTTCGTCCGAATAACTTAATGCTTTATCAAATAAGACACGTCCGTTATATGCTTCGCCCGAAACAACCGGAACATTAAACAAGCGGAATGAAGTAAACAGAGGACGATTGAGGCACTGATTATCTATCATGTTTTCTGGTGAGAAAGCGATAAAGCCGTTCATCAGCCCCAGGAAAAGCTGATTGTCCCTGGTCATTAACGAAGGGAAACTATATAAATCATCCTGACGGATTTCATCTTCCGACAGACAGCTGATTACATGAAAACTGTATTTATCTGCTCTTCTGTCTACTTTTATCTTATAAATAGAAGTGACTGTCGAAATCCATATATCATGGTTCTTATCTTCCACTACGTTCAGGATAGCTTTAGACAGACCTTCTTCTTTCCCTAATGTGTAGCTTTGCCCATTGTAAGTCAAAACGCTCAAGCCATATTGTGTAGCAAACCATAAAGTTCCCTCATGGTCTTTGAGGATCTGATTATACTTGATACTTCCCTGATTGAAAATAGAATTAGCCTGCCCGTCTTCCTCCGGTATCCATATTTTATTCGTTGCAGGATCGTAAATGTAGAGTCCATTATCACTGCCTACGACCAACCGGGATCGATTATCTATGGCCAATGCATTCGCTACTTTATATTTTTTGAGTTCGGGAAACTGTTCGGACAATAAGTTTATTTGCCCGTTTTCAGGATTGAATAATCCTACACCACCATATATACTTACCCACAATCGACCGGAAGAATCTTCGACCATGACACGGATATTACTGAAATCCAATTCATTCTGATAATCCGTATCGGGATAATCGTAAGATTGTACCTTTCCATGATCTATGCAGTAGAGCCCATCGTGGTATGTTCCGACCCAAACACGCTTCTTGCTGTCCTCATAAAGTACACGGCAATTCTTCTGACTGAATTCATGATAGAATCTGTTCATGCTTTTAGTCTCCGGTTCATAGCGATAGACACCCTGCGTAGTACCCATCAGAATTTCTCCTCTAGATGTTTCGAGCATACAACGGATTTCCTCTCCTTTCCAGTCGCCATTTATCATCTTCTTATTGTACAGCACTATTTTATTCATGCTGGGATGATAATAACACATTCCCTGATTATAAAGTCCTATCCAAACGGAATTATTTTCCCGGTCGCAATAGATGCTTTGAATACCGTTTCGTACTGTATTACCTAATAATAAAGGAATATCCAGTGTCCGGGTTACAGAGAAATTGTGCATATCAATGACATAGAATCCATCAATAACGGTTCCTACCCATGCATTTCCACCTTTATCCACATCCATAGAAGTAAACCATGAATAGTGTCCGAGTTGGATACCTGAAATTTGGTTCCATTTTTTATTATAGACATCATAATAGCCTACTCCACGATCCCACATCAACCAAAAGTCACCATTATCGAGTATCTTCAAAACCACACGGTCATCCGGTTTCAGTTGGTCTTTCAGGAAATCAAGTTGATGCACGAAACGTTTCTTTTCTAAATCGTAGCAACGGATAGCCCCTTTCTGATGAACCATCCAACTGTATTTTCCATGACTTTCTACTCCGAGTAATCCTCCATAGTATTCCATAAACTCATCATTCCTACAAACCTGTTCGATTGATTTTGTCTCTGCATCGTACATATAGACAGAGGAACCCGGCGTCAGAAACCAACAATGTTTCTCTGAATCAATAATCAGGTCCGCCACTTTATCCTTTAAGCCGAATTGTTGAAATAAAGAATCTACGTTATAGATGTACTGTTCGGTAGTCAAATCGAAGACGCGTAGGCTCTTGCGTTCTTTCATCCACAAACGTTTGTCGGCATCAATATATTGTTCGGGAATAATATGGTTATATGCTATCGAATATTCGCCATGAATATTGAAAGGGAAATTTGAATAGTTCGCACCGTCATACAGGCTTAATAACACAGTACTTCGCACACCGATACGTCCGTCGGGAATGGGGAAAACGCTTTTTACATAGTTATCCGGTAATCCTTCGACAACTCCAATCTGGCGGAATACATAAGGGGATTCTTGCGAGCTAATATAACCCGGATACAATAATCCCATTAGTATGATTAACAAACATATTCGAATTTTCATGGCCATCTTTTTTTGTAGTACTATTATTAAGTACGAACGAAGAATCAAATCCCCTTATCCTGCTTTACTATTATTTTCTGAATTTCGAGTTTATCTCCGGCTTGCTCTATCTGTAAACGAAGTACACAAGCTCCTGCGGGAAGAGTGAGTTTTCCTATTTCTCTTTCCGTCCATTGTATAGAACTGGGTAATTGCATGGGTTCTGTCTTTACTTCTGAATCAGAGGCTACGGACAATAAAGAATTTCCTTTTGATTGATAAACAAGATAAACGGTATAATCTCCATCGGTAGGAATACTTACAGTATAATTCATCCATTCTCCATCTTCTATTTGGGTAACGACGTAATTATCTTCTTCTTTTCGTAGCTCTACTGCTCCGTCAGGTCTGTATTCGTTGCCACGTTTCTTTCCTACATTGTGATAGGTATGCCCTTCGGGATCTTCCGCAAGACAATAATAATCGTAATCGGCAGCCGATATTTCACAAGGTAGCAAATGAATTCCTGATACACGCTTTCCCGTAGAGAAAGAAACGGGATCGCCTGCCATCCAGGGAGTCAATCGCTTGGTCAATGTTCCCCAGCCAGTCCATTCATAAAACCAGTTGGGTGCTATCCCCCAGTTTTCGCAACCGTGATGTTCTATCATATAATCACGGTAACGTTTCAACCAGGTATAGTTGTTCTCCGGCAATCCAGCACGTACTGCATAATGCGCCAATGCCATTTCACGAGTTCCGCCACTACCTGCTACGTCTCCACGTCCGTGAGGAGATACGGCTACGGATTCCCAACGTCCACTACGACTCCTTATTTGCAGAAACTTCCCGTTCTCAAAGGTAACTTCATTTGAATTCTTACTATAACTTGTCGGTTCCCAAGGCTCTTTTTGCTCTTCATAAGTCTGGACTTTAGAGAGGTTATAACGATAGTTCCATTCCAAACCAAGAAGCAAACGGTTATTGAGACAATTATACAAAGAATCTCCCTGATTCCATGCCATTTCTGCGATAGCTACATAATTGTGGATACCTGCCAATACATGTCCCTGGTCGCGACTCGACTCCTGACATTGACCGTTTGGATAGATATAATACTGTAGCTGTTCATCGTATCCATAATCTGAAATCTTGTTTTCTCTTCCTTCCAATTTATAATCAAGCATGGTTGGTGATTTCTTAATCGGTTCTTTGCTAATGACCGGTGGTCCTGAAGGATAAGGTAAATCATCCGGTCGATGCTTCATTCCCAATAAATAACGGTAAGCACGGTCATACATTACTTCGTTATCTAAGTAAATACCCATTGCCATCATTCCACGAGCAGCGAAAAGTCCTTGATTACCAAACCTTGCGGCATCGAAATTAAAAATATTCCAATAGAATGTAACTCCGTTCTTTGAATCATCCCAGTAATTTGCATATTTGGAAGAGAAATCTTCCGTATTGCTATATCCAGGATAGACCAACATATTTTTAAAACGTTGCTGGTCTTCTACTTTCCAACCGGAATAATCACGCATTAATTCGGCGGCATCAATTAAAAGGTAAATCTTTCCGTTATCTAATGGTCCTGTTCCACGACTACTTGTATTGGTATAATAAGAATTAGCATTCAGATATTCGACCGCTTTACGGGCATAAGCCTCATCGCCCGTCAGATGCCAAAGCAATGCTAAGTCATGTGCCCGCCTGCCATCTACTCCGATAGTAGCATTAAAACGTCCTTCTCTGATTTGTTTTCCCCGATTGATAACTTGCGTATTGAGTGAAGAATAGGGAGATTCCTTTAATTTCAGAAAAGTAGAATAATAAGGCTCATGTTTCGCCTTGACCATAGCTTTCATCCGGTCTAAATCACCTTGGGTATAGGTGATTCCGGGATGGATAAAGTTACGTCGTTGCGCTTGCACTCCATTTTGAATATTCCCAATCCATACAATCCCAATAATCCATATAATTTTGTTAATCATAGTGCGATTCGTTTTTTATACAAGTGATAAGCAAAGATAGTATTTAGTAATAAAAAGGAGTTCAAAGTGAATGAAACATTTACTTTGATTAGCATAAACCCGGGAATAAAACTCTTGTATTTATACTCATGGTTCTCTTCCAGACTCCTTAATTCTGATTCCAGTGCAGCTTTGCTCTCATCTATTAATAGATAAGTTATTATCTTCCTATTGCAAAGTTCTTTCCTTCTAATACTAAAGTTACTCTTATCTAATAGAAATCTATAATTGCAAGCTTTGATTATAAAAACGAAAGTTTCATTTATATAATTGCAAGTTCTAATTATATAAATGAAACTTGCATTTATAGTTTATGTTTAACCTAAAGAAAGTTTGATATTAGAAGAAAAGAAGTTTGCACCTAATACAAAGAGATTTTTCCATTCATACTTCATATACCAGATTATGCTATTTGACTGTGATATTCTTTATGTATTCATTCGTGATAAAATCATCTATATTTTTCATCTTCATGCCGTTGATAATCACATTATCGAAGATGATATTCTTGACGGAACGTTCTTTATCAAACCCTTTCAATAGAGATGGATTCTCCCCTACTCCATTATAAATGATATTCCGAAAAATAATATCTTCAATTCCCCGGCCGGGTTGCTTATCATACTTTGAATTGAAACGAACATTAATATGAAACAATCTTCCCTCCTGGATATTCTCTACACGGATATCCTCAAATAATGCCTTGCGTACCAAGTTTTTATCACCGCAATCCACTGCCATACAGCCCTGATAAAGAAGATCATCTTCATCATGTTCCAGAATATCGACATTACGGACAGTTATATTCTCAAGAATCTCTCCAGCCTTATCGTCCGGGTTACCGTGTCCTCCAATGTTGATCGGATGAGCAATATCCGCCCAAAGGATTGAATTCTGTAAAGTCACGTTACGACTTCCTCCGTAATAGTTCCAGCGATGGGCATAGATGGCAATACAATCATCACTGTTCCGCATAAAAACATTGTCTATTAATACGTCACTGCAACACATCAGATCTATGCCATCACTCCATCCTTTACAACTAAAAGACTTTAAATTATTGATGGTCAACCCTGTAGACTCACCACCAAATACTGTATAGTGATCTGGATTTATAACTGTAATACCGTCAATCCATATATTTTTAGAATGAGTAACTTCTATTCCACGGATCGGATGGTCGAGAATACCACGCCCGACAATGCGTACATTTTCAGCTTTGTCAATCAATAATTTAGCTTTTACAACAGCTCCGGGAGCTAAATAAACAGTAGTATTGGAAGGAATCTGTATCTGTGTGTTCGGCAAATCTTTCGGACGATGGACACCCGGTCCGAAATACATTACTTTGTCACTGCTTTCAGTATAAGTTTCTGTTTCCAAAGGATTAGCAAACAAATGAAGATTATGCAAACGATCACCGTTAAACTCAATCGACAGGCATTGAGGTCTAGTGAGTGTAAAAAAGATAGCATTGTGGTTTACCGTATGTTGTATACCTATTGCTAACGGACGGATTTTCACATCCTGAATGGTGCCATTGTTCTTTTTCACCATCACTTCTACGGGACTGCCTATATCAAACTGTACCATTGAAGCAGATTGTACCCGATCCATATCTACTTGGACTTCATATTCGAATACATCTTTCCATTCACCGCCTGCTTCACGTACTTTGACTGTATAATCATCATTATGTGGCATACCAGTGTTCAATCCTTCCGGATAGGTTACTAATTGGGCATTCCCGAATGTCGAAAATGCAATAGCTATTGCTAACAAACATTTTCTTTTACCTGATAAAACTCCTACTATATTCATATCACTAAACTATGTTATATTTTAATTATTCTGTTTATTGAAGTTCTTTCTAAAACTATACTTTCTATTCCACCCAGGTTGGCAAACTGGTAACAGAAACTATAGAAAAAATAACCAATGCAAAAAATCTCCTTTATTGTCTATTACGAACAATAAAGGAGATTTACCTAGAACATTCCAGTTTTTTCTGTCTTCTTATTTTTTACTTTTTACATACGGTTCTGCATATTGAGTCGGCAGTGCTCTCGATATGTCTTTGAAACATTTAGTAAAACTAGTATACAATACACCTTCCTATTCTTTATTATAGCTTTATTCGAACGGAACTGCCAAGTACTAGAATATGAATTGAAAACGTCCCTGTACTACACTAAAGTTTGTGCTTTCGATCTCTTTGATATGCGAGCCGGGGATGAAGTAGCTATAATTCAATTTGACAGCAATGTGTTTATTGATATAGTAATTCAATCCGAAGGAGAGGTCTTTCTGTGTTCCGCCTTTTATTCCGGCATCATTCAGAGAGAGATAATTGAAACGGGCACATAGTTCAAGTGCTTTTCCTTCCGGTCTTCCGGGACAGGCTACTTCTTCGTCATACAGATAATTCTGTCCCAACAATAGCCAGGAACATTGCAGATAAGCTCCTTGTGCCGTATAGTTCTCAAAACCCTTTTCCCGTTTTACATGGGCGCGGATGTATTCACCCTGAAGAAAGAATTTATGATAGTAAATTAGCAGTTCGGTTCCTATTTTAAATTGGGATGCTGCATGATCTACATCTGCTTGTATTAATGTACGATTATCAATCGTGCTCACGCCCGGAGATTTATAAGTAAACGTATTCCTGTTCTCATCTTCGGGAAGCGTGCCGTCCGGTGTACGATGGATAGCTGCTAATCCTATATGTATCAGTTTCGCTTGCTCATAAAGTGGACGGTAAACCAAACGTCCGTCAATGGCATATCCTTGCGATGCGTTTTTCAGGTTGCTCAAATCATTATCGGTAAAGAATCCGCCACACAGATAGTAATATTGGGTACGATAGGAATAGGCTACTCCCATACGTCGGCTATTTGTCAATGCCAGCACAGCTCCCGGAGATTGGTTGAAGCGAAGATCAAATGTACTACAAATCATATCGAGACTGAATGGCTCATAGAATTGTCCTATCTGAATGGAACTATTCTTATAGGAATAGGTGGCAAAAGCATCTTTGATGGCTACTTTGTTTCCGGCATATCCCATTTCCAGTTTCATTCCCCAGTTCTGATAGGTAGCTTTTACACCGATGCGAAGGTCATTAAATTCCGTGCCGTTGCCAAAGTTATTCGGATTCTTCAGATACACTCCTCCATCCATTAATAGACGCCCGGTGATTTTATATTGTATGCCATCGGGCAGATTCTGTGCCGTTATCCGGGAAGTCGTTAGTATTAGAGATAGAAGGAAGGAGAATTTCAAATATAGTCCTATTATTTTCATCGTCCACCTTTTATCAAATTTGTGAAAAAGTAGTTGGCTCCATACCTTCTCCCGTAAATTTTATCCCGTTGCTCATTTCGGCTTCTTTCGCTTTCTTCAGCTGTTTCTCTTTTTTATAGCGCTGTATCAGGTAAATCATGGAGCAGGTGAAAGCAACCGTACAGATCAGTCCTACGTAACCGGATAATATATTATAAAATTCCAACCAGTTTATGTCTACATGGGCAAATTCTTTGAACATCAAGACAAGTACAGTTCCCGTATATCCGATAAAATCAATGGTCACAATGAAGAAACCGACATTTCCTTTTATCTTGAAACAAGCGATGAAGCGGTCGAAAAAAATGCTTTGAAAACAGAGGTAGGCAATATACAGACAGAGACTTTGGACAAACAGCCAGGTGATTGCATCCAATTGCAGAGAATCATAATTGAAAGATATAAAACTCATGGTGGCTGTCCCAAGTACGACCAATCCCAGCAGGGCAACCAAAACTTTTATGTTACTTTTCACAAAGACCATCGCTCCGAATAACGCCAGAATTATTAATGTAACGACTGTATCTACCTGCGCAAACATCCATGAGGACTGTCCGTTCATATCAATAATCTTCACCAGGAAATCTTCCTTAATATCTCTAAGCACTACCAACATTAGGTTAGCTACAAACAATAATACAAGAAATGGCATAAAGTCGATGAACAGTTCTTTCCGTTGCTTGCCATTCAGAGTTACACGACTACTCTTTTGTTCTATATCTTGTGCCGTAGGTTGTGGCAAACGGGTTAAGCTATATCCCAAAAGAGCCAATAAAGGAAGTGCAAAAGCACCGATAAGTGCCGGCATCCAAAATTCGCTGACGTTCAATGTATTCATAACGAACAATCCGATGGATTTTGTCGTTCCCGAACTGATAACAATACTGATTCCTAAAAGACTGGCCAAAACATCCGTAGTGCGGCGACCTTCGATAAAACTGAAAATAACTCCCCACATACAGCCCAATGACAATCCATTGAAGAACATGGCAAACATATTATAAGGAGTGGGAAGTGCTCCGAACGCAACCAATGACAATTCCGCTACGGCAATGGAAACGAGTATAAACTTCAGGCGATTCTCTCTCTTCAATTCGGAAATCAACTTGATACCTATAAACTTGGCTATCAGATAACCTGCTATCTGAATGATAGTAACCAGTACTTTATAATCAAAGCCGAATGCTTCTATCCCGTCAAAAGTAGCAGCTGTGAAAGGTTTGCGCAATGTATAAACCAGTGAGTAAGAAAGAAGGGCTGCTCCACCTGCCCATAGAATAAAGAGGAAATCGGCTAATCTTCTGTTTGAACTTAGTTTCGATATTGCTTCAGTAATCGTTTTCATACGTTTTCGTTTTAATTTCTGGAGCAAAAGTAGAGGAGAATAGCAAGGGAGAAAATGAATTCTAAAGATTCATTTTATTCATTATCAGGTAGAAATGGAAGTAATATTAATGTAACGTTTATGTAACCGTAATTTCTTGGAAATGGAATACAAAAAGGGTTGCACAATCACTAATCCGGTATTGCGCAACCCTTTTTATTCGATTTCTTATTTTTCTTCTTATTGGAAAGTAGGCATCTTGAATCTGTACAATAATCCACCTACCATGGAAGCTACGCGGTCAGGTCTTCCCTGTTCGGAGCCATCGTATGTATCGGTACGGATACCGACTTTAGGTTCGGCATACAGATACAAAGAAGAAGCCACTTTCAGCTTTACCTGCACACCGGCATCCAGTCCCGGCACTGCTCGGAACTTACCGTAACGGCGTACCAGTCCGGCCGTAACTCCCACAAAAGGAACAACATCTATCACATGATCGGGGCTGTATCCTTTTGCCAATGTGGCCAGACTCATCATATAATCCATACCCAAACCGGCATAATGAAGATTCATCTTCGACGACGTTTTGGCCTTGTACATAATTGTTCCATTTACCCGCCATGCAGATAACGGAGTGTACCATTTACCTATGCTTCCTTTTGCTTCTACACCTGCATTCTTCACCAAATCTTTGTTGGCTACGAGCAAGCTACCCAATCCAAGTGCACCGGAGATGAAGTAACGCTTGTCATCCTGACCAAACACGCTGCGATTGGCTGCTTTTGAATAAGGAACAAAGCGATAGTGGAAACCTGCATTGACTCCTACCATTACGTCTTTCTGCATAAAGCCCAGATTACCTTCAATGAATTTATCTCCATACAAGCGAATCTGCGGTTCAATGTACAAACCGAGAAAATCATTCACATGCCATAATCCCTGTATGCCTGCATTAATACCCGGTTGGAACTTATGGTCTGATTTGGAAGTATAAGCAAGGTTGACACCTACCGAACCTATTAAATCAAAGATACGATCGGGATTATATCCACTCATGGTAGACGTTATGTTCCACAAGTAATCAAGACCACCACTGACGCTGGCATGTCTAAGTTTGCCCGCTTTAACACTTCCCGGAACTACATAGTTCGTAAAGAATCCACCCGTACCCACCAGGCGCAAACCGGAATAAGGGCTCAACCACTTACCGATAGAGACAGAAGCCTGCGGACCTAAAGAACCAAGGTTTTCAAGATTCGTCTTATTCAGGAACATTTGCACACCGATTCCCGAAGTCATAAACAGATTGTCTGCGATGTGATTGCTTGAGAATCCGTTCTTCGGACGTGCCGCACGGTCAATCGTATGATAAGTCAAACCAAAATTCAACTCTCCGAGCTGATCCGTATTGCCACCTACTCCGCGACCTCCTGCATATCTCTTATTATACACATTGAGGCGAGGTTCTATAAATAAATCCACAGAACAGTTGATACGGAAACTTCCTTGCACACCGACTCCTATTCCCGGAGCATACTTGGCGGTTTTATCCACTCCTTTCGTACCTGCCAGGTTAACTCCGGCAATACCGATCAGACTAAATATTCTGTCTTCATCATATCCCCAAAGAACATTATTGATATTCAACAGATAGTCCGCATGCAGATCGACATGTTTAAAGTAGCCGCTTGCACTGCCCGAAGGGGTGTCTGAAAGTCCAACCGTCCCGGACAAACGCAGACCGGAAGAAGGACTGAACCATTTACCGATTCCGGCAGAGAACTGGGGACCTAATCCTTTAATCGTATTCTTGATTCCCGGAACTTTCAGTGTACTGATACCACCGGATAAAGAGATAAACATATGATTCAGGAAGGAACTTTTATCGAAATCATCGAAATGAATCTTAGTTCCCATCGGAGCAGCAGGCATATAGGTCAGACCTACCAGAACCGAACCAGCCATTTTATAGTTTCTCCAACTTTCCGTATACGCAAAACCGTCATTATACCATCCGATCCGCGGTTCTACAAACAAATCCAATGTAGAAGAAAGACGTACATTTCCCTGTAAACCGAGATGAGCGCCGTAATAAAGCTGACCGCCGCCTTTCAAATCCGGATACTTTTCGGAACGATCGCTATTGTCGCCCACCTTAGAATAACCGGCTTCTATACCTGCAATCCCTACTAACTCAAAACAACGGTTTGCATTGTATCCGTATGCCAGGGAGGACATATTCAACAGATAGTCCAGGCTGCCGCCACCCATTTTTATTTTAGAATCGTAGATACTCGACGGCAGATAACCTAAATTCACCCCTATCCGAAGTCCATGAACCGGAGTAATCCACTTTCCCATAAAGAGATGGGCGGTCATTCCCATTCCATCCTGACTATCTCCACTTGTTAACAAGCTGTATGGCCCTATTCCGGCAGAGAAAAAGAGATGTTCATTGAATTTATTGCTCTCGAACTTTTCATTTGCAGGCCGTTTCTGTAACATATATTGCAATGCACCATAATCCTGTGCCTGTAAGGTAACAGCAAGCATCAGGAAGATTGCCACTGCTACATATTTATTGTTGATTCTGAAGATATTCATCGTTTACTCTTGTTGTATATATCATTATTTAATTTTCTGCTCTTCCGGCAGCAAGTCAATAATATCACCGTCCACCTTCGCTACTTCCAATAAGGAAGGATCAAGTTCAAGGGCCTTCTCAATGCTCATAATCGCATCACCTATTTTCTCCAGGCGGTTGGCGGCAATCGCTTTTATATAATATTCGCGGGCGGTCTCTACATCCATGGTAGAAATCTTATCCCATGCTTCCTGATTCTTCTTCATTGCCAGCAGCATCACCACCTCATTGAAAGGGCTGGTAGCCGCCACCTTTTCGAAAGCATCATTATAATAACCGGCCAATGCCTGAACAATGGCCTGCAAATCTTCAGAAACCGCTTCTTCGGGAACCAAGGTCAAGACTGAATCTGCTTTTGTATATTTCCCTTCATGCAGCAAGGCAATAGCCTGATTGGACAATAACTCCGCCGGTGCCGATTTACTGACAAACGGTTCGAGAATACGTGAATCCGGAGTATCTTTCTGTATCGTTGCCACTGCCAGTTCATTGGCTGCATACGTAAAGTTATCATAAAGTTCAAGAGCTTCCCTACAATACTTTTCCCTTTCGTCGGGAGTTTTTGCTGTCGTAATCATACGGTAATATTCGAAACGGGTCAGTTCCTTCGGATTCTTTCTGTAAAGTTCTCTAATCTCGTCGTCCGTCAAAGAACGGAAGATTGAATAACCATACGTATATTGCACCTTTCTCAATTTAGGCAGATAAGTAGCCGCAAGTTCCTTGTAGAAAGGTTTCGATTTCAAGACCCCATTCAACCGGTAAGGAGTAGCTGCATATTGTTTGATTAAGTCCTCTACTTCTTTAGCCAGTTCCGGCTTGGAGTTTTTTTTCAGCAATTCAGCTACCTCCTTCCAAGAGGCAACCGATGCATCCGATTTCACCTCCAACAGTTTACGTGTTTCCGGGTCCAGTTGTGCCAGTATACGTTCCAGGGCTTTATCCGTACGCAATTTTGCCAGACGAAGATTCGTCGCGTAAGAACCGTCCGGCGAAGCCACCCCCGTAATATGAAAACTCTTCAAAGAGGCATCCGGGTTCGTCTCAATACCACGCAATTCCTGATTCAATCGGTTCAGTTCCACCTGATTTTGTGGATTCTTATCATCCAGGTCGGCTTTACCTACCAGGAAGGTTAAGTTTACCTCACCTTTCGTATCCCGCAACTGCATCACGGGTTTCGGAAGATATTTCTCGTCCGTCAGACTGAAAGCGGAGAATTTATACTCCAAGAAACGAAGCGGGTTGACCGTTCCGCGTGCAATGGAGAAAGAGTCACGATAAATGATATTCCGGTAATTTTCCATCGCCAGATGCACATCTGCACGGTAGTCATGTTGCAGATATTCTATATAGATAGAATCATGGTAAGCAATAATATCCCCCTTGCGTGAAGAAGTAGTTTTCACACGGATGTAATCGTGCAAAGGATCTTTATCCATATCATAATCGTACATTCGATTTTGCGTTGTATTATAAGTATCCCCGTCGAATACAACAGGACGCATCAACAGACGCTTTTTCAGTGTCACATCATAAATGGAAGGCTGCAATACCAAGCGACGATGTGAGTTAAACATCTCCTTAGGCACCGGGACACGGGTTTTCAGATGAAAATAATTACCTTTGATTTCGATGTCCGTAGGTTCCGGAATCACTTTGTCCTTCACTTTGGAAGTAATCGTAACTTCGTCCAGTTCGATGACGGCATCTTTCAATACTACATTCAGAATCTGCTTTCCTGCCACCTTCACTGTTTTGTCTTCATAACCGACACATGTAAACTTCAACGAGCCGTTTTTCTCAACCAAGACACTGTAACGACCATCCTCGTCGGACATTTCTATACGTTCGTCATTGACCGGATTCAACACATTTACATTCGGAACACTTTTTCCCTGCGGGTTTGTGATATGCCCCTGCACGCGGATCCGTTGGGCGGATACATTCATACCGACGAACATCATCGCCACGAGAAGTATACCTGTTAATCTATCACGTTTCAAATTGATTTTCATTCTCTTTTCTGACTAGCTAATGTTCGTTATCGAATAATATAAACAAAGGATACCCCCAGTTTGACAGGTGCAATGGTGGTCTTACTATCGTTGACCGCACCCGGTTTCGGAGTACCCTTATCATACTTAAACTGACGGTAGCGCAACACACCCACTCCGGCAGTTGCTTCGATGTTCCAATGATCGCCCAGCACCCATGCGTATCCATAGGTCAAACCAGCGGCGTATGCATCGCCTTTGTGATGCACATCTTTTACCATCATATCAAAATTATTCACGAAAGCGGTGATTCCAAGAAAATGACTCACCATCGGACGATTTAGCCAGTAACGAACTTCAGGCTGAAAATGCGTGAAAGTCGTTTTAAAGTTGTCTGTACTGATTGGGTTCGCAGCAATCCCCATGTTCAAGGAGACATGACTACCCAATACAAATTCTGCTTCTACATTCGGACTGGCGGTCAGCCAACCCAATGCATTTGTCTTTACAGCCACCCGTTGTGCGTGCACATGTACACCACAACATAATAACAGAAATGATAACGCAGCTATTACCCTGCGACCATTTCTCATCACATATACCATCATTTATTTCCCACTAAATATTTCCCACTAAATATTTACCCACAAAAAAGGGCTTACTGTCCATTTTATATACTACTTGGACAGAAAGCCACAAAATTAGAAAAAATATAGTATTAAAAACGTTTAAACACGCTTTTTTTGTTTTTTATTGCAACAATTTCCATCTTAGGCCATAATATACCATACTACGGATAAGATATACAATTTTTCTTTATTACCAATGAAACATCAGATACGCAACAACATAGGCTCCGACGCAGCATCGGATTTTATCTTCTTATCGCCGATAACAACCGTACAGGGAGCAGAAGAAATAATATACCATTTCCCTTCTTTCTTTTCGAGCAATACATTAGCGGCATTGTCGGTCTGAATCATTACCCCGGGTGCAACCAATTGGGTTCCATTCCCTAAAAACAACGTCCGGTTTCCTGCATATTCATTGCTGATAACAGCATAATCCGCTTTCACTTTCATTCCTTGATAAGTAGCGGTTTGTGCAGCATCAGATAGAGAGAAGATATGATCTATACGTCCGTTTTTGCTTTTCACACAGATACCGGCAAAGTCTTCCAAACCTGCTCCTTCTGCATCAAAATAAGAAACAGACTGAATAGCAGACGGTTCCTTTTTCGTACTCGGTTCATATATCGAGACAAAAGGACGATTCCAAGCTTCTCCATGCTGACGGGCAACAAATGTCAGCGTCGGCTGCTCCTTTATATTATAGGGCATATTCGGTGTACGGCTTAGCCCTTCGGTCATTGGCGCCAAAGCCGTAAAGACTTCACGATCCGGTTCGCCTTTCATCCAAAGATTCATGTATATATCATCGCCGTCCTTATCTTTCATATCTATGGTGAAAGTTGCCTTGACATCCTTATTGGTCGCAGCCACTTTCTTATCATATAAATAGGAATAAGCGTAAAGATGTGCGCCTGCAAAGGCGAGTTCTTCCGTAGGCTGGAGATTCAGGTCGCTGCCATCTGCTGTCGTCAATGTCAAAGTCTGCCCAAGGTTGTGATAAAAATAATCGTGCATCTTATCGCCTCCTTTCTCTTTCCGGCTGCGGAATACATCGACATAATACCCCGTCTCCGCCCCAGTAGTGACAATACTCATCATACGGGTCTGATCCGCCCTGCTTTCCGGTTCACGAAAATAAAGGTTACTGTAAGTAACGGACGTAAATGCTTTGCCCGGTTCCGCTGATGCCGGGAAACAGGAAAGCAAATCAAAAGAATGGTTACTTTTCATCACCGGATAGCTCGATATTCCATCCACACAAACTGTATTATGACTGGGGAATTGAGAATAATATTCCGCATAATCCAGTCCGCTATACAGGAAAAGCCCGATACCTGCATCCGGACCCAATACGTATCCTTTTCCGTAAAGTTCCATCGAAATGCCGTTAGCGTGCATGTGATTCCCTTCACTGCCATTCAACGAAATCATCAAACTGTTGCGCGGATGCATACCGTTACGCTGTACCAGCCATGACACATTGGGAGCATAAAACAAAGGAGAAACATAATCTTCTATCTTTCCCGGCTGCACTTTGGGATTTAGCGTCAGCGGTTTATCTTCAAAGAAAGAATTGACAGATACACGCACATTCTTCTTTTCTGTTTTATCATTTCCCAAATCCGGGTTCAGGCATTTCAATAAAGCCGTGAAATAGTTTTCCTGTTCTTTCTTCCCGTTCGCCTGTGCATTCTGTATCATACGGATAAAGAAGTTCGTACTCAAATATCCCGGATGCGTATCTCCAAAGCCACAAATCATACGGTTGGGAAACAGATATTGGGGAGTGGTTGCTACCGCTTTCGACAATACAGGCATTGCTTTCACCAAATCATATTGCAGATTCGTATCAAACTGATTCACGAAATTGGCATAATCATTGATTACCACACTGCTATATCCCGGACATTCTGCCCAAATTCCCGTATTTATATCGAAACCATAATCCGCCAATCGCGTCAGACTCCACTGGCGGATGCTGGAACGGTTCATCACATAGTCGATATAATATTCACGTCCTTTTCCGTCGGCATATTCTTTATTGTCTTCCAATACCAATCCGACATTCATAACAAACCGTGCCTGTAGCAAATTCCAGTTGTTATGAGGTACACCGTTCGCAATGATATTATCCGCCCATTTCTTAAAAGCCCCGGCGTAGATTTCCATTTTATCCGGGTAATTGGCCTTTAGATAATTATATAGAAAATCGTATAAAGGTACAGCGATATGGAGTGCGTCTTCATGGATGACTTCGAAAGAAGTCAATCCTACCAATGTTTGCTGATGGCCGTGATTCAGGTCGATGGGCACGTTTCTATAATAAATACCCGTCATATATGTATCAAAGACCCCTGCGGCAAGTTTAGCGAATTTCTCTTCATCCGTCATCCAATAAAGGAAAGCGGCATCACGGGCAATTCCCAGGATTTCGCAGTTCAGGCTTTCAATATTCCGGCCTGTTTTGGATGGGTGTACACTCTCCATAGGACGGTCGGGAAGTGCATTATTGCAGAAAGTGACATTCCCATCCTCATCATCATAAGGAACGACATCCGCCAATTTGGGACGGCCGTGGGTAGCAGCTGTGCCACGGGTTCCCGTGTAGCGCACAGTGGGATAAGGAGCTCTTTCACCACCTGCATGGTCGAACGTTTCACCTTTCACATATACTTCCGTGGCATGAGACTTCCAGTACATTGCCAAACGAGACAGCAACCACGCCGGTTGAGCATCCGTCAGGTTCGTATATACTTCCGTCCGTTCCTTCAATTTATTGAAAACATCTTTCGCCCATTCTTCTTTTTTAATCAGCTTCCATGTTTCCTGCTTTCCCGCCGGAGTAGTCAGTACCCGCGGATGTGTCTGCGGCATCTTTTCCGGCAAAGGAATCTCTTGTCCGGATGCGCTGTTCAGAAAGGATAGAAAACATAGTCCAAGTAAAATTCGTCTCATACTTCAATTTTCTTTTTTTAGGTTTGATACCTATTAAATACGAAGATAGAGATTTATTTACCTAAATCCTCCGTCAAAGAACAATTTTATTTGTACGAGACTACGCTGTTATTTCAAACAAAGAATTATATTTGCAAAAAACCGACTAACAATTCTGATACTTATGAAAATTTTATCTATCCATGATTTGGCAACAATCAGGAAGAGAGCAGAGCACAATCTTTCATTGCGCGAAGAAAGTAATGAAAAGGTGACTGAAAAGTGTTACGGACTGGCATCCGGTGCGCAACATCTTCAGATTCTGATTTGCGGTGGTACAGGCTGTAAGGCATCTTCCAGCCAGGGTATTACAGACAATCTTCTAAAAGCCATCCAAAAGAACGAAATCACCGACAAAGTAGAAGTCATCACCGTAGGCTGTTTCGGCTTCTGTGAAAAAGGTCCTATCGTGAAAATTATCCCCGATAATACCTTTTACACCCAAGTCACTCCCGAAGATGCGGAAGAAATCATCAACGAGCATATCATCGGAGGACGAAGAATCGAACGGTTGCTGTATGTAGATCCTAAAACGGAACATACCGTCAGCGACTCCAAGCACATGGATTTCTACCGGAAACAACTCCGCATCGCATTGCGTAACTGTGGTTTTATCGATCCCGAAAATATTGAAGAGTATATCGCCCGTGAAGGATACTTTGCATTGGCCGATTGCCTGCTTAACAAACAGCCGACGGACGTTATTGATATTATCAAACGTTCGGGACTTCGCGGACGTGGCGGTGGCGGTTTCCCGACGGGACTGAAATGGGAATTTGCCAACAAACAACAGTCGGATGTCAAATACGTGGTTTGTAACGCCGACGAAGGAGATCCCGGTGCATTCATGGACCGTTCCATTATGGAGGGCGACCCACATTCGATTGTAGAAGCGATGTGTGTCTGCGGTTATTCCATCGGGTCCACCAAAGGATTAGTATATATCCGTGCCGAATATCCGTTAGCTATCAACCGACTGAAAACAGCTATCAATCAGGCACGCGAATACGGATTACTGGGAGATCATATCTTAGGAACAGATTTCAGTTTCGACATAGAAATACGATACGGAGCCGGAGCTTTTGTCTGCGGAGAAGAAACTGCCCTTATTCATTCGATGGAAGGAAAACGAGGAGAGCCGACTCTGAAACCTCCCTTCCCTGCCGAATCCGGTTATCTGGGAAAACCAACCAATGTAAATAATGTGGAAACACTTGCCAATATTCCCATTATTCTAACCAAAGGAGCCGACTGGTTTGCAACGATTGGCACAGAACGTTCCAAAGGAACCAAAGTGTTTGCTCTTGCCGGAAAGATTAATAATGTAGGGCTGATCGAAGTGCCGATGGGAACTACTCTTCGGGAAGTAATCTACGAAATCGGAGGAGGTATCAAAGGCGGAAAGAAATTCAAAGCTGTACAAACAGGAGGACCGTCAGGCGGCTGTCTGACAGAAAAACATCTGGACACTCCCATTGACTTTGACAACCTTCTCTCGGCCGGTTCCATGATGGGTTCAGGAGGGATGATTGTCATGGATGAGGACGACTGCATGGTATCCGTAGCACGCTTTTATCTGGATTTTACAGTGGAAGAGTCCTGCGGGAAATGCACACCTTGCCGCATTGGAAACAAACGTCTGCTGGAACTACTGAACAAGATTACGGAAGGAAAAGGCACAGAAAAAGACCTGGACACACTTGCCACTTTGGGACAAGTCATCAAAGATACGGCCCTCTGCGGACTGGGACAAACCTCTCCGAATCCTGTTTTATCCACATTGGATAACTTCTACGATGAATATATGGAACACGTACGGGATAAGACTTGTCGTTCCAAGCAATGTAAATCACTATTAACATATACCATCAGTCCGGAACGTTGCATTGGTTGTCATCTATGCGCCAAAAACTGTCCGGCGGATGCTATCAGCGGGCTGGTGCGCAAGCCACATGTCATTGCTCCTGATAAATGTATCAAGTGCGGCATGTGCATGGCACGCTGCAAATTCAACGCTATTCTTGTCTGCTAAAATCTTATTTACTATGGAAGAAAAACAAATTACTCTCCAGATAGACGGTCATTTCATCACTGTGCCCGAGGGAAGCACTATTCTTGAAGCCGCTATCAAAATCGGTATCAATATACCTACGCTGTGTCATATCGACCTGAAAGGAACCTGTATAAAAAATAATCCGGCTTCCTGCCGTATTTGTGTGGTTGAAGTGATGGGACGGCGCAACCTGGCTCCTGCCTGCGCTACCCGTTGCACGGAGGGCATGGTAGTAAAAACCAGTACCCTGCGCGTAATGAACGCTCGCAAAGTGGTGGCTGAACTGATCCTTTCGGATCACCCCAATGACTGCCTCACTTGCCCTAAATGCGGCAACTGCGAGCTCCAAACGTTAGCACTGCGTTTCAACATTCGCGAAATGCCTTTCAATGGCGGTGAACTGTCCCCCCGCAAACGGGAAATTACCGCTTCTATCGTCCGTAATATGGATAAATGTATTTTCTGTCGCCGTTGTGAAAGTGTTTGCAATGATGTACAGACGGTCGGAGCATTGGGTGCCATCCGTCGCGGATTCAATACAACCATCGCTCCTGCCTTTGACCGAATGATGACGGAAAGTGAATGTACTTACTGCGGTCAGTGCGTGGCTGTCTGTCCCGTAGGCGCATTAACAGAACGTGACTACACCAACCGTCTGCTCGACGATCTGGCTAATCCGGACAAAGTAGTGATTGTGCAGACCGCACCTGCCGTACGGGCGGCCCTAGGTGAAGAATTCGGATTTCCTCCCGGCACTCTGGTAACCGGGAAAATGGTGTATGCACTTCGCGAACTGGGATTCGACTATGTATTCGATACTGATTTTGCAGCCGACCTTACCATTATGGAAGAGGGTTCTGAAATTCTGAACCGCCTGACACGTTATCTCAACGGAGATAAATCCGTACGATTACCTATCCTGACTTCCTGCTGTCCGGCATGGGTCAACTTCTTCGAACATCATTTCCCGGACATGCTGGACATTCCGTCCACCGCCCGCTCCCCACAACAGATGTTCGGTTCCATTGCTAAATCCTATTGGGCGGAGAAAATGGGCATACCCAGAGAAAAACTGGTTGTCGTATCTATCATGCCTTGTCTGGCTAAAAAGTACGAATGTGCACGTGATGAATTCAAAGTGAACGGTATCCCCGATGTGGATTATTCTATCTCTACCCGTGAACTGGCACGACTAATTAAACGTGCCAATATCGGGTTCCCTCTCGTACTGGACAGCCCATTCGACAACCCGATGGGTGAATCGACAGGTGCCGGTGTCATTTTCGGAACAACAGGTGGTGTAATGGAAGCCGCCCTCCGTTCTGTCTATGAAATCTATACCGGAGAACCTTTGAAAAATGTAAATTTCGAACAGGTACGCGGACTAAATGGCGTCCGTCGTGCTACCATTAACCTAAACGGATTTGAATTAAAAGTAGGCATCGCACACGGACTAGGCAACGCTCGTCATCTACTGGAAGATATACGGAACGGACATAACGAATATCATGTAATCGAAATTATGGCTTGCCCCGGAGGCTGTATCGGTGGCGGCGGGCAGCCTTTGCATCACGGCAACTCGGAAATACTCTATGCACGCGCCAACGCACTTTACCGTGAAGACGCCAACAAACCTTTGCGCAAATCGCACGAGAATCCGTATATCAAGACATTATACGAGGATTATCTCGGCAAACCGCTAGGTGAGAAATCGGAAACTCTCCTGCATACGCATTATTTCAACAAAGCGATTGATTAACTTTTAAATGAAGAGTATTATGTCAGATATCAAACTAGCCTGTGACATGGCAGAGCAAATCAAAACGATCTGCGACAAGCATGGAAACAAACCGGGCGAACTTATCAATATTTTGCATGAGGCACAGCATTTGCAAGGGTATCTACCCGAGGAAACGCAACGGATTATCGCTTCCAAACTTGGAATTCCCGTATCGAAAGTGTATGGTGTCGTCACTTTCTATACTTTCTTTACCATGACTCCCAAAGGAAAACATCCCATCTCTGTTTGCATGGGTACAGCTTGTTATGTACGTGGTTCAGAAAAACTGCTGGAAGAGTTCAAACGTGTATTAGGTATCGAAGTCGGTGACACTACCCCGGACGGAAAGTTCTCATTAGACTGTCTGCGTTGTGTAGGCGCCTGCGGACTGGCTCCGGTAGTGATGATCGGCGAGAAGGTATATGGTCGATTACAACCGGTAGATGTAAAGAAGATTATTGAAGAATTGGAATAACCGAATTCCCGAAAACAATATAAAACAAACGGCTGCCTTGATAAGTCAAAACAGCCGTTCATTAATATTAAAATGTAAAAAAATGATGCGGAGAGAACGAGATTCGAACTCGTGATACCCTTTAGGGGTATACACGCTTTCCAGGCGTGCCTCTTCAACCACTCGAGCACCTCTCCTTACAATTACCAACTAGAGAAAAAACTCTCCATAAAAACAGAAAGCAGCAAAAAGCTGCTTTCTAGCGGAGAGACAGGGATTCGAACCCCGGGTACCTCGCAGTACAACGGTTTTCAAGACCGCCGCAATCGACCACTCTGCCACCTCTCCAAAACTTCTTTATCAGAAGTGCTTTTCGTTAAAAGCGGTGCAAAGGTACGAATATATTTTAAACTTACAAGAGTTTTCACAAAAAAAAATCACGAACATCATTTCCAAAGAATAGCAATATCTAGGTATTTTATGTTGAAAAGCATAAAATAGAGCATATTTATGCTGATTATATGAAAAAACGTTGTAACTTTGTGCGCTCTAAAGAAAAGGATAACTACAACCTCTAATTTTATCATTTATGGAATTAAATAAGATCTTTAAAGACGGTCTTTGGAGCACAGAAATCAACGTAAGAGATTTCGTTAGTCACAACATCACTCCGTATTATGGAGATGCTTCTTTCCTCGAAGGACCTACCGAACGCACAAAAGCTGTATGGAACCGCTGCCTCGAAGCACTGGCAGAAGAAAGAGCCAATAACGGCGTACGCTCACTGGATAATGTCACCGTCTCAACCATCACTTCTCATAAAGCCGGATATATCGACAAAGAAAATGAACTGATCGTCGGTCTGCAGACAGACGAACTTCTGAAACGTGCCATCAAGCCTTTCGGAGGTATCAACGTGGTGAGCAAAGCCTGCCACGAAAACGGCGTGGAAGTGGACGACCGTGTAAAAGATATATTCACTCACTACCGCAAGACGCACAATGACGGAGTATTTGACGTATATACCGAAGAAATCCGTTCGTTCCGTTCTCTGGGATTCCTCACCGGACTTCCTGACAACTATGCCCGCGGACGTATCATCGGCGACTACCGCCGTATGGCTCTCTATGGTATCGACCGACTGATTGAGGCAAAAAAAGAAGACTTGCGTAACCTTACCGGTCCGATGACCGATGCCCGCATCCGCCTGCGCGAAGAAGTGGCAGAGCAAATCAAGGCATTGAAGGACATGAAGGTAATGGGCGAATACTACGGACTCGACTTGAGCCGTCCTGCCTACACCGCACAAGAAGCAGTACAATGGGTATACATGGCTTACCTTGCTGCCGTAAAAGAACAAGACGGTGCTGCCATGTCACTGGGTAACGTCTCTTCGTTCCTCGACATTTATATGGAATATGAATTGAGCAAAGGAACCATCACAGAATCTTTCGCACAGGAGCTGATCGACCAGTTTGTCATCAAACTGCGTATGGTGCGCCACCTGCGTATGCAATCTTACAACGACATCTTTGCCGGCGACCCGACATGGGTAACCGAATCTCTGGGCGGACGCCTCAACGACGGACGCACGAAGGTAACAAAGACTTCTTTCCGCTTCCTGCAAACACTCTACAACCTCGGCCCTTCACCGGAACCGAACCTGACTGTATTGTGGAGCCCGGAACTGCCGGAAGGATTCAAAGAATTCTGCGCAAAAGTATCTATCGACACTTCTTCCATCCAATATGAAAACGACGACCTGATGCGTGAAGTACGCCAGTCTGACGACTACGGAATCGCGTGCTGCGTATCTTATCAGGAAATCGGAAAACAAATCCAGTTCTTCGGCGCACGTTGCAACCTGGCTAAAGCCCTGCTGCTTGCCATCAACGGTGGACGTTGCGAAAACACCGGCACGGTAATGGTGAAAAACATCCCCGTACTAACCAGCGACACACTGAACTTCGAAGAAGTAATGAGCAACTACAAGAAGGTATTGACAGAAATCGCCCGTGTTTACAACGAAGCGATGAACATCATCCATTATATGCATGATAAGTATTACTACGAAAAAGCCCAAATGGCTCTTGTAGATACCAACCCGCGCATCAACCTTGCTTACGGTGTAGCCGGACTTTCTATCGCCCTCGATTCACTGTCGGCCATCAAATATGCCAAAGTGACTGCACGCCGCAATGACATCGGTCTGACAGAAGGTTTCGATATTCAAGGCGAATTCCCTTGCTTCGGTAATGACAACGACAAGGTAGACCACCTGGGTGTTGACCTGGTCTATTTCTTCAGCGAAGAATTGAAGAAACTTCCGGTTTACAAAAATGCCCGTCCTACTCTGTCTTTGCTCACCATCACTTCCAACGTGATGTATGGCAAGAAAACAGGTGCTACTCCCGACGGACGCGCCAAAGGTGTCGCTTTTGCTCCGGGAGCCAACCCGATGCACGGACGTGACAAGAACGGTGCTATCGCCTCTTTGAGTTCCGTAGCGAAATTGCGTTACCGCGACTCACAAGACGGTATCAGCAACACCTTCTCCATCGTTCCGAAATCACTGGGAGCTACTGAAGAGGATCGCGTAGAAAATCTGGTGACAATGATGGATGGTTACTTCACCAAAGGCGCTCACCACCTGAACGTGAACGTACTGAACCGTGAAATGCTTTACGATGCCATGGAACATCCGGAAAAATATCCGCAACTCACCATCCGTGTTTCCGGTTATGCCGTAAACTTCGTGAAGTTGAGCCGCGAGCATCAATTGGAAGTTATCAGCCGTAGCTTCCACGAACGTATGTAATCAGATCTACTCAATATGACGATAAACGTACATTCATACGAAAGTATGGGAACATTCGACGGGCCGGGCTTACGGCTCGTCGTTTTTCTTCAAGGATGCAATTTCCGCTGCCTGTATTGTGCCAACCCCGACACGATAGCCGGAAAAGGAGGCACACCTACCCCACCGGAAGAAATCGTCCGCATGGCTATGAGCCAACGTCCTTTTTTCGGGAAACGCGGAGGAGTCACTTTCTCCGGAGGAGAACCTACGTTTCAGGCCAAAGCACTAGTCCCTTTAGTGCGTGAACTGAAAGAAAAGGGAATACATGTATGCATAGACAGCAACGGCGGTATCTGGAACGAAGAAGTAGAAGAACTTTTCAAACTGACGGATCTTGTATTGCTGGATATTAAAGAGTTCAATCCGGCACGCCATCAAGCACTGACCGGAAGAAGTAACGAGCAAACCATCCGCACGGCAGCATGGCTGGAAGAAAACGAGAAACCTTTCTGGCTGCGTTATGTATTAGTGCCCGGATACAGCGATTTCGAAGAGGATATCCGCCGCTTGGGAGAGGCTCTGGGAAAATATAAGATGGTGCAACGAGTGGAAATCCTGCCTTATCATACATTAGGCGTACATAAGTATGAAGCGATGGAGCAGGAATACAAGCTGAAAGACGTAAAAGAAAATACCCCCGAACAACTTGAAAAAGCCGCGGAGGTATTTAAAGAGTATTTCACTACTGTGGTGGTCAATTAACCACCACAGTAATAAATAGGATAAAAATCACCATGTCTCTGCTTTCACCTCGAAACAGGGACACTCTTTGATCCGCTCCCAAGGGTCAACAATTCCATTATAATTAGTATCAGGGCTCAAGTCCCGGTGACCGACCACCTTTGCATCCGGATAACGCTGCAACAACTCGCTTACCAGACGATGCATCGCCTCTTTCTGGCGGGAAGTACGTGTATCCGCTGCCTTTCCGTTCTCATCCAGCCCGCCTTCATAGCACACCCCTAAACTAATCGCATTAAAACCGCGTGCATGAGCACCCACCGTATCTTCATCCCTCATCGGTTCTATCTGTCCCGATTTGCGGATATAATAATGATACCCCCAACACGAAAAGCCCCGAAAGCGATGGGCAGTGTCCACATCCTTCGCCGTGAAGTCGCGATCGACACGGGTAGCAGAGCAGTGAATCACAATCAGACTAATCTTTCTCATCGTCCTTCTCCCTTTCCGTCGTTTTCACATTACACACTTCCTTATGGGTAGCATTGAAGCGCACCTCTCTCACAATTCTGTTCCGCTTTCTTTTTCCGAAGAAAGGCACAAGGAACATGATTACATCCAAAATCTTAGTTACAATTTCTTTCATTTGATCTAATATTAAAGTTATCATGCTGCCGGATCCGGAGCTTCTCCGCTTCCACCACCGTCTGAACCACCACCGGAACCTTTGTCATCGTCTTCTCCTTCATTGCCGCTACCGCCCGTTTGAGCCACCGCACGCGTCGTTACCTGCTGGTAGCTAAGAATCTTCGTGATGTCCGCCAACGTCTTTCCGGGACGGAAAATAATATGGGCAGCCGTAATCAGCGAACTTGAAAACTCCTTGACCGACACAGCTCCTTCACTGTTCAACCCGATCTGCAAACTGCCCAAATCACCCAGCCGGACTATTCTTCCCGCTTTCAACGCACGCTTCGCCTCATAAAGAATACCCGAAATGGCGGCACGCACATCTGTCTCCGTACAGGTAGACCGACTCGTGATTCCCTCGCACAACTCTTCAAAATCCAACTCTCCCGAAGCCTGTGCCTGCGCGTAATACTTTGCCGACTCATCCTTTTTGGCAGGATTCTTGCGCGGCACTACTGAATAAGTTACTGTCATTGCCATAATAAAATAATTTTAAATTTTCATACATTTCGAACGCGTTCCTTATTTGTTAACGACATAAAGATAACACATTTTTCACCCTCCGGATTCCCCAACGAAGTTTCCTGATATTCTATGAATAATAATGACGTTATTCTTTTAATAAACCATTAATTTTCAGTAACTTTATAGCATAAATCAAACATTATTAATCATGTATTATCCGGACCAGCCGTTTCATATCCGCACTTATAAAAAGTCGGAGTTAGCTCATCTTTACAACCCCAACGTATGTCTTAAAGTAGCCTTACAAATACTACGTCGTTGGATTGTCTACAACCTTCCGCTCCTGCAAGAACTCGAACAAGAAGGCTATCGTGCCCGCAACCGCCTTCTCTCTCCCCGGCAGGTGGCAACGATCATACGCTATTTGGGAGAACCCTAGGAACTTAATCAAAAAAACGAAAAGTTCCATTCTATTATTTTACAAACAAATTTCTTTGCAACCGCAAATTAAAAAGAACAAACCAACATGGATCATTTTACCATCTTTCAAGACTTTTACCGCGTCATAGCCGAAATGACAGAAGAAGAAATCGTATCGGCCATCAGCAACGGCACATACCGGGAAACAGTGGAGGACGTGCGCCGAATCTTCGCGGAACAAGGCGAGAAAGCAGCCAACGAAAAGAAAATAGAACTACCGGAAATCACCTTTTCAGCCAACTACCGGGGAGGACGCTCAAACGCAACTCTCGTCAAGTATCTGGGATACATCGTGGTAGACATCGACCATCAGACACAGGAAGCATTGGCACGCATCCTCGCACTGGCAAAAAAGTGTGCCCACACCCGCATCGCTTTCATCAGCCCCAAAGGAATGGGACTGAAAATCGTGGTACGTGTATGCCGGACGGACGGGACATTGCCCGAAACGATTCAGGAAATTGAAGATTTCCATCATGCCGCTTATCACAAAATCGCTTCCTTTTATGCCCAGCTCTGCGGAGTTGAGGTCGACACTTCCGGACAGGATGTCAGCCGCACTTGCCTGTTCTCTTACGATCCGGATATTTATTTCAATCCCGATGCCACAGCTGTCATCGTGGAACAGCCACCGATGTTCTTCAAGTCTCAAAAGAAGAAAAGGGCATCCGGCAAAAAGAAAAAGACGACAGCACCAGACAACAATCCCCTCACCGAACAAGTGGCACTCAACTACCATTCCTCGCACGCTTCCTTAATGGTGACTCTGAACTATTATCACAATAAATCCGAAAAGTACGTCACCGGCAACCGGAACAACTACCTGCATTGCCTGGCTTGTATGTACAATCGCTACGGCGTCCCCCAGGAAGAGGCGGCAGCTTTTATCAAGAGCCAGTTCACCGATCTTCCCGCGGATGAAATGGACGCACTGATCGGGAGTGCTTACGGACACAACGAGGAATTCGACACCCGCAAGCTGAATAGTACGCAGAAGCGAATATTACAGATTGAGCAACATATCAAAGAAAATTACGATACACGCTACAACGAAGTGCTTCATATCATGGAATATCGCAGAAGGAAAACGGACACGGAGCAACCGGAACCTTTCCATATTCTCGACGAAATGATGGAAAACAGCATTTGGATGGAGATGAACGAACTGGGCTATTCGTGCACCGTCAAAACGATTCAGAATCTGATCTACTCCGACTTCAGCAGCACCTACCATCCTATTCGCGAGTATTTAGACTCGCTGCCTGAATGGGACGGAACGGATTATATCGGTATCCTTGCCAACAGCGTGCATACTAGTCACCAGAAATTTTGGGTAGAATGTCTGGAACGTTATCTGGTGGGAATGTGCGCTGCCGCCACACAAGACGATGTGGTGAACCACACTGTTTTGTTGCTTTGCAGCGAAATACAGAACATTGGAAAGACTACGTTTATCAACAACCTGCTGCCGCCCGAATTGCGCGCCTATCTTTCTACCGGTCTTATCAACCCGAACAACAAGGATGATCTGGCCAAAATAGCGCAGGCGATGCTTATCAATCTGGATGAGTTTGAAGGGATGAACGGACGGGAACTGAATATCTTCAAGGATTTGGTTACCCGCAAAGTAATCAGCATCCGCCTGCCATACGCGCGGCGTTCGCAGAACTTTCCTCACACGGCTTCTTTTGCCGGCACATGCAATTATCAGGAAGTGCTTCACGACACCACAGGTAACCGCCGTTTTCTCTGCTTTCATGTCAACTCGATGGAGTTTATCAAAATAAACTACGCGCAGTTGTATGCACAAATCAAGTATCTGCTCAACAAGCCGGGGTATCAGTATTGGTTCACCCAGTCGGAAAACTCACGGATTGAAGAAAACAACGAGGATTTCATTTTCCACTCACCGGAAGAAGAACTGGTGTTGACACATATCCGCAAACCGGAACGTTTCGAAAAGGTGCATTATCTGACGGTCACTGAAATTGCGGAATTGATTCGCGAACGGACGGGGTATCAATATTCTCACGGAACCAAAGCCCAACTAGGAAAAGTGATGTCCAAACACGGCTTCGAATTTCATAAGGGAAAAAACGGGAGAAGATACACTGTATTCATTATTGATACGGAACAGGTGAAATCAAACAGGCTATATGAATAAGATTTCATCTCCTTCGCACGCAAAAAGGTGAGGGTTGGTGAGGGTACTTTTGCAACTTTTCATTTTTATATTTCTTATTTCTATTCTTCTATTTTCTTCTAAAAAAAATACGAATGTTAGAAATTTACCCTCACCTACCCTCACCTTTTCCTTTTTCTTCCTCAAAAAAACGGTGGGAAATTTGAAAAAGACAGTTATCTTTTTCAAATTTCCCACCATGTTTTTTTAATCGCTTCTTATAAAGACATCGAAAATTCTATCCTACAACCTAACGCATTCATGATACGATAGAAGGTAGAAACCTTAGGTTCTGTCTGACCACTTTCCACTCTTGAAATATAAGAACGGTCGGAACCGATACGCCGGGCTAACTCTGCTTGAGTAATCTTAGCCTTTTTCCTTGCGTCTTCGATAATTTGCCCGGTGTAGAAAGCATACGCTTTTTCTTCTGCTTCCGCACGAGTAACAGTTCCTTCCTTACCAAAACGCTCATCTATTAATGCGCTGACGTTAAAGAATTCCTCATTTGTTTTTGCTTCCATAATACTCCTTTCTTAATATCTTTGCTTTTTCAATTTCTTTCTTTGGAGGTCAATATACGAATTGTTGTTCAACTATACAACAATCGTCTTTTTATTTTATATTATTTTTCCTCAAATTCTCCGGCACGCTTTTTCTTCTCATAAGACACCAGCGTCTCTACACTAAGCGTTTTCCCATTCTTAGGGCTTATCACATCTACAACGCTTGCTAACGCACGAAAAGTCTGTTCGCAATTTGCTATTCCGTCATACGTCAACCTACCCCGATTGATGGCATCGAGCACAACAGAGACATATTGCTTCGGATTTCCCCGATACTCGATGATGACAGGCGTGAGATGCGACACCTCTCGAGTCAGTTGACTGACGATTCTTTTTTTTGGTCGAGCAGCTCCATTAATTTTTCACTATGCACATTGATTTGTGCGGTTACTTCACGAAGTTCATCTTTCAATGAACACAATAATTCATCATTACATGAATTTTCCATAAAACATTATTAAAAAATGAATATAAAAAAGCCATTCCGGGAAGAGCAATCATTACTTACTTCCCGAAATGGTGACTAATACCTCGAAAACAAAGACTTATATTCTAACCTAATGTACTCACTTTAGCTTACTTCTTTTGATTTTGCATTCCAAACTAACAAAGCAAACAACACCGAAAGCAAAGTAGCCCCAATCCAAAACCAATTGATATAGGTGAAGTCATAAACATCAACTCCATTTTGAACGGTCTTTTGGCCTTCTATTAATATACCGCTCATCACATCTTGCAATCCGGCACCAATATAACTGGCAATACCGACTACTCCCAATGCAGCACCCGAAGCATTACGGGGAGCAATATCCACTGCCATCAAACCACCCAGAAAACAGATCAAAACTCCGATTCCTAAACCGAAAAGTACCATTGCCAACACATCTATCCAAAAATGAACTCCCGGAACTAAGAGAAACAGACAGAGAGCTATTACGTTCATCAATCCGAAAATTAACGCAGGGACATTACGACGTCCACCAAATAACTTATCAGAAATAACACCTGAAAACATAGTACCGATTATACCACAGACCGGACAAATAGAAATGATAAAACTGGCATCCAATGTAGAGTACCCCTTTTGAGCTTCCAAATAAAAAACGCCCCAACTATTGATAGCATAACGACTGATATACATAAAAGCACTCGAAAGAGCCAGTATCCAAATGGCAGGCATCAGCAATACCTGACGCTGTGCTTTATTAAAATCAGCCGTTTCTGTCTCACTCATTTCCTTTTTCTGTTTGGGAACATTCACCGAAGGAAATCCCATGCTTTCGGGAGTATCATGGAAGAACTTCCAGACGATCAACGCTCCTATCAATCCCACTATACCGGCTCCGAAGAAACCATACCGCCAGCCCAACACACTGACAATTGAGGCTATTATCAGAAAAGTCAACGCTTCGCCGATATTATGGCTCGCAGACCAAAAGCCATAGTATGAACCGCGCTCTTTGTCCGTGAACCAACGAGAAAGCCCTACTACACAAGAGGCTGCTCCCATAGATTGAAACCAGCCGCTAATCCCCCAAAGGATAGCGAACAGGATAAAAGAATTAGTAAAACCGAGACAGAGGTTAACCAAAGCAGTTATCAATAAACCGGTAGTCATAAAACGGTTGATATTACTACGGTCGGCAAGGAAACCGTTCGTGAATTTTCCGATGGCATAGGTGAAAAACAATACGGAACCTATGATGCCTAACTCTGTTTCCGAAAAAATGCCTTCATCTACAATAGGTTTCTTTACGACATTCAGGCTAAGACGGCACACATAATACATACCGTAACCAAAAGTCGCAGAAAGGAAAGTAGACCATTTCAGAAACTTCAGACGGCGAGCATCGGATGAAGACAAAGCTTCTCCGTTACAAGGTCTCGGCGAAGAGACCTTGTAAAAATTGATTAGTTGTTTCAACATGAAGAAAGTGCGTTTAGTCGTGAAGTTTCTTTTCGCGTAGATACTCTAATAATAGAGCTGGGCGGTCTGTTTGAATTAGCTTGGCTCCCTGGCCAATTATCCACCCCCAACTTTCATCCGGCTGATGAAGTTCTACTGCACGGTCGTCGTCATGCCCGCCACATAGTTCGGGCCAAAGCGAATTTATAAAAAGATTAGAGCCTGTATTACGTACTTTCTTTATCAAATTAAGAATCTCCGGACTGTCACTATCAAACACTAATTCATAAGCAGCAGGTTTCATATGTGTCTGATAACTATCAATGACAGCTTCCGCCCCGTCTTTATGAAGTTGTACAATAGGCATGAAGATTACCTTATCCAATACATCACCGTTTTCAGCCTTGACTTGTTCATAAGGAAGTCCGGCTTTAATAATACATTGCTGAACAGTTCCTGTTTCTTTCAAAACAGCATATACATCTTTGAAGTAATCATAGCCTTTATCAATATTAACAAGGATCTTACCTTTACATAATGACATTACTTCTTCCAATGTCGGTATCAAATGAGCTGTTTTATGCCCTGTACCACTTTTCAAACGGAACTGACGTAATTCTTCCAATGTATAGTCTGCCGGATAACCTTTTCCTGTTGTAGTACGATCAATTTTCTTGTCATGCATCAAAATCAGATGTCCATCCTTGGTTTTCTTCAGATCGATTTCAATTACATCTACCCCCATATCAATACAATTCTGGATAGCCTGCAGGGAGTTCTCCGGAGCATTACGCCAGTCAGCTCGATGAGAAACAACTAAAACTGAATTACTTGCAGGCTTCTGTAGATTCGCAATTATTTTATCCGAATGATTCTGTGCCTCTAACCCTCCTATTATCAGAAGGGTTAAAGCTATTAATATATTTATCTTTCTAAGCATATCTTTTTATTTTTGTAAAGCATTTCTTTTTGCATTCTGTCCGCGCTGTGCCCATGGTGAATTTGCAGGCCCTTCAATACCACAATCAATAGCTATCAATTTGCAGGCACCATTATCCTCATACGTGACATACACAATACCATAGTCAGCAATGACTGGTGACGACCAAATTTTAGAACCTAATTGTCTCTTATATTTCTCCGTACCATCAGCATTCAATATTATATAGTTACCGTCATCATCACAGATGTGAATATTTCCGTCACTGTCTATAGCCGGTGTTGTTCCTATTTCAGCGACAGAGGAATAACTCCATTTCTTTGCTCCTCCTTTAGTCAGGGCAACAACTTGGGCATTCGGATTCTTTGTACCCACATAGATGGTTCCGTCAGCACCGATAGCCGGTCCTCCCTGGTCAATCTTGCCCATAGTACCACTCGCCGGATATCTCCACAACTCATTACCCTGGTTATCATAAGCTGCAACCACTCCTTCAGAAAATGCCACATATACATTTCCTTGCGCATCAATAGCGGGATATACAGCTGCAGCCGTATTTCCTTTCCCTAGATTAGGAGACAAGTTCACACCATCTTGCGTAGTACGGGCAAATCCGTTCGCTCCCGACAAGGCTGAATAGATAACTCCATTCTGTCCAACCGATATACCACCATTAGCACCACCATTGGGAGATTTGCGTCTCCAAAGTTGTCTGCCGGAACTACGGTCAACCATGTGTACAGAACCATCGGTCCCTCTATTTCCAATCAAGATATTGCCATCACGAGACAAAGCGGGAGAAATATAGGGAATATTAGTACCAATACCTAGTTCATATCTCCACTTTTGTGTTCCATCCGGATGAATAGCATACAGACTGCTGCTTATGTTTTTATCTGTTGTACTTGCACCCATATAAATAGTTCCGTCCGCACCTACCATAGGAGACGAACCTTGATTTCCTGCTCCTCCGTCCTTGCTTAAATCAAACATCCATTTTTGCTCTCCGGACGGCGAATAAGCAAAAAGGTGGAGTGCATTGGATGACACATATACATCCCCATTGTCACCAACAGCAGGAGAGATAGACCGTAAAGAAGAGGATACCTCAAACGTCTTATCCCAAAGGACAGTTACTCCGGATATAGAAGTATCACGAACGTATAAAGTAGCTTGCTTTGTATTTGTAGCTCCACGATCATCAGTAGCTGTCAGCTTTACAGTTACAAATCCTGTTGTCGTGAAAGTTATTTCCGGGTCTTTTTCTTGAGAAGTCTGCCCATTGCCAAAATCCCACTCGTAAGAAACAATTTCTCCATCCTCATCCACAGACTTATCGGTAAATTGAACTTTCTCATTCACTTTACAAATGGCAGGGCTATAGCTGAAGTTTGTAACCGGAGGCATATTCGTCGGACGAATCACAACAGTATGGGATGCAGTTGCATATCCTCCGAATTCATCTGTCACGGTTAATTTAATAACATAGGTTCCAGCCCTCTTATACAAAACGGACGCATCTTTAGTAGTAGCCCTATTCCCTTCCCCCTCAAATCCAAAATGCCAGAAATACTCTACTATCTCTCCTTCCGTCTTTACTGATTCATCAGTCAGATAAACGATATCACCGACCGTATATTCTTCTTTATCTATAGAAAAAGAAGCCTCCGGGGAGGTTGTCTGCCGCACTTCATCGCCGTCCTTACATGCAAATAGACAAACGACTGTCACTATCAGGAATATATATTTCTTCATAATCATTCTATTCATTATTTAAGATTAAAACCAATTATCTTTTACCTCTCTGTTTCAGATAGGCATCCAGCAACTGGGGATGGTCTGTCTGTATCAAATTAATCCCCTTCGACAAAATCAAGTCCACTCCTGTATAGTTTCCTTGTGTCATCTGTGTATCATAGGTATAACCATTCATATCTAACATATTAGTCGAGACAAACAGCCCTTTTGAAGATATGGCTGTCGAGAGCCCGCCATTTAATGTTTTCGACAAAGATATCTGGGCAAACATCACTCCTGGTTGCTGTGAAAGGAAATCTGCATGCTCCTCGTTTTCACACTGCGGATAAGGTATAGGAGCCGGCGAATAATCCAAAATATTCTGCAAGACATCCCGATTATTAGATGTATAAAAGAACACACGGTCTAACATCCCACAGCTTTTCACAACATCATACAGTTCTTTAGGAGACACTTTATTCAAGAAGTCCAAATCAAAAAAGATCTTTCCCCGCCCTGCAACCAATGCGTCATACAAAGAGGGGACCGTGTGATTGGTTACTGTGCCGTCTGGCAGCTTCAGACGATAAGACTGGAGCTGCTCATAAGTCAAATCTTTCACTTTCCCCTTCCCTGTAGTTGTCCTGTCTATGGTTTCATCATGCATCAACACAATTACTCCATCCTTTGTCATGCGAGGATCTACTTCTACAATATCTACAGCTCCCCCTAATTCTATACAACTTTCAATTCCAGCTATCGAATTTTCGGGAATATTCGGGTTGGAAGAATTGCCACGATGCCCCATTATCCAAACTTTTGCAGGGTCAAAGTGTTGCAAAGCATAACGTAAACTCTTGCCGGATACTTGTAATTTCTGCAGAGCCGCCGCTACATTGCCAGTCTTATCTGTCACCCTAACCGAAATATTATAACTTCCTTCTTTCGTAAACGTATATTCCAATTCAGGTTCTTCACCCAATGTCTGCCCTTCCATCGTCCAAACCACAGATTGGATGTCTTGCCCATCATTAAGAGCTACCTTCAGAACAACTTTCTCTTCTAATGCCGGATAGGCATTACTTGCCATAACTCTAGCAGTAATCGTTCCACTCCCCTGTTCTTCAATCGTACTATCATCCCCACAAGCAAATAAAACGACTGCTAATACTGATATATAAATGATATTTGAGATTTTTCTTATCATACTATTTTATTTTTAGTTATATCCTTCATTTTGATACATTCTTGTCGGATCCAGTTTATGTTCATCATACGGGATAGGCAACAAAAAATCTTTCGCAGAGAAATTTGGATTCTTCGCTTTCATGTGCTCCAACAGTTCCTGACGAGAATAAAGACGTAACAAATCATACCAATACTGTCCTTCAAAAGCAAACTCGACTCTTCTCTCACGAAGGATCGCATCGCGCAAACTACTGCCGGAATAATCATCCAGACCAGCACGTTCGCGTACCATGTTCAAATAGCTTACCGCATCATTCTCGCTCAAATGCATTTTCACTTCTGCCAACATTAATGCGACATCGGCATAACGAAGCACAATCCAGTTATTCGCCCCATAGCCATTTATGTCATCGAGATCTGTGTACTTCTTCACATAATTAACGTTCTGTGACGTACCGCACGAGATAGCCTTACGCGTATCTCCCGATTCATAGGCACTCATCATATCAGACGTCGGTATATTATTCCCCGTCCCCGTTTTCTGCGAAGTAAGCCCCGTCTGGGAAGTGGGTTGAAATATATAGGCGTAATTTGAGGCTAAACTGGAGTTGCCTCCTTTATACATCACCTGAAAAATATTCTCTTGACAGAATGTTTGAGCTTCCTTATCAAAAACATCAGCATAAGGGATATCTTTCAGGCTTGTAAAAGGTTTCATGTTCCATGCTGCAACTAAATTTGTTTTCGCAGATTGCAGATTTGAAGTTCTTTCCGACTGAAAATCAGAATCAGCAGCCATTGTCAAGTAAACTTTGCCCAATAAAGCATACGCAGCAGCTTTTGAAGCACGGCCTACCCCATTACCCGTTTGAATATCCGGCAATTCACTATTAATAACCTGTGTCAAATCGGAAATAATCAAATTATAGACTTCGCTCTTTGGCTGGCGGGCAGTATATTTCTGAATTTCATCTTTCGTCTTTAGTTCTTTGGTTACGATAGGGACATCTCCAAACTGCATTACAAGATGAAAATAAGTCAATCCACGCAAGAAATACATTTCCGCCTTTTTCTGGTTTTTCACAACTTCATCCTTAAAAGGAATATCATCTATCTGATCCAATATTATATTAGCTCTTGTCACGCATTTATACAAATCTGCCCAATGAGTTTTCACTTGTGCATTATCTGTTGTCAATGTATAGTTATAAAATTGATAATTAACCCCATTTCCTGCTCCCGGATCCTGCAACGTGGTGTTTTCCGAACGAACATCTGTGTATAAATACATATTCTTATAATACCCGTTTCCTCTCAAAGCTGCATACGCACCATTCGCAGCCATTGCAATATCATCTTCGGTCTGATAGAAAGTACTGGCCGGAATCTTATTTGGATTGGTTTCTTCCAGAAAACTCGTACAACTACTGCAAAACAATAGCGAACTTACTGCGATAAATACTATGTATTTTTTCATAATCTGATTCTTTATTTATTTAAAAAGTTATTTTTGCTCCTATACTATAAGTACGTGCCAAAGGATAAACCCCCCAATCAAAACCGGGTAACAGGTTATTACCTTTATAATCCACTTCAGGATTATATCCTTCATAATCGGTCAATGTGAATAAATTGTCAACACTGACATATAGCCTCAACGCCTGAACGCTCACTTTCTGCATCCACTTCACCGGAAAATTATACCCCAATGTGATATTTGCACAACGGAAATAGGAAGCATCATCCACCATATAAGAACTAAGCCGCTGACTGGTATTAGGAGTGGAACTACGCGCTGCACGAAACACTCCGCCGGAACCCGGATTTTCGTCAGAATGCCAACGGTTCAAAACAGATGCCAACTGATTGCCGGAGCCTTCCATATTGTACAGATAATATTTCTGGAAGTTTATTACTTCAGCTCCTTGAGAACCGGTAAATGTCGCTCTCAAATCAAAGTTCTTATAAGAGAAATCGGTACTGATACCGTATGTAAAATCCGGGTAAGCATTGCCTAGAATTTCACGGTCGTTTTCTGTAATCAAACCATTCTTATCAACATCCCGCCATTTCACATCTCCCGGATGTATGTTATTATAATTAGGAACTGCCGGTCCTATCAACTGATATCCGTCAGGAAATTTGCCATTAACCAGATTGCTTTTATCAATCATTATATTGGTGTAATCCTTCTCGGAAATAATACCATCAGCAATGTAGCCATAGAAAGAGCCGATAGGAAGCCCGGAACGGGTCACATGGCTTACCACATTGCGCTCACTAACTAAATACAAATCATTAATACCACCCAAATCGACAACTTTATTTCGATTTACTGATATATTAGCACTTACATTCCATTTAAAATCTCCTGTCAAAATACGCCCGTCTATTTGGAAATCAACTCCGCTATTACGTACTTTTGCATTTTTCAAGTTTGTTTTTACACTGGAAGAGCCCGATATGGATGATATAGGCTGGTCGTACAACAAATCATACGAAAGACTATTATAATAGTTACCTATCAAGTTGACACGACCATTGAATAATCCCAAATCAAACCCTACATTGTATTGGGATGTTTTTTCCCATCCGATAGCCGCATCTTTGAAAGTTCCTTGCCAATAGGCTGTTTCGACAGTATTACCATATACGTAACCACCTTGAGACATAGTAGCTGTATGCTCGTAGTTACCAATATTGTTGTTTCCACTCAATCCCCAACTGGCACGAAGTTTTAAGGATGAATTATTACCTAACAAATCCTGATAAAACTTTTCATTCGATATAGTCCAACCTAAAGAAATAGAAGGAAACCAACCCCAACGGTTTTCTTTTCCAAAACGTGAAGATCCGTCAGTTCTTACTGTACCCGTCACTACATAGCGATTATCGAATGAATAGTTTACACGTGCCAGATAAGACATCATTGTCCATGCAGCCTTTCGGGTATCGCTGCTATACAAGCCTATATCGGAAGCATTCGGACCATGCGCTGTCACTTCATGAATACGGTCGTCGGGAAAACCTGTTGCTTCAACGGCTACGCGGTCATAAGTTTTTTTCTGTAAGGTGTAGCCCACTAAAGCATTCAGGCGATGTTTCCCGAATTCACCATTATAATTTAACGTAAACTCTCCCAAACGGTCAATATCACGATTTGTTATGTCACGAGCTTTCACACGTGCCTGAACAGCATCCGAATTGGGCATATCACCATCTTGTCCTACAGTACGCGGACGATAGTAATTATAACGGGAAGTATAATATTGAGTTCCCAAATTGGCTTTAAACTGAAGCTGTTTCAATATATCATAAGTGATATTAGCATTGAAATTCATTCGGCTTGACTTGTTGCGGATATCAATTTCATGAGCAAGTGCCACGGGATTCTCGACCATCTGATAGCCATCAGCTTTCATCGCAATCTGATTTCCGACTGCATAAGTTCCATCCGAATTATATACAGGGAATTGAGGAAACATTAATAGAGCACTTTGTACGACACCATCATTTATATAACGACCGTCTGCTTGAACCTGTCGTTCCGAAACATCAACAAAAGAAAAGTTTACTCCAACTTTCAAGCGTTTCGTGACTTCTGCATCTACATTGGCACGAACATTCAAACGCTTATGTCCGGAAGGAGCTATAATTCCATCCTGATCCAGATAACCCAAACTAAAACGATATTTCAAGAAATCCTGTCCTCCTGTAACAGATAGATTATGACGATGCATCGGAGCATTCCCATAGATGGCGTCCTGCCAATCTGTATTGTAAGTAGGATCGACCGGTTTTCCGGTTGTGAAATCAAAAAACAAATCAGAAATGCCCACTTCATTCAAGTTAAAACCTTTTGAAGCTCTTATTGCATTATCATCCAATGGGTTCCATGATTTTCCAGCAGCTTCTGCTTTATCACGATAAGAATTATTACGGGCTTCAATCACCAAATCCCTGTATTGATAGGCATCCAGCAACTTAATCTTACGCTCTACTTGTTGCATACTAAACTGATAGTCATAATCAATACGGGCTTTTCCTGAATTCCCCCTCTTTGTGGTGATAAGTACCACGCCACTGGCACCGCGAGAACCATAAATGGCTGCCGAAGCTGCGTCTTTCAATACATCAATAGTTTCGATATCCTCGGGATTGATATATACATCTTCTGAAGCCGGATATCCATCAATCACATAGAGAGGTGTTGTACTAGCTGAAAGAGAGTTCGTTCCACGAACTTTAATCTTCACTCCTTCTCCCGGCGCACCACTTGTCTGCATCACCTGTACACCAGCGACTTTACCTACTAAAGCTTGTCCGGCAGTTGCTGCTGAAAGAGATAATTCACTAGCCTTAACACTTGCCAAAGAACCTGTAAAATCACTCTTACGCATAGGAGTATAGCCAACGACTACGACTTCTTCAATCATCTTACTATCTTCCTGCAGAACAACTTTCGCCATATTTTTATCGGTAGCACGAAGTTGAACGGGTTTATATCCGATGTAGGAAACTGTTAGTTGAGATGTTTCAGAGACATCATTGATGGAAAAATTACCATCTAAATCGGTTATTGTTCCATTAGATGTACCCTTGACCACAACACTAGCACCGATAATAGGCTCTCCATTCGAATCAACTACGGTTCCCGAAACCTTTATATTACGCTGCTTTTCTTGTGGTTTACGAATCAATACAATGACATTCTCTTGCTCTTTCTTGTAGGTTAACTCCATTTTACCCAAAAGTTGTTGCATGGTTTGTTCCATCGTTGCATCTTTCACATTTAACGAAACTTTTTGGTTTAACTCCGGAAGGCTCTCATTGTAGAAGAATTTGTAATTGCTTACTTGCTCGATTTTCTTTAAAGAGGCTCTCAAAGAGATGTCTTTCACATTCACCGTTATTTGAGAATAAGCGGTAAAAGAGACGCTTAAAAACAATAGCAGACAAATAGCCCGCAGTGTTTTCCAGTTCTTACTTCTCCCCACGTTTGTTTGAGGGAGTTTTTCAAAGGTTGTTTTGTGCTTCATATATCAAAACTTTTAAGTTGTTTGATAGGTATACAGACTACTATACTCACTCGTCCAATCGCCTATCAGACTTTAACTCTCGTTAACTTATTCAATTCAGAGAACAAAAAAGCCATTCCTAAGTAGTGGGCTTCGGAATGGCTCTATTCATTATTTTTTCTACAATTTCTCTTTCAAAACTATCACCGAACCGTCCATTTCATAAAAGAAAGGTGAAGTTAGCATCAGAATATTCAGCGCATTCTGTATGCCGCCTCCCGGAATGGTTCCGGTGAAATATTCATTAGGTAGTTTATTGGAGTCGAAACGAATCTCTACGTCATAGATGCGTGAAAGGGTTTTCATTATATTTTCCAAAGATTCTTTCTCAAAGTACATATTTCCTTTCGTCCATTCAATATAATCATTCGGATGCACTTGAGTGGCTGTTATCTTATGAGTGGCTTTATTATATTCTATTTTGTCGCCGGGCTTCATGATATGCGATATTTTCTGCGCATAGACCCCTACTTTTCCTTCCAAAAGAACGACTGTCACGTCTTTGGCATCTTCATAGGCAGATACATTAAAAGAAGTACCGAGCACTTTCACTTCCAAATCACCGATTTGCACAATGAAGGCGTGTTTCTCATCATGGGCTACTTTAAAATAGGCTTCACCATTCAGTTGCACGCGACGAACTTTTTCTCCGAAGTTATTCAGGTAACTTAATTGGGAAGCTGAATTGAGAACAACATTTGTTCCGTCCGGCAATTCAATGGTTGCTTTATCTCCTTTGCCCGCTTTCACAATAAAGGGTGTTTCTGCCGTTGGAGAAGAATCTAAAAGATAGTAAGTGAAGAAAGCGACACAGACAGGTAATAAAATAGCAGCAACCCATTTCCAAGGGATGATACGGAGGGGGCGCACTTCCTTGCCCAAAGTCTCTTTTTTGATCCGGGCAAAAAGTTTATCACGCAACACTGGGTTCATGGAGGAATCCGATCTCTCAAACTCTTGCTCCCACCAGTCATGCAACTGACGGTCATTCTTTATCCAGTCTGACAGTTCTTTTATCTCGACATCCGTGATCGTTTCTTCGAAATATTTTTCAATTAGCTCTTTATAATGTGTCTTATCCATCTTTTCACTTATTTACAAGTATACATTTTCATCCTACTTCCCATCCAAAAACAAGTATTACTATTACATTTCATTAACAAAAAAGGCCAACAAAAGGGTAATTACCTTATCATAATGCTTCATCAACTGTTCACGCATAAATTTTACTGCCAAAGATAATTGGGTGGCAACCGTACTTTCGGAAATCCCCATGATTTCGGCTATTTCTTTATTTGTGTAATTCTGTCTTTTGCTCAAAATGAATATTCTTTTTCGTTGCGCAGGCAGTTCTTCGGCAAGAGAATCGATATACTCATTCAAAAAGCGCAGATCAATATTCTCTTCTGTCTGTGAATCACGGTCTACACTACTTTTCATGAGATATTCATTGTAAACATACTCTACGGTCTGACGCTGATACATATTCATCAATAAGTTTTTGGCAATCGTACAGAGAAAAGAGATAAACGAGGAAGCCGGGTCTACTTTTTCATGCACTTCCCATATACGAATAAAAGTGGCTTGCACCACTTCTTCGGCCATATATTGATTGCCGGAAGAGAGTCGCATAATGAAATTGTACAGTTTGCCACTATACATATTATACAATCTTTCGAATGCCTGAAAGGAACCGCCTTTTAAGTCGATTAATAAATGTTTTTCATCTGTAGAATCTACCATATCTTAGAATTTTGCAACAAAGGTATGCAGCCATAGGTCATAAACAGGTGACAATATTATTAATATTTTCTCAATTATCCGACTTTTCTGAAGAAAAAGATAGTAAATAGCAAATAGTAACGCCATCCGGTCAGGATAATGACGCTATCCAATCAGGATAGTGACGGTATCCGAACCGGATGGCGTTACTATATTTAGTGAGGTAGTTCGTACTAATAAGTCAGACGAACACCTGCTTGTATGTTGAAGTTAAACGGATTCTCTTTACGTATAGTCTGTATATCGGAGCCATCATTGAAATAATAAGCAACACCCGGTTCCACGTAAATACCCAAACGTTTCGTTGCATTGATCTGCGCACCTACACCACCGGATACCGAGAACTGCAAAGGCTTCACTGTTTCTTTTTCAGATCCTAGCTTTCCATAAACACATTTCTCAACCATACCTCCACCGGAAACATAAAGAGTGACGAGTTTCTTATCCAGGAAGTTCCAGTTGGCACGCAACGGAATACCGATATAATGCAGTTTCTGCTCTATCTGTTGTTCTTCACCTGCCAGTTTTGCATCCGAAGAAAGCAGCGTATAAGTCAGTCCTGTCTCAAGAGAGAATCCTTTAGCTAAACCTTTACGAACGGACAATCCGAAAGAAATAGGCTGATGATGTTTAATGTCAACCACCTGTTTTGCCTGACGCAGGTAAGGTACTCCATCTTCGAAAACCAATGTTTGGTCATTAGGAATCGTCTCCATCAGACCGTTGGAAACTGAAAGCATACTCACACGTGACATATAAGCATGAGATCCGGCACCTACTTCTGTTGAAGCACCTCCTGAATTTCCTACCGAAAGTCCCATTGACCATGTTCCCTTTTGAGAAGATCTTTTTTCTGTCGGAATATGAAGTTTGTCTTTACCGGAAGGACGACGCGGTCTGTTATTCGATCGCTCTGTATCCTGTGACTGTCCCTGACTGACATCTGTATTTTCTGCCTGCTTCGATTCATCTTTTACATTTTCAGTTTCTCCATTTCCTTTTACATTCTTATCTTCCTCACTCAAAGAGTCTTCTCCATTTCCTGTTGAAAGTTTATTTTCATTACCGATCCCTAATGGATCTACACCTGTTTTCTGCTCCGTATGATTCCTGTCGACTTTCGCCAAACGATCTTCGCGAGTTACCGGCCGTAAGACAGGTTCCACAGCAGTTCCCTGCATATCCGGTTGTTGCACACCCGGCAATGCATCGGGCGTGGAAGCCAATGCCGGAGTTTGTATATGACGTATTTCATCCGCAGCGGGTGTCCCTAGAAAATACAGACTTACTGACGAAACGACAGCTAATATTATAATAGCTGCAGCAGCCATCATCCATTTTCGATAAGGATATATTTTCTTCTCCACAGGAGGCATAAGTTCTTTCTCCAGTTGTTCCCAACCGGAAGCAGGCGCCGGTTCGGAATAATCCGCAAGCTTCTCCTTCAACTTATTCATCCACAATTCTTTCTCTTCCATCTCTATCTATCCATTATGCATTATCCATTCTTTTACTCTTTTTGCTAATACACTCTTCGCACGAAACAGTTGCGAAGCTGAAGATTTTTCATTGATACCTAATACCTGTGCGATTTCTTTATGCGATTTGTCTTCAAATGTATAAAGATTGAACACAGTACGATAGCCGGCGGGTAATTCTTCAATAAACTGCATCAACACATTTTGTGGTATCGCTTCTACATCGGAAGCATCCGGCTCTTCATATTCTTCGGGCAACTCTTCCAAAGGTGTCGACTGATTAATCACATCATTTTTCCGAAGATACTGTAAAACTGTGTTGACCATCACCCGTTCCATCCAGGCTCGCAAAGAGCCTTCACCCCTCCAGGTGAACTTATCGAACGAATCGAATATCTTTAAAAAACCGTCGTGAAGCAGATCCTGGGCTGTATCCCGGTCGCCGGTATAGCGTAGACAGATGCCAAGCATACGCCCCGCATACTGTTCATACAGTTCCTTGCGGGCCCGATTATTACCCAGCCTACATTGTTCCGACAACTCTATTTCTTCCATTCTCTTATACACGTGTTTACCTTATAAATGCAGCAAAGATAGAAATACTGCATAGAGAGAACAACTCTTTTATCACTTTTGTTTCTTTAACAGATCCGAATGCAATATTTTCTATCCTCTTGCATTTTCACTACAGAAAACATAAATATTATAAAATCTAAAACCTAGTAAGTATATGAAGAAATTTAAATTCATAGCCTTTATCTTTGCTATTATGACTACCATGCCGATTCTCCAGTCATGCTTGGACGACGATGATAATTCGTCCGATCTTCTGGCTATCAGCACCATCAATATGATTAGCCAAGATAGCAAGGAATTTTATTTCACTTTGGATGACGGGAAAAAGATGTATCCCAGCAACTCACAAGGATGGAACAATGAAGATTGGGTGGAGGGACAAAGAGCTTTTGTGATATTCAACGAGTTGGAAGAGCCTGTGAATGGATACGACCTTAATATTCAGGTGAAAGGTATCAATCCAATCTTAACCAAAGACATCGTCACAATGGGTGAAGATGACAACGACGAAGAGAAAATCGGAGATGATAAGATCAACACGACTTATATGTGGATCAATAAGGATAATAAATATCTGACGATTGAATTCCAATATTACGGAACACATAGTGAAGATAAAAAACATTTCCTGAATCTGGTGATTAATGACAAAGAAGAGACTGCTCCCACTGCTGACGAAGGCAATGCGGAGGACGAATATATCAATCTGGAATTCCGTCATAACAGTGAAGGAGATGATCCTCAACGTTTGGGTGAAGGATATGTGTCTTTCAAACTGGATAAGATTAAAAACCGGATGGAGGGGAAAAAGGGACTAAGAATTCGTGTCAACACCATTTATGGCGGGCCGAAAACTTATGAAGTGAAATTTCCTTAGACTTAGACGACTAATCTAATGTGAACATGCGAAACACACTCTTTTTTAATATAATATATTAATTACGCAAAAGAGGGCGGTAGTTGTGAAACTGCCGCCCTTTTACTTTCTTCTTTATATTCTTTCTTCTAAAAGAGTTATTTCTTATCTCCCAGATAATTCCAAACAACTGCACTCAATGCAGCTCCTACAAATGGAGCAATGATGAATAACCACAACTGTGACAATGCTTCTCCTCCTTGGAATAATGCCGGAGCAATACTACGTGCCGGGTTCACAGAAGTCCCTGTGATAGGAATACATACAATATGTACTAACACAAGAGTCAAACCGATGGCAAGTCCTGCCAGATTACCTGCTCCCTTCTTCGAATCGGTAGAGCCGAGCACTACCAATACAAAAATGAAAGTAAATACTGCTTCCGCAATAAATGCCTGCAACATTTCTCCATCACCAAAACCATTCGAACCTGTCGCTGTAGGCCCGTCATGAGCACCGGTAGCAACTAAAGCAAAAAGAATAGCCGAGCCGATAATAGCTCCGATTACCTGGAAAATCATATACATACCTGCATCTTTTCCATTCATACGACCAGTCAAAAACACTCCTAATGTAATAGCAGGATTAATGTGACATCCCGAAATACCTCCGATAGCATACGCCATCGCTACTACGGACAAACCAAAGGCTAAAGCTACGCCGATCGTTCCAACCCCAGCGCCTACTGTATCAGCCAAACCACCAGCAAAAACGGCACTACCACATCCCATAAGGACGAGCACCATCGTTCCAATCATCTCTGCAATGTACTTTTTCATAATCACTAAATATAAATAGTTGTTTCGCCAAATATAGGATTTTAGGTCTGAATAAAAATTCATATGTACAATAATGACTATCTTTGCAGCATTTTTGAACGAACATTTATTTATTAAAATAAAAAAAAGACCTTCTTCATGTCATTTGGCCTCCATTCTTTGAACGGATAAACATCTGATATTCGGTATGGGGGATGGGGATGATAATCATTGTCAGCTCTTTCTATTTTAAAGGAGCTAAGATAAGTGTAAAAAGACTCCTGCCAATCAAAAAAGATGAGCAGGAATCATCTCAATCTCTAATATACTATAACAAACATTGTATGGGCTGCAAAGAAAGCATTTCCTTGGGAACCACCGCCTTTATTTCCTTCTTCAGGACGCATAGCAGACTGTGACGAATAAAATCTCTATTTGTCGCCAACACCACCTGTCGTGTCGGTCGGGGGATGGCAAACGGGCGTACTAATTGTCGCTGTTCTTCTGTCAATTGCATCACTGCCAGTTCGGGAATAAAAGTGATTCCTTTTCCACTTTCTACCATTCGCATAAAGGTTTCCATACTTCCCAAACGATAGGCCATCTGATTAACCTTCACGGCCTCCATCTGACAAAAACGGACGAGTTGATCGCGAAAGCAGTGTCCTTCGTCCAAAAGCCAAAGATGTTCGCCTGTTATATCGGAAGTGCGGATAACGTCATGTTTGAATGAGGGTTCTTTCCGTGATACATAAGCATAGAATTGCTCATAGAAAAGAGTTTCTTCCGTCAAAAATGTGTCTTCTAATTTACTGGCAATAATCCCTGCATCCAAATCACCGGCATGCAAAGCCTGCTGAATATCCTGTGTTTTCATTTCCGTGACACGAATATCCAGTTCGGGATATTTTTCCATCAATTGAGGAAAAAAGCGAGGAAGCAAATAAGGAGCGATAGTTGGCAATACTCCCAAGCGGAATACGCCTGATAATGACTGCTTATCTTCACTGATTATTTCTTTCACTTGAGCTGCCTGCGCCAGAATCACGCGAGCCTGGTTTATCACTTTCTGTCCAATGGCTGTCGGACAAACGGGCTGTACCGTCCTATCGAACAACTTTACTCCCAGTTCATCTTCCAGCTTCTGAATCATGGCACTCAAAGTGGGTTGCGTCACACGGCAATATTCAGCTGCCCGTGCGAAATGCCTGAACTGGTCTACAGCTAGTATATATTCTAATTGTTGTATTGTCATCTATCAAATCATATTAAGTTATAGATTTCATCTATGCAAAGATAGAAATTTTCAGTTTGACAACAAGCATTTTCCGCCTTATCTTTGCAATACAGAAAAAAAAGAAAGCAAGTATAAATCATTAAAAATAAAAGAATATGAAAACTTTAGAATTTATCAAACTGAACGAATCGGGAGCAAACAACGTAGTAGCATCTTTGCAACAACTATTAGCAGACTTCCAAGTGTATTACACCAATCTTCGCGGTTTCCACTGGAATATCAAGGGACATAATTTCTTTGTACTCCACAGTCAATTCGAAAAGATGTATGATGACACGGCTGAAAAGGTGGATGAAATCGCAGAACGTATCTTGATGCTGGGTGGTACTCCTGCCAATAAATTCAGTGATTATCTGAAAGTGGCAAATGTGAATGAAGTGGATAAGGTAAGCAACGGAGACGAAGCATTGAATAATATCCTTCAGTCTATCAGTTATCTGATTGGCGAAGAACGTAAGATTTTGTCTATCGCTTCTCAAGCCGGAGACGAAGTAACCGTTTCGATGATGAGCGATTATCTGAAAGAACAGGAAAAATTGGTTTGGATGTTGGTTGCTTATAATAGCAAGTAATTAAAATAAAAAGATGTCCCGGTCTTGCTTATTTGCAATCAGGACATCTTCTATTTATATATAGAAAGACTTTTTAGTCAGTCTACCATTATCTATTTCTTCATTTTTCCTTTTATAAGGATATATAGTTTTGCTATTCAGCAGCATTATCAGGACAACGAACTCCTTGTACAAAATTGAGCGTTCCACGTCCGGCATAAGTAGCACTATATCCGTTTCCTGTAAGGTCGGTTATTACTTTATTATTATCCGGAGTAGACTCATTAAATCTCCAATAAGCCACTAAACCATCTGTTAAAGGATCCACCCAGCAGACATTATTTTTCAGATCAGCAGCCGAACGAGCAACAGCCCATACACGTACTTCACTTACATACCCATCCATATAACGATTATCTGCTGCAGACTGACCAATATAGAATGCTGCATTTTTATCATGTCCATAGGCTTGCGTTAAATCGATAGTACCTCTTGTATCCGGAAGTTCTCCCTGTAGTTCACCATTAACATATACAAACTTCTTTCCTTGTGAACCGTCATATACACAAGCCAAATGCAACCATTTATCATTGGGTAAAACATCTCTGGAATCAATTGCCGGACTACCTCCACTCAATTGCAATTTCCAACCGCTTTTATTATCACCGGCAGTACGCAAACAGAAATTCTCTTCCAATCCCATAACAGAGAAGCACCATTTTCCACTGGTAGAAGTCATCTTTTTAAAACGAACTCGTGCTTCAAATGTTACATTATTCAATGCCGTGGTATTGTATTGAGATTCTTTTCTGAAATCGACCTTGAAATACCCGTTATTAGCAGAAATATCCGCAGCTTGAGTAATAATAATTTGATTGATAACAATGTATATGGTACGTGAACCTTCTATTACGGACAAATTCTTATCCGACACACTCACAATACTTATAGGAAGCAGATACGTTTTGCCTTCCTTTAATAAGTCCCGGCTGATAACACTTAAACGCACACCATCTGTGGAAGTATTCTTTCCATTTTCAATAGTTAATGTTGTATTCTCCAACTTGTACGACTTTTCAGGAAGAAGTTCATAATTCTTCTTATATTCCTTATTGAAAGACTCCACTAATTCCGGAGTGGCCTTCATACCCACTTCTACATGATCTCCTATCGCACATGATGAAGCAACTTTAATTCCGATAACTGCAGGCAAATCATCAATTGTCAGATTAGCAACCGGTGATAATTGATCTGCGCCAACAACATATAATCCTTCATAGTATTCCTGACTTTTCTGGCATGATACCATTAGAAGGACAAGCAAGCTTAATAATATGTATTTTATATTCTGTTTCATTTTTTCTAAACTTTAATGTTCGTTCATTATTCTGATCGCATTACGTGTCCATTTGTAATTAGGATTGGAACGGTAATCGTTCTCCATGTGATAGGTACCACATCCTCCTTTGCGGGTGGCTAATTTTCCTTCATACATGGGGAGGAAACGTGCCATTCCTTCTAATGAAGGTACCGACCCGCCTTCTCTTAAAGAGTGATCTACTCCTCCACTTGCATACTTACCCCCCTCAAAGGTTTCAGCAAAAATGTATTGTTCCGGTTTCCAACCATTTTTAGCTGCATTATCGAAACGCCCCTGCAGATCTTGATATCCCCTAGAATTATAAGACTGAACCACTCCATAATTAAAATATTCAGCCAATCCTTGCTTTAAATGATAAGGTACTCCATCAATAATTAATAGATTACGAGTTCCCGACTTCGGACCAATATATTTTCCTAATGCCTTTACAAACATTTCCATATTATCCATATAATCAGGCCACATATAAGACGGACCTACTAAAGGACCACTGAACGGAACCCCAGGAAATTCCTGATAGCCGGGTTCATAATCAAGATCAATACCCTGATAACCATACTTATACATAGTATCTACCAAAGACTTGGCATACTCTTCTATTCCTTCAGGAGTAGCAATCTCATGATTTTCACCAGACATAAATTCATCTGGAATTTTGTGAGCAAAGATAGTATATGTGACACGAGTTCCTTTCACATCCTGTACATAACGTAAATCTTCCATTTGTGCCGGACTTAAGTTCTGGTAAGCTCCCCAAATAGAAATAATATCTACACTGTCAGGCACACTTCTTAAATAGTTGATCATATCAGCAGAGTTAGCCGTCCATCCGCCAAACCAGCCAAAAAAGACTTCATGGTCGTTTCTTGCTTTATATGCTCTTAAATTTTCCCAATATTCTTTGGACATCTTATCAGGCACCACTATATCCAAAGCTTCTATATCTGTATTACACGATATAATTCCCGTACCAACTATTACGAAAACTATTATATATGTTAATAATTTCTTCATGTCGTTTTATCTAAAAGAATATGATTACTTATTTTCTACATCCCACCATAAGCGAGTAGCTCCGGTATCCGGACCACCCAATAGTTTAACGGCTTTTTCCACCTCTTCTTTATTTCCTTGATATTCGGAATAGGGGAAAGGAACACGACGGATCTGTACAGAAGAGCTAATAACACCACCACTCTCATTATTAACTATTTCATAGATCTTAGGATAGCCTGTTCTGCGGAATTCACTCCATGCTTCCTGTCCTAATGGGTACATTGCTATCCATTTTTGGGTGATGATCTGTTCTAACTGCTTTTCTTTATCATTTTCATCCCAGACTATCGTAACATCAGATGGGGCTGGTGCGGAAGGACTGCTTTTGAATCCAGGGTATTTTGCCGGCACTTTAGTACTTGCAAGATAAGTTTCCACTCCTTTTACTCCATGTTGTTCGAAAGAAGCACGTATGCCTGAATGATACAAACTTTTAGCGGTTCCTTTCATGTTCCATGTCTTCAAGGCACCTTCTGCCCGCAAAAAATAAACTTCTGCAGCTGTCATCCAAACATAAGGGGTTCCTTGCAATATATTAGGTTTGGAGAGTCCTAAATCACCTTTAAATATATCACCATTCTTATGTCCGTTACGCAATCCACGATAATTGTCATTTGAAGACAATTGGAAAAATACGGATATACGTGGATCTCCAAACCCATTCAAATAAGCATCCATACTAGCCCCCATTACATCTTCTTCATAGCCGTCTGCGCTGCTAATACTATTTATAGGGTTGTGATAGGTGAACGAAAGAGTTGAATTAGATTGCATTGCCGGATTATTATCATTTGTTTCAATCACTCCATACGAATGTGTAACAGCAGCTTCTGCTTCTTTTTGAGCCTCCGGATAAACAGCACTTAAACGTATTGCCAAACGCAGCTTCAAAGAATTCGCAAAACGAATCCAATTAGGTATGTTACTGCCAAATATTAAATCAAACTTTTCCAATGCCTTAGAATTTGGGTTAGCTTGATCAAACTTGGTCAAGATATCAATAGCATGGTTCAGTTCTTTGAAAAAAGATTTATAGATAGCTTCTTGCGAATCATAAGGGACAGGATTAGTCAGACCAAACTTTAGATAAGGTAACGGACCGTACATATCTGTAGTTTTATGTATAGCTGTCACTTTTACAATTTCACCGACAGCAAACAATACAGATGCAGAGTCTACCTTTTGGCGTAAAATATTCCATGAAGATAAGAACTCTACAAATGCACTTTTAAAAGGTGCATCTTTCCATTCGTCAGAAATAGCATAAGTCGTTCCATTCGCTCCTCCGCCCCAATTTTGCGTTCCGGCAAAATATCCAGAATACATGTTGCCAAAAAGGTCTTCCGAGCGTTGAAACAAGTTAACATCTTCAGATACTACCCTACGTTGCATCGTAGTAAGATAGCTGCCCCATAAATTATCTTTATCCAATTCTTTTTCTTGAACTTTATCAGGATCCAGATTAATCGTATCAGACATACAACTTCCCAATAAAAAGCAAACAGCAAACACCAGGAAGCAAGTTTGTATAACGTTATAGATTCTATTTTTCATTTTATTCTTCGTATTAAAGTATTAAAATCAAAAGTTAACTTTTACACCAAAACCGAAACTGCGTAAGCTAGGTGGCATAAAATAATCGAAACCCTGATAATAAGTTCCTGTATTTGCTGTTAGTTCCGGATCAAACGGAGCTTTCTTATAAAACATCAGCAAATTGTGTCCTGTCAGTGACAGAGAAATGTTCAATTTTTCTCCGAACCACTTTGCCGGAAGCATATATGATAATGACATTTCACGTAAACGAACATTAGTCGCACTGTACACATAATGCGCCAGTAAACCTGTTTTTCCGGAAGCAACGGTACCATAATATTGTTCTGCATCCAACTTTCCATTATTTACAGGTACACCACCGTTATCACGGGCTGTAGCTGTTTGTTGTGATACTCCGAATTGATCCATCAAAGCTTGTGTAGCGGAAATCACCTCACCGCCAACACGCGCGTCAATCAGAAAATCAAGTTCCACCCCTTTCCAAGAAAAACTGTTTCTAAATCCTAGATTATACTTAGGAGCTGCCGAACCAACTTTTATGAAAGTATTTTCTTCAGCCGATACACCTCCATTTGAAATAAGAATATCACCATGTAAGTCTTGTTTCAATTTTGTCGCATAGATATCAGACATAGTACCACCTTCTTTCAAAATCATTCTGTATGAATCTGCACTGGCAACGGAAAATTCTGTTGGTGATTTTACTGTTGTACTAGTAGTGCGGTCAGTCACATACTCAGGAAGTAACTCTTTGATTTCATTACGGTTCATTGAATAAATCAAATTTGAGTTCCAATTTACCGGGCCTAAATCCTGATTAAAACCTACACTTAGTTCAATACCCCAGTTGTTTACTTTTCCTGCATTTTCATATGCAAAAGCGTATCCTGTGCTGGGCGGCAATTCATATTTAAACAACTGATTGTATGTGTTTGAATTGTAATATGTTGCTGCAAGGTTCAATTTATTATCAAACAACCGTAAGTCCATACCAAATTCAAATGCTTTGGTCATTTCCGCTTTAAGATGATTGGCAGGTGAGAAGTTAGCACTTGTAGCATTACCATTTTCCAAAACCACTGTTGCATAAGGCAAGTATGCACTTGGAGGATTACCTACTTGCGCATAGGAACCACGAATCTTCCAGAAAGAGAATACTTTTTTAGGAAGCGGAATAATCTCTGACAACACTACAGAAAGACCTACGGACGGATAGAATACATATTCCTTGGAAGTACCTACCAATGTAGAAAACCAGTCTATACGACTTGTCACGTCAGCATAAAGAAAATTGCGGTACCCCAGTTCTGCTTTACCATATAGAGATTGAGTCTGGGTATGCAATGATTGTTTGCTATATCCGCTTTCTGTTGAAGGTATATTACTTGGATGGAAAAAGTTCGGTACTCCAAGCAGATTGCCTTCAAAAGTACTTGATTTATATTTTTCATCATAATAACTACCACCAAGGTTTACTAACAAGTGATAATTCTCCCCGAATTTCTTATCTATATTTACTAAGAAATCAAGATAAGTTGCAGTATTCTTGTCTTCCTGTGTCATATAGTTACCTTGAGATTTGGAGAACAAACCATCAGTGGAAGCGTATAATTTACGTTCGAAATCAGTATAAGCATTATCAACGCGGGCACGTCCGATAATATTAAGCCAATTGGTTATATTCCATTTCATTGATAATGACATGATATAGCGGTCTCTATCAGTATTGAACATATTACGATTAATAATCCAATATGGATTCTGCATACCCAATCCCTGATTTTTATAAGGCCAATATTGAGTTTTGAAGTTTCTATCAGCGTCATATCGTTCATAAACTACATATTTATTCATATCATCACTTGGTGGAAACAAATAGACTGGAACCAACGGATTATAGTACATACCTTGTCCGTTACTGTTTTGGTTATTCTGTTTGATATAAAATAATCCCATATCCATACTTAAAACGTCTTTAACGATGTCCCAAGAATTACGGAATGTAAAATTATAGCGATTATATTTATTATTATCAATGACACCTTCTGAATTTACAGACCCAAAAGATATATGCGTCTGATTTGTTTCTGTACCAGTAGATACAGCAATAGAATTCATTGTATTAAATCCTGTTTGAAAGAAATCCAAAGGATTATAATCGGAAGGTTTCTCTAATTTATCCCCCCAACTTTTAAATTCACCTTCTTTACGTCCATACGTATTCTGGAATTCAGGAGTAATAAAAGGTCTTGAAAAACTAGTGCTATTTGAATAACTTATTCTGGGTTTTCCAATCGCACCTTTTTTGGTTGTGATCAGTATCACACCATTCGCACCTCTATTACCATATAAGGAGGCTGCAGAAGCACCAGTCAGGATGGACATACTTTCTATATCCTCCGGATTAATATTAGATATTCCATCTCCGTCGGCCACTTCCACTGACTCATAAAAATTATCTGATTGTTTGGTTCTTAACCCTTGCATTGGAATACCATCCAAAACGTACAACGCATTGTTTTCACCAAATAATGATTTGGTACCACGCATGACAACGCGGGAAGATCCTCCAGTTCCAGACGAACTCTGATTAATAGTCACACCTGCTACCTTACCAGAAAGGCTATTTATAAAGTTGGCATCTTTCACTTTTGTTATACCGGCAGCTTTTATTTCCTGCACATTATACGTCAATGCCTTAGCTTCTCTCTTAATACCCAATGCTGTAACAACCACTTCATCCAAGGCCTTTGTGTCAGAAGCCATTGTAATATTATAAACAGTCTTATCTGATATTTTAACCATTTGAGTCGTATACCCGATATACGAAACCTTCAGGAAATCGTTTTTGGTAACACGGATTGTAAAATCTCCATTCAGGTTAGTTATTGTACCACCACTACCACCATTAATTGAAACATTAACTCCAATCAAGGCTTCTCCTTGTTCGTCCACAACCCGACCTTGTATTTCCTTTGATACAGACTCTTCCTTTTTTTCCGGAATTATCATGATATAGCTATCTTTTAATTTATAACTAAATCCTGTTCCTTTTAATATGACCTTGAGTGCCTGTTCTAACGGTAGTTCACTCACATTCAAAGAAATACGTTTACTTCCTCCAAGTTGAGATTCATTATAGGCAACGGACATTTTAGATTGTTTCTCAACTTCTGTCAATGCTTCTCGTAATGTTATTTCATTTTTCTTAATAGTTATTTTCACATTACTTTGAGCAAAGAGCACTGTTTGCGCGAATAGCAAACAGCAAAAAAATGTTATACATTTAGCTTTTAATAGATATAAATTCATATCTTAGTAGCGTTTTTAGTGTTAAACTCATAATATTATATTCATCAAAGATTTAAGCCGGTAGCTTTAATACTAAAAAAGTCATTTCATATCCGGAATCAGGCGGCATCCTTTTTCCGGATACTTTTTTACATAATCAATGATATTTAAGGTTAAACAAAATATTTGTAAGATAATTACTTAATCAGTTTTATATAACATACATTCTCTTCTATTTTATAATCAAATCCTCCTACTACTTCTTTCATAATATCCATAATTTCTCCAATATCCGAGTTTTTACGGAAACTAAAATTATATTTATCATTACTGAAATGACTGGTATTACATTGGAATGTGATATTAAAGCGACGCTCCAATTCAGCTATGATTTCTTTCATCGTATCTCCGCGGAATATATACAATCCCTTTTGCCAAGCTGTTACAGCTTCTACATCAGCATTAGCTAACACTACTTGACCACTATTTTTTTGATATATAATTTGCTGTCCCGGATGTAGTATATAGTTTCTTCTTTCTTCATCACAATCTACTTTTATCTTCCCATGAAGTAATGTTGCAACAATTTCATTACTTTCCGGATAAGCACCCACATTAAACTCTGTCCCCAAAGCTGTAACAGCCATGCTTCCCGATCTCACAATAAATGGTTTCTCCGGATCCTTTTTCACCTTAAAATTAGCTTCTCCTACCAAATATACCGTGCGAGTATCTCCTTTGAAAGCTTCCGGATAAAGTAATAAGGTTCCGGAATTAGTCTGTACTTTACTTCCATCGGGTAGTTCGATTGTAATCATATCACCAGCAGGAGTGAATTTTTCTATCATAGCAACTTCCGAATACATATTCTTAGCATAAAAGAAAGTTCCTGAAATAGCAACAGCCAGTACAACTACTGCAACTGCTGCATATTGCCATATCTGCATTCGGAATTTTCGCACAGTTTTTTGTTGACCTGCACCTATCTTATTATATACATTAGAAAGAGAAGCCCATGTACCCGCATCAGCTTTACCGTCAGTTTCACTCCATAGTGTATGTAAAGCAGCCTCTTTTTCATCAGAATGCTCTTTATCCACCAGCCATTGATGCACTTCTTCAATTACTTTCTCACTATGCTTGGAAGCTGTGAATACACTAATTATTTTTTGAATATAATTCTCCATTTTTCTGTTGCCTTATAATATATAGACAACTAGCTAAAACAGACTACTCAATAGAAACAGAAAAAAAATGCAATTAAAATGACTTTTTTTAATTCTTGCAAAGCTAAATAGATATGTCGTTCTACAGTCCGAACGGAAAGCTGCAGATTATCAGCTATTTCCTGATTACTCATTCCTCTTTGCCGGCTCATAGAAAAAACTTTTCTCCGTTGCTCTGGCATATTATCTAAAGTAAGTTTTATTAAAAGTTGGAGTTCTTTTGCATAAAGCTTATCATACATATCAAATTCATAAGAAGGAGAATTTTCTTGAGATAGTTTTTCCTGATAATTAAGTTCTACGGACTGATGTTTCAGGAAGTTATAAATCTGATTACGAGCCATTGTATAAATATAGCTATCCCATGTCTCTTTATTCTCCCAAATCTCTGGATTATCCCACAGTTTGACGAATATATCCTGGGCAATATCTTCTGCATCTTCTTCCGAATGTAGGATTTTCCATGCGAAAGCTTTTACTTTAGGAAAAGTAAGAATGAAAAATTGTTCAAATTTTCTCTTCTTTTCTTGTTCTTTTATGTGTGTCATCAAAGATCGTCCGGTTAGATTTATTTTTTATGAGAGCCAAAAATAAACGCTTTTATCAAAAAAAACAAATAATAACAACGATAAAAATAAATATATTTATGTCATCCAGTCATCTACCACGCCAATAAGTCGTTCTAATAAGGGTCATTACCAACCCAAATAGAAAAAATATATTTTCTTCTTGAACATGATGACATAATCATATTTCTATAGTGTACTCATACAGTGTCATGATTATTGACACTATATGAGCAAATTAACTTATTTCACAGAAATCGTCTTTGATAATCTGATATCATCCGACGCTGCTCCAATCATCAGCTGGAAGCTTCCCGGTTCTACGATTCGCTCCATTTTTTGATTGATAATGGATAAATCCTCTTCTACCAAAGTGAATACAATTGTTTTTTTCTCTCCCTGCTTCAAAAAGAAACGCTTAAAATGTTTGAGTTGCCGAAGTGCCCGGACTACAGAAGCATACTCATCACGAATATAAAGTTGAGCCACTTCTTCACCATCATACTTTCCTGTGTTTTCTACATCAAATGATATTTCAAAATGCAAAGGCGCTTGTTGTGTCACTTTTAAATTGGAATATTCGAAAGTTGAATAACTTAATCCATATCCAAATGAATACAATGGGGAGGCAGACATTTCTACATAATCGTGACATTTAGGGGCTTTCTTATTATAATATACGGGAATTTGTCCCTCTGACCGGGGAACAGAAACAGGCAAGCGACCTGCCGGATTATAATCACCAAATAAAACATCAGCAATGGCATCCCCCCCTCTTGTCCGGGATAATAGGCGGTCAGCAATGCATCTGCATGTTCCGCTGCCCAATTTTTATTTAATGGACGTCCCTCAATGTAAACCACAATCAGGGGCTTTCTCGTTGATTTCAAGGATTCTAGTAATTCCAGCTGTTTTCCTAACAAAGAAAGAGTTGCACGATCAAAGCCTTCTCCACACTCCATATCACTGATTTGGCTTTTATCTGCAATAGCAGCTCCCGTCTCTTTATAAGTCGTTTTAAAATCACGAGCACTGGAACCACCCACTACTGCAATCACCACATCTGCACGATTAGCAGCTTCAACTGCTTTCGCTATTTCATTGTTGGTAGTATCACGGATAGCGCAACCTCTTACATACTCAACACGTGAAAGAGATAATTTAGAAATGATTCCATCCAGTACCGTTTTTATATTTTCGTCTTTTTGGGGAGCTGTATAATCACCCAGCATATTATAACAATTATCTGCATTTGGGCCAATTACCGCTACTTTACGGATGTTTTTACTCAAAGGCAGAATGTCATGCCTATTCTTTAATAAAGTCACCGATGCTTGTGCCATCCGTCGTGCATTGGCAATATGATTTGCATTACGAACTCTTTCAATCGCTATTTGGGGATCTACGTATGGATTTTCAAACAATCCCATTTCAAATTTTAATCGTAGAACCCTGCAAACGACTTCATCAATAATAGCCTCTGACAAACGTTTCTCTTTTACAGCCCGATAAATATTCGTATAAGCTTCTCCACCTAAGTCAACATCTACTCCGGCAGAAACTGCTTGAATAGCCGCATCCTCTATAGAAGAAGCCGTATAATGACTTTCATATATTCCTTCAATACTATATAAATCGGAAACAACAAAACCTCTAAACTTCCACTCATTTCGCAACAGTTGATTCAGCAAATATGAGTTGGCAGTACATGGGATTCCGTCTATTGAATTATAAGAAGTCATCACAGAAAGAGCACCAGCATCAATCGCTTTTTTAAAAGGCGGTAGGAAGTTTTCATGCAATTCTCTCATTCCAACTAAAGCTTGATTCCCATTCTGTCCGCCCTCCGGTACGGCATAGGCTAAAAAATGCTTTAGAGTAGCTATCGTACTGTTTTTCCGGGAAATATTTCCGTTGATTAATCCATCTACCATTGCCGCCCCCAAAGTCCCGCTTAATACCGGATCTTCCCCAAATGTTTCTTCCACGCGGGACCAACGGGGATCACGGGTCAGATCAAGTACGGGACCGTAACTAATATGCCCACCTTGGGAACGAATTTCTTTAGCGATAACTTGACCAACTTCTTTTACTAACTCCGGTGACCAGGTAGCCGCCATTCCGATACCCGTAGGAAAAACAGTAGTACCAATTGCCATGTGCCCATGAGGGGCTTCTTCTGCTAAAAACATCGGAATTCCCAGACGGGTATTCTCCATCACATACTTTTGCAATGCATTTCCTGCCTTTGCTGCCAGTTCCGGATTAAGTCCATTTGCTATAGTTTTCTTTGTCCAAGGATCGGCACGATAGGTTGCCCAAAGCATTCCTACATTCCTTTCTTTGATTAATTGCTTGAACTTTTCGGAAGGATGAACTTCACTACCATGGATTTCATACATTTCCCAACCTAAAGGACAAAGTAACTGACCGACCTTTTCTTCTAAAGTCATGCGGGAAAGTAAATCTGAAAGTCTTATATCTATCGACAAACAGCGATCTTTGTAAGCAGGTAACGAGGGAGAGGATTGAGTAAACCCCAAAGTACATACCATCTGTACTATCACCAAGATATACAATCGTTTTATCATAATGTTATATGCAGTAAAATGACTCAATTAATTTATAGTGTATTTCTAATCTTTCAAATAGAGATATTCAATCCTACTTACCTATTTCTCCTTCAAATATAACTGTATGTACAGGTTGATGAGCATCATTTGTTATCAACTTGACCTTTGCATCCAATAGATGGTTTGAAGATGATACATTTAATTCAAACAGAACCTCCAGACACTCATTTTGCTTCAAAACCTTTTCACCCCGGATATTAGTAGAAACAAATTCCGGACATTCTATCTTGCGGATAATAAGAGGATTCGCCCCTTCATTAGTAACTTTTACTTTTCGCTGAATATGCTTTTTTAATGAGATATTCCCCAAATTAAAATAAGATTGTGAACATTTCATCCGGGGAGCAGTTGCCGTGCTTACTTTTCTCATATCATCAATCACTGTACCAAAGATTTGTATAGGAGAACTGTGTACGGAATTGGCACTAATAATAATCTTATCTTTAAATGTACCGTAAAAGCCTTTTAAAGGAGAAGCTGTTATTTTTATAGTCGCATAAGATCGACCTTGAAGAGATGATGGCATAGAAATCGACAAACATCCGCTCTTATCCAACAGCGAGTATGACAACCTGACCATTTTATCCGATCGGTTATAGATTCTAATTTCCAATTGTTTTGGCCTCCCATTATGTTGTAACAGATCATAAGATAGAGTCATTCGGTCTGCCAAAATATCTGATGATAAAGAATAAGGATATTCATCCTCTATACGATTCATTGTATTTATCGTGCCTTTTACCCAAAGAGTATTGACACTTTGCCCTGAATTAGAAACAACCCTTATACTCTTAGAGAAAAAGTTTGTTCGCCCTTTAGGATCGAAAGTTACGGTAATAGTGCCTGTATGCCCTGGTTTTACAGGTTGTTTACTATAAACAGAAATGGCACACCCACAAGTTGAAATCACTTCTTCAATCACAACCGGAGAAGTATGCATATTAGTAAAATGAAAAGTATGACTCACTTTGCCTCCTACTTCCTGAATATTACCAAAATTCCAAGTAGTAGTATCAAAACGCAATACAGCTCTTCCCTGTTGTTGCGCACATACGCCAACAATAGAGCACAGTAAAACGATCAAAGCTGACATAAAACGTTTCATCATCATTTCTTTAAGTTAATATTGGGAGCTACGTAAAAACACAATAACTCCCAATATAAAATCACATTTTAATTATCTTGAGGCAAATCATTGAATTCTGCATTCCAAATGATATTTGCCGAAGCCGGGAAAGTTAAATCACGCCCATTGCCCGAACTGTCCTTCAATGTATTTCCTTCTCCTTCATCCAATTTCCAATAGCCATATAAGTCCGAAGAAGATGGAGAAGCTATTGTACGCAAGTTAGCTTTTACTTCTTCCGCTGTCAGACACTTCTTCCACATACGAATATCAGAAATCAGACCATCAAAATACATACTTGAACTTGTATTACCAAACTGAATACCAGTCAACGTATATCCCACCTTGAATCTTTGAGAAGAGGATGGTCCCCAACGTTTAGTAGGTTTTGCAGAAGCAACTTCCTCACCGTTAATATATAAACGATAAGCAACCTCAGTATTCTGGCCCGTTTTCGTTCCGTCACAAGTAATAGTCAACCTAACCCATTGATTAGCCGGCAACGTTATATTTTGATTAGCCAATGTCAAGTCACATTGACGATTACCAATATTAGACGCTCCCGTTGCACCAGTTACACGTAGTTCACAACCACTAAAAACCTCATTATTATTGTTGGTATCCTTACCACGCCATGTACCTATATAATTAGTTCCACTGTGCCAATTATATGGATATACAAGCATTTCAAACGTATGTGTATTATCTTCAATCGTAACTACTTCATCATTTGCGAAACTTAACGTACGATACATATCCGTTGAATAAGAACTCATATTCAATCCCGGTATATAATCCAATTCCCCATCAATGCTAATCGTAAAATAAGAAACAGAACGAGTGTCCGTTACAAATTGTCCTACACACGTTTCATCTATTGTTGCAACAATAGGAAGCAAATATTCTTCACCTTCCACCAAACCGAACAATGATGAAAACTTAACTGATAAGGAATTGGATTCTTGCTGTCCTGCCTTCACTATCGCATTTTTAGCTTGCAACTCATAGACAAAAGCGGGCATCATCTTATAAGACGTGTTATTTGCAGCGTTATAAGCCTCTACCATACTTTCGTCCACGGCAATGTCACACAATAAAGTAGTAGCAGCAGGTTTATCCAGTTTGATAGTATAATCATAGACATAGCTTCCTGCATCCAGTATCTCCCTATAATCAATAGAAACAGGTCCTGCCTCCGACTGTGGCATCTCTATTGTCGGCAATTCAATAAAATCATTGTCATCATCCGAACAAGATGTGAATCCTACTCCTCCCAATAAAACAAGCAAAAGGAGAGTTAATCTATTTATATTGTTTTTCATTATCATACAGTCTATTCATTTATTATTACCTTATTCAAGACATTTATTCGTATCATCATAAGTCCAGTCAATCGTGATTCCATTCTTATAACTGATATCACGCTTTGACGGAGATAAATCATAGAAAGTAGTTCCTTCTCCTTCATTCATTCTCCAATAAGACACAAGCCCATTGGTAGAAGGGTCTACCCCACATACATTTGCTTTAATTTCACGAGCAGACAAAGGACGAGTCCAAAGACGCATCTCACTCAAACGACCATAAAACAATTGTGAAGATTGATAACCTTTTGAAGGCATACCGATCTGTACTCCATAAAGCGCATATTCATACGGAGCAACTGTCATTGAGTTATCTTTCTCTCCATTGATATACAATGTCAACGTACTGCCGTCATTTACCAAGGCAACAGCATACCAGGTATTTAAAGCAAAGCGAGTATTCGATGACATTTTACCCTGTTTAGTTGTTACATGCAACTGGTTCGGTTCATCCGTTCCTTCACCAAAACGAAGCAGGTTCTGGTCACATTTAAAGCCTCCATCATCAATCGCTCCCCCTTCTACAGATGCTTCACTACCTCCAAATGAGCAAACACGGGTAGTACCGGAAGCTCCGGAAGAACGGAATTTAGTGGCGTAAATCTTCACTTCCCATGTATAAGTAGGCAAAGAAGGAATAGGATCCGGAAGCAAAAATTGATAAGCCATAGAAGCCTGTCCTACATACGGAGCATGGAAACGCAATGTTCGAGATACTTTCAGGAAAATAGTACGCCCTGCTTCTATAATATCCAAATCTCCCGTCGCACTTTTTATGGTAACCGGTATCAAATAAACACGTCCCGGAACAAATTCCGAATCATCGGCAATTGAAAGAGAGGCAGCAGAAGAAATTGCCTGTCCTGCTGAAATAGTAACCTCCGGATTTTCAAATGTATATGATTTATCCGGAATGGGATAATAATTGGTTCCCATTTCCTCATTATAAGTATCAACCAGACTTGCATCAACAGCCAGATTCACCTGAATATCCGATTCAACGCGAGAAGTTGAAGTCACAGAAACAGCATACGCAGATGGAAATCCATCAATGGCGAACTTTACCAATCTATCCGAAGATGTTCCGGTCATTAACAACCCGTCACCTTTTTGAGCGGCTTCCTGGCATCCCAGCAGCATAAAAGAAGCTATTCCTATCAAAGCAGCTCCCCATATCTTTTTTATATTATTCAATGTTTTCATACCTTGCATACAAATTTAAAATTCATCCATTTTCTTCTTCCGTTTCTTGTTTAGTAGACTGTTGTACAGGCTTTCCGGCAGGATTTTGTTCCTGAATACCACGCCGAAGGCTATAATAAGGAATAGCGGCTTTCTCTTTATCACCTATAGCCTGATTAGCAGGACGAGTGGTATTGTATTCATATTCAAAATAATATCCACCGAATCCGCCTTTTCGTCCTTGTGTAGGATTCCAGCGTGCCATACCTATTACAGAATAGATTGGATTGCCCCATGAATCTACTTTATTTCCATCGGCTTCCGTAAATTCGACTCCACCATTCTGCCAGTACCATCCCATTTGTTCCGTAGCAACGAATTTTTCAGGAGGACACCAGCTGCTAAGCTGGTCAAATTTAGATTGCAAACTTTGAGCACTACCGGTGGTGTAACATTGTCGTACAAAATAATCGACATAAGGTTCTGTTTCCTTAGGAGGCAGCTGATTATAGAAGTCAACAATTAATAATTTGCCTGTACCCGATTGAGGACCGAAATAATTTCCCAATACCTTTATAAACTTTGTAAAGTTATCATTTTGCAACCAGTCGCCTTCCGGTTCGTAGTCCAAGTCCAAACCATCCAGATCATTACGCAACACACATCTCGCAAGATGCAAAGCATAAGCCTCGATACCTGCGTCGGTTTTAGGAAACTCCGTACTTCCAATACGGCAAATCGTACACATCACAACGCGAGTCCCCTTTACTGTACGGATATAATTCATTTCCTCATAAGCAGTCGGCAAATAACGCTCGTTATAATAACTCGTTTCTACATAAGCCGGATTGTTGGAAGGAATACCTGACCACAGACTGACAATGTCCAGACTATCCGGCAGACCAGTGAAATGAAGCCCCTGCGAAGGAGATGCTTCTGAAGTATAACCGGCATACCAGCCGAAACAAATAGCATGATCTGTTTTCTTATATTCACGCAGGTTCTGATAATATTCTTCATTATAAGTATTAGCTGCCTGTATAACTTCCGGTTCAATATCCGTATCACAACCACTCACAACAAATGTCAAGAGATAGGTGAACAAAAAATATACATAATTTCTTTTCATATTCTGCATTATTTAAGTAACCAATTATTTATTAGGCACATCCCACCACAATCTGACACCCGGGTTATCTACGCCACCTAAAAGTGTGATGCCTTTATCCAACTCTGTTCTATTCGTATTATATTCCGATTCCGGATAAGGTAATCTGCGGATTTGTATATTTGTGTCTACAGAACCTCCGGAACTTTCGTTCACAACAACCGGAAATACTTTCGGATAACCGGTACGGCGGAACTCTGTCCATGCCTCTTGTCCCACCGGATAAAGAGCAATGTACTTTTGAGTAATGATTTGTTCCAGATTTGTTTTAAAATCTCCCGATTCATCCCAAGCGATAGAAACAGTCCCCAAAGCATCCATGGAATGAGATGATGTCACCGGATCCTCATAATTGGCAGGCACATATCCACCCGCCGCAGTTCTTGTCAGATACGCGTCAGCTCCTGATACACCATGTTCATCAAATGACATTCTTATTCCATCTTCATAATACTTTTTAGCATCGGCATTCGTTCCCCAACGCAAAGCATATTCCGCCAACAAGAAATATGATTCAGATGAACGCATCCACACTACATTGGAAGTAGCGGTTGCCTGTGGTTCGGCAAAGATTCCTGTTATATATTTATCCTTACTTACGTCCTTTGACATTCCGGCTCTTATACCCCGATATTTTCCACCCGTACCTGCCTCGAAGTAAGCAGAAAGTCGTGGATCCTGATAACCATTCATGTATGAATCCAGCGTCGCTCCCATACAAATATCATCCCATCCTTTCAGAATATACAGAGGACTTTCATAAGTCGCTATCGGAGTAATATGCTGAAGTTCTGCTAAATCAGACTTCACATTCATCAATCCATAACTATTGCCAATAGCCAGTTGGGCTTCACTTTTTGCCTTTGTTTCATCCACATAGGCAAGATGCAATGCAAGACGCAAACGAAGTGAATTGGCAAACTTTATCCAAGATGTAACATCACCGTTGAACACACAATCCCATGATGACAAAACTTTACTTCCGGATGCAGCATAACTATCCAAGTTATTGATAGCTCCATCCAATTCTTCAAAGAATCTGTAATAAACATCCTTTTGCGAATCATAAGGCACTTCTTTTGAAACTCCAAAATTCAAATAAGGAATAGGGCCATAGGTATCTGTCACACGATGCATTGCCGCTACTTTCAGAATTTGTGCCATAGAAAACCGGGGATCTTCGTCATTGTTAATCGCTTTTCTTATTTCACGCCAGGCATTCATAGTCGTCAGGTAATTGGTAGTGAACATATCACCATACCAACTTCTTTTATCCCAATTGTAACGACCGGCAGAATTGATACTGGGAGCAGGAAAACCAAAATAGCCGACATAACCATCTCCACCCATCACTTCCACAGTCTGATATCTGTCCGAACCGATATTAAGTCCCGGTTGTGCTACCACCAGTACGTTCTGCTCCATCTGTAAAAGAAGAGAACCAGTTCTCACATTATCCCAATCCGTCATCTCATCGGTTGCTTCATTAGGATTGGTATTGTACTCCAAAAAATTCTTTGTACAACCTACATTTATCATGATTACTCCAAGGAGTAAGTAGTAGTTCCTTACTTTAAAAAACTTACGTATGTTCATCATTATTTTTTTTAAAGGTTATCCAATTAGAAAGAAATCTTTGCAGAAAATCCCATCGATCTCAAACTCGGTTGCATGAAATAGTCCATACCCTGGTTATAAGTACCTGTACTTGCAGTAGATTCCGGGTCAAATGGAGCCTTACAATATAGCATCCATAAATTACGTCCTACAAAGGACACATTCAATCCAGAAATCCATTTACACCATTTATTGATCGGAATATCATATCCCAATGTCAATTCTCCCAAACGAACATTCGTCATACTATATACATACATAGAACCTACATAACCTGTACCATTAGCTCCGATAGTCTGATACCATGTCTGGGCATCAATCATCTGGCCGTTTACTTTCACGCCACCATTATCCCGCGCTTCTGCCGATGTCTTAGACACTCCATAATAGTCCATTACAGCTTGAGTGGCAGAAACTCCGATACCACCTACACGGGCATTCAACATAAATCCGAGACTGATTCCTTTCCAATTAAATTCATTTCTCCAGCTAAGAGTATATTTCGGATTGGTATTACCAGCATAGACATAATTATTCTTATCTGTTTCCAATGTACCCGTCATTGAATTCATCCAGATATGTCCATGCTCATCAGTTCTCATTGTATTCACATATACATCTCCCATAGAGCCCCCTACTGTTAGCCGCTGTTTGGCACCGCCTAACGAATAGACATCCATTTCGTCCAGATGTACTGTCACTCCCAACTCTTCATTTGTATATTCAGGGAGTAATTGGTCAATGCGGTTTCTGTTGAGCGACCATAGTAAAGTTGTTTTCCAATCTACAGGCCCTATATTCTGTTTAAAGCCAAGAGCTAACTCAATACCTTTATTCGTTACTTTACCTGCATTTACATATAATTTAGAATATCCGGTTGTTGTAGAAATTTCCGGACTGAAGAGCTGATTCTCCGTATATGTCTTATAAGCTGTCACGTCCAGTGTCAGTTTATTATCAAACAGACCTAAATTAAATCCTCCTTCCCATGAATGAGTTCTCTCCGGTTTAAGGTCTTTTATCGGGAAATAAGAAGTGGTATTCAACCCTCCCAACACTGCGTAAGTAGTGATAGCCCTGAATCTTTCCGGTGCATTACCCACCTCACTATATGAAAGGCGGACCTTTGCATAAGAAAGAATGTTAGATTTCATTGTAAACATATTAGTCAGAATCGCTGAAGCACCGATAGAAGGATATAATATGGAAGAATGGTTTGTTCCTGCCAAAGCAGATATCCAGTCATTACGTAACGAACCATCTACATAAACCATGCCCTTATATCCTAATGAGAATGTTCCGAATAAAGAATTGGTACGGTCGTGATAGTTCGTATTTTTATAGGTTAATTTACCGGAAACGTTCGCATTGTTAGAAGTAAACAGATTAGGAATGGTCAGCAATCCGCCGCCAAAATTAAGTTCCTTATAATCCAAATCCAATAAACTGGCACCTAAAGATGCTGTCAGATTCCATGTGTCGTGATAGAAATATTTATTGATATTCAACATGGCATCCGCATATATCTGACTGGTATTCTTGTTCGATTGCACGTATGCTCCTTTATCCGAGTTTTCAGCAATCACATTCAAAGTGGAAGCATACATTTTCTTTTCCGAGTTGATAGTTTCCTTATCCAGTTTCACGCGTCCGGAAACATTCAACCAATCTGTTATCGTATATTTTAGTGAACCGCTTGCCAGAAAACGGTCTTTCTTGTTGGTATACATATTCCGGTTCGTAATCCAGTAAGGATTCTGCATGGATAATCCATTTTCTTTCAATGGCCAGAACTGTGTTTTTATGTTACGGTCTACATCATATCGTTCATAATACTGATATTTCGAGAAATCATCACCGCGCGGAAATAAATAAACGGGAACCAATGGATTGGCATACTCTCCTTGCGACAACATATTCTGTTCCTTTACATTAGAATACATAAAACTTAAATCCATCGTCAGTTTATCATTCAGCATAGAGGTCGTGTTACGAACAGAGAAATTATATCTGTCCAAGTCATTATTCTGAATGATACCCCGGGCATTCACAGCACCTACGGATACATAGGTTTGATTTTTTTGTGTCCCTGTAGTCAGACTTACAGTGTTTGCTACATTGTAACCTGTCTGAAAAAAATCTTTAACTTCATAATCGGTAGGAGATGACAATTTAGATGCCCAACTATACCACTCTCCAGTTTCCGAACCATACGTATTCTGGAATTCCGGCAATCGGAATGGTGAATAGAAAGTTGAATTATTACTGTAAGTCAATCTGGTTTTATCTACAGCTCCTTTCTTCGTTGTGATAAGTACCACACCATTGGCAGCAGCCGAACCGTATAGTGCAGCGGCGGCCGATCCGCTAAGTACTGAAATTGATTCTATATCATCAGCGTTGAAGTTAGCCAATCCGTCACCGGATTGTCCGGCACCCGTATACTGATCGTCGGGTTGTTCACCTGATATATTAGCCAAAGGAACTCCATCTACTACATATAGAGCGTTGTTATTACCTGATATAGACTTCGTACCACGCATTACCACACGGGCACCGCCTCCAATACCGGATGAACTTGCATTGATATTCACACCCGCCACCTTACCGGCAAGACTGCTCATCACATTCATATCTTTCGCCTTTGCCACTTCGTCGCCGCCAATCTGCTGCACATTGTATGTCAAAGACTTGGTTTCGCGTTTAATGCCCAAAGCCGTTACAACAACCTCATTCAAGACTTTTGCATCTTCCGTCATCACAATGGAAAGCGATTTATTATCTGTAACCTTCACCTCTTGAGAAGCATATCCAATATAAGAGATCTCCAATACCGCTCCCTTTTTAGCTTGAATCTGAAAGTTTCCGTCGAAATCTGTAATAGCACCGGTAGTTGTCCCTTTTACTTTCACATTCACTCCGATCAAAGGTTCTCCTTTTGTATCTTTCACTGTACCTTTTACCTGAATAGTCGGATCTTGCTCTGTTACATTCAATTTATTGGTAGACAAGATAATCTGCTTATCAACCACTGTATAAGTAATGTTGGTTCCTTTAAATACCTCATCAAGAATATCCAGGATCTTACCTGAATTGTTTCTCACAGAAACAATACGATTCTTCTGAATTGTTTTATCATTATAAAGGAAAACATAGTCGGACGTCTCCTCTATTTTATTCAGTACCTGTTCTACAGATACATTGTTCATTGAAATGGCAACCCGCGTTCGCTGGGCATAGCCATCTTCGGCAGAAAGTTGTAATACTACTGCGAAAAGTAGTGCTAGACTAATCCTCATAACTAAAGGAAGTTTTAGATTTAAAGCATATTTAGGACATAATGCTGTAAATGAATGATTTTTTTTCATACATTTGTGGCTAACTAAAGTTTATTACTAAATGAACTATGGTTTGATTCCGGCTAGTGTTTGCGAGACCTTGTACCGTGAATCTGGAAAATTCGGAGGAAGACAGCTGTTGGTAGCAGCTTTCTTCCTTTCTTTTATTCTCTTGTGTTATTCCATGGGCTTTTATTTTAAGGGTTACTACTCTAATATAAATCTACTCTAATTTTAGTCTTTGATAATGTATCATCTGCCTGTTGTTGCGGTTCTTCAATTTTCCATTTTAAATCGGCAGACCTGGCCAGATAATCCAATATCTGCGACAGAGTTTCAGTCCGGAAAGTAGCCCGGTACTTATATTCTTTTCCAGACCTATTGTTAAACTGAATTTCTACATTGAAATGTCGTTCCAGACGCTTCAGGATTTCTTCTAATGAAGCATTTCTGAAAATTAGTTTTCCATCTTTCCAAGCTATCTTTCCATAGACATCCACTTTATTTTTTTTCGACTTTTGACTCTGTTTGTCGTAAAGCAACTGTTCTCCAGGAGCCAATACGATTGTTTCCTGATCGGGGGTTATCACATTTACCTTACCCTTTTCCAATACTGTTTCTATATAATTATCATCCTCATAAGCAGCTACATTAAATTTGGTACCATAAACATATACGCTCAAGCCATTCGGAGTATTTACATAGAAAGGACGATCTTTGTCTGCCTGCACTTCGAAATATGCCTCACCCTTCAGTTCTACCAACCGGTTGTCTTTCTTGAAAGTGGTAGGATAACGCAATGTACTACCTGCATTCAACCATACTACAGAATGATCCGGAAGTTCATAACGTATGACAGAACCGGTAGCGGTTACCACCTCTGCATATTTCTCGTCGGTTTCTGTTCCACTAAAATATAAATATCCCAAAACCAGAGAAGAGAGAAATAAAGGTATAGTCAGAAATGCTGCATAACGCATCAGTTGATTATACATGTTCTTTCTTCTATTAGTTTTTATTTTGGTTTGTGCTTGATAATAGGCACCCAATACATCAATGGATTCCATTTCTTTAATATCATCTCCCAATGCTTGTGCTTTACGGAGCAATGATTCCGGACTCATATTTTCCATATTTTCTTTCAAAATCTTATCTTTTAATTGTAATTACACTTATAATACAACTGAAGTAATTGGAAAAGGACAGCAAAAACAAACTTTTTTTATTTTATTTTTCGAGCCATGCCAAATTGAAGCGGTAATGCAATCGGCTACTAAGGATATGAACCACATTATCAGGAGTTTGTGTTCCTGCAAGATAGCCACGTGGTTCAGCATGATTTTCATCCATTTCGAAATATCCCGTCCATGCTCCACCGTTTAAAAAACGATATTCACCGTCCGTCAGTAGTTTTCTTACCGGCCATGTTTTTCCCTCATCGTAGGAAAGAGCCGCATACATGCCATATCCTTTCTTCACATTTCCATTTTTATCCTTAAATTCCAGACCACGTTCTTCCAAAGGCGTACGTTGCGGATGGTCTGTGAAAGAAACCAATAGCAAAGGTCCTTCATTCAGTCTCATTAAAACAAGACGCTGACCTCCGTCAATAGGAGGGAGTTCGCTTGCTACATATTTCCAGGTCTTTCCCATATCATCTGATATGCTCATTGGCATTCGGAGCTTTCCTTCTTTATTCCGTATGCTATTACCACGCCCCATAGCCATCAAACTTCCGTTCCCTAATTGTACAATTCCCGCATGGATACCTGCGATTGTACTTCCCGTTCCTCCTTCTTTGAAATCCGGCAAAGGAGCGCCATCCCAAGGATCGCACCATGTTTTTCCTCCATCTTTACTGATTTGAACAGCTGCCCCGTCATGACTGCCGGGACCCGCATCACAGGCTTGAACCAGCCATCCCTCACGTGTGCGAATCGTACCAGCTATTACCTGATGACGTTTGGTATGTTCGGGAGCTATCAGTTTAGGAGTGCTCCATGAAGCACCGTTATCTGTGCTGGTACGTAGTACCATTGCGAGATTCTGCCAGTCTCCCGATGCTTCCACTCCATTGATATGATACAATTTTCCTTTCCCGTCATTGAGCAAAGCGCTTCCTGTCATATTCCGATCCGGAACTTTAAAGAATAAAGAAGCCACATCCCAATCAGTGTGCCCGGCACGCAAGCGGGAACCGAGTACTACCATCCCTCTCCCATTCTCTTCATTTGCAGAAAACCATATTGCCAGCAAATCTCCATTATCACACCACGTAACTGCAGGCTGATGATTATGCAGATAAAATGGGGTATTCGAATCACATACCGGACGTACCACAAATGGTATCGGAGGCAAAAACATCGGTGTGATAGCAGATACTTTTTTCCATTTTATAGATGTATTTTCTACAGATTTCTGATTGAACGGGACAGGGGCAGATGTTCCCGATACATTCAAACGAGTATCTGCTTCCACAATTCTAAATCCGGTTTGGGAATGTTTATCTTCCGGGAGCATAGCCAGTCGATTGGCACTTCGCAAGTATTTCTCCGGGGTGTGATGACTCCCTCCTCGAGTGACCCGAAACTCTCCGGTCAACGGTCCTGCCGGGTCTTTCTGCTTTTCTGCGGAATAAGGAGCATACCAATCCAAGCACCATTCTTCCACATTTCCATGCATATCATAAAGCCCGAATGTATTAGGAGGAGTCTGGGCTACTTTTAAAGATACCGGATCAAAGTCACGAACCACTTTTTGATTCCGATGATAAACTGCAGGTAACCCGTCTCCTGTAGAAAATAGTGTGTATGTGCCTGCCCGACAAGCATATTCCCATTCCGCTTCTGTTGGCAAACGATAGTTTTTGCCTTCTTTCCGGCTAAGCCATTCACAAAAGGCAACAGCATCGGAATAACTCACATTGACGACTGCTTCATCATCTTCCAGCGAAACACCGTTTTTTCCTCGTAATGCCCGATGTTCCGGACGGAATGATTCATATTGCGCATTCGTTATTTCAGTGATTCCCATACGAAACGGGCGAGAGATTATTACCTGATGGATAGGAGCCTCATCAAAATCTTCGCCTAATCCGTCACTTCCCATATAAAAACTTCCGGCAGGTATTTCAGCCATCGGAATAAAAGACTTGGAAACTCCTTGAGAATGTATTGGCAAACAAAAGGTTATAGCCAATAAAAAAAACTTGTTTTTCATATTTTAATCCCGTTTATATATAATACAATCAACCTATATACAAAAGGACAGCCTCATCTGATTATTTTCTATTCATTAGTGTTGAAAGCAAAAAAAAGAATCGAAAATTAGGCTTTGATAATTATCTTATTATATATTTGCAGCAAAATGAAAAACTACAGAACCTCTAAATAATGAAAATATCTTTTTCCAAACAGACTAAGGAACGGGCTTTCAAACAACTTTATGAGGAGTATTATGCCCCATTTTGTTTGTATGCAAAAAGGTTTGTTGATGATAAAGAAACACGTGAAGACATCGTTTCGGATGTATTCACCTCATTATGGGATAAACTGGATACTGATTCTTTTGATCTTCAATCGAACACCGCATTAGCTTACATCAAAATGTGCGTAAAAAATAGCTGCCTGAATTTCCTGAAACATCAGGAATATGAATGGAGCTATGCGGAAAATATACAGAAGAAAGCTCCTGTCTATGAAACAGAACCGGATAGTATATATACTCTTGATGAGCTATACAGAATGTTGTATGAGACATTAAACAAACTTCCCGAAAACTATCGAACGGTCTTTATTAAAAGTTTCTTTGAAGGCAAAACTCATACAGAGATTGCAGAAGAGATGAATCTTAGCGTGAAGTCTATCAATCGATATAAACAAAAAACGATGGAACTTTTACGTAATGAATTAAAGGAGTATATGCCACTATTACTCTTGTTATTTCTTCGTGCATAATCTACATCCTCATGTTCTCTTCCTGGTATATGCCTTTCTTTTGAAAAACAGTCGTACTCTATATATGTATTAGTCCTGTTGTTTATATCACTCTGCTTAATAGTTAGCAGGGGCTTACTTGTGTGGACAGATAAGCTATCAGTTGTGAACAAATCCGTTTACGGTTGTAAACAGATTTGTTTACATGGGTGAGCCCTTGTAAAACATTAGAGCTTAACAAAAGAATACCTAAGTATCAATGTATGATATATAGGGAAATATAGTATAAATTAGCTGGGAACAAGACGAGCCAGGGTGAGGGTAAAAAGTTACCCTCACCCTGGCCTCACCTCTACCCTCACACTTGAAACACCGATGAATAAAGGGATTGAATCAAGGTGTGAGGGTGTGAGGGTAAAATGTCATCAACATTTGTTTGGCTAAGATGCGACACTCTGCCCGGTTTATTTTTCCGTTCTCTGTTTGCGGAATGGATTCTATTGTCAATATATGCTTGGGACGATAATAAGGTTCCAGTATTTCATGTAGTTTATTTCCGATTTCTTCTGTGTCGGGCTGATCTGCCAATAATAAAGTGACAGCCTGCCCTAAGCGCTGATCCGGAACTGAAGTAATGACAAAGGACACAGGAATAAACGGGCGGAGCAACTTCTCCATCTCCTCTGCTTGAATCTTAATTCCTCCACTGTTAATCACATTGTCTTTCCGGCCTAGAATCATAAAACTTCCATCGGGATAGATACGTGCAATGTCATTGGTTTGCAATGTTTCGTCACATACCAAAGGGGCATCAATGATTAATGTATTCTCTGCGGATAAAGACAATTTTACTGAAGGAAATGGATAATAATGTTCTGAAGCCGATGCTCCGTTCAGACGACGAAGGGCAATATGCGACAAAGTTTCAGTCATGCCATAAGTGGAGTAAACGGCAGTCGGAAGATGGTTTATCTCCGTTTCCAGAGCCTCATCAACGGCTCCGCCTCCTATAATCAGAATATCCGTTTGTTTTAATCGCTCTTTTTCTTCGGGAACCTGCATCGTGTTATAAACTTGCAATGGGACCATTGCCACAAATCTCAAAGATTCTTTTATATCCGCCAACGGATGACCGGAAGCAGGACGAACAATCAGGTTCAAGCCTGCAACCAATGAACGTACGACCACCATCATTGCACCGATATAACGAAGATTCATACATAATAATGCCGACTCACCTTTCTTCAAATTCAGAAATTCACAAGTCAGACGTGCACTTTGCATCATTTGATCCTTGCGTACCATCAGTTCTTTAGGTATACCCGTGGAGCCCGATGTATGAACTGTAATAACAGGAGAATCATTAAACCATTCGTTCAGGAAAAGATATAAATCCCAATAAGCAGAAGAATGAGCTTCTGCTCCTCCTGCTATCAGTTGGCTTATATCTTCAAAAGTGTATTCTTTTCCTTCCAGTAGCAAGCGCTGTTGTTGTCGATCAAATATCATCAGAATATCCTTTAAATACCACTAAATACTATCATTTACAAAACCACAGGCAATCTTTTCTGATTTCAAGAGGCACTTCTATATTGTCAGTAAAGAGCATACCCGTTCCCAATCCTTGTGGCAACGGATTATTGAATGTTGCACACCAATGGGCGATAGCGTTCAAACCAATGTTGGACTCCAAAGCGGAAGTGATCCACCAGCCGATATGTTGCTTTTCCGCTTCCATAATCCATTCATCCCCTCCGCATATTCCTCCGTGGAGAGATGGTTTAATGATGATATATTGCGGACGGATGGTTGCCAGCAGTTTCTTTTTTTCTTCCAGCATGTTGCATCCTATCAGCTCTTCATCCAATGCTATCGGCAACGGAGATTCAGAAGTGAGCCGGGCCATTTCCTCCCATTGTCCGGCACGGATCGGCTGTTCGATAGAATGTAAATCAAATTCCGACAGACGTTTCAGTTTTTCCATTGCATCACCCGGAGAGAAAGCACCGTTTGCATCTACACGCAACTCTATTTCTTTAGAAGAGAAATGGGTACGAATATGACGTAACAACGCCAATTCTTTTTCAAAATCGATAGCACCAATCTTTAGTTTGACACAACGGAATCCGGCTTCCATCTTTTTCTCGATTTGGGATAACATGTGATCAAAATCTCCCATCCAAATCAAACCATTAATTTGAATCCCTACCTCTCCACGAGAAAAAGCCGTATCGGACAAAGCCCAACTCCCTGCAAAGAAATGCCAGATAGCCGTTTCCAAGCCAAATAAGATGGAAGGATACTTGCATAGACCATCTTTATCCAATTTTCCCTGTTCTTCCTCTACTTGCCGGCAAGTTCTTATTAATATATCTTCGTAATCAGGGAGATCATCACAACTTAACGCAGGCAAAGGCGCACATTCTCCAATTCCCACTCTACCCGGAAAATCAGGAGAAGCAAAGTGAAGATACCAGACTTTTCGTGTAGTATATGTTCCCCGGGAAGTTCCCGCGGGTCGCTTGAAATGGAGCAACCGGGGAATAATATCTATCTTACAATCCATAATGAATATCTTTTCAATCTGCTAATTACTGCACAACCAGTCTTTCATTAGCCTATTATTTTAAGGAAATTTCGGATATTGTTTGAAGTTCGGTTTACGTTTCTCCAGAAACGCATTCTTTCCTTCCTGTGCTTCATCCGTCAGGTAATAAAGTAATGTTGCGTCACCTGCCAACTCCTGAATACCTGCCTGGCCGTCCAGTTCGGCATTCAATCCCGCTTTAATCATGCGCAAAGCCAACGGGCTAAGCAACATCATTTCTTCCGCCCATTGCACGTATTCATCTTCCAGCTGTTCCAAAGGTACTACCTTATTCACCAATCCCATATCCAATGCTTCTTGTGCATTATACTTGCGGCAAAGGAACCAAATTTCACGTGCTTTCTTCTGTCCTACCACACGCGCCAGATAAGATGCACCGAATCCGGCATCAAAGCTACCCACGCGAGGACCTGTCTGACCGAAAATGGCATTTTCCGAAGCAATGGATAAATCACATACTACATGGAGCACGTGTCCGCCACCAATGGCAAAACCGTTCACGGCAGCAATCACCGGTTTCGGGATGCTGCGAATCTGCTTTTGCACATCCAATACGCTTAGACGAGGCACACCGTCTTTTCCGATATATCCGCCACGTCCTTTCACATTCTGGTCGCCACCCGAACAAAACGCCTTATCACCGGCTCCGGTAATCACAATCACATCAATATCCGCTTCTTCACGGCAGATGCGCAATGCGTCACTCATTTCAGCAGTAGTTGTCGGAGTAAACGCATTCCGATAGCGCTCACGGTTGATCGTGATACGGGCAATTCCATTATAATAATCAAAAAGAATATCGTCGTATTCTCTAATGGTTGTCCACTCTCTTTGTGTTGACATAATCTATTTTTGTTTTAATTGATGATAATAATTCTTCAACATGCGCGCGTCCTTGTTTTTGTTGGTAAACACCTCCAAGAGCACAGGCTGCTCCATAGCTTCCGGTTGAGTGAAAGTTTTCATCGCTTCAGCCAGTTCTTCGTCATTTTGCGCTTGCAGATAGAGAAACCCACGCTCTTCTGCCCAACCTTTGGCCGATGTTTTATGAACTGCCGCAATAAATTTATGTGAGGTACCCGACATATCCAATCCCGGCAAGGTATGGAAAATCTCTCCTCCTCCATTATTTAACAGAAGAACACGCAGATTGGAGCGAACATTGACGTTCCACAACGCATTCATATCATAGAAGAAGCTCAAATCTCCGATAGCTATAAAGTTCAGTTTGTCGGAAGCTGCCGCATAACCGACAGCCGTAGACAGCGAGCCTTCAATGCCGTTTGTTCCCCGGTTGCAACAAACTTCAATCGTAGAAGGAATGGAGTATAATTGCGCATAGCGCACCACCGAACTGTTAGCCAGATGCAACGCACATGACTCCGGCAAGGCTTTCAACAACGTACCGACAGCAGACATTTCCGAATAAGCAAACTCCGGTTCAGGAATGATCTTGCAATAGTTTTCCCACACACGGGGATATTCAGGAGTCCGATTGTCCAGCAAACTGGCTATCTTCTCCAGAAACTCGAACGGGTCCATTTCGATCACCGTAGTTAATGAGCCATACAAATCGACCACCTCACCGTCCGGCGATACGTGCCAATGTTCTTTAGGCGGATGCTGACGGAGCAACTTCTTCAATCGTTTGGAAACGACATGTCCTCCATAAGTAATCAGCAGCTCCGGAACCATCTGATCTACCTTCTCTTCGGGCATGGCATAAAGCGCCGCATCGAAGTTCTTTACCGGAATACCGGGAACTGTCTGGTTGCCGATATGTTCCGTCAACCAGGCAAAATGTTTATATAATAACTTGATATATCTTTTTTCAAACAGATAGATAAGATTCATCTGACCGATGATAATCATACGCTTCTGGTATTTATTCATCCGGTCGACCAAATCGTTATAATCACGATCGTAGACGTTCAACCCCTGATAACGGGTTATGACACGCACTTCTGGAAGCGAATCGACCGTAAACTGGAACAATGGTTCAGAAATAGGGATATTGATATGTACCGGTCCTTTTCCATGATGGTTCGTCTCCAGCAATGCTTCATTCACCAGACGATTGCAATACCATTCATCTTCTTCCGTATGAATCTCCGGAAGGTTTACCGACTTCTTGACCAGCGTCTGAAATACGCCTGGTTGTGGTACAGTCTGTCCGTCCATTTGTCCGATCCAGGCAGCGGGACGGTCTGCAGAAATAATGACCAGAGGAACATTTTGATAAAATGCTTCTGCCACAGCCGGATGAAGGTTTAATAATGCAGTACCGGAAGTGCAGCAGACAGCAGCAGGCTTACCACCATTCAACGCAAGACCGATGGCAAAATAGCCGGCACTCCGTTCATCCGTCACCGGATAGCAGGTAAAATTCGGATGGTTAGACAAAGTATGCACTATGGGGGTGTTACGACTACCCGGACACAACACAACCTTAGTAATCCCATGCGCCTCAAGCAACGCAACCAACTGGAGTATGTTCTTCTTGTCTGTATACATGATGATAATTATTAGTAGTTTATGATTTTAAAGGAGGCACTGCAATCAGCCGTTTGATGGTTTGCAACTTTTTCTCCGTTTCCAGCCATTCGTCATTCAGTTCCGAAGAGGCCAATAATCCACCGCCGGCATAAAGAGTGAGTTGTTTATCTTCGATATGCATACAGCGCAGGTTTACATACAAGTCTGTTCGCCCTTCCGGATCGAGCCATCCGATAAAACCGGAGTAATAGCGGCGGTCGTAACCTTCGTTCTGCAAAATAAACTGATAGGCTTCTTCCTTCGGCAAGCCGCATACGGCAGGTGTCGGATGCAAAACTTTCAGAAGGTCTCCCAAACCTTTATTATCTTTCAAAGCGAACCGGAAATCGGTTTTTAAATGTGACAAAGCACCGGCATAAGCAGGATATGGCCCGTTTTCCGTAGCATGGATATCCAGTGAAAGAAGCTGACGACGGATATAAGAAGATACATAATCCTGTTCCTTCCGGTTCTTTTCATCCCATACTTGCGGCAGTCTGCCATCTTGCAAAGGCTGTGTTCCGGCCAGCGCAACCGTATGCCATTCGTCTTTCTCACCCGATAAAATGATTTCGGGAGTGCTTCCCAGCCAGATCCCTGTCTGCGGAGTATAACATAAGTATATATACGAATGAATATAACGTTTACAAGCCGCCCGAAAGATGGACGAAGGAGAGAAATCAGCTACTTTATCAACTGTAAGATGACGGGAAAGCACTAGTTTATCAAAAGTCCTGTCACGTAACGCATTTATAAAGGTATGAAAGCATGCCGTATATTCTTCCGTGGAAGAAGTCAGAAATGATTCTTGCCCTTGCAGGCGCAAGGCTATCTCCCGGTCTTCTTCCGTATCATCATCCATCGGTAAAGGCTGCCCCCACTGATCGGGTTGGATCAACACAACCGGACATGACTCACTCACCTGAAACGGAGCAATTACAAATCCTCTCTGTCCGTTCAGTTCTTTCAAATCGTATATCAAACGGACCGCTCCTTCCGCCTGCGTCAACAGACGGGGAACCTTCTCTCCGGGAACACGGTAAACAGCAAACGGCTGCTTCCGTTGAATAAATGCATCAATAGTTGTCAAGTTACTTATTTCTTCGTCGGTCATCTCTTTTTCATCACACTGTTGACTACCCGTATGGAAGACACCAGTTTGTTTGTTGAAGTAAACACGTCTACATTCCATACGTGGGAGGAACGTCCCTTATGTACAACTGTTCCTACTGCACGCACGGTATCTCCTTCATGTGCAGAAGATATATGGTTTCCGCTGACCTGCATTCCTACTACAATCTCGTCCGGCTGGCAGAGAATCATCGAACCGAGTCCGGCAACTGTTTCTGCCAGTGCAAGAGTAGCTCCCCCATGCAAAATGCCGAAAGGCTGACGGGTACGATGGTCTACCGGCATCGTTGCTTCCACACGGTCTTCGTCGGCGTATGTATATTGAATTCCCAAGTTTCCCATTAATGCGTGGCGTGCCTGCGCATTCAGTTGGTCAAGGGGAATTTCGGCTGCACGCACTTCGGCTATAATAGCCTTCTCCACTGCAACGGCCACTCCATCTTCCTCATTCGAAGCGGTCACATAGTCGGCACAGGCTTTCACCGAGTCTTGTGAATGTCCCATAGCTACGCCCAGCCCGGCCAATTGAATCATTGTTACGTCACACACACCGTCGCCCACAGCAATCACTTCCTCACGCTTCACATCCAGTACCTCCAGCAAAGCACCCAAAGAATTGGCTTTGTCGATGGCGCAGGGAACTACTTCCAGAAAATATGGCTCCGAACGGAATACGTCCAACGCTCCGTTCAGTCGTCTCTTCCAGTGATCTTCCAAACCAACCAGTGCTTCTTCGTCATCGCTCACCAGCATACACTTACAAGGAGCAAAATCAACGGCAGCAGAAAATTCTTCTTCTTTAATTATTTGCAGGTTATTCAACCGGGCTTCATTTTGGATATGTTCATTTTCAGGAGAATCCGTTATGATCGTATCATCATGATAAGTGAATAAGGCAAAACCGTTTTTACGGGCCTTCTTTTCCAGATACGGCAACATTTCGGGATTAATCCGACGTTCAAACAGAATTTCCCCGTTTTGTGCATTGATAATCTGACAGCCATTATAGGAAAGAATAAAACCTCCATAGTTTCCAAGTTCAAGCATCTTTGCCAGCGGCATCAGGCCATAAGTAGGTCTGCCGGATGCCAGCACAATACGTACTCCCATTTGCTGAACCTTCAACAGGGCAGCCAATGTACGCTTACTAATTTCTTTCGCATCATTGAGGAGTGTTCCGTCTACATCAAGAACCAATAATTTATACTTCATGATTACACGATTTTGATTTAGATTACAAAGGTAGGAAATTGAGTGAACGACAGAAAGCGTAAACAGATAAAAATTACTTTAATTTCAATCTTTCAAACGCATTTCCAGATAATCGCGGAGGATACGGGCATGATTATACACCGGTTCTTTGGAAGCGTAAAGCAATGTTATCACCGGATGCGGCTTGATAAGAGTCAGAAAATCAGCCATTGAGGAAGAAGCGTCAAGTTCTTTCTGATACTGTATGACAAAGTCTTCCCAGTGTCCGGGAATATCTTCGTGAAACCATCTACGCAATGTGGAAGACGGTGTGATGTCTTTTGCCCAATAATCGTACTTAAGCCATTCTTTCTTCATTCCACGTGGCCATAATTTATCTACCAGTACCCGGTAGCCATCTGTTTCTGAAAAATCTTCGTAAACCCGCTTTATCCTTACCTGTATCATCTCTATTAATAGTTAATTATAAATAGATAAACCGGAAAATGCGAAAATTGTTTAGCAGAATCCACTCAATTCTGTAACGAATCCTGTGCTTTTTTAAATTCGTAAGGAGTCATTCCCGTCTTTTTCTTAAAAAGATTGTATAAAATCGGGGTGCTATTAAATCCGGCCTCATCCGCAATGGCACGTATCGTATAATTAGGATGCTTTTTCATCAGTTCAATGGCATAATTAATGCGCAATTCATTGATATATCCATTAAAATTGGTTCCGGTACATTCTCTTATCATCCTCGCAAAACGTGCGTTATTCAGATGTACGATTTGTGCCAGATCTTCTCTCGACAATTCTGAAGAAAGATATAACTGTTTCTGAATAACGATATCATTCAGTTCCTGAAATATCTTTTTATTCTCTTCTTCTTCCCCACTTTCTTTATCTGTATCGTTAGCAAGTTCTTCCAGTTCTTCGGGTGAAATACGTTCCGGTTCAATCTCCGACACAACAGCCAGTTGTTCGTATACTTCCGATAGCTGGTTCCCATCTTTTCTATTAGCAAATTTCTCGTTTATAAGCCTGGCAAGCATCCTGTTCTTATATTCGACTATATGATTGAAATGCCACAAACGCCAAACGATAAACAGAGTCAACACAACAATACACGCAAGAAAACAGAGGGTAATATTTCTTATTTTTAATTGAAAAGCCTGTTCGGCAATATATTCTTCTTTTTCAGAAGCGCCGTACATTGCATTCAATTCCAATGCAGCATTGTTTCTATCCCGGGTATTGATACTATCTGTTATAGTTAAAATCGTTTCACGTATCTCGGCAGCTTCTTTGTATTTATGCATACCCAAATATGCCTTCACTTCCTGTCGAAGGACAGTCAGATACTGTTCATTCAAAGTATCCTGCTGGGTTCTCATCAATTCCTTGAACCCCCTGCAATTATCAATAACCTTTTCATATTGTCCGGAAAGCGCCAAATAAGGAACCGAGTACATTTTTCCGTCGGGAGTATGAGACTCTTTCTTTGATAAGTATTTCTGATAATATTGCTCCGCCTTCTCATATTTCTTCTCCATGCAATAGATGTAGGCTAATTTGGCATATAAATAACTATATTGGCCATCTACATAATCTTCAGAGATTTGAGGTACTTCCTTAAGCCGTTTAATCTGCTTTTCACGCTCAAAACCCACTTTCAATGCCTCATCAATTCGAGAATCATTCATTAAAAAGCTCATTTCTGCTCCATAGTAATAAGAGAGCAGCATCATTTCCCGCATCTCCTTTGAGCCCCGCAAAAGCTCAATAGTCCGGTTAAAATAATCGTATGCTTTATCTTTAAAAGATAATCTCCAATTATTCTCCCCCATACAGAAAAATAACCTGGCTTTGGCTTCCCTGTTCCCTAATTCTTGCGCCTGCCTGATTCCATCTAATGCATAACGCATACTTTCATTATATTTACTCATCATTGCCGAAAACTCAGCCAAATGTACTGTCATTTTCAGCATGTGTTTCGGATCTTTTTGATATATGGAATCAAGCAAATAAGCTTTCCTTGCATACATAAATGCCAATTTATTCATATACATATTACTATATGATAAACTACGCAATTCATTTACAACCCGCAAAGGAATCGTTTTCCTGTTCTCCGCTTCGTCCAGTAATTGCAGAGCACGCCTAGGTTCGGGAATATAAATATCCCTGATATATTTCTCCGTATACAGAGAATCATCTGTTAAAGTTTTATCAGCCCTCGAAAATTGATTATGTACAAATAAAAGCACCAAAATACATACAAAAAAACGCATAAGTTCTTACCGTATTTTAATCATTCAACATCCAAAGATATGTATTTTCCATAAAAAGTGCAAGGTACATCTTAATTTTGCAAAATTAAAATAAGAAACATTAGCTATCTTCTTATCCCAATCCTAGTTTCTGATAAATCTTCATCTCACAGAATCACAAGCCTAAAGCCTTTCCCAACCGGGCTTCAATACACACGCTCAAATCGGTCGTAACAAACTTACCATTATAAAAAAGAGTAAAGATAGTGGCTGGAGTAGGCGCATTTTGTGCCTGTTCCATGGTTTCTAATTCTATTATTTTTAATGGGAGATCCTTACTCTTGGCTGCATTGACCAAAGAACCGCGAACATGGAATTCAGTAAACGGACAACGATGAGTATAATACACTACTATTCCATCCCGGTCAGGACACTCACCTGTCAAGACACTGTCGTTGAATGAAGGATCGGGAGCAGCCGGATTTATTTTCAAAGCCAACAAACTGAATCCGTAAGGAAGTTTTTCTATAGTTTGGAAACCTTGTCGCAGCAGCCATTTTGTATCACTCATAAAATGAAATTTAGAAGTGCCCACTACGGTAACTAAACCATCTTTTCCCTGCAATTTCGCATCATCAATAGCAGACTGCAGCAAAGCCTTACCATGCCCGCATCCTTTATATTTACCCGACACCCAGAAACAATTTATCATCAGATAATTAGGAGCACTGACAGGAACCCACGCCTTTTCAGCAGGACCATATTCGATGAACACTTTCGCCCGTTCGTCAATACGTCTGAAAACATAACCATTATCAAACTCTTTTTTCAGCCATGCTTTTTTTAACTCATAACTATCTTTGCATTTCTTATCCGAAAAGGCACAGCATATATGTTCGTCCGCAATATTCTCCTTCGTCAAAGTGATGTAATTTGTTTCCATAATATTTTATTTAATAGGTTTAAAAATAACAGATCAATAAGCACTCATTATTATGAGTTATTAGAAAATCGCCAAGCTAATATTCTGCTGCTTTTAGTTCCCTGCTGCATTCTGATAATCTTATACTCCGATGCATTCACAGACTTCAATTTAGCACATAGCTTTTCAAGATTCTTTTCTTTTGAAACCAAGCTGGTAAACCATCCACAGTTCTTCTGATATTTCTGACTCTCGGAGATCATATTCAGTATAAAACGGATTTCTCCACCCTCACACCAAAGTTCATTCGCACTCCCGCCAAAATTTAATTGTACTTTTTTCACCTTCGTCCCTTTCAGGCTACTCAATTTGCGCAAGGTTCCGTCTTCCGCTTCTTCCTTCGAGCTATGAAACGGAGGGTTACATATCGTAACATCAAAATACTCGCCAGGCATGATAATTCCATCAAAAATTTTCTGACTGTCTTTCTGAAGTCGCAAGTCAATCTTATGTGCCAATACCGGGTTGCAAGTCACTATCTTCCGTGCATTTTCTATCGAGACCGGATCAATATCACTGCCCACAAATGTCCATCCATACTCTGTGTGCCCTATAATCGGATAAATACAATTTGCACCTACCCCAACATCCAGACATCTGCATTTCGTTTTCTGTTCGTTCGCATCTTCCTCCTCTGTCTGCAAATCGTTCGCTACCCTATCCGGCTGAATAAGATCGGCAATATAATGAATATAATCCGCTCTTCCGGGAATGGGTGGACACAAGTATTGTTTCGGTATATCCCAGTACCGAATGCCATAATAACTGATTAATAATGCTTTATTTAAAGCTTTTACTGCTTGCGGATTAAAAAAGTTTATAGTTTGTACACCCAGAGGATTAAGTGATACGAATCTCTTAAGTGGAGGATATTTTTCTATCAACAACGGAAAATCGTATTGACCATTGTGCTTATTTCTTATATGTAACTCACCTTTTTGTGCCATGCCGGCAAAGATACAGAGAATTTTCCTGTCTGCAAATTTTCCCTGTTAATACACTAAATTGGAATCAAATCACCCAAAAATATCATAAAATAAAAAAGCATCCCATAAGGTCATTTTCTGATACCTTAATTAGGATGCTTATTCTATAACGCATTGATATTCAATGCTTAAAAGCGGAGAGACAGGGATTCGAACCCCGGGTACCTCGCAGTACAACGGTTTTCAAGACCGCCGCAATCGACCACTCTGCCACCTCTCCAAAACTTCCTTATCAGAAGTGCTTTCCGTTGAAAGCGGTGCAAAGGTACGAATCATTTTTAAATCTGCAAACATTCTGATAATTTTTTCGCGAATTAATCGTATTTTTGCAGTCCATTAGTAAGAACAAAGATATGATATACCCTCAAAATTTTGAGCAAAAGATAGGATTCGACCAGATCAGACAGTTACTAAAAGATAAGTGTCTTAGCACTTTAGGCGAAGAAAGAGTTACAGACATGACCTTTTCCGAGCAACATGAAGAAGTAGAGGAGAAATTAAACCAGGTAACAGAGTTTGTCCGTATCATCCAGGAAAAAGACGGATTTCCCGATCAATTTTTCTTTGATGTCCGCCCTTCACTAAAGCGAGTGCGGATAGAAGGAATGTATCTGGACGAGCAAGAACTATTCGACCTGCGCCGTTCGTTAGAAACCATCCGTGACATTGTACGCTTTCTCCATCGAAATGAAGATGAAGAAGAGAACGACACCCCCTACCCCAGTCTGAAACGACTGGCAGGAGATATAGCCGTTTTCCCTCAACTGATAGGAAAAATAGACGGTATCCTTAGCAAATATGGAAAAATCAAGGATAATGCTTCCACCGAATTAGCCCGTATACGTCGCGAGCTTGCCAGTACAATGGGAAATATTTCCCGTTCGTTAAACAGCATCCTGCGCAGCGCACAATCCGAAGGATACGTAGATAAAGACGTAGCTCCCACTATGCGTGACGGACGTTTGGTGATCCCCGTCGCACCCGGACTCAAACGAAAAATCAAAGGTATTGTACACGATGAATCCGCTAGCGGGAAAACAGTGTTTATAGAACCGGCGGAAGTCGTAGAAGCCAACAACCGTATTCGCGAACTCGAAGGCGACGAACGACGCGAAATTATTCGCATCCTTACCGAGTTTTCAAACATTCTCCGTCCGTCTATCCCGGAAATTCTTCAATCATACGAATTTCTGGCAGAAATAGATTTTATCCGTGCGAAAAGCTATTTCGCCATACAGACCAATAGTCTGAAACCCGCCGTAGAGAATGAGCAACTACTGGACTGGACAATGGCTGTGCATCCTTTATTACAACTTTCACTTGCCAAACACGGAAAGAAAGTCGTACCACTGGATATAGAACTGAATCAAAAACAACGCATTCTTATTATATCCGGTCCGAATGCCGGAGGTAAGTCCGTCTGCCTCAAAACAGTCGGTTTACTGCAATATATGTTGCAATGCGGTATGCTCATTCCCTTGCACGAACGCAGTCACGCCGGTATATTCAGCAGCATCTTTATCGATATTGGTGATGAGCAATCTATTGAAGACGATTTGAGTACCTACTCTTCTCACCTGACCAATATGAAAATCATGATGAAGAGTTGCAACGAGCGGAGCCTCATCCTGATTGACGAGTTCGGTGGAGGTACGGAACCGCAAATTGGAGGTGCTATTGCCGAAGCCGTTCTGAAACGTTTCAACCAGAAAGGAACATTCGGAGTCATCACCACCCACTACCAGAATCTGAAACATTTTGCCGAAGATCATGAAGGAGTAGTGAACGGAGCCATGCTTTACGACCGCCATCTCATGCAAGCACTTTTCCAGCTACAAATCGGAAATCCCGGAAGTTCGTTTGCCGTAGAAATCGCACGAAAAATCGGATTGCCGGAAGATGTCATTGCAGATGCTTCGGAAATCGTAGGAAGTGAATATATCAATGCCGACAAATACCTTCAGGACATCGTGCGCGACAAGCGTTACTGGGAAGGAAAACGTCAAACTATCCGTCAACGGGAAAAACACATGGAAGAAACCATTGCCCGCTACCAAACGGAAATGGAAGAGTTGCAGAAATCACGGAAAGAGATCATCCGGCAAGCAAAAGAAGAAGCGGAACGGATGCTTCAGGAATCCAATGCACGCATTGAAAACACAATACGCACAATCAAGGAAGCACAAGCTGAAAAGGAAAAGACACGCCAGGCACGTCAGGAACTGACAGACTTCCGTACTTCTTTAGATGCGCTGGCTTCTAAAGAGCATGAAGAGAAGATTGCACAGAAAATGAAGAAATTAAAGGAGAAACAAGAACGGAAGAAAAATAAGAAAAACGAACCGAAAGCCGCAGTCTCTTCCCCGTCAAGTGCTCCTAAAGTAGTGCCGATTGCAGTAGGTGAGAATGTAAAAATCAAAGGACAGACAAGTGTCGGCCAAGTGATGGAAATCAATGGTAAAAATGCAACCGTTGCTTTTGGGAGTATAAAAACGACCGTAAAAATAGACCGTCTGGAACGTACCAATAACGCCCCCAAGACGGAAGGAATCGCCAAAAGCACCTTTGTCAGTAGCCAGACGCATGATCAGATGTACGAAAAGAAGCTTAGCTTCAAACAAGACATTGACGTACGCGGAATGCGCGGAGACGAAGCTCTGCAAGCAGTCACCTATTTTATCGATGACGCCATATTAGTCGGCATGGACCGTGTACGCATCCTTCACGGCACGGGAACGGGAATACTTCGTACATTAATCCGCCAGTATCTGGCCACCGTACCGGGAGTGAGCCACTATGCCGACGAACATGTGCAGTTTGGCGGTGCCGGAATCACAGTAGTCGATTTTGACTAACCTGTAAACAAAACGTCCAAAGAACTTGTTCTCATTTAGAAAACCACTACCTTTGTTACAGTGGTTTTCTAAAACGAGAATAAAGCATGAAGAATAATCTGTTAAGCGAAAAGCTTATTTACACAGGAGACAGTCTTACTCCTACCCACTTACATCTTTGTACTTACAATGCTACCGAGATGCAGGAAAGCGCCAACGACACCTTTCAAGCCATCAAGGGAACACTGAACAGCGATCGGATCAATTGGCTACAAATACACGGAATGAAAGATACGGAGACTATCCGTGAAATTTGCAGTCATTTTGAAATAGACTTCCTAGTCCTGCAAGATATACTGAATGCGGATCATCCTACCAAGATAGAAGAGCATGACAAATACATCGTCCTGATCTTAAAAATATTCTACCCCAACGAACATAAAGAAGAAGACGAACTGGACGAGTTGCTCCAACAGCAAGTTTGTCTTATTCTAGGTAATAACTACGTACTTACTTTCCTCGAAAAAGAAACCGACTTCTTCGATGATGTCAGTTCCGCTCTGCGCAATGATGTCCTGAAGATACGCAGCCGCCAGACTGATTATCTACTTAGCGTGCTGCTCAACAGCATCATGGGAAACTATATTTCAACAATCTCTTCCATTGATGACGCACTCGAAGATTTGGAAGAAGAACTGCTCACCATCACCAGCGGTGATGACATCGGAATTCAGATTCAGGCATTACGACGCCAATATATGCTGATGAAAAAATCCATCCTTCCACTAAAAGAACAATATATCAAGTTACTACGGGCAGAAAACCTGCTCATTCACAAAGTGAACCGTGCCTTTTTCAATGATGTAAACGACCACTTGCAATTTGTATTACAGACCATTGAGATCTGCCGGGAAACTCTTTCCTCATTAGTCGATCTATACATCTCCAACAATGATTTACGTATGAACGACATCATGAAGAGGTTAACCATCGTATCCACCATCTTTATCCCTTTGACATTTCTGGTCGGAGTATGGGGAATGAATTACAAATGGATGCCCGAGCTCGAATGGCAATACGGGTATTTATTTGCCTGGATTGTAATGGCAATTATCGGTATTATTGTATATTTGTACTTCAGAAAAAAGAAATGGTATTAACAAAAACACATCATCAATCATGAAATCGATAAAAGAGCTATATAGAATAGGCACAGGACCTTCCAGTAGCCACACTATGGGACCGCGCAAAGCTGCCGAAATGTTTCTGGAACGTCATCCGAATGCTGCATCTTTTAAAGTAACCCTTTACGGCAGTTTAGCTGCTACAGGCAAAGGACACATGACGGATGTAGCCATTATAGACACTTTGCAACCCACTGCCCCGGTAGAAATTGTGTGGCAGCCCAAAGTCTTTCTACCGTTCCATCCGAACGGAATGACATTTGCAGCTCTGGATAGCAACGATAAAGTGCAGGAGAATTGGACTGTTTATAGCATCGGTGGTGGTGCACTAGCAGAAAATAATGACAATCCAACCATCGAAAGCCCCGATGTATATGGTATGGAAAACATGACTGAAATACTCCAATGGTGTGAAGATACCGGAAAAAGTTATTGGGAATACGTAAAGGAATGTGAGGAAGAAGATATATGGGACTACCTGGCTGAAGTATGGGCTACCATGAAAGATGCCATTCACCGTGGACTCGAAGCAGAGGGCGTACTACCCGGACCACTAAATCTCCGGCGGAAAGCCTCCACTTATTACATACGTGCTACCGGATACAAACAATCCCTGCAATCCAGAGGGCTCGTCTTCTCTTATGCTTTGGCAGTAAGTGAAGAAAATGCTTCCGGCGGTAAAATAGTAACCGCTCCGACTTGTGGTTCTTGTGGAGTTATGCCTGCCGTACTTTATCATCTTCAAAAAAGCCGTGACTTTAGCGATATGCGCATTTTACGTGCGTTAGCCACTGCCGGTTTGTTTGGCAACATCGTCAAATTCAACGCATCCATTTCCGGAGCAGAAGTAGGTTGTCAGGGAGAAGTCGGTGTTGCCTGCGCAATGGCTTCGGCTGCCGCCAATCAATTGTTCGGGGGCAGCCCTGCACAAATTGAGTATGCAGCAGAAATGGGCTTGGAACACCATTTGGGAATGACTTGCGACCCGGTATGCGGATTGGTACAAATTCCCTGCATCGAACGAAATGCATACGCCGCCGCACGTGCGCTGGATGCTAATCTTTATTCAGCTTTCACCGATGGCATGCACCGTGTCTCTTTCGACAAAGTAGTGCAAGTGATGAAACAGACCGGACATGACCTACCGTCACTCTATAAAGAAACAAGTGAAGGAGGATTGGCCAAGGATTACAAACAAATGTAATTATAAAAAGCAACGGACCATTCCTTTTATAGAAATGGTCCGTTGTCATTTTTATGATTAAAAGTTATTCAGTTGGCGGCCAATTCGTATCGTCTCCGTTACTGATATCTTTTTCATGTATCAATCCACCATCCTGCGTGAAATAAAGCGAGTAGCGCTGGCTACCTTGTTTCACCTGAATCACAGATTCCATCGGATTCTGTGGAAATGTCAACACATATACATCTGTCACTACCCACGCGTTATATTTAGAATCTATAAAAGCCGTATAAACAGCCGGCACCAACTGATCAATACTGTTCAGTTCATTTTCTGTCATCACCCAGTTGGCATTAGCATCAAACCAGACTTCCAATTCATCATTGCTCACCCAACAGTCAGCTACATAATAAGCACCTTTCATCTCCCATTCTATATTCTGGGCAGCCGGATATACCTGTTTCAAGGCCTCCGTAATATTACTGGGCGGAACAAAAGTATCATCATCGTCATTATCACATGCGCCGAAAGAAAGGGCAGTCATAAGCAACACTACTGCCCATGCGCTAAACTTAAATCTCCACATAGTTATCTTCTTGTTTAGGTCTATTTACTGCAACTTGTTAATCATCAGCCTTGATAAATTTTCCTTTCTTATCAAATTTGAAAGAAAGCCCGGTAGACAATTCAATCTCATACCCTTTGCGGTCACGTTCCACTTTCGTCACTCCTTCATTCACAAAATTATGTGCTTTCAGGTAGTTGACAGCGAATCCCGGAACAATACTAACAGGAACAGTCTGCCCTTTCTTAGCACTTACCTCTTCCCAGTTTCCCTTACTGTCAAAATCAATTTCCGTACCATCCATCAATAACACTTCATACTTGGTAGACTCCATCATATCCTTATCAATTTTGATATGGGCAACCTGTGGTTTTGTAAAATTACTATTGATAAAATTACGTGCCGGAAGCGGCAACTGATTCATGTCTTTAGTTATCACATCTTTTGCGAATGAAAACTGCACGGCTACCAGAGCCAGTACAAGTAGAGATAGAAATTTCTTCATAATCGTTATTCTTTTAGCGTTAATACTATACTTTATTCTATGCTACAAATAACGATACAGATTCCGGAAAGATTTAGGAATATTATGAGTTTGCTCTTTTTTTGTATTCTTTAACCATCTATTCTATTTTCCACTCCCCTATGGTACAACGTTCCCTTAAAACGCAATATACCAACGATCCTCACAGACAGTTGGTATATTTCACATATAGATACATATCAGTTTTTACACCGATACGAGGGTCAAGTTAAAAATATACCGCTGTACGATTTCTAACCTGCAAAATGTAGGGATTTCATGAGTTTATCATGAATCTAGGGACCTACATATTTCTTCATTTCAACATTTATCTTATACCATCCCAATGCATTACTACCACCCACTCTTTCGGTTGGTAAGTTCCGTGAAAACGGTGCGGAATCGTAGCAACCACCAAATCACAATTGGAAGCTAATACGGTTCTTAATTCCTTTAGCAACATATCCATTCGAACAATTAAATGAAGATACTTCATCATACACCGTATCACCCGTACATACTGATAAATGCACATATCCTCTCCCCGTCTTATCTCACTCAGTGTATTGGGAGAAATAGCAAATTCGCTGGAAAAGAAACTGTTACTGAAAATACGATCCGTTCCCATTAAAGCCAATACCAAATTGCTTAAAAACTCGTATGGTTTCTGTTTTTCTTTTGCCATGTCATTCTATGATTAATAATTTATAATATTTCAGTTTTTATTACTTTATCAAATATTGTCCACATAGGGAAACAATTAGCGATCCACTGCTAAAATCAACTGTCACTGACACTATTCACAAAAAAGCATATTACGTGAGCTTCCTGCATTTTTTCGAGCACACAAATTTTCGTCCCTAAAAAAGCAACGAGAGTTTATCTACTGGATACAAGCAAGTTATAAATCTCACACACCTCTTCTTTCCCCCACCAACGTGCCCTCCTTTCAAAAGGACAAAAGGACATAAGGACAAAAATCCCCTATGGTACTATAAAAATTCCAATGCCAACGACGAAGCCTATTAGTTGGGAGAGGAATTCCAGAAAGGAGCTCCTTTATTTTCCCCGAATTTGTACAATAATATCACCATATTGTCGAATGATTGTATCATTGAAGGCGGAAGCAAACGCGAACAAGATATCGCTCTTCTTTCCAAGCACGGCCCTTTCACTAAATAATCCTGACAATATAGGTAATTTTGTTCAAGAGTTGCCCAATCATTTCATGACAAACAAAACGATTCAGGTTGGCGCAAAACACGATTTCAATATTCGTAAGGTTACACGTCTATAAAAGCACTTAATATAATAAAGATCAGCAATATACCTCATAGTTCTTATAGTAAGATGAATAAAAACAATCATATATATCCTTTTTGTCCTTTTGTCCTTTTGGAGAGTCGGAAAAACATCGGAAGATTTGAAAAAAACATCTCAATGATTGAAATCAAACATTGGGATATTTCGATACAAATCTCCCAATGTTTTTTCTTTATATTTGTGTGTCTAAATACATCACTATACGTAAAATTAGGAAATATCAACGATCTTCACAGACAGTTGATATAGTGGGAAATTCACATCGGCTTTAACCTCCGATGTCAGGGCGTAGATTAGAAATGCGCCGTCGCGCTATTTCTAATCCACAATGTAGGAGAATCATGCTGTAAACAGCATGAAGCTAGGGACCTACATTTTTTTCATCTCACATACGAAACACTCACGTGTTTATTACATCTCAACATTTATTTTATATACCCAAATTGTTTCAGAAAAATCATCTCAAATACTTATTATCGTTATCTCTATACCAATCCTTAATAGCTTCTTCAAATGTATAATGAAACTTATACCCCGAATCAGCCAATTTCTTTCCGCATATATTAGTAGAAATCATTAACTTCTTCACACGAGCAGGACAAATACCTAAAGCTTTTCCCCCTAACGAACCGACAATCCTTGCAACTGTCATTAGAAGACTTCCCGGCACCTCGACAACAGTACGTTGTACTCCCGTAGCCTTTTTCATCGTTTCTACTATTTGCTCGATAGTAAAAGCTGGTTCATATGTACAGTTATATAACTCTACTCCTTCATTATGATTCTCTAAACGATAAAGCATAAAGCGAACCAATTCTTTCACATAAATGCAAGCTTTAATCGTATCTTTACGGCCCGGATAGAAGAACTTACCGCCACGGATACCCCAATACAAACGAGTAAAGTTACCATTTTCCCCTTTACCGAATACCACACCCGGACGAACAATAGTAAGTTGTCGTTCGTTCGACTTTTTTGCCTGCCAAATCGTATGTATTTTTTCAGCCACTAACTTAGAAATTCCATAAGGCGTGTTCGGTGTGGGAAGCGTCTCTTCTGTTTTCAAATCTTCAGCTGCACCATAAGGAGCTATGGAACTGGTAAAAACGATTTTCTTTATCCCGAACTTCTCGGCAAAAGCACATACGTTCTCTGCACCACGAATATTCGTCTCAAAATAAGCCTGATCCGGATGTCCCGGGGTACGATGAACGGCTGCAAAGTTAAAAATGACGTCTTCGGAAGTAACGGAAATATCAATGTTTATTTCAGAACGAACATCACAATTGATATATGTAGATTTACCTTCATGGTTATTCTTTACAATATCCAGATTGTATATTTTTGTACCCGGATATATATTATCAATTAGAGTAATAAGGTGTGTACCGATAAAACCGGAACCGCCAAATATAAAATAACTCATTTCACTAGATGATTAAATTCATTATATTTTAACTCTACAAACTCCTTTATTTCCTTCTTAAAACGTTCTTCCGAAAAAGTCTCCGCATGGTTACGTATTATTTTAGGATCAAACGGTGTTTCTAGTTTTTCAAATCTTTCTACTGCATCAATAACCGATTCTACAGTTTGTTCATAAAAGAAAAGACCTGTTACTCCTTCTTTTACTGTTTCCAAAGAACCTCCCCTGCCATAAGCAATAACAGGAGTCCCACATGATTGCGCTTCGATCGGAATCATACCAAAATCCTCATCTGCTGCAAAAACAAAGGCTTTAGCTTTCTGCATCTTTTCTTTTAGTACCGCAAATGACTGATATCCCATGACAGTTACATTATGCCCAGCAATCTTGCGTATCTTTTCCAAATTAGGACCTCCACCAATCACAACCAGCTTTTTATTAGGCATACGACTGAAAGCTTCGACAATAAGATCTATTTTCTTATATCCCACCAAACGACTACTAGTTAAATAGAAATTTTCTTTCTCTACGCACAAATCAAAGTTAGAAATATCAATATTAGGGTGAATTGTTACAGCATCCCGCCTATAAGTCTCCTGAATTCGACGTCCCACATAATCGGAATTACTTATAAAATAGTCAACCCGGAAGCTGGATATCAAATCCCATTTACGAATACGGTGAAGCATATATTTAGCTAGATATCCTTTCAAGCCTTTTGTCAACCCCGATTCTTCCAAGTATTCATGATACATATCCCATACATAGCGAATAGGAGAATGACAATAACAAATATGCAATTGATCCGCTTTGGTTAGAACTCCTTTGGCTACAGCATGAGAAGATGATATAATCACATCATATCCCCGTAAATCAAACTGTTCTATTGCAAACGGAAATATAGGCAAATACATCCTATGCTTCTTTACCCCTAAAGGTAACTTCTGAATGAATGATGTATGGACTTTATTCCAGTCAATCCCTAATTCGTCACAAACTTGTTTTTTAGCAACTAAGGTGTAAATATCTGCGTCTGGAAATACATCCGCAATAGCTTTGACTACTTTATCTGAACCGCCAACGGTTACTAACCATTCTTGAATGATGGCAATCTTCATCTTATTTCAATTTTAAACAATAACTTACTGATTTAAAACCTGTACATACGTATCTACAATAGAAGATATCATCTTTTCCATCGTAAAAGTTTTAAGATAAAGTTCACGAGAATTTATCGAATATCGATTCAACAAATCAGCATTTATCGATAATTTTTTTATTGCATCTACAGCTTCTTGTTCTGTTTTAAACACAAGCCCATTATAATCGTGAAGTACAACTTCATTATTACCAACCACATCTGTAGCGACTATTGGAAGCCCTACTGATGCAGCTTCAATTAGGGCATATGGTAAACCTTCAAAACGAGAAGTGGATAGATACAAATCAGCGTTCTTAAGATAAGACATGGGGTATTCTGTGAATCCAATAAAATTTATATTAACATGCTCTTCTACACTTTTTTGTTTTAATCGCACAAAGTCTTCTCCATCTCCCACCCACACAAATTCTATTTCATGATTATTTCTTAATGCTTTTGCTATTCTATATGCCATATCCATATTTTTTGCAAAATCAAAGCGAGATAATGAAATTATTACAAGTTTATTATCATATCTATTAAATTTAAGTCCCTCATCAGCAATAGCATTATATATTATAACTGATTTATCTGTAAACAAAAAACGCATCGATTTCCCAAGTTTAAACTCGCCATTTGACACTAAAATAAATTTATTTGTAAGATATCTTAAACTACGTCCTATTATTTTATGTATACAGGATATAAAATATGAAGAATAATTATTCGTAATCCCATGAAAAGTATGAACAACTTTAATCTGCGGCACAATTATTTTCAAAATTCGGGAATATAAACCTGCACCATTTCCATGAGAATGAAGTATACTAATATTGTTTTCAATAATAAAGCGTCTTAATAAGAATAAGTATTTAATACTGAACTTCCTATATGGAATATTTATACATTTCTTTATTTTAGGATGCCCCTGCCACAAATTGCCATATGGCTTACCCTGAGGGAAAGCTACATAAATATTGAAATCAGAAGGTAACTCTTCAATCAATTGATGAACATGACGCGGACCTCCTCCAAAATCTGCTCTAACTGTTATCAATAATATATTCATTACTCTAAATTCATTTGATTGTTTTTATTATTCTGTTTTTCACTAGCCATAATTCCCAAAACAATTAATACTTGACAATACAATAAATCCGAAGTTATTGCAGACCCAGAAATTAAACTACCTATCAAAAGTCCTAAAAAGTAAGTTGTAGAAATTAAACTCCATGGTCTAAAAACATTTGTACAAAGTTTAAATATCTCTTTCCAAAAAAGAATTGAATAAATGCTAGCAAACACTCCTCCATACCATAAAAATTGTACAAAATAATTCTCTGGCAATAATATAAAAGGATATTTTACTTTTAATGCTATCGACCGTACAATATCTTCATAAAAAGAATAATTGTATCCATATCCAGTCAAAATAAAGAAAGGATTATCTATCAAAGAAGAAAAAAATAATTTCCAAGCGCCAATTCTAAGTTCAATATTTCCTTCATTTCCTGTTGTACTTATAGCCTCTTGAGTATATAATATTTTATTTACTAAAGGAATATATTCACCATAAATACTCACCACACTAATTAAAATAATTAGAATTACAATATACCCTACAAAATATTTCTTTTTTCTTATTGTCTTAATTACTAGACCACATATTACACACATGAAACAAACTAAAGCTTCTCTACTAACAGAAGACATCAAATTTATAACAGTAAACATCAGTGTAGTAAGAAGCATTGATAATTTAATTTTTTTGGAGAAGAACAATACTAAAGCAAATGTAAATATAAGACATGAATAATCTCCAAAGACACCGTGGGCTGATAAACCTGACGAAACAAGAGACATTGATTTCAAATCAAAACATTTATTACTCAAACCTGAATTGAAACCATTGCCACTCCAAATAGAAACCGATTCTGACAGCTGAAACAAAAATAAACATAGACTTAAAAAAGAGCATAAAAAATATGAGTAAAGAATCTTACACAAAATTCTAGGGTTACATTTATATTCAACATAAGCCAAATATCCAAGAGGAATATAAATTATTCCTTTAATAACTTTCAGTAATGACGATATTTCAATAACATAAATAAAAGAATAAATAGTTGAGACTAACACTATTCCCCACATAGCCAAAACTATTCTCTGAAATTTAAGTCTAATAAAAGGAAACAATAAAGGAAAAAATACCAATAAAAATATTTCAACTAAATATAAATTAATTTCCCCCAGTTTTAACTTAGGCATGAAAGGAGTAAATATGGCCAAATAAAGAATTAATTTGCCTATGTCCAAATTAAAGTTGTTCTTCATACTGCTTTTCTATTGCAGAAGCAATAATTGCACTTCCATGTTCCCAACCTTTTTCCGTTTCCGCATAATCTTCCCGCAAATATCTCTCCATTTGTTTTATTATATACGGTTTTTTATACAGAAGCAAAATTGAATCAACAAGCTGTTTTACGCTTCGCGGCTCTATTAGAATTCCAGAATACTCATCAACAACTTCAGAAAGTCCTCCTACATTAGTCGCAATTACAGGTTTGCAATATGCAAAAGCAGTCATAATCACTCCACTTTGTGTAGCATCGACATACGGACAAACGACTATATCTGTATTAAATACATAATCAGCAATTTCCTCATTAGTAAGAAATTTGTGTATAAACTTAAAATTGCTATACTTAAGATAAGGATCTATATCGAAATATAACTCGCCTGATCCAGCTATCGTTAACTCTATATCTTGATAGCCTTGTTTTACTATTTCTTCAAATGCGGAACAAAGATATTCTATACCTTTATATTGAGAAATTATCCCCCAAAATAAAATCTTGAACTTTCCATCTTTTTTCTTATTACACGGTCTATAAACTTTCATAAATTCAAATGTACTCAAATTGGAACAAAATACATCTTGAGGAGATAGTTTATAATTTCTAATAAAAGCTTCATATTGCTTCGTATTAAAAATAACTTTATTACGAATCAGTTTAAAAGCAAGATAACGAAACAATATAAGCCACTTTTTTTTATATCCAGAATGAGGAAAAGGATCATGAACTAATAATACTATTTTATGATAGTAAAACAAAAACAACAATACAGTATAGGGAGCCGTTGTATCAGTTAATATAACACTAGGTGATATTTTTCTCACAACTCTTACCACATCATAAGCTTTCTTTATTGCGTTAAAAAAATTTTTATTAGTCAAAGAATAAATCAAGTAGGTTTTTTGAAGATTAAAAAATGAAGAGAACTTTGTCATTTCTTCATAATCTATAGCCCTATTGATTCCTCGTCTAATATTCTTTATACCAAATTTATTAGGAATATCCTGTCGACAATCAGTGACATAATACAAATCATAAGTTGTATTTAAACGCTTCACAATACTTAGATTTGGTTCCAATAATGCCATTTCAGAAACAAAAGCCACTTTTTTCATTTCCCTAATGTACTATTCAATGCCTCATGTAAGGCGTTAATATATCCCTTCCCAAATGTAAGATCAGGTTCCATATAATTACCTTCTCCCCATTCATTCCAGGATTTCAAAAAGATTAATTTATTTCTTTTATATTGAACTGTCTTAAGGGCATCTTCAACATGCAATCTAAAAAATTCAGGGGATTCATTTAAAAACATACTGCCTTTCATTCCACTTCGTGGAGTATGATCCCAATTAGGTACAATGCATGGAATCACATCTTCACTCCCATCTATATTTTTATTTATCAAATACGGAATGCACTTTTTATAATCAACAGCAAATTGAGGATAATGATAAAACAAAGATCTTATTTTCTGACGTATATAATATAATATTTTTCCTCTTTTATTTTGAGCATCAAATATGACACTAGCTAAACGCTGAAAAGTCACAGCATTATATCCTTTTTCAATAAACATCTCTTTTTTATTAATGCCACCTACTATATTAGCTACTATATAAATGCCATCCAACCACCCAGCCTCACGAGCCAATTGTTGAAACATATCAATATACTTCAGTGGTAAAGACACTGGATCATAAACAACTAAAAGAGGCATTCCATCTATCTTTATATATCTTTTATCCCTAAAAACACGATTTAAATAAGAAAAATGCATTTCAATATCCTCCTCTCCCGGATATGTTTGTTCCATTAATAATTTATCTCCTGTGGAATCTTTATCAAATGTTTTAGAATACCAAGAATGATTAGCCCATGCTAAACAAAAAGGAAAATCAGGTTTACCAGATTCAAGAACTTCATCAAATACATCTTGCATAAGTCTCTTTCCATTTCCAAACCAATAATGCCAATAACAAAACCCAAATATTCCAGCTTCTTTTGCAAGTTTTACCTGCTGTTCTCGTACAACTGATAATCTCAAATCATAATAGCCCAAATCAGCAGGAACTCGCGGTTGCCGATGTCCTTTAAATAAAGGCTTAGCTTTACCAACATTTGTCCATTCTGTAAAACCATTTCCCCACCATTCGTCATTTTCTGAAAATGGATGAAATTGAGGTAAATAAAATGCAATAACTTGCGCTTTTCTATTCATATATTAATTTTATCATCATTTTTTCAACTTCGCTGTTGACAGTTAGCAATATTTTTACCTATATTGCAAATTCTTTTCAATCTAGCAATGTCATCATTTTAATGACTTTAGCTGGTACTCCCCCTACTACTGCTCCACTTGGAACATCATGAGTTACCACAGCATTAGCTCCGATTATTGCCCCATCTCCAATAGTCACCCCTGAAAGTATACGTGCACTCTCACCAATCCAAACATTATTACCGATCACAACAGGACCTTTTGCATAAAGTGGTCGCAACGATGGAGGAGTATTTAATTCTGACTCTATATTTTTACCATGAGAATTATCAGAAATATAGACATATCTACCTGTTAACACATTATTACCTATTGTAATACTATGACAAGCAGTAATATGACAATACTCCCCAATTCTACAATGACTGCCAATCTGAATAGAAGGAGTGTAATCGTATCCAGCATATTTATCCCATGCCGTAAGCACTATTCCACGAGAAAGAATTGTACCATAATCTATTTTAACATATTGCAGCCCTTTAAGCTGTCGCGCGTGATATATACGACCTTTAATGTCCTTGAAATGCCAATGGATAGCATAATTAAATAATCTACCACATACTTTGCCTGGCAATAAAAAAAAATATTGAAAAATATTACATAATGAAAATACGATCTTCGACAACATACTCATATTTCTTATTTTTCCAATGATTTCCTTAACAGTTTTCACTTAAAATATTTTTACATAAAAAACGATAAAATAACAGAAAGTTCAAACCATGGCATCAAATTTATTTAATACATTCTAGCACTTATTTACAATGAAATCCAATCTTCACACATTATATCACAAGTTGAAAAAAACGAATTGATTGGATTGAAAAATCTTTTGGGCCCAACAACAATCTTATCCTGATTTGCATTAAGCCATGCTGCCCACCAACTATAAGTACTATTTCCTATAATATTATGCTTAGCACATGACATCAACTGCATATCTCGAAAATTACGTTTCCCTGATACCTCATTCCAATCTACTAACATGTATTCAAATTCAGGAAGATTATCTTTTACCCAGCAAGGATTATCCGTGAATACATAAAAATGAGGGTTATTTATATGCTTTCTCATATAATCAATTGCTTTCATATAATAATCGACTGTACATAATCCTTTTCCCATCAATTCTGATTGCATATAATCATCACCTTTACGTAAGTGAATAGCTACAGAATTTTCCTGCGACATTTTTGCTGCAACCTCAATATTTTTTAATTCATCAAAAGGCAAAAAAGTAAACTGTTTACGTATATCATCCTCACAATGTCTAAAATACTTTTCGCTTTGCCAAAAACCCTTATAAATACAATTTCTAGTAGCACATTTCTCCATGTCAGGTACATATCCATACATAGGTTCGTCAATGTATACTTCATCACCGATAAAATTATGCCATTTCTTCATAAACTCTTGAAATCTTCGCTCCAAGCCATTTCGCGGTAAAGAAGGAAATACCCACTTAAAATGCCCCTCCGGCATTACTTTTATATCTATCGAGGGAAAAGCATCTTGAAGTCTAACCAATTCAAATGCCCATTGAGAACGTGGTTTAAAGTTACTTTGATCAAAACAGACATCTAACCCCTTAGCCATCAGCCCCCGACCAAAAGCATAATGAAACATTTGATTTGCCAATCCAGCATTTACATTTACGGCTATCATACTACTTCAATTTATTATTACACAAATCTAGAGCTGCCCCCATTGCTACATCCATATTATAATACTCCCATTCAGCAAAACGTCCAAGAAGAAATAGACCTTCTGGCTCAGTAACACATTTCACACTATTGACAAATTCACGTGTATCTTTTGCTTGGATTGGATATGTATAAGGAGCATAGTTATGTGCTATATATTTGGGATGATATGGTATACGAGAGAGATTATCAATAATATCATTCTTACTAATCTCATCTGTAAACTCAATGGTAGCCGACATTACTCCATTCGCACGATTTGACTCTGCAAAATTACCTGTACAAATGATACGGTGTGCCTCATGAATATGACTTGGCATATAAATCCAGCTATATGGATTATCTTCAATCTCACAAAGTACAGTTGTGGTACCATGGGCTTCAAGAGCTTCAATACCTTCAATATAAGCCGATAAGTCAACTCCTTTAACTATTAAAGGTATTGACTTCATATTGCCAGTAAAAATAACTCTATCACAAATCTCTCCGTTCACAGACCATCCTTTTTCTATTTTTTCAATAGATTTTACATCTACATTATAATGTATTTCAAGTCCTTCTGAAAGGCGGTTAGCGACAAACTGCGAACCCTCTTTTTTCGGATAAAAAAACGAACTATGTACAAAAGACCTTTCCTCAATATGCTTAAAATTATTATAAATAATATCTTCAAGTGTAGGCATTGGTAATTTACCAACCAACCACGACAGTGGAACGTTTGTCAGTGGACGACGCCAGATCTTTTCATTGTATGGTCGAAAATATTCACGATAAAGTGTCTCACCAAAACGAGCTCGCAAAAATTCTTCAAAATTAGTAGGTTCTACAGGCTTATTAGTAGCCATTAACACAATATCATTAATAAAATTTTTCATCATCTCATCTGAAAGTTGATAAGCATGATTCTCTATTGGATAAGCAATTATGGTATTATCAGCCATTGAAACAACTGAATTTCGATCTGCCATAGTAAACTCGTCTTTTTTGTCAAAATGACTCCAAAACCAATCCAATACATCCTGACGTTTTGTGTTAAAGACATGTCCTCCAGTGCGATGAAACAAATGTCCATGCACTCTATCACATTTTACCATCCCTCCTGGACGCGAATCTGCCTCAAATAGTTGCACATCATGTCCATACTCCTTAAGAACCTGCCCAATACTCAAACCTGATATACCAGCTCCGACAATAATATATTTCATATTCATATTATTTATTATTAATTTCAAAACTCTTCTTGTACACAAAAATTAAAGGAATTACAGTCCCTACAGCTACATATAACGGACACCACCATCCTGTGAATTCACTACATCCTAAATGCCATAAATGACCTTTTACTGAAGGATATTTTGCTAATATATTATAACCCAATTACATACAGCAAAGCAACTAAATTAAAGGCCAACATATACCCAATAAGAATCTGTAGCGATTGGTCTTCACAGCATAAAAAACTTAACACTATAAATCGGTCACTTATTACTAAGTAAAGTGAAAGGTCCATCGTCGTATAATGGCTAGAACACGAACTACAGAAACTATTAAATTTTTCATTATTCTATAGTGTAATTAGCCTTCTCGTTTTCCATCCACTCTTCATATATATACTTATGGTTCATGATATTAATAAAATCAGATGAACTTATATGCCGAAATGGATCTCTATAATTGTGCTTACCATCGTATTCACAGTAAAACTGTCCCAGGTCATTGAGTCCATACTTATTCCACAATGTCAATAAGTCCTCCGAATCTACAATATAGCAATACTCACCTAGAAAATTCCACCAATCTTTGAGACTTAAATCAGAATTATGATATTTCTGAATAAAGCGTTTGGTTATATTTATTTCAGACGCTGGCCACTTAGCAAGAGTTTCACCCGTCAGTACTCGCTTTGTATCGAAATTATCTTTTCTATAACAATGAATATTCCTATCATCATATGGAATATCAAATAAGTTTATAAGATCATCAGTATATCCAAAATAGAGAAAATCTTGCAGCCACATAGGATTAAACATTTGCCCCCAATTACCAGCTTGTGTTATTATACGTCCTTTCAATCCATAAACATTACTAGAAGAAATCGTATTTAATTCAACAAGGCTCTTAAGATATTCAAAAGCAAATTCACGATAGACACGTAAATCTGATCTATTCTTTAATGCAAACTCTGCTCCCAATTCTTTAGCTCTTTTCAATCCAGCCAAGCTTGTGCAAATTTGATAGTTTACATTCCCCAAGCCACACACAGGTATATCTTTATTCAAAACAACTTCGCACCCTAATAATTCCAAAGTCCGTACTATAGATGGGTCTGTATAATCCCAAGTACTAACTATGATAATTGCTCCCGGAAACAATCTTCTATATAATTTAATAGTCTCAAAAGTAAATTCATCACGCATCTCTATCAACCCTTGAAGAACAATAGCAAATTCACCAGAAGTAGTTGTAGTCTTTATATTACTAGGAATAAAATAATCTGCTTTTTTGGGGCGAAGTTTATAACAAAAATAGTTATCTGAATATTTTTCAAAACTACGAGAAAAAATATCTAGCATAACCTTTTCATTTCTACATAAACGAATCATCAATGAAATAGTACATGAAAAAAACTTTCGCAATATACTCTTAATCAACTGCATTTTTATTTCTTTAAACATTTATTTTGAACAATCGCAAGGCCTTCTAATATCAGCGAATCCTTTAGCAATAAAAGTGAAAGTACATATATAAAAGCTCCTACGCACATCATTATAATGCACATCAATAAATTATTCCAATTTAATGACTGAAGCACAAACAAGCCTCCCCCCATTAAAATAACAGCGAATAAATAATGTATTATTGATTTATCGAATAACCTAATAGAAATATACTTTCTTCCCATGATGTACAACCCTGTAGTTGCAACTAGTTCTGCAGCTAAATACCCCATAGCAGCACCATAATGCTTGAATGTAGGAATAGTCAAAAAACACACTAAGAGGTCTGTAATACATGCCATTAAAGTTACTTTCACCATAATATACACTTTCCCTTTAGGATAAAGAGTCTGCATCCCAAATACATTTGAAAGTCCCACTAAAACCAGCAAAACAGATAAAATCTGAGAAACACCTATAGATGGTATAAAACTATTACCACCCAAAATAGGTATAGCATATTGACTAACAAAGAACAGTCCAACAGATATTGGTAAAGAAACTCCAACAGTAAACGAATATACTTTTTGAGAGATTGTAGCAAATTCTTCATCTCTTCCTTCAGCCATCAAATTCGAAAACCGAGGTAGCAAAATTGCAGTTAACGAATCTACTATTCCAAACACTAGTGAAAACAATTTTATACCACCATAATAATAACCAACATATACATCATCAGTCATAAATCCTAAAATTACTGGATTAAGAGTAAGATATATAGTAGATAATAAAACTAATAAAAATGTTATACCTACAGACTTTAAATGCTTGTAAGGATTAATACTACGTCGATCAATATTACATATACACAAATATTTACGTAATCTAATAAAATTGAATACACTATTTCCTACCGATGTAAGAGTAATTGTAATACCATACCATAGAATATCATTTTTTGTCTTTACTAAAGTAAACAATAATATAATCCCAATCATACGGACAATCAAACCACGAACCGTAATATATTTAAAATCTTCAATGCCTTTATAAAACCATTCACATCCAATGGTAGTAAGAAAAATAGAAGAACTTAACAACAAGAAAAGAGGTAAATCTGTTTGTATCTTGGGAACTGTAAAACATAAAATAGCAACGACCAAATAACCAATCAAGGTAGTAATTCCATGTAGAGATAATATCTCAATCGTGGTAACATTAAGTTGCTTTCTATCGTTTCTCACTCTAGCAATTTCTCTTACTGCATATAATGGTATACCTAATCCTACAACTAAACTGATATATGATATTATTGATTGATAAAAGTTCACTTCTCCTATTCCTTCTGCTAACAAAATCCTAGATGAATATGGAAACGTTATTAAAGGAAATAGAATTCCAGAAATAGTATTCAATAGATTGAAAATATAATTAGCTGTTATTGATCTTGACATAAATATTAAAATATTTGCTTTATAAACAAGTTACATAGACCACTATTTCCTTAACCCTTCTTATACATTAATCATAGAAAGCCATACTAACCTTCTTTATCATATAAGTTATCGCCCAAAAAACATTTATTGGCTTTGTGTGTTAAAAATCACTTTTATCAAATATACTTCACAATAGAATACTAAAAACGGATTGTATTCATATATTCGATCTTGAAATCATTTTCTATTATTATATCAATAAAAGAAATTATCAATACAAATTGATTGTATATTTTATAAACGATACATCGACCAGCTATAAAACCATTTAATACTTCCATAATCTATCCAGTAAATAATAATTATAATCTCTTTCACTTCCCCAATCTTGGAAGTCTTTCACCTCAAAAGGCCTAAAAGGAATATTATCCAATAGCATAGCATAGACTATATGCGACATAAAAAGTTGTTCATACAAATATAATCTCTCATAATATTTGCAGAACACAGCAGCATCATCAAAAATATAACCTCCTGCATTAAAGAAACGGCTGATGATTTTTTTTTCTATTATATTTGTTATATAGAACTGATCATCAAGTTCCACATAACTCTTATTTCTTGGATTCACCATTTCCAACTTATCAAGTGGATAAATAGCTATACTATTTGCAATGGTAAAATCTCCACAAAAATAGCCATCAGGATCTTTCACAAAAATTGCTCCTTCTATGTTCTCGCAATTCACAGTCCGATAGACAGTCTCAGCCTGGCTAGTGGTTGGCTCATCAAGAACTACGACCTTAGCATTACTCAGTCCCAACTTTTTAAATTGCAATTTCAGCAATAATGACAAATAGTATTTTTTATCATATTTTTCAAGAATTGTAAAATAGATATTATCAAAACGATTTAAATCTAACCCTTGAATAGATTTTATGCAAAGCGAGATTCCATCAGGAGCAAAGTTAAATATATAAGGCATATAGTTCTCATACTCAATATTGTCAGCTCCTATAGGAATAATCAAACTAATACTCATAAAATTGAATTGAGGACATTTTTTAAGAATGCTACAGTTCTCTCCTCCTTAGCATATTGTATAACACGTAGGAAATTCATCAACTGAAAAGTACTATAATACTTATTATACCAATCATAATTACTATAATATATATCTATCTCTTTATCTATCTTGTCTGAAATTATTCTCATCCGCACAGAATCAAAATCATGCCCATACATAAGCTGCGACCAACCATAATTTGAATCTTGCCTAATCTTTACTAAATCAAGTAATGGAGATTCCAAAAATGAGTCCAGAAAGTCTATCAAATAGTAATTATTTCCATTAAATAGTATATTTGAAAAAGTCAAGTCTCCATGACACTGTCCAACTGGTATGTTTATCTCTTCATCTAGTTCATTGAATACAATTGAAGACTTCTCTAGAATTATCTTAATATCTGTATCCTTACTAATAAAATCATTTTTAGCAACTTTATCACAAACATCATTATATTTATTTATTACAACATTTTTATTAATCGGAGTCATTTTTGAATTTTCAATTTCAGAATCAATAAAAATTTTCAATGCCTTGATAAAATAACTAATCTGGTCAAATCCTGCATCTTCAAAATAATCTACATAATTCTTACTATATATATACTCCATCTTAATATTTAGATATTCATCCATACGTTCAATACCATATATTTTCGGTACACGAATATGCTGATAAGCTATCTTTGAAGCATTACACTGTTTCAAAGCTTGCTTATACAATCGTGGAATATAATTCTTATCACGAGTACTCTTGTTAATAAACAAGCTATCCCCGCCATTAACAATGTCTATCTGACAACCAGAATGCCCTCTTATTTCAATCTCCATAATAGTTTGAATTAACAACTATATAGTTTATACCTGCTGACTGGGCTGCCTGTACACCCACTTCCGAATCTTCAAAAACAAGTGCCTCATTAGGTTGCATAGAAAAATGCCTTAATACTGTCCTATATATCTCAGGGGAGGGTTTTCCTTGTCTCACCTCCTCACCCGCCAAAATAAGATCAAATATATCAGTTACCTCAATGTATTGCAATGCTTTTTCTAAATTTTTACGACATGCAGTAGAAGCTATCGCTGTTTTACCTCCAGCATTGTGAAAAGTTTTCAGTATAGCTAATAAAGAATTATTCACTTTAAAATATCTAAAAAAATCGGGGTAACAATTACCTTTAAACTCACTTATTTTTTGAGTTACAACCGGATCTGTTATGCCAACAGTTGCCATAAACTTTTCAAACCTAAAACCAAAACAATGACGATAGTCTACCTCTTTAAGAGCTAATCCCACCTGATTAAAAGCCTCTTGATAAGCCATAAAATTAGCTCGAAAAGTATCAACTAATGTACCGTCAAAATCTACAATTAACAGTTTTATTTCACTTCCGAGCATTACATATATCGTTTAAGTTCTTCAGGTGTCCCATAAGAATAATAATTTTCCATTAAGCAAAGTTTGACAGTTTCTCCATTCTTCAACAAATAATTATAAAGTAATGACACATAAAATTCCGATTTATTAGGTATTGAATTATCTAATAATTGATGCGCAACTTTTAAAAAACCTTTTCCTGAAGAAAAGAAATACGCTCCACAAAGAGCATGATTAGATATTACCTCTTTCTCTGCTGTACGCCTTACTATATTATTAGCATCAATCTCAGCATAACTATACTTTGGAAGGTCTGATTCAAATGATACCAACAAGCCGCCATTGACCTCATCTACAGGTTTTGCTAATATTTGACGAATATTTTCAAGAAAAGCCTTACTAGAGAATTCCAAATCACAGTCCATAACTATAACAGAATCATTAGGGTCTATTGCAGACTCAGCCATCAAACAAGTTTCAACTGCACCACGAGTGGTATTAAGTACAGAAAAAACTTTAGCATTTGGCAACTTGTTTTTTATATATTCGTTTATATGATATCTATCAATATGTTCCTGACGAACAATAAATGAATACTTCAAATTTATATCGTCCATAATTACGCTCCTAATAGCTCTAACGAACAAAGGTATCCCCTTCAATTCAATCAATGGCTTTGGTGTAGTCCAACCTTCTTTAAGAAAACGTGTTCCCTCACCTGCCATTGGCATGATAATATGTAAACTTCGCATAGTCCTCTATAATATTAAGTGCACATTATTTAACTATCCAACCTTTTCAGCTTAAGATAACTAAAAGTGTACTGATTGATTAGTCATTCCCTAATAATTAATTACAATATTTCCTTCGTTAATACACTTTCTTAAAGCTAAAGATTTCATTAGCTATATTATATCAACATTGAGAAATTGATATCTGTATCTGCTCAATTTTAATCCATTCCTTATCTTAATATGCATTCTTTTCTCCAACAACTACATTTGCTATAGTCTTATAAATGATATATATATCAAGTAGCATTGTCCAATGCTCCATATACCAAATATCAGCTTTAACACGTTCCTCCATCTGTGAGAGTTCTCTCGTTTCACCACGAAAACCATGTGTTTGAGCCCAGCCGGTTACTCCAGGTTTTATAAAGTGCCGCACCATATACTTATCAATCAAACGGGCATAAGTCTCCGTATGAGCCAACATGTGTGGACGTGGTCCCACTATTGACATATCACCCCTAAAAACATTGATAAACTGGGGAAGTTCGTCAATATTAGAACGACGAAGGAAGTTCCCAAACCGAGTTTTACGAGGATCATCAGCCGTAGCCTGTTTACTGTCAGCTTCATCATTCACTTTCATAGAACGGAATTTATAACACACAAAATCCACACCATTCAACCCCGTACGCATTTGCTTAAAGAATACAGGACCGGGAGAAGTCAACTTTATAATACTTCCCACTATGAGATAAACAAAGGGAAAAACTGTAACCAGAAAAAAACCGGAGAAAACAACATCAAACATCCGTTTCAACATACGGTTCTCCATCTTACCCAAAGGTTCATAACGCAGATTCAAGATAGGCATATTGCCAACCATACTGTGCCAGATACGACGCGGAAAACCTTTACATACATTAGGAACACCGTGAAAATAAAGCAAATGGTTTTCACAATAATTCATGATAGAAAAATTGTAACGTCCCTCCTCCATCGATAGAGAACAAAAAACATGCTTGATGCTTGGATGTGCAGACATAAAATCTGAAAAACCGTCAGGATTACCCAAATAGGAACATTGAGAAGAAAGAGCATCATTCGGTTTTATATCAAAATAACCCACGACTTCATATAGGGAAGACGCCAGAGAACTTTCCATCTCCTCATACAACACCTGCATATTATTGCCTCCACCTATAAAAACAGCATAACGTCTATGCTTGCCCTTAGCACAATAAACTATCAGAAAATGACGGATGATAATGCGATAAATACTTAAGATAACAAAGAGAAAAGAGAAATATGCAACAAAGAAAAAAGGAGAATAGATAGAGATTCCACTAAAAGTCATGATACATGCCCAAAAGATGGAAAAAGCTATAGTATTCTTCAACACGCGCAACACAAGTTGGTCAGGGCGAATTCCCCGACTATCCCAAACCCTCCCACGAGAACCGGAACAGGCCAGATAACAGAGACTTAACGAAGTCATCATCCAGGAAACCCTACAAGAAAAAGGTAAAGAGACAAATACTTCTTCCCAAAAGAAAAGGAGAAAGAACAATACCAAATTCAGAATGATCAGATCTCCCAGAACTGCTATAAATTCTATAAATTTATTGATTTGACTGGTGGTTGATACCATATCACATTAAAAATTGATTTTAGGCACATACTTCTTTGAACTTGCTCAGAAGGTCTTTCCCGAACAAATTCCAAGAGATTACAATACAAACTGATAGGAAAACAAAAACTAAAACATATACTTTCCTACTGGTTCCCGAAGGATATAATGGTACAACTGCAGGCTCTACAACAGCAAAAACAGGCTTCTCCTCCTGAACTTTAGCTCTGGCAACCTGAAGCTGACCGGCAACCTGACTATATACCTGGTAAGCCAAACTCATGTCATTCTGCAAACGTTCCTGCTCGGTACGAACACTCTGCAAAATGATATTGTCATGAGAGTCCATATAATCGGCATATTTTCTCTGCGCTTCGTAATATTCCTGCTGACGTTCTTTAAACAATTTCTCCAAATAGAGACAATCCTCTTTAGATTTGGAGGTACGATAGTCTATGATATATTCCTGCAACTTCTTAACTACAGAGTCAGCAACAACTGCAGCAACTTTAGAATCCTGAAAAGTTGCAGTAACGGAAGTCATTGAAGTTTTCTTATCCACAGAAGCGACAATCTTTTTCTTTAGTGATTCAATCTTCTGAGATTCCTTTTTGGATAATTCAATGGTACCTTGACTCGCTTTATCCGAAAAAATAGATTCATCCTCATCTTCGATAAACAAAGACTTTACTCCGCCAATTACCATACCAGGAAACCCGATTACATAACTCCACCAGGGAGAAGATTCTTCATCTAAATAAGAACTTAAAGAGATTTCCTCACTCCCTGATACAGGGACTTTCATATTAGAAAGTTCCAACAAAAAGGGAGTAGAAGAGACGATATCTGCAGATAAGGAAGCATTCAAGGCATCGGTTCCATCTCCCATAGAAACTCCACTTCCTAAAAAGGAAGCAGCCAAACCGGATAAACCACCACCTTTGTTATTACCCATTTCCGGAGAAAGAGTAACTTCAACCGTATACTGCTTAGGGATACTTATCGCAACAATAACACCAATTATCAGTCCGATACCGGCCGCTTTATAGATCTTCTTACGAATACCTATAACCTTACGAAGAAGATCCATCAAATCGATTTCAAGCTCCTCGTCATTGTGATTATTATACACCTGTTTTGTTTCCTTTTCAGATGTTTGTTCCATCAAAGTAGACATAAATAAAGGTATTCGTTATTTCTTGATTAAATTAGCGATAGAAGCAACCATCATTCCCAAAGTACTGAATGTAGTAGCATAACCTAAAATGTTGCCAATATTAGTCCTTTTCTTTGCCTTACTAGGTACAATTATCTCGCAACCCGGTTCAATCTGTTTCTTACCGCTACCTTTTACCTTAGTTACCTGACCATTCATATAAACAATGAACTTCTTGCTCTTCTTCGCATTTTCAGAATAGCCACCAGCTTGATCCAGATAATAATCAACTTTCTGTCCTTCTATATAAGAAACCGTATTAGGAACCATCACAGCACCATTGATCGTAACTGTATTATTGTTCTTCGGAATAGAAATCACATCACCCTCACGCAAGACAATATCCGCTGTACTGCCAGGATTAGCTAATGCTTTCTCCAAGTCAATGCCAACACTAAAAGTATCTTCCACACGAACACCCAAAGAGTCCATCATAGCCTCACCCAACTGTCGGCTCATCAAACGGATCACATCTCCCATACGTTTCTTCTCACCTTCAGTAGCGACACGAGTCAACTTGGCACCGCGTAAGTAAGCATAATTCGTAGCACCTCCAGCTTTATTGATCAAATCTGAAAGGCGTTCTTCACGATTGGTCATGGCGTATGAGCCTCCGAACAGGATTTCACCTTCAACAACCACATTCTGTTGAGCCTGATAACCCGGACTACGACGTACATAGACCTCATCATAAGGTTGAAGTACGAAACCCGGTGTGCCGTCGACGACAAAGCCTTCTTTCAGGGAGAATGTATATATCTGACCAATAGTATCGTTATCTACTGTACTACGGGGATTCTTAATTCTACGGGATACATCCACACGAACAACAGAAGCGGCTTCACGCAAGCCTCCGGCCTGAATGATCAAGTCTTCAAGAGTCATATTATCCGCATAAGGATAGGAATCTGGTTTGGCTACTTCGCCGTGGATTACAACATCTCCCCTATCTTCCAAATCATGGATACTAGGAATATAAAGAATGTCGTTTTTCGCCAGGATGATATTTTGGGAAGTACCATCCATGATGGCTTTAATGTCAACAGGGATAACTTCAGTAGTAAGGTCCTCACGTTGACGATAAAGGACAGCACGGTTCAAGAAAGCATCACCCGTCAAGCCTTGGGCTTCGTTCACCAGTTCGCGGACGGTATTCAGTTTACCGTTTAGCTGGTAGATACCGGGACGGTAAACAGCACCACGGATTTCAAGCTTATTAGTGAAACGGTTAAGGATAGCCTCGGCAGTCACAACATCACCATTCCGCATTTTATAGACACTATAATCAAGGTCTTTGACTGTGTTTACTTCATACTCCTGTCCGTTTTGGCGTACGACACGCAAAGAACGGGTGTAGGCGTCAGCGTCAAATCCACCGGCATAACTGATAAGTGTAGATAAGTTTTCGTCCTTCTTCATTTCGAAACGCATGGGGCGTTTCACTTTTCCGTCGATCTTAACCAATACGTCATAGGCGGGAACAATCACAACATCACCTTCCTGCAGACGAATGTCATCCTGAATGTTGCCTTTCATGATAAATTGGTAGACGTCGATTGTGGCGATGTTCTTACCGTTACGTACCAGCTGGACATTACGAAGGCTACCTATGTCACTCACACCTCCTGCACGATAAAGTGCATGGAATACAGTAGAAAAGGAAGAAAGAGAGTAAGTGCCCGGCTGGACAACTTCACCCATTACATTGATTTGAATAGTACGGATGCTGCCCAGAGTCAGACGGATGTCAGAAGTGGGGTCATTCGTATTATTAAGACCATTATATATCTTGTTTAATGTTTTTTTGAGATAGTCATTGGCTTCAGAAATGGTTAGTCCGTTCAGGTTGACAGGACCTATTTTCTGAATATTGATAGTGCCATCAGGAGAAATCTGTTGGCGGATAGTGTTCTGACTGGCTCCCCAGATGTCGATAATCACTTCGTCACCGGGACCGAGACGGTAATTTAAAGGGGTGGCGATGTTGACACTGGGTTCAAAAGTCAGGTTACGAGTATTGAAGATGTTTCTTCCGAAAACCTGATTACCACGTGCAAGGTCTTGAGTGCTCGGATGGTCTTCCAACATATCGGAAGTATTCTCCTTCATTTCTTCACGAAGACGGGATTCATTGACATCCGTACCGGTAGCGTTGGAAGCATTGACATTATTCTGCTGCTCATAAAGCTGCTTCACACGCATAGCCTGTTCTTTGGTCACGCCCTTACGGGCAAGTTCGGAGGCTAATTGTTTTTGTTCTTTCCCTTGTCTAATCCCCTCTTTGACATACTCCAACACTTGAGAATCGCTCATATTTTGAGCCATCAAAGGAGAAAAAACTCCTAACAGTAGAATGAATAGAAATACGTTAAAGTTTTTTTGTGTCGTCATTACTAATCTTTGTGGGTTCTACATAACCGATTGGCATATCTACACAAGCACAGCCAAGCATATTTAAACGAACGGCAATCTTACTCTTCCCGCCTACAGTCACAAGTTCGCCAACAAGTCCACTCAAAGGACCTTTTATGACACGAACTTTCTCACCACGCGCTAGTGGAGTATCATTCATACAGACTGCTTCTTCGGAATAATCGAGCATGAAACGGAAACGGGCCATCTGCTCGTCAGGAATAACGGCAGGAGTGCTTTCACCACGCATCACCATATAACGGCTAACCGTGGAGAAGCTTAGGACTTCCATACGCTCTTTTGGATTGACATGAACAAAAACCATCATGGGAAGCAAGACTGTATCAACCATCTTTCGACGGTCGCTCCATTGATGGATCTGTTGCTGAACGGGAACAAAAGAATCAATTCCCATCTTAGACAAACGCTCGGCAACTTTCTTCTCATGATGCATTCGAACGAGTGCTACATACCAGCGTTTTGAGTGTGCTACGCCTTCCCCTGTCCCACTAATAGGCCCGGCATTTACTGATTTTGGTTTCGTTAAAATCATATTTTTTTACCCCATGTGATTCCGTTACTTCTTAGGTAACGGATAACACATACACGAAACGTACATTATGATGAAAATAGAAATCACGCACATGACAAAGGCGTAGAATGTGGAAAGGCCTAATACTCAACGGGAAAAATCTAGAGATTAGGCAATAAAAAGTATAGAGCATGGAAATAAGGTTATTTCATGTTCGGATAGTTTTTTGCTCTATGTTTCAGATAAAACGAAAAAAAGTGGAGGAATATTTGCTTTCTATTCGTGTTTTTGTCTATCTTTGCGTCAAATTTAATTCCGTTACCTAAGAAGTAACACACATAGTTTAATTCTAATTATCAACACTTTACTATTCTATCACCACTTACACAGCAATTTCTAACGTAAGATAAATTCCCTTTATTTACTTCCGTACGTTCTTTTAGTCCAAAGCCTTTCAAGTAGATTTGTGTCGTTTTTATAGATTTGTGCCCCAATGATTCACTAATCATTTCAATGGAGACTCCCCGATACTTCGCAGTCGTTGCCCAAGAATGACGAAGCGTATAGGAAGTGACGGGAGATTGCAAATGCAAGGTTCTTGCCAGGTCCTTCAGAGAATTATTAAATCGACGGAGAGCGGACTGATATTCCCGGTAACCTCTTTCATCCGTCCGTTTTTTATCCCCACGAAGAATATCAAACAGATAATCCGGACAGTCAGGATGAGAATCTTCTTTGCTACGGAGCTGGTTAATCATTTCCTTTGCCGTATTCAGCACTTCCACGCTCATTGGAGTTTTAGTTTTGATACGATTGTATCGCAACACATTCTGATCGAGTGCCGATTTCTCCAGATGGGCTAAATCAGCGAATGACATTCCGCAAAACTGGAACATCAGGGCGGCAATAGCTTGCGTACGACGTAAACGTTCCGATTTGGGATCCTCATACAGAAGCTTATACAATTCCGTAGCAGGCAAAGCCTTTTTCTGGCGGACATCCACACCTGTATAGACATCATGAAACAGTCGCGGAACGTATGGCGCACTGCCCGCTTCCACTCCACGGTTATAAATACTACGAAGCATACGCATGTACGTAGAAATCGTATTGGGCTTCAAGCCACACTCATAAAGATACTGGCCGTAACGTCGTAAACGTTCACGGGTGATCTGTCTGAACGACACATTAGACGTGCCGCAAAATTTGCTGAAAGAAAAGAGGGCATTCTTGTAGACATGCGCCGTAGAATACCGTCCCTCCTTCCGCAAACGACCGATGTAGAATTCCGCACACCGGTTAAATCCATTTTTGTTCATCATTTGCATCACTAATAATTTTATATATTATACCATTTGGCAAGCAACAAAAAAACAAATCTTTTTGCAGAATTGAAGCACACTTGACAAATGCGATATTATTTTTTCAGATTATTAACCTATAAAAAAATATCCGGATGCCCACTAAACGGACATCCGGATATCACTCTCTTTCTACCTTCTGACTAATTACCTCTCTGAATAGTTTGCCAGATTGTAACATACCGGCTTCGTGCTATTACCTACGCGGTAGATACCGAACTTAAAGTAATAACCATCATCGTCGTTACGTCCAATCATGATTTTCTCATTGTCTACAATGTGTTTATTAACCTTTTTCCCTTTTTCCTGATAGTCCATCTGTACATCGAGCATACCCGGCTTTACAATTGTTTCCGCCTCTTTGCCATAGACTGTCCAATCGATATGAATACGGAATGTAATCCAACAATCTTTCGGAAAATCGGCGAAAGGCATTTTGTAAGCAATGGTCGATGCTTTATATGTAGATGTCACAGGTTTCATAACCGGTGTCTTTTCCGGATTTGCGTTGCAACGGTCGTCTTTATCAGTCAGCCATTTACGGTCGGAATTTGCTTTGATGTAAAACCATCCGCCTGAAAATCCGAATGCCAATGGAGGATAGCCACCTTGTTCCACCAGCCATCCGTTGGCCTTTCCGGCTTGATAAACGGGATTGCCTTGTTTGTCTTTCACCGGATTACCTTGCTTGTCCAGCTTGGGTTTCTTTTCGTATCCCATGTTTTTCTTAAAAATAGTAGTCTTGTCCAGTTCCATGAACTCATCAGCTGTCAGTTTCTTCACTTCACCCTGTGGAGTCTGTACCAAAGTACGATCCGGCATTCCATGCCATTGAGCAAAAATGGTGGAAACATCACTGCCTAATGTAGAAGGGATATATACCGAAAACTCATAATCGCGGGAAGCACCTTGCGGACAAATACCTTTTCCATGATGATATACAGTTTTCATTATTTGTGCTTTCTTATATGTATCGGCTGGTTTGCCTTTGAAATCATCGGAAGTTGCATAACAATAAGAAAATTCCGCACGCCCTTTTGTTTCCCCCGCTGCATATCCGGATAATGTGTTATCATCTTCTTTCAGTTCAAAACGATAAGAAGGTTTTCCGTTGAACATAAGGTTGAAATCACGTTGAATGGCATGCGCTTTTTTAGCTCCGACTGCTACCCAGCAACCATCTATAATCTGATTGACACATGCCGAATCTGCCTGTACATTTACACGCTCGGTCAGTGGCACCAAAGTCTGTGTTTCTATAGCCGGACCGGGTTTCTCGACTTGTTCAGCCATCGCCGTGCATCCTGATGCCAGCACGCAAATAATAAAAATGCTTTTCTTCATTCTATTCGATATTAAGTTTGTTGACGGTGCAAAAATACGAAAGGCAACCTCATCGGTTGCCTTTCGTTTGTCTCAAATGTTTTCACATTTGTGTAATTTTGCTGTCAACACCTGCCTGGAGGCTTAATTGGGTGCTTCATCGTTCAAATCTTCTTCAAGCATATCGACTTTCTGTATGCTCATTTTTCCATCAGCAGTGATCGTTATAGAAAGCGGCATATACAAATCTGTCTGCGGATAACAAACACTTGCGGCATATACAATGCCCTGCGGAGTGGTCTTGTCGTATACAATTCCTTCCAATATAGATTTCGAGAGAAATTTTGCATCGACTACGGATGAAAAATCATTCTTGGTAAATGTCTTGTTCAATACCGTTTCGTTACCGCGTGTCAGGTGCAGCACTATTTTATTATCGACATAAGTATCTCCCATCTCATTTGTTACATGAGGCAGACTTTCGTCCGGAGTACGTGAAACAAAGGAATGATAATCTTTTCCTTTGAATTTAAAGTTAGTTTCGCTCTTAGACGTCTGCATACGCTGCAATCCGTGAGCATCTATACTGTCTATTCTTGCCAGCAGCGACTGATTATCTGAAGATCCTTTTTTACCGCCACATGCAGTCACAGCCACCGCCAACGGCAACAAAAGCAAATAAATTAGTTTTCTCATACGTAAGTTTTCTGTTTATAAATAGATGGCAAAGGAACAAAAAGAGCGGGATATTTACAAGTGTAACCGACATTTTTCCTACATTTGAAGGAAAGAAGGAATGGAAAGGCTATCACAAAGGGGGGCTTGACAACAGTGGCAAACCGGCCAGTGCATTTAATGCTTTCAAGAGATAAGATTATTGAATCCTTTTTTATAACTTTACACCGAATCCAAAATATTTTATACCTGAAAAGTAAAAATGAACATGAAACACCCCAAACAGTTATTAGCTGTACTTTTGATGGCCGCCGCCTGCACTATGCAAGCGCAACGCAGTGAGGCACTGCTGGAGAAGAACTGGAAATTCAGTAAAGGAGATTTTAAAGAGGCCAGTCAGCCGGAGTTCAATGACACTAAATGGGAATCGGTTGTTATTCCACACGACTGGGCGATTTTTGGTCCATTCGACATGAACAATGATCTTCAGAATGTGGCAGTGACACAGAACTTTGAGAAAAAAGCTTCCTTGAAGACAGGACGTACCGGCGGTCTTCCTTATGTAGGTACCGGATGGTATCGTACCAGTTTTGACGCCCCTGCCGACAAAGAAGTGACACTGCTCTTTGACGGTGCCATGAGTGAAGCGCGTGTCTACATCAACGGAAAAGAAGCTTGTTTCTGGCCTTTCGGCTACAATTCTTTTCACTGTAATGTGACTTCCTTATTGAATAAAAACGGTAAAAACAATACGCTTGCCGTGCGTTTGGAAAACCGTCCGCAATCTTCGCGCTGGTATCCGGGAGCAGGTCTATATCGCAATGTACACCTGATTGTGACTGACAAAATCCATGTGCCTGTATGGGGAACGCAAATCACGACTCCTCACGTCAACAAGGATTTTGCAGCCGTACGTCTCCAAACGAAGATAGACAATGCCGGTGAGAAAACAGCCATCCGTGTAGAGACGGAAATTCTTTCTCCGGAAGGTAAAGTTGTTACCCGGAAAGAGAATACAAGCCGCATCAATCACGGACAACCTTTTGAACAAAATTTTATTGTAAACGCGCCCGAACTCTGGTCGCCGGAAAGTCCGTCGCTTTACAAGGCTGTCTCTAAAATTTATGCGGATGATAAACTGGTAGATACTTACACCACACGTTTCGGTATCCGCAGCATTGAATACATTGCCGACAAAGGATTCTACCTGAACGGGGAGCACCGCAAATTTCAGGGTGTATGCAATCACCACGATTTAGGTCCGTTGGGCGCCGCTATCAATGTAGCAGCACTGCGTCATCAGCTTACGCTATTGAAAGATATGGGATGCGACGCGATCCGTACTTCTCATAATATGCCGACTCCCGAACTCGTTGCGTTGTGTGACGAAATGGGATTTATGATGATGATCGAACCGTTCGATGAATGGGATATCGCCAAATGTGAAAATGGTTATCACCGCTACTTCGATGAATGGGCGGAACGTGATATGATAAATATGCTTCATAATTACCGGAACAACCCTTGCGTCGTTATGTGGAGTATCGGCAACGAAGTACCGACTCAATGCAGTCCTGTCGGTTATAAAGTGGCCAAATTCCTGCAGGATATCTGCCATCGTGAAGATCCTACCCGTCCTGTCACTTGCGGAATGGACCAGGTGACTTGTGTACTTGCCAACGGATTTGCAGCAATGATTGACATTCCGGGACTTAATTACCGTACGCAACGCTATCAGGAGTCATACGACCAACTCCCGCAGAATCTGATTCTGGGAAGCGAAACGGCTTCTACTGTCAGTTCACGTGGCGTATACAAGTTCCCGGTGGAAGATAAGAAAGGGGCAAAATATGAAGATCATCAATGCTCTTCATACGATGTGGAGGTTTGTCCCTGGTCGAATATTCCGGACGAGGACTTTGCATTAGCTGACGATCATCATTGGACCATCGGACAGTTCGTATGGACCGGATTTGATTATCTGGGTGAGCCGTCACCATACGATACGGATTCATGGCCTAACCACAGTTCAATGTTTGGTATCATCGACCTTGCCAGTTTACCTAAAGACCGCTATTATCTTTACCGTAGCGTGTGGAACAAGGAAGCGGAAACTTTGCATATCCTGCCTCACTGGACCTGGCCGGGACGTGAAGGTGAAGTGACTCCCGTTTTTGTGTACACTAATTATCCTACTGCCGAATTGTTTATCAATGGCAAAAGTTATGGAAAACAAAGCAAGAATAATAGTTCGCTAAAGAACCGCTATCGTCTGATGTGGATGGATACAAAGTACGAACCGGGTGAAGTGAAAGTAGTAGCCTACGACAAAAACGGAAAAGCGGTAGCTGAAAAAGTAGTCCGTACTGCCGGAAAGCCTCATCACATCGAACTGGTAAGCAACCGTAACGAACTGACTGCAGATGGAAAAGACTTGGCTTATGTGACTGTTAAAGTAGTAGACAAAGACGGTAACCTCTGCCCTGCCGATAATCGTCAGATAAATTTCTCGGTAAAGGGAACGGGTAAATATCGTGCTGCCGCCAATGGTGATCCGACGAACCTTGAACAATTCCATCTTCCGAAAATGCATGCTTTCAACGGTATGTTGACAGCTATTCTGCAAGCCGGTGAAACTGTCGGAGAGATTGTGTTTACAGCAAAAGCAAACGGAGTGAAAGCCGGAAATATTCGTATTCAGACGAAATAAGGCATACGCTTCAGCATATAACAAACCCACCGGATTTCTTCACTGAAAAGAAGTCCGATGGGTTTCTTCATACAACTATCTCTGAAACTTGCTCACTTGTGCTCAATAAAAGCGACGTTATAAGTACTCTAGCTAAATAGCTTTCCAGAAGGCCTGAAAATCACGATACCTGCCGTAGCAGACCAATTCGTCTCCTTCTTCCACTTTCTCATTTTCCGGTAATTCATTCTTCACATGAAGCTCGGTCAGAGAGATACCCAGGCAGTTGGTGACCTTATTCGCCCGTTTCAAGCCTATCATTTTTAAATGAAACTCTTCATCCAGGTTTAACTCATTCACAAAATATCCTACAAATTTCTCCGGAACCGTGAACTTCACCACATAATAATCCTGATCGATGCGGAATCCTTCCATGTTAGTACCGAAGTCGAGCAGTTGTACCAGGCTGCGGGCAGCATCTTCTTCCGGAGTCAGGATTCGTTCCAGATCAAAAGCTTCAAGCACTGCTTTATGTACAGCATCAATAGCACGGGCAAAAATACGGGGAACCTTTTTCTGCTTCAACAGGGCAACGACTCGTATCGACGCACCAAAATTCTCTCCAATCGCTACAATAACTATATCCACACTATTCAATGGCAACACTGATAATGATTGTTCGTCAGTGGCATCAATGACAAAAGCTGTAGCAACCTTATCTTTGATGGAGTCTACACGACTTTCGCTTATATCCGCACCTATAATTTCGTGTCCCAAGGCGGACAGTTCTTCCGCCAACACATGGCCGTAATTTCCTAAACCAATAATAATATACTTCATAGCTTTAGTTTATTATGATGTTATCACTTGGATAACGGTATTTTGTATTCTTTTTCTGTTTGACGATTCCCAACATCAATGTTATTAACCCCACACGACCAATAAACATCAACAAAGACACCAATAGTTTGCTTGCGTCGCACAAATGAGGGGTCAGATTCAGACTGGAACCTACGGTACTAAGCGCAGAGACACATTCGAAAGTCAATGCCATAATGGAAACACCCGGTTCGAGTATGCTCAATGTAAAAATAAAAATGAATAAGACTCCCAATGACATGACTACTGTTGCATTGGAACGCCGAATTGAATCGTAAGACAATTCCCTGCCGAACACTTCCACTCGTTCAGTGCCACGCAATACGGCTACAAGATTCAGAACTACGACCGCAAAAGCATTTACTTTCACACCACCTGCCGTGGACTGTGATCCACCGCCCACCCACATCAGGAATAGATAAACCAACAATGTCTGCACGCTCAATGATGCCAGGTCGACACTGCTGAAACCGGCTGTTCGCGGACAAGTGGCATTAAAGAAAGCTTGTGTCCACTTATCTGCCACAGGCATACCGGCAAAAGAACCATTCCACTCAAAAGCAGCAATAGCCAATGTGCCGATTAATAAAAGCAGAAAAGTCATGATTAACACGATTTTCGTATTCAGGTTATAGAGGTGCTGCATTTTATGCCGGTCCAGTTTGCGGGTACGAATCAATTTCCAGAAACGACGGAGGTGATACAATACAATATCCTTGAAATTGACAAGGATGGGGAAACCGATACCACCAAATATAATCAATAGAGAAACGGTAATAAACAGCCAATTGTGGTTAGTCATCACCATCGGATTTCCTAAATTGCCGGAAAGCGTAGAAAAGCCCGCATTGCAAAAAGCCGAAATAGAATGGAAAGCAGCAAAACCCAACTCTCCTTCCAGAGTCATTCCCAACGTTCCGTGAATACTAAACCAAATCGAAACCATGCCGATCCCTTCAATCACTAAGGTGAAGCCTAATATATATAATAAAGTAGACAGCAAAGAACCTAATGAATTGGAACTAACCATATCACGCACAACAAGCTGATTGTAGATGGAAGTATTCCCCATGAAGAACATGGCGAAGAAACTGGTTAATGTCATCACTCCCAATCCGCCAATCTGAATCAGCAGGATAATGACAACTAATCCCGAAGTGGTGAATGTAGTAGACACGTCTACCGGTACCAAGCCCGTAACGCATACGGCACTGGTAGCCGTAAATAAAGAGTCTACCCAGGTGATACCATTTACCGTGCAGCGCGGAAGCATCAACAAGCCTGCTCCAATCAGAATAATAGCCATAAAACTAACTGCCAATATCAAAGACGGATTGGTACGCCGTCCCAACAGACGCACCAGCCCATTGGACAGATTGAGGAAAGAAAGAACTAACAATAACAGAAGATGATAAAACTTCCCATGTAAGAATTCCCAAATATGCAAAATAGCTCCTTCTTCTTCCGGACGATGGAATATAACAGGTACCAACGTGAGATATAACAATCCACTCAATATCCAGGCTAATCGCCGGTATTGCTTTTTAGTATTCCGGTATTCCAGCGAGATATGTAAAGTTACATCAATCAGAAAAATGATCCAGACAGTTTTATACAATGTCTGCAAATTCGCCACTTCATCAATAGACAAGGGAAAGCCATGTTCATATACTACTCCGACAATCAATGATAAAGACGCCAGATAAGTGAGTGCTTCTATCAGCCCTAACAAAATACGTACATAGGGTTTTAGGAGTTTATTCTGATACAATAAAAACTTATGATAAATCTTCATATCATCTTTTTTAACGGGGTCGTGCAAACTTAACTAAAATAACAATCAAACACGATTCTTTGTTGACAAAATTTTCTGAATATTAAAAATTTGACTACTTTTGGCAACAGAAAACTAAAAAACTACAATATTATGAGTGAAAAAAGAAAACGGTATATTCTACCGGAAGAAGAAATTCCACATTACTGGTACAACATTCAGGCCGATATGGTGAACAAGCCTATGCCTCCGTTGCACCCGGGAACCAAACAACCGCTGAAAGCAGAAGATTTATATCCGATTTTCGCAAAAGAGCTGTGTCATCAGGAGCTAAATCAGACGGATGCATGGATCGAAATACCGGAAGAAGTGCGTGAAATGTACAAGTACTACCGCAGCACTCCGCTGGTTCGTGCTTATGGTTTGGAAAAAGCACTCGGCACTCCGGCTCATATCTATTTTAAGAACGAAAGCGTAAGCCCTATCGGTTCGCATAAGTTGAACTCTGCATTGGCACAAGCTTATTATTGTAAAGAAGAAGGAGTTACCAACATTACCACTGAAACTGGTGCCGGACAATGGGGAGCCGCTCTTTCTTACGCAGCCAAGGTTTTCGGCCTGGAAGCTGCCGTTTATCAGGTAAAAATCAGTTATGAACAAAAACCATACCGCCGCAGCATCATGCAAACTTTCGGAGCACAGGTCACTCCTTCTCCATCTATGTCTACCCGCGCCGGTAAAGATATTCTGACTAAACACCCCACTTATCAAGGTTCATTGGGAACTGCTATTTCGGAAGCTATCGAACTGGCACAAATGACTCCCAACTGTAAATATACGCTCGGTTCCGTACTTAGCCACGTGACTCTCCACCAGACTATTATCGGACTGGAAGCTGAAAAACAAATGGAAATGGCAGGCGAATATCCGGATATCGTGATCGGTTGTTTCGGAGGTGGTTCCAACTTCGGAGGTATCTCTTTCCCGTTCATGCGCCACACCATACAGGAAGGGAAAAAGACTCGTTTCGTTGCTGCCGAACCTGCTTCTTGTCCGAAACTGACACGTGGTAAGTTCCAATATGACTTCGGTGATGAAGCCGGATATACTCCATTGCTGCCGATGTTCACTTTGGGACATAATTTTGCTCCTGCTCATATCCATGCTGGTGGGCTTCGTTATCACGGCGCAGGTGTAATCGTTTCACAGTTGCTCAAAGATAATCTGATGGAAGCGGTAGATATACAGCAACTGGAGTCTTTCGAAGCCGGTTGTCTGTTTGCGCAGTCTGAAGGTATTATTCCGGCTCCCGAATCCAGCCACGCTATTGCAGCGGCTATCCGCGAAGCTAACAAATGCAAGGAAACCGGAGAAGAAAAAGTGATTCTGTTCAATCTTTCGGGACATGGTCTGATCGATATGGCTTCTTATGACAAGTATTTGGCAGGTGATCTGGTGAATTATACATTGAATGACGAAGATATTCAGAAGAATTTAGACGAGATAGGAGATTTAGCTAAATAATAAATTACCTACCAGTTTCAAGTTTCACCACCGATTACACAGATTAACACAGATTTAATTGTAATTCGAAGATTGTCGATATAAAAATCCGTGCTAATCTGTATAATCGGTGGTATTTTTTCATTCCCTATATTTACTTTCTCTCTATTGAATACCTCCATATAAAAGATTTTGCTATCTTTGATGCCATTATTAATCTTATGAACTAATAATGAACAGCCTTAAAAAAACAACAATCTGTCTACTCTTTCTATGTATAGGGGTTAATTGCGTTTTTTCTGAAGTTCCGGAGCAAATTAACTTCTCTTATATTTCTATTAACGAAGGATTGTCACAAAGCACCGTATTTTCTATCGATCAGGACCAAAGAGGTAATATGTGGTTCGCGACCTATGATGGAGTAAACAAGTATGACGGGTATTCATTTACAGTTTATCAACATAATGAAGAGGATCCGAACAGTATTGCTAATGACATTTCACGAATCGTAAAAACTGACAGTCAGGGACGTGTCTGGATCGGTACGCGGGATGGTTTGTCATATTATGACGAAGAAAAAGACAAATTCAGAAATTTCTTCTACGAGAAAAAAGGCAAACGGCAACAAATCAATGGTATTGCAGAAATCTCACCGGAACAGTTGCTTATAAGCACACAAGAAGGTCTGACTATGTTCGATATTAAAGAATCACGATTCGTTGATGATTCTTTTAGTACCGCTATGCACAAGCTTATAGCTTCAGCTCTTTACAGACAGGGGGATATTATCTATATCGGTACCCCGGTTGACGGGCTTTACAGCTATTCCATTCCTCAAAAGAAACTGGAAAAAATTACTCCGATAACGGAAACGAAACAGATTCAGGCCATTTTGCAGCAATCTCCTACCCGTATATGGGTAGCTACCGAAGGAGCCGGTCTGCTTCTGCTCAATCCGAAAACGAAAGAGGTCAAGGCTTATCATCATTCTTCTTCCAATCCTAAAAGTATCAGTTCCAATTATATCCGCTCCCTGGCACTGGATTCGCAAAATCGCTTATGGATAGGAACGTTCAATGATCTAAACATTTATCATGAAGGAAGCGATTCTTTCGTTTCCTACAGTAGCAGTCCGGTAGAAAACGGCAGTTTGTCACAACGTTCGGTTCGCAGTATCTTTATGGATTCGCAAGGAGGTATGTGGCTTGGAACCTACTTCGGGGGATTGAACTATTACCATCCTATCCGCAACAGATTCAAGAATATCCAGCGTATTCCCTATAAGAATTCTCTAAGCGATAACGTAGTCAGCTGCATTACGGAAGATAAGGATAAGAACTTATGGATAGGAACGAATGATGGTGGTTTGAATCTGTATAATACAAAGACACAACAGTTTACGCACTATATCTTACAGGAAGACGAACGGGAAATCGGTATTGGTTCCAACAATATCAAAGCCGTATATGTAGATGAACAAAAATCACTTGTATATATAGGGACACATGCCGGCGGACTGACTGTCCTCCATCGAAACAGTGGAAAAATGGAAAGTTTCAATCAGCTGAACAGCCAGTTGGTGAATGAGAATGTATATGCTATTCTTCCTGACAAAGGAGGGAATCTCTTATTGGGGACATTAAGTGCTCTGGTTAGTTTTAACCCGGAAAAAAAGAGTTTTACCACCATTGATAAGGAAAAGGACGGTACTCCATTTACTTCACAACGAATCACAATCCTGTTCAGAGATTCCCATAAACGGCTTTGGGTCGGGGGTGAGGAAGGTATATCTGTCTTTCAGCAGGAAGGAATCGAGATAGAAAAGGTGCCTATTCTGCCGGAATCATCTGTAACAAAGACGTTTACCAATTGCATTTACGAGGCTGCCAACGGTATCATTTGGGTAGGTACGCGTGAAGGCTTCTACTGTTTTAATGAGAAAGAAAAGAAAATCAAACGATATACTACGGCTAACGGTTTGCCTAATAATGTGGTATATGGTATTCTGGAAGATACTTTCGGACGTCTTTGGGTAAGTACCAATCGTGGTATTTCCTGTTTCAATCCGGAAACAGAGAGGTTCCGTAATTTTACGGAATCCGACGGATTACAGAGTAATCAGTTTAATACTTCTTCGTTCTGTCGCACTTCGAGCGGTCAGATGTATTTCGGAGGTATCAACGGGATCACTACTTTCCGCCCGGAACTGTTGCTGGATAACCCTTATACGCCTCCGGTAGTTATCACTAAACTTCAACTGTTTAACAAGACAGTTCGCCCGGATGATGAAACCGGTATCCTGACTAAGAATATCAATGAGACAGAAAGTATCACCCTGAAATCATGGCAAACTGCTTTCACGATTGAATTTGTAGTATCCAATTATATTTCCGGACAACATAACACTTTCGCTTATAAACTGGAAGGATATGACAAAGAGTGGTATTATCTGACAGATAAACGTACTGTCTCCTACTCCAACCTACCACAAGGCACTTATCACTTTTTGGTAAAAGCTGCCAATAGTGACGGAAAATGGAATACTGTACCTACAATGTTGGAAATCATAGTTCTCCCTATCTGGTACAAGACCTGGTGGGCAATCATGATTTTCCTCGCCACTTTTATCGGGTTTATCACTTTCGTCTTCCGCTTCTTCTGGATGCGTAAGAGTATGGAAGCGGAACTGGAACTTGAACGCAGGGACAAGGAGCATCAAGAAGAAATCAACCAGATGAAGATGCGTTTCTTCATCAATATTTCGCACGAGCTTCGCACGCCATTAACTCTCATCTTAGCTCCTTTACAAGAAATAATCAATAAGATTAGTGATCGCTGGACTCGTAACCAACTGGAATATATCCAACGCAACGCCAATCGTCTGTTGCATCTTGTCAACCAGTTGATGGATTATCGCCGTGCCGAATTGGGAGTTTTCGAGCTGAAAGTAAAGAAAGAGAATGCGCATCAACTGATACAGGATAATTTCTTGTTCTACGATAAACTGGCACGCCACAAGAAGATTACTTATACTCTCCACTCCGAACTGGAAGAAAAAGAGGAACTTTTCGATCCGAATTATCTGGAACTGATCGTTAATAACCTGCTTTCAAATGCTTTCAAATATACAGAAAGCGGGCAAAGCATTACTGTTACGTTGAAAGAGGAAAACAATTGGCTGGTACTGCAAGTTAGTGATACCGGTATTGGTATTCCTATCAACAAGCAGGGGAAAATATTCGAACGTTTCTATCAGATAGAGAGTGAGCACGTAGGAAGTGGTATCGGGCTGTCACTGGTACAACGTTTGGTGGAACTGCATCACGGACGTATTGAGTTAGACAGTGAAGAAGGCAAAGGCAGTACTTTCTCTGTTTATCTGCCACAGGATATAAATATCTATAAATCTTCCGAATTAGCTTCTAATGACGCTAAAAATGAGGAGGACCAAGTTTATTCTACCAACTCGAAAGAGATGTATTTCATTGATACGGAAAAAGTAGAAAACGAAACGATCGAAACTGGTGACAAGAAACGTGGTACGATTCTTATCGTAGAAGACAATAATGAAATCCGCCATTATCTAAGTAGCGGACTTGCCGAACTTTTCAATACACTGGAAGCCGGAAATGGTGAAGAAGCCCTGGAAAAGCTGAAAGAGAATGAAGTGGACATTATTGTGACTGATGTCATGATGCCTGTGATGGATGGTATCAAGCTATGCAAGAATGTGAAGCAGAATATCCGTACCTGTCACATTCCTGTGATTATCCTGTCTGCCAAAAGCGAAACCAAAGATCAGATGGAAGGTCTGCAAATGGGCGCGGATGATTATATCCCGAAACCGTTCTCGCTAGCTATCCTGACTACGAAAATACAGAATATGATGCGTACCCGCAGGCGTATGCTTGAACGGTATTCTAAATCTCTGGAAGTGGAACCGGAAAAGATTACGTTCAACGCCATGGATGAAGCTTTATTGAAACGTGCCGTAGCCATCGTAGAAAAGAATATGGATAATATTGAATTCTCTACCGACGAGTTCGCCAGAGAAATGAATATGAGCCGTTCTAATCTGCACCTCAAATTGAAAGCCATCACAGGTGAATCGACTATCGACTTTATACGCAAGATTCGTTTCAATGAAGCGGCAAAACTACTGAAGGATGGCCGTTATACAATAGCAGAAGTCAGCACAATGGTAGGATTTAATACGCCGTCTTACTTTGCTACGAGTTTCAAAAAGTATTTCGGATGTTTGCCTACAGAGTATATTAAGAAGGCAAAGGGATAATTGATAGTCCTGATTAAAACAATATAACTGTTAGGAGAAGATGTATTGGGAATACTATTTCACCATAGAAAACGTCCTTGTAACTTGCCACATTTTTGTATCTATTTTAAGTATTATAAGGGAGAGATACAAAAATGTGGCAGAGCTTATAATCAACATATTATCTTTCTCCAAAGGCGGTATTTTAGATAAGTTTACAAAAAATAATAGAACGCTATTGGCTTTTTCTGAATGAAAAGTGCATTATTCTTATAGTACCCTATTTATCAATCCAATTAAAGAGTTTTATTACTAAGATCCAATTGATAGATTACAGTTATGCAACCGATAAGTTACACTTATCCTTCTTGATAGTTGTACAAGTGCAACTCACTAGTTGCTCAACTGCATTCCACTAATTACATTAGAAGAAGTAACCAAAAGTATATGATGAGTTACTTAAATGATCTGATAGAGTTCCATAATACTTCCGCATTATTAAGGAAAAAGATATGGTCTTTCTATATACATTTAGCGAATTCATTATACAAAATGAAAGACCTGGACTTTGTTATTTCTCCGATCCAGCATGATTCCCAAAATCATTATGGACTAAAATTCATCCAATAGAATGCCTAAAAATGTACAAAACCAACCCTACAAATACAATTGGATTAGATTACATTATGATATATAAAAAGCCTGATATCAGGTATGTAACAGACTTTTTAGACAGAAATAATATATGATTCAACAAATTTAATATCAAAAAAATCATTTTTGAACAAAGTGTGAACAAGCTAGATAATAGACTATAATTTAATAAGCTATTTTTGCAAACAGTAAAATATAACTTTTAATAATTAAAACCTAATAAAGTATGAAGAACATCTTCTTTATTTGTATGTTCGCAACCGTTGCTTTTACCGGATGCGTAGATGATGATGATGACTTATTAACTGGTGAAGTTAGTCCAGGAGTAGAAATACTTCCTGAAAATAAACCGAATGAAGTAGTCGACTCAAAGTTATTTGAGATCATTAACCTCGATTACCCAGGATTAGAGAAAGTGAAAAAATTCTATGAAAGCGGAGAATACTATTATGCAGCTAACGAATTACTAGAGTATTATAGAACAAGAGTGGACGTAAATAACCCTAGCGTCAACTTGATTAACCCCACTATTTCTGAAAAAGATCAGCGAATTGCCGATCAAGCGCTTGAGCATCGTTTCTATGTAAAAGGATTCGCCGAAAGTGTAGATGAAGCAACCAAATTAGAAACATATTATTCTTTCTACGATGCATCTGCAAAAAAAATAGATTGGAGTGCCAACGAAGACAAGCAGAAGAAAGAGCAAGAGTTCAGATACCAGCTTCATCGTCATCAATGGATGCTTCCTCAAGCAAAAGCATACCGTATTAGTAAAGATGAGAAATACATTCAATCATGGATTGAAGCGTATGGCAGCTGGATAGAAACATTCCCATACACTCCCGGAACAGTATTTCCGCCGGCAGGTGGTTCAGAAAATGATGTAGACTATCAATGGAAAGGCTTGCAGGTAGCAGAAAGAGTCCTCTCTCAAGTAGACATCATGCCTTATTTCATTCATTCTACAAATTTCACACCAGAATGGCTTTCAACTTTCCTGGTTGCGTTTGAAAAAGAGGTAGAGTGTATTCGATTGAATTATTATCAAAGCGGCAATATCTTGATTTCTCAATATCAAGCCGTAGCCACTGCTGGTATATTAATGCCAGAATTTAAGAATGCATCCACATGGGCTACAGAAGGAACACAGGGCTTAAACGAATCATTAGATACACAATTTAATGATGACGGGGTAGAATATGAGTTGGATTTCAGCTATCACACTGCTGCCATTAGCGACTTTCGCGAAATATACCTTATAGCCCAAGCCAATAACAAGACAAATTTATTGTCTCCTAGTTATATTAGTAAATTAAAGAAAGCGACAGAATTTGTTATGGATATGATTTACCCTAATTATACCATAGACAATTTCAATGATACCCGTTCAGCTTCGTATGCTAAAAGTACGTTATTGAATAGACTAAAGGAGTATTCGGCTATGTATCCTGACGATAATGGATTATTATGGGTAGCTACAGAAGGAAAAAGCGGAAGTAAACCTTCATATACAACTAAGGCTTACAGCACTTCTGGCTATTACATGCTACGTAACGGTTGGGATAAAGATGCAACCATGATGATTTTAAAGAACAACTACAATCCGACCAATCAATGGCATTGTCAGCCCGATAATGGAACTTTCGGTTTGTATCGCAAAGAACGTAATTTCTTCCCGGACGCAGGTGTATTCACCTATAACACAGGAGCTGCCCGTAGCAAATATGCTTCGACTGTCAACCATAATACTATGACTATTATGAGTAAGACTATTGGAGTTGCTAAGCCAACCGGACAAGGTGGCGTAATGGAAGGGAAAATGATTAAGTTAACAACTAAAAACAATGTAGACATTTTAGTTACGGAAAACCAACAATCAGATGACATAACCCATCGTAGAACCGTCTTCTTTGTAAATAATAGAACGTTCTTTGTTATTGTAGACGAAGGTTATGGAGCCTCCACACTTGGAACAAAAACAAATATAAACTTCCATCTGCTTAGTGATAAAGATACCCCTTCTGTATTCGACAAGAATCTGCAAACATCTGTAAACAGCAATAAGTATTATCAAGCATATACCAATTTTGATAGTAATAACATTCTCGCTGCCACATTTACAGAAACGAGTCAAGATCTGACAGCTAAAGCATTATCTTCAACAGATGTGACCAATATAGTATCTACAAACACTGATAAAGAAGATGGTCCTATACGTCTAGGCTACCAAATTACTCTTCGTCAGCCTAAAATTACCCCTATCGAAATCAGTGCAACCCGTTATATCACAATTCTTTGCCCATTTGAGAGCGCAACGGAACGGGAAGAGCTGAAAGTTGATGCCAAATTCACTGACAATGAAGATGGGACAGCTGGAACATTCCATTCGGAAGGTGTATCTATTCAAGTAACAGTCAAAGGTACAGTATACGATCTTTCTTCAAAATAAATCTAACAATCATATAATATGAAATCTAAATTACTAAAAGACATTTCGCATTTTTTAGGTGTCTTGATGGCAGTTGTACTAGTTATGACTTATACATCCTGTTCAGATGAGGATACCACTGACACTACAGATTTTGCACTTTATTATTTGGGCATGACCGATATAGGTCCATCGATGAGTGGGATAATTTCAGAACCTTCTTACAAAGGAAGCGTTCCGTCTGATTTTACAATCACAGGTATCACATTAAATGGCGAGGCTTATACGGGTAGTGATTTTATTATCAATAAAGAAACCGGTGCTATTGAAATCAACAGCGCAAAGGACACCCCGGTAGGTTCATATAAAATATCCATTTCATGTATGGCCGGCGGTTCTTATCATGAATATAAGAATATTGTAGAAGTAAACATGATGAAACCTGTACCAGATGGTATTACTGTAGAACCTAATGAGATCCAAATAGAATACAGTATTGTTTCAGACGCAAAAAGCACGGAAGAATTACCTACTGCACAAGTAAAAACTGATGGAAATCATGTATCCATTACCAAATATGCAATTGCCAAAAGTGATATTTCTTCATTCTTCAATATCTCTCAAACAGGAGAAATAACGATTGTGAGAGGAAGTGATATTGCACCGGGAATACATACTCTTGCATTAAAACTCACTACAGGCGCATCGTCTGAAGACGAAGGCATTTTTGAGAACGCATTAACTATCAACGTTACCTCCAAACCTTTAGGATTGACTTATGAACCTAACGAAGGATTGATAGAAGCTGAAACAGCAGAAGAACCGGAAACGTCTTTTAAAAGCGAAACTCCAATGTTGAAAGGCTCTTTGGAAAACATAGCCTATTCTATTGAAAGCATTGAACCATCAACGGACAAAATTAAGATTGACCCAACAACAGGTGTACTTTCAGTAGATAAACATCACGGTTTTGAAATCGGTCAGGAATATGTTATATCTGTAAAAGTAGCAAACAAATATGCTACAGATGGAGTATCATTCAACAATGTATACACTCTCAAAGTAGTCAACAGAATTGTGCCTGTAGCAAACTTTAGCTATCCTGCTAATGTAGAAATATATGAATCGTCACCATTAAAAGTAACTCCTGATGAAGGACTTGAAGGAGATGGTATCACGTTCACATTGAAGGATGATTTAGGACAACAGTTGTCTGTTGACAAAAATGGAGTAGTATCCGCAAAGAAAGGTCACACCATACCAAACGGAGACTATATCATTACAGTCACTGCATCTAATACTAAAAATTCAAAAGAAGCGTCATTCAACCTGAAGGTTAAGAATAATCCGAATAAGTTCAGTTTTATACGCTACGGAAATAATATAGGCGTAGATGCTGAAAGCAACGCCAACCAATTTAGAATCACAGTAGACAAAGCTGCTAATGCTACTACCATTCTAAGTAAATTCACAATACCTGCTCCTACAACAGACATCACAGGAAAAAATGTACGATGGAGCATCAGAAATGGAAGGAACTGTGATAAGTTGGAAATAGATGAGAATGGTAAGATCTCATTTACCAATGCTATATGGCCAGGATTAGACGCAAAAGAGCCAGCAGCCACAAACGGTTCAGGATTCTTCTTTGTAACAGCCACTGTTGGTGAAGACAAAGATTCTGAATTCTCACTGGAAGTACCTGTATTTATACATTATGACTTGGTGGTAGCCGGTGTTCATGTATTATATAACCCATTTGTATTCCAGGTTAATCCAAAAACAATTGGCAACAGCACTTATTCTGAAAAACCAACTATTAAAGGTATAGATGCGGAAGCTTTATCATCGTTCACTTTAGACTATAGACGTTCATTCAATTATACGGCAATTAGCGGTACATTTACTAATGGTGATCCTAAAACTTCCAACTTCTTGAATACACTTTGGACTAAATTCGGAGAAGATTCCGGCAGAGGAGTTAATACAGGTTCCAGAAACGCCATTTCCTATTATAGCAATATAGATAAAAATAAAAACACATTAAGTTATGCTATAGGATATGTTGATCCGACTAATGGACTCGCCCTCAAATTGAATCCAAACAAATGGGTTTTGGACGGAGAGTATCCTAATGGTGTATTCACAGGCCAGATGACTTTCGATAAAAATGGAATAGATCCTCAGAAAGGTAGTCAGGTATTCCCGCTAATCATCTGGTTCGATCCTAACTTCTAAATACTAATACGTTAAAAATAGAAATTATGTATAACATAAACAATCTAATTAAATCAATAAGCATAAGAGGGTGGGTTACTCTCTTAGCACTGATGCTCACAATCAGCGTATATGCTCAAGAATTAACTTTAAAAGGTGTCATTGTAGACGAAACAGATACACCTCTTATCGGAGCAACGATACAAGCTAAAGGCACCTCAACAGGAGCTATTACGGACTTTGATGGTAAATTTACTTTAAAAGCAAAAAAAGGAGCTACCATTACCATTTCTTACATTGGTTATAAAACACAAGAGCTAAAATTCAATGGCCAGGGATCCATTAATATAAAAATGGTTCCGGATAACCAAGCATTGGATGAAGTGGTAGTTGTTGGATACGGCGCGATGAAACGTAGCGACTTAACAGGTTCTGTTGCTTCTGTTGCCGCCAAAGATATTGAAGGTTTCCAAACTAGTTCTGTAGCAGGTGCATTAGGCGGACAAATTGCCGGAGTGCAAATCACCTCTACAGATGGTACTCCTGGTGCGGGATTCAACATTAATATTCGTGGTGTAGGAAGTCTGACAGGTGATTCAAGCCCTCTCTATATTGTAGACGGTTTTCAAGTGGACGATATTGATTATATATCAAATTCTGATATTGAATCTGTTGAGGTGCTCAAAGACGCTTCATCTTCCGCCATCTATGGTGCACGTGCAGCTAATGGAGTTGTGATGATTACAACAAAATCAGGGAAAAGTGGTAGACCACAAATTAGCTACAACGGTTCTGCAAGTTACCGTAAAATATCTAAAATGCTAGATGTATTATCTCCCTACGAATTTGTGAAACTGCAAGGTGAAGTGAATAGTGACCTTTTAAACAGCTATATCTCCGACAAAGAATTTGACGACAACGGAAAACCTATCAGATACCATTCGCTAGAAGATTATGTAGGTGTAAAAGGGGTAGACTGGCAGGAAGAAACTTTCAACCCGACTTGGTCACAAGATCATAATATATCTCTTAGAGGTGGTAGCAATGACACACAATATAATGCAGCTTTTTCTCGTTATGTAGAAAACGGTATCTTTAACAACAGCGGTTTTGACAAAACAACAGCTAAATTCCGCATAGATCAGAAGATCAATAAAAATATATCATTCAATGCTACTATTAACTATGCTTTAACCAATCGTAAAGGTGTAGGAACAACAGCAGATTCCGGACGTTTCAATATGTTAGCTCAAATTCTTAGCGCACGTCCCACTGGTGGGAATAAACTGACCGATGAAGAATTATTGCATTCTGCTATTGACCCGGAAATGTTGGAGACAGGTGAAAGTTTGGCACAGGTTAACCCTGTTATGCAAACCCAATCCGTAACTAACAATAAACGTGGTGAAATGTGGTCAGGAAACGCATCTGTTAGCTGGCAAATCATCAAAGGTCTTACTTTTAAAAGTGCCGGAACATATAATACAACCAATAGCCGTACTGACATATTCTACAAGAATGGTTCTAAGGAAGCATATCGTAATGGCGAACAACCTTATGGACGGACAACAATGCAACGCGATGCACGTTGGACTAACTATAACACTTTAACCTGGAAACAAAAGGTAAAGAAACACAATTATGATGTATTGTTAGGTCATGAAGTATCCTACAGAAGCACAGAGTATTTGCTGGGTGAAGCAATGGGATTCCCTTTCGATCAGATGGGAAATGACAACATGGGGTTAGGCGCAACTCCAAGTAAGGTTGAAAGTACTTTCTATGATAAAACGTTATTATCATTTTATGCACGTACTAACTACAATTACGATAACCGTTATTTATTTACGGCAACTGTACGTGCCGATGGTTCTACCGTATTCTCGTCAAATAAGAAATGGGGATTCTTCCCTTCTTTCTCTGCAGCATGGCGTGTATCAGAAGAAGCATTCATGAAAGATGTCAAATGGATTTCTAATTTCAAAATTCGTTTAGGTTGGGGTACTGTAGGAAACGATAATATTCCTAACTATCTTTCTTTGGATCTATATGAAGCAAATAAATATGGCATAGGTAATAGTAGCGTTACTGTTTTAAATCCGAAACAACTCAGAAATAAGAATCTGAAATGGGAAGGTTCAAACACAACCAACTTAGGTATTGACTTAGGCTTCTTCGACAACCGTCTAAATGTAACAGCTGAATTCTTTATCAAAAATACAAAAGACTTGTTATTGTCACAATCACTGGCACATATTACAGGATTTGACTCACAAATGCAAAACGTAGGAAAAATCCAAAATAAAGGTATCGAATTAAGTTTAAACAGCACCAATATTCAAACCCGGAATTTTACCTGGCAAACCAACTTTAATATATCATTTATCAGAAATACATTAAAGTCACTGGCATCCGGAGTAAATTATATGCAAGCACGTTCTGGCTTCGATAGCAATTTCACATCATATGATTATATGGCTATCGTCGGACAATCTCTGGGTCTGATTTACGGATATGAATTTGATGGCATCTATCAATATTCTGATTTCTATTCTGTTCCGGGTTCCAGTACTTTGGTCTTAAAAGAAGGTGTAACGAGCAATCCTAGTCTTGGAAACAGATTGGCTCCAGGTGCGGTGAAATATAAAGATCAAGATGGTGATGGAGTGATAACAACAAAAGACCGTACAGTGATCGGTAATGCTTTGCCTAAATGGTATGGTGGTATCACCAATACATTCAATTATAAAGGTATTGACTTTAGCTTTATGCTGCAATTTAACTATGGCAATGACATTTATAATGCAACCCGTTTGTATGCAACTCAAACTAACACACAACGCAGAAACCAATTAGCAGAAGTGGCAGATCGTTGGAGTCCGACAAATGCTTCAAACAAAGTACCTAGCTATAACGGATACGTAGTAAATGATGTGTATTCACGATTTGTAGAAGATGGTTCTTTCTTGCGTTTGAAGAATATTACGCTAGGATATACACTTCCTCATAAATGGACTCGGAGTTTTCATGCATCCAAGCTTCGTATATATGCTACCGGACAAAATCTTTTCTGTCTTAACAACTACAGTGGATATGACCCGGAAGTAAGTACAGCTAGCAAGAGTCCTATGACCCCCGGACTGGATTGGGGTGCTTATCCTAAAAGTAGAGTATTTACATTTGGTATTGATTTACAGTTCTAATATGAGAAAATAATATGAAGAAATTAATATATTACATAGCGATGTCCATTCTGTGCATTTTACCTTATTCATGCTCATTAGATGAAGAGGCAAGAAGCGAAATGGAAAAGAAGAATTACATGACTAATGCTAAAGAAGCACAAGATGTTCTATTAGGAGTATATCGTACAACTGTTGAAGATGCTGCATACGGGTATCATCTATCTTTCTTGTTCAACATGGGAACAGATATATCTCAAGGAGAAGGCTCCGATATAACGAATTATCGTATCATTGTTAATAATGCTTTTCCTACTACCCAAGTAGAAATTCAACAAACATGGCAAGTACTTTATAAAGGTATCTACAGAGCAAACGATTTTCTGGAACGTATCAGTGGAAAAATAGACAGTTATACTGCTACTGATAAAAAAATAGCAACGCTTTATATAGCCGAAGCCAGAGCGTTAAGAGCTATGTTCTATTTCGAGTTAGTACGTCGTTATGGAAATATCCCTCTGATTACCAACACAGAGATGTCTTATCAAGCTCCCACCACTTATACGCAGGCCACTCCTGACAAAGTATATGAATTTATTGAAGACGATCTTCTTTACGCTAGTGAAGTACTACCGTATGCTGTCGATGATCAACTTCGCGATAACACATCATATCGTTTTAGTAAAGGAGCAGCACTTGGTCTCTTGGCAAAAGTATATGCTACATGGGCAGGATATCCTGTACAAAATACCGCTAAATGGGAAGACGCTGCCAAGACAGCCCGTATCCTCATAGAATCCGGTAAACACTCATTATTGCGTGATTACGAAAAATTATGGGAAAACACTTGCAGCAGTGTATGGGATCCTACAGAAAGCTTAATTGAGATTTCATTCTACTCTCCTACTGTATCTGGTTCAGGAGATCCCGTAGGACGTATTGGCAAATGGAACGGAGTAAAAACAACAGCTATCGCCGGTGTACGGGGAAGTTGTGCCGGAAATATGAAAGTAGTTCATACATTCGTTCTTGATTGGAGAGATGGTAAAAATGCGAATGACAAACGTCGTGACATATCAATAGCTAACTATAAGTATGATGATGATTATGTGTTGTGGGCTAAAGGTAAAAGTGATACGGAAGAATCTGCAAAATTAAAAGATCAAGATCCTACTCAAGCTCAAAAAGAGAAACAAAACTATACACCAGCTAAATGGGACCTTATAAAATATCAAAAGACAGGTGGCATTATCAATAATGATAAATCAAATGCTAATTGGTATTTCCTACGTTATGCAGACGTGTTACTTATTTATGCCGAAGCTTTGAACGAATGGAAACATGGTCCTACTACAGAGGCTTATGCCGCAATTAATGAAGTTCGTCGTCGTGGATATGGATATCCTAGCAATACAGGAAGCTGTGATCTTTCAAACTTAAATGAAAGTAGTTTCCGTGAAGCGGTCAGAAAAGAGCGTGCTTATGAATTGGCTTTTGAAGGTCATCGCCGCATGGACTTAGTCCGTTGGGGCATCTATTATGAAACCATACAAAAAACGAACGCTGCCTTAGCGAACTGGTGGGATTCTGCTGATAATTACAGATACCTGTTATATAAATATACAGAGAAAAACAAACACGAGTTACTGCCTATTCCACAACGTGAGAAGGACCTATGTACCCAGTTTGAACAAAATCCTGGTTGGTAACAAAAATCCCCATAAATCCTCTCCAATATGCCCTAATTAGGGCATATTGGAGAAAATTAAAACCTTTTTCAACAAAATCAAAACTTGAAAAGCAGAGTTCAAACTCCTTTTGGACAATCCTGCAACACAAAGTTAAGCCTTTCCACTACTTTTGTATCAGTTACAAAACTTCTAAAAACAATCACTTAAAATGAATAACATGAAAAAGAAACTTGTTCTCTTTGCTTCGGTTAGTATTGCACTTGCATCGTGCCAGACACCCCCAAAGGAAGACTACAGTTGGATAAAAAAAGGACTGGATGTAGCTTCTGCCCAATTACAACTTTCTGCAGAAGAGGTTAGTGGTACGGGAATGTTGCCACGCTCCATCCGTACCGGTTATGACATGGATTTCCTTTGCCGTCAGTTGGAAAGAGATTCATCAACATTCAAAGATTCACTACGAGCACAACCCACTGCTGACCAGCTAGGCAAACGTCGCCTCTGCAACGTTTATGACTGGACGAGTGGTTTCTTCCCCGGCTCATTGTGGTACGCATACGAACTGACAGGAAACGATACACTGAAAACTCAAGCCATCCAATATACAAATCTGCTGAATCCGGTACGCTATTATAAAGGTACGCATGATTTGGGATTCATGGTCAACTGCAGCTATGGCAACGCAGAACGTCTTTCACCCAACGACACCATTGCTGCTGTAATGAGAGAAACCGCCGATAATCTCTGCGGCCGTTTCAACGATTCTATCGGCGCTATCCGTTCATGGGATTTCGGAACATGGAACTTCCCGGTTATTATCGACAATATGATGAACCTCGATCTTCTGTTTAATGTAGCAAAAGCGACAGGTGACAATAAATACAAAGACATTGCTATCAAGCATGCTATGACTACCATGAACAATCACTTCCGTCCGGATTATACTTGCTGGCATGTAGTAAGCTACAACAACGACGGAACTGTTGAACGCAAGCAAACTCACCAAGGCAAGAATGACGATTCTTCATGGGCACGTGGTCAAGCATGGGCTGTATATGGCTACACAGCTTGCTACCGTGAAACAAACGACAGTACTTTCCTGAACTTCGCTATCAAAGTAGCTGATATGATTATGGATCGCGTTAAAACAGACGATGCTATCCCCTATTGGGATTATGATGCACCTGTGACTGAAGAAACTCCACGTGACGCTTCTGCCGCTTCTGTTACCGCTTCAGCATTGATCGAACTAAGCACAATGGTTCCCGACGGACAAAAATATCTGGATTATGCGGAAAAAATTCTGAAGAGTTTGTCAAGCGACGCATATCTTGCAAAAGTGGGTGACAATCAAGGTTTCATTCTGATGCACTCTGTCGGTTCACTGCCCAACGGTTCTGAAATCGACACTCCACTGAACTATGCTGACTATTACTATCTGGAAGCATTGAAGAGATTCATGGAATTGAAGAAGTTGAGGGTTGAGAATGGAGAGTTGAGAGTGATCCAATAATACAAAAGTAAGAGTGTTCTCAATCGTAAATAGTAAATCGTAAAATCGTAAATTATATCATGAATAAAACTTTAAAGTATATCGTTCTGCTGGCAATCGCTTGTTTTGTAGGCAAAGCTAGTGCCCAAGAACTGAAAAGCGAAGTATTTTCGCTTCTTAACTTGGACTATCCGGGATTGGAGAAAGTGAAAGCTTTGCATCAGGAAGGTAAAGATGAGGATGCTGCCAAAGCATTATTAGACTATTACCGTGCACGTACCAATGTAAAAACTCCGGATATCAATCTGAACAAAGTGACTATCAGCAAAGAAGAACAGCAGTGGGCAGATGACGGATTGAAACATACATTCTTCGTACATAAAGGTTATCAGCCTTCTTACAACTACGGAGAAGACATCAACTGGCAATACTGGCCGGTGAAAGACAATGAACTCCGTTGGCAGTTGCACCGCCACAAATGGTTCACTCCGATGGGAAAGGCTTATCGCATATCCGGTGACGAGAAATATGCTAAAGAATGGGCACATCAGTATATCGACTGGATTAAAAAGAATCCGTTGGTAAAGATGGACAAAAAAGAATATGAGCTGTTAAGTGATGGAAAAATCAAAGGTGAAATAGAAAACGTACGTTTCGCATGGCGCCCGCTGGAAGTTAGTAATCGCCTGCAGGACCAGACTTCACAGTTCCAGTTATTCCTTCCTTCTCCTTCTTTCACTCCGGACTTCCTGACAGAATTCCTGGTGAACTATCACAAACATGCTATACACATCCTTGCCAACTACTCTGATCAAGGTAACCACTTGCTGTTTGAAGCTCAACGTATGATCTACGCCGGTGCTTTCTTCCCTGAATTTAAAGATGCTCCGGCATGGAGAAAAAGCGGTATCGATATTCTGAACCGTGAAATTCATGTACAGGTATACGAAGACGGCGGACAATTCGAACTCGACCCACATTATCATCTGGCATCTATCAACATTTTCTGCAAAGCATTAGGTATCGCAGATGCGAACGGATTCCGTAAAGAATTCCCACAGGATTATCTGGATACTATCGAAAGCATGATTATGTTCTACGCAAACATTTCTTTCCCTGATTATACCAACCCATGTTTCAGCGATGCTAAGTTGACAACAAAGAAAGAAATGGTGAAAAACTACAAAGCATGGAGTAAACTATTCCCGAAAAACCAGGCTATCAAATACTTCGCAACTGAAGGTAAAGAAGGTGCATTGCCGGATTATATGTCTAAAGGATTCTTGAAATCAGGTTTCTTTGTATTCCGTAACTCATGGGGAATGGATGCTACGCAAATGGTAGTAAAAGCAGGTCCGAAAGCATTCTGGCATTGTCAGCCGGATAATGGTACATTCGAACTTTGGTTCAACGGCAAGAATTTGTTCCCGGATTCAGGTTCGTATGTATATGCAGGTGAAGGCGAAGTGATGGAACAACGCAACTGGCACCGCCAGACTTGTGTTCACAACACGGTAACGCTGAACAACAAAAACTTGGAAACTACAGAATCCGTTACTAGATTGTGGCAACCGGAAGGTACTATCCAAACTTTAGTGACCGAAAATCCTAGTTACAAAAACTTGAAACACCGTCGTTCCGTTTTCTTCGTTGACAGCACTTACTTTGTCATTGTAGACGAAATGATCGGTAGCGCCAAAGGTTCCATCAATCTTCATTATCAAATGCCAAAAGGAGAAATAGCCAACAGCCGCGAAGACATGACATTCCTGACACAATTTGAAGACGGCAGCAACATGAAACTGCAATGTTTCGGTCCCGACGGTATGTCGATGAAGAAAGAACTGGGTTGGTGCTCAACTGCTTATCGCAAACGTTACAAACGTATGAATGTATCTTTCAACGTAAAGAAAGACGGCGAAGAAGCTGTACGTTACATCACCGTTATCTATCCAGTTAAGAAAAGCGCAGATGCCCCTAAATTTGCAGCTAAGTTCAAGAACAAAGCGTTCGATGAAAACGGACTGGAAGTAGAAGTGAAAGTAAACGGAAAGAAACAGTCATTAAAATACAAACTATAATAAAGCTGACTAAAAAGTCGGTCGCATCTCAATTTCTCCTCCTTCCGGAAGGAAGGGAATTGGAGATGCAACCGACTTTTTAGTCACTCTCCTTCATCATTATGGAAAACTATTACATCCCCTCTGCCCTACTCCTCCCACTAGCTGCACTAAGTCTCGCTTCCTGCGGCAATCAAAAGAAAGAAGAGACCAGACAACCGAACATCATCTTCATGATGACGGATGACCATACCACTCAAGCAATGTCCTGCTACGGAGGAAATTTGATTCAGACTCCTAACATGGACCGGATTGCCAACGAAGGTATCCGTTTTAACAACTGCTACGCTGTCAACGCTCTTTCAGGACCTTCACGCGCCTGCATCCTCACCGGTAAGTTCAGCCACGAGAATGGTTTTACCGATAACGCCAGTACGTTCAACGGAGATCAGCAGACATTCCCCAAACTGCTTCAACAAGCCGGATATCAGACTGCAATAATTGGTAAATGGCATCTTATCAGTGAACCGCAAGGATTCGATCATTGGAGTATCCTTAGCGGCCAACACGAACAAGGCGACTATTACGACCCTGATTTTTGGGAAAACGGGAAGCATATTGTAGAAAAAGGATACGCCACGGATATTATTACTGATAAAGCCATTGAATTCCTCGAAGGTCGCGACAAGAACAAGCCTTTCTGCATGATGTATCATCAGAAAGCTCCGCACCGCAACTGGATGCCTGCTCCCCGTCATCTGGGTATATTCAACAATACCACTTTCCCGGAACCGGCTAATCTGTTCGACGACTATGAAGGCCGCGGAAGAGCAGCCCGTGAACAGGATATGTCTATCGAACATACACTGACAAACGACTGGGACCTCAAATTGTTGACTCGTGAAGAAATGCTGAAAGATACCACCAACCGTCTTTACAGCGTATACAAACGTATGCCTATTGAAGTTCAGGATAAATGGGATTCTGTATATGCCGGACGCATTGCCGAATACCGCAAAGGTGACCTGAAAGGCAAATCATTAATCAGCTGGAAATATCAGCAATATATGCGTGATTATCTGGCGACAGTTCTGGCAGTAGACGAAAATATCGGCCGACTGCTGAATTATCTCGAAAAAATTGGTGAGCTGGACAACACAATCATTGTCTACACCTCCGACCAAGGTTTCTTCCTTGGCGAACATGGCTGGTTTGACAAACGCTTCATGTATGAAGAATGTCAACGCATGCCGCTTATTATCCGTTATCCGAAAGCAATTAAAGCAGGAAGTACCAGTAATGCTATCAGCATGAATGTGGACTTTGCTCCTACTTTCCTCGACTTTGCCGGAATAGAGATTCCATCGGATATCCAAGGAGCCTCCCTGAAACCGGTATTGGTGAACGAAGGCAAAACTCCTGCCGATTGGCGCAAAGCTGCTTATTATCATTACTACGAATACCCTGCTGAACATTCTGTGAAACGTCATTATGGTATTCGCACACAAGACTTCAAATTGATTCATTTCTACAACGACATCGACGAATGGGAAATGTATGACATGAAAGCTGACCCAAGAGAAATGAACAATGTCTTCGGCAAACCGGAATATGCTGAAAAACAAAAAGAGCTGATGCAACTGCTTCAGGAAACTCAAAAACAGTATAAAGATACAGACCCGGATGAAAAGGAAAAGGTTCTTTTCAAAGGTGACAGAAGACTGATGAAAAATCGCTAAATGATTATTTTGCGGAGTGCCCTGAAAGGGCTTAATTATATAGCGTAGGGCAACGCCCTACGTAAAAACGACAATCTGAATTTGCGCCCTGAAAGGGCATAATTGTATACAGTTCCGCCCTTTCAGGGCTTGTGGCTGGTGTGCTTTTTTCGTAGGGCGTTGCCCTACGCTATATAATTAAGCCCTTTCAGGGCACCCCCAATAAATATATAATTGTAAGAACCGATAAATTCTTATTTAACCGATAAATTCTCATTTAACCGATAAATTCCCATTTATATAAATAAAGATTAACCAAAAACAATTATATCATGGATAGAAGAAAGTTTTTAAAAAACACAGGCTGGTCTTTCCTCGGACTGGCAGCTTCGGGCAGCTTGCTCGGTTCTTGCGCAGCAGGAAGCAAAGAGGCTAAGAAAATTATGCCATCAGCCAGCAACCTCAAAATGTATTGGGGCGACTTACACAACCACTGTAACATCACATACGGACACGGCGACATGCGCGATGCTTTTGAAGCAGCGAAAGGACAATTGGATTTTGTTAGTGTTACTCCTCATGCTATGTGGCCGGATATTCCCGGAGCAGATGATCCCCGCCTGAAATGGGTGATCGATTACCACACGGGAGCTTTCAAGCGTTTGCGTGAAGGCGGTTATGAAAAGTATGTAAAAATGACAAATGAGTATAACAAGGAAGGTGAATTCCTGACTTTTGTAGGATACGAAGCTCATAGCATGGAACATGGAGACCATGTTGCGTTGAACTATGATTTGGACGCACCACTTGTAGAATGTACTTCAATCGAGGACTGGAAAGAAAAAGCAAAAGGACATAAGGTATTCGTTACCCCGCACCACATGGGTTATCAGGGTGGTTATCGCGGTTACAACTGGAAATGCTTTACCGAAGGAGATATTACTCCATTCGTAGAAATGTATTCCCGTCACGGTCTGGCAGAAAGCGATCAGGGAGACTACCCCTATTTGCATGATATGGGACCACGCCAATGGGAAGGAACCATTCAATATGGTCTTGAATTGGGCAATAAGTTTGGTATCATGGCTTCCACCGACCAGCATTCCGGTTATCCGGGAAGCTATGGTGACGGACGCATCGGTGTTTTGGCTCCGTCACTGACTCGCGATGCCATTTGGGAAGCTCTACGTACCCGTCATGTATGTGCCGCAACCGGTGATAAGATTATTATCGACTTCCGCCTCAACGATGCTTTCATGGGTGATGTAGTTCGCGGTAACAGCCGTCGTATCTATCTGAATGTCACAGGTGAAAGCTGTATCGACTACGTAGATATTGTAAAGAACGGGCAGATTTTAGCTCGTATGAACGGTCCGTTGACTCCCGTTGCTCCGGAAGGTGATACGGTACGTTGCAAAGTTAAAGTTGATTTTGGTTGGAATCGTGAAGAGAAATACGTACATTGGCAGGGCAAACTGTCGGTAGACAAAGGACAGATTCATAGTGTAACTCCTTGTTTCCGTGGCGCAGCATTCACTTCTCCGCAAGAAGGTGAAACTGAATTCCACACACATGTCAACCGTATTGTATCCGTTGGCGACAAGGAAACCGAACTGGATATGTACAGCAGCAAGAATCCGAATACGACTACAGCAGCCATGCAAGCTGTAATCCTTGATGTGGAAATGCCAAAAGACGGTAAGGTCATTGCCGAATTCAATGGCAAGAAGTTTGAACATACGTTGGGCGAGTTGCTTGAAGGTTCACGTTCACACTTCATGATCGGTTGGTTGAGCGAGGCTATTCTCTTCAATCGTGCCATGCCGGAAAGCTGTTTCACTCTGGAACATTACATGGAAGATAAAGAGCCGCAGCGGGATACGGATTACTACTATGTACGCGTTCGCCAACGTGACGGACAATGGGCTTGGAGTTCACCGATTTGGGCGGAAAGAGTGTAGTTTTTAAGTATTAAGTATCAAGTATTAAGTATTAACGTGGTATGGAGAAAGAATACGCTATAGGAATTGACCTTGGCGGAACTTCAGTAAAATACGCCCTTATTGATAATGAAGGCGTATTTTACTTTCAAGGGAAGTTACCGTCGAAAGCCGATGTATCAGCAGAAGCTGTCATCGGACAGTTGGTTACTGCTATCAATGAAGTGAAAGCCTTTGCACAGGAAAAAGACTACAAAATTGATGGTATAGGAATCGGAACACCGGGCATTGTGGATTGTACGAACCGTATTGTTTTAGGAGGTGCGGAAAATATCAACGGCTGGGAAAACATTCACTTGGCAGACCGTATTGAAACGCAAACCGGACTTCCTGCTTTATTGGGAAATGATGCCAATCTGATGGGACTGGGAGAAACAATGTACGGAGCCGGTCAGGGAGCCACTCATGTTGTTTTCTTGACGGTAGGAACGGGTATTGGCGGTGCAGTAGTCATCGACGGCAAATTGTTCAACGGTTATGCCAACCGGGGAACGGAGCTGGGACACGTGCCTCTCATTGCCAATGGCGAACCGTGTGCTTGCGGTTCTGTCGGCTGTCTGGAACACTATGCTTCCACTTCTGCTTTGGTACGCCGCTTCAGTCAACGAATAATAGACGCAGGCATCTCCTACCCAGATGAAGAGATTAACGGTGAATTGATTGTCCGCCTTTATAAACAAGGAGATCCGATTGCAAAAATATCATTGGAAGAACACTGTGACTTTTTGGGACACGGAATTGCAGGCTTTATCAATATCTTCAGTCCGCAAAAGATTGTGATTGGTGGAGGACTCTCCGAAGCAGGAGACTTTTACATTCAGAAAGTAAGCGAAAAAGCACGTAGTTATGCCATCCCCGACTGTGCTGTGAATACTCAAATCATAGCTGCCGCTCTTGGAAACAAGGCCGGAAGTATTGGAGCTGCGTCACTTGTATTTACTCAATTATCTGCTCCAAACCTGATTAAATTATGAGAAAGAATTTAGGAATGTTGGCGCTGATTATGGCGTTTTGGTTCACCATCTCTTTTATTACTAATATTCTGGGACCACTCATTCCGGACATTATCCACAACTTCAATCTAAGTGACCTGGCAATGGCGGGATTTATCCCGACCTCTTTTTTCCTGGCCTATGCTATCATGTCTATCCCTGCCGGATTGCTCATCGACCGTTTCGGTGAAAAGCCGGTATTATTCGGTGGATTTCTGATGCCGTTCATCGGCACCATCTTATTTGCCTGCATGCACACGTATCCGATGTTATTGGCTTCTTCTTTCATCATCGGACTGGGAATGGCCATGTTACAAACGGTATTGAATCCGCTCCAACGTACCGTAGGAGGAGAAGAAAACTATGCATTTATCGCCGAACTGGCACAGTTCATGTTTGGCATTGCTTCTTTCCTAAGTCCTCTGGTATATACTTATCTGATTCGTGAACTTGATCCGGCAACATATACAGCAGGTAAAGGTTTCTTTATCGACCTGTTGGCCGATGTCACTCCACGGGAAATGCCGTGGGTATCTCTTTACTGGGTATTCACCATCCTATTATTAGTAATGCTGATTGCCGTCGGTGTCTCCCGCTTTCCCAAGATCGAACTGAAAGAAGATGAAAAAAGCGGGTCAAAAGATTCATACCTCGCTTTGTTTAAACAGAAATATGTATGGTTGTTTTTCTTGGGAATCTTCTGTTATGTAAGTACGGAACAGGGAACTTCTATTTTTATGAGTACATTCCTCGAACAATATCATGGAGTAAATCCGCAAACTGAAGGTGCACAAGCTGTAAGCTACTTCTGGGGGCTGATGACAGCCGGTTGTCTGGTAGGTATGATTCTACTCAAGCTGATTGACAGCAAACGGTTGTTACAAATCTCCGGAATATTGACCATCATCCTACTATTATCTGCTTTGTTCGGAAGCAAAGAAGTATCTATCATTGCCTTTCCCGCTGTCGGATTCAGCATCTCAATGATGTATTCCATCGTATTCTCATTGGCACTGAACTCCGCCTCACAACATCACGGCTCCTTTGCGGGTATTCTATGTTCTGCAATAGTAGGTGGTGCGGGTGGTCCGATGATTGTGAGTACACTGGCAGATGCTACATCGCTCCGCACAGGAATGTTATTTATCTTGGTTTTCGTAGGCTACATAACCTTTATCGGTTTTTGGGCACGTCCACTAATTAATAACAAGACCATCCGTCTGAAAGAATTGTTCAAACAGCGATAAACGCTGAATGATACATGATGAATAATAAATATTAAAATAAGATGATGAAACAACGAACGTCTATATTTTCTCTTTTGCTCGGTATTCTGCTATCCACCAATGGGTATGCGCAAAAAGGAATCATGCGTCTGACTCAACAGACATTGATGCACGAGGTCCGCGAAACGCCTTCGCCCCTGAACGGACAGCATATTACTGTCAATCCCCCACGTTTTATGTGGCCGGATAAGTTCCCGCACCTCGGTGCTGTATTGGACGGAGTTGAAGAAGAGGACTACAAACCCGAAGTAACCTACCGCATCCGTATTGCACGCGACCCCGAATTTAAATCGGAAGTGATTACCGCCGAAAGAAAATGGGCATTTTTCAACCCATTCAAACTCTTTGAAAAAGGGAAATGGTATTGGCAACATGCCTACGTTAACAAAGAAGGAAAAGAAGAATGGTCACCTGTTTATCATTTTTATATAGACGAACACATACGTACATTCAACCCTCCTTCTCTACAGGAAGTATTAACCAAATTGCCCAAGACTCATCCCCGCATCTTGCTTGATGCCGAAGATTGGGATAATATCATCGAACGGAATAAAAACAATCCGGAGGCACAGGCTTATATCCGAAAAGCCGATAAATGCCTGAACCACCCGCTGAAACATCTGGAAGAAGAAATTGATACAACCCAGGTTGTCAAGTTGACAAATATTGTTCAATATCGTTCTGCCCTGATTCGGGAAAGTCGTAAGATTGTAGACCGTGAAGAAGCAAATATCGAAGCCATGGTACGCGCTTACCTGCTAACGAAAGATGAGGTATACTACAAAGAAGGCATTAAGCGTCTTTCCGAAATTCTTTCCTGGAAAAAAAGTAAGTACTTTGCTGGAGATTTCAATCGTTCTACTATTCTGTCCATGAGCACTTCAGCGTATGATGCATGGTACAATCTGTTGACTCCGAATGAGAGAAAACTACTCCTAAGAACGATTCGTGACAATGGAAAGAAGTTCTATCATGAATATGTCAATCACTTGGAAAACCGCATTGCTGATAATCATGTCTGGCAAATGACTTTCCGTATCTTGAATATGGCGGCATTTGCTACGTATGGCGAACTCCCGATGGCTTCCACCTGGGTGGATTATTGCTACAATGAATGGGTATCCCGTCTGCCGGGCCTCAACGCGGATGGAGGATGGCACAATGGTGATTCTTATTTCCAGGTCAATCTTCGCACATTGATTGAAGTTCCCGCTTTCTACTCCCGTATCAGCGGATTCGATTTCTTCGCCGATCCGTGGTATAACAACAATGCATTTTACGTCATCTACCAGCAGCCTCCATTCTCAAAATCTGCAGGACAAGGCAATTCACATGAAAGCAAAATGAAGCCGAACGGTACACGAGTAGGTTATGCGGATGCCTTGGCACGTGAATGTAATAATCCGTGGGCGGCTGCTTATGTACGTACCATTCTGCAAAAGGAACCGGATATCATGGAAAAAACTTTCCTCGGAAAATCTGGAGACTTGACCTGGTATCGTTGTACAACCAAGAAAGTTCTCCCCAAAGAAGGACATACTCTTGCCGAACTACCCATGGCGAAAGTATTCAATGAAACGGGAATCGGTACGATGAATACCTCTTTGGGAGATATAGATAAGAATGCCATGTTATCGTTCCGCTCCAGTTCTTATGGTTCCACTTCCCATGCACTGGCCAATCAGAATGCTTTTAATACATTCTATGGAGGTAAAGCCATTTTTTACAGCAGCGGACATCGTACAGGTTTTACGGACGATCATTGTATGTATTCTTACCGTAACACCCGTGCACACAACAGCATTTTGGTAAATGGAATGACTCAAAAGATTGGAACGGAAGGATATGGCTGGATTCCGCGTTGGTATGAAGGAGAAAAAATCGCTTATATGGTAGGAGATGCTTCCAATGCTTATGGTAAAGTGACTTCTCCCCTATGGCTGAAACGTGGAGAACTATCCGGTACGCAATATACGCCTGAAAAAGGATGGGATGAGAACAAACTGAATATGTTCCGCCGTCATATCATCCAACTGGGAAGTACCGGAGTTTTCGTGATTTATGATGAACTGGAAGGAAAGGAGGCTGTTACATGGAGTTACCTTTTACATACTGTAGAATTACCGATGGAAATACAGGAACTGACCGATGAGGTGAAAGTAACCGGAAGGAATAAAGCTGGCGGTATCTCTGTTGCCCATCTTTTCAGTTCGGCAAAAACGGAACAGGCAATGGTAGATACTTTCTTCTGTGCTCCGACCAACTGGAAAAATGTGACGAATGCACAAGGAAAAGCAGTGAAATATCCTAATCACTGGCATTTCTCTTCTACAACTGTTCCTTGCAAAACCGCCCGTTTCCTGACTGTGATGGATACACATGGAGACAACCGTCCGGATATGCAGGTAGTTCGCAAAGGCAATATCATTCAAGTAGGTGACTGGACTATCACTTGCAACCTTACGGAAAAAGGAAAAGCCGCTATTCACGTTAGTAATAAAGTGGAGAAAGTTTCCTTAAACTACGATGCCGGTAAAAAGGAAGGTGCAACGACGGTAACAGATCAGGTAAAAGGGAAACAGGTTAATAAAGTCCTGACAGACTATTTACCGGATTTTGAGATTTAATCTCTCCCCCCAAAAAACTGTCCCGTTATTCAATTTATAGAAAATTGAATAACGGGATATTTTTTATAGAGAATAAAAGATAAAGAACAGAGTATAAAGTACATGATCCTATGAATTGTAACCAAGAAGAGTTCTCTCTACAAACATATACTCCTTTAAAAACGTTATATTTGCAGAGTAAAATAAATTAAGAAAGAACAATGAAATATATCGGAGCACATGTTAGCGCCTCTGGTGGCGTAGAGTTCGCACCCATTAATGCGCACGAAATAGGAGCAAATGCTTTTGCGTTATTCACCAAGAATCAACGTCAATGGGTAAGTAAACCTCTAACAGAAGAAAGTATCAGTCTCTTCAAAGAGAATTGTGAGAAATATGTTTTCCAACCGGAATATATCCTTCCACATGACAGTTACCTTATCAATCTGGGGCATCCGGAGGAAGAGGGACTTCAAAAAAGTCGTGCCGCTTTTCTGGATGAAATGCAACGTTGTGAGCAACTTGGATTGAAGCTTTTAAATTTCCACCCCGGTAGCTCTCTCAATAAAATATCAACAGAAGATTGCCTGTCGCTTATTGCAGAAAGCATTAATCTCGCTTTAGAAAAAACAAAAGGAGTAACAGCTGTTATTGAAAACACAGCCGGGCAAGGCAGTAATTTAGGAAGCGAATTCTGGCAATTGAAATATATCATTGATCGGGTAAACGATAAGAACCGGGTAGGTGTTTGTCTCGATACCTGCCATACCTATACCGCTGGTTACGATATTGTCAATGAATATGATAAAGTATTTGATGAATTTGATAAAGAAGTCGGATTCAACTACCTCCGTGGTATGCACTTGAATGATTCTAAAAAAGCATTAGGCACCCATGTTGACCGCCACGACAGCATTGGTAAAGGATTGATTGGCAAAGCTTTTTTTGAAAGATTAATGCAAGATTCCAGATTTGATAATATACCGTTGATACTCGAAACTCCGGATGAAAGTAAATGGAAAGAAGAAATTACATGGCTAAGAAGTATGGAATAATGAGACAAAAGAATAAAAAATACAAGTTATAGAATACATTTTCGAAAAATTATTCAACTTTTCGATGATTGTGTTGAATAATATATATATCTTTGTGCCCGTAAGCCTTTGACCTCCAAAGAACTTACGGGTTTATTTTAAAACACAAAACAGACTTAAATTATCGCATAAACAAAAAACAACGCATATGAAGAAGTTTTGGTTAGCATGTACAATGATTATTGCAATGGGTGTAAGCAGTTGTGTAGACAGTGACAAAGACTTATACCAGGAAGATCCAGGAACTGGTACTAATCCCTCTAGTTTCTCTACCGTACAAAAAGTACAAGTAGAAATTGACTATTCCGATTCTGAATCAAGAGTCCCTTTCTCCATTTATGATGGAAATCCATTAATTGAAGGTGAAAACACTATTGCCTTAAAAGAAAATGTTCAGGCATTAGACGGTGCATGGACAGACGAACAAGGTAAATTTACCGCAACGGTTGATTTGCCAGCTTATGTATCTGATGTATATATCGTTTCTACATCACCTTTCGCCAGACGAGCAATACCTGGGAAAATTGTTAATGGTGTTTTGAAAGTATCAGACACAGATGAGCAACCTACGACTAGAGCATCCTACAGAGAATCCACAAAATTTGATGAGAATAGATTTGATAATCTAGGATGGAAGACGAATCTAGGTAAATACGATGAGTACAGTGGAGTCATTTATTACGCTTATAAAGGTAAGGACCCTAAACTCACATTGAGTAAATCTGAAATGAATGAATTACGTACTACTGTAAATAAAGTATTGAATACTTTTAAAGATTGTCCTGAAGATTATCGTACTCAAGCAGATTTATATGTAGAGAAAGATGAAACAGCCGTAGTATTAACAGCATTGAAAGGTTGGACATGTTGGAACAGCTCATTAGGCTACTACTATTACCGAGCTGATCAGCTTCCTACTAGCCTGAAAGACGTAAAGGTATATGCTATATTCCCCAATACCCAAATGACGTGGAATAACGGGAGCCTCAAAGCTTCTCCTCAAGGTATAGAAGAAGGTACAGCTGTACAACTAAAATATTTTGATGATCCTGAACACCCGGAGGGGACGAACTTTCCCAAAGGATATAGCATCGGTTTTGTTCTCGCATGCAACGCATGGAACACTTATTTTACAGGTTTCAATAGCCATACTCTAACCTATGGATTTTATGCTTGCTCCACAAAAGGATTCAGCACAAAAGTTAATAGCGGTATAGATGTACGTACAGCTATGTTTAGAGATAAAAACAACAACATTGCTATTGCTTTTGAAGATTTCATGGACGACCAAAACTTTACAGATGTTGTGTTCTCATTAAAAGCTAATCCTGAAATAACCAATGTTCCTCCTGTAGATGAAGACTTGAATACAACCATCGAAAAAACCGGTGTATACGCATTTGAAGATGAATGGCCTAAAGCTGGTGATTATGACATGAATGACGTATTGGTTCAGTATACTTATCAAAAAGTTTTCAATATATACAATGAAATCTTAAGCGAGTCATTTACGTTTAAAACTTTATATAATAAGTATACAGTATTCACTAACGGATTAGGTTTCACCCTTTCAAATGCAGGAAATGCACAGTCAACCGAATACTTAATTAAGAAAGAAGGTGAAAAAGGGTTCACTGTAGCTTCGGGAACTGATAAATTTACCCGTGAAAGTAATGCAATCATATTGACTGATAATGTCAAAACAAACCCGAATGCCGAATATAAGGTAACGTTCAAATACGGAGATAAAAATTCAAATAAAAAACAGGAAACATCAATCGACGCATTCATTTATCGTCCCAGTAAAGAAGGTAATCGCTTGGAAATTCATTGCCCAATGCAAAAACCGACTTCCAAAGTCGACACTTCTTTCTTTGGACAAAACGATGACCGTTCCAAGCCCAATGAAGGTATTTATTATGTATCTAATCAAGAGAATATTTATCCTTTTGCATTCTATTTGGCAAATGCCAACGCTGATGATATTGCAGAATTAAAGAATTTCAATAAAAATGAGAAAAAGCCTATCAATGAAATCTATCCTAAATTTATAGATTGGGCTAAATATGGTACAAACTCCGATTGGTATAAGAAAAAATAAATACTTAATATACTAATACAAGAATAGCTGAAAGAGAGATTCTTTCAGCTATTCTTGTATATATCAAAGGATAAGAGTCAGACAATTAATAAATATTCGCCATACTGACTAAAGGTTCATACAGTTTCTCTATATCCTGCGAATCCATCTCTATTTGCACCTGATCGCCGGGCATTAATGTTTGCCCTTTAGGAGGCAAGTTCTCCCGGTCACGATGAACATTAATTATCACACAACGCTCAGGCAAACGGAGTTCATCTACTATTTTCCCGTCTAAATAAGAGCCGCTCATAATTTCTACAGACAATGTGTAACGCGATTCTTCCTTAAATGCAGGCGAATGAATCATATCGTCATATAAAATAACATTGAACGGTTTGATTTGAAGCATTTCCGTAAAGTAATAAGTTAACCCTCCTACAACAATAGAAGGATAAAAGACTTCCAAATGCCCCGTAATTTCAGTTATTAATACAATAGCTGTCAAAGGGGTACGGATTACTGCTACAAGGAATGCAGACATACAAATCAACATGATATAGCTAATATTCTCATAAGCAATAACATCCTGTTGAACCATAATTAATCCCACGATTTGTCCAAGAAGTCCTCCCGTCACCAGCGTCGGGATAAAACTTCCTCCCGGTAAACCCGAAGAAAAAGAAAAAGTGCTAAAAACAAAATGCAACAGCATCATGCCGACAATCCAGAGAATATGTGTGTCTGGACGCATAGCTTGTGATAACAAGAACTGCTCCCCTCCTCCGGTCAGATTAAACTCGGCCATAGAAATCAGAAAAGCTATAAAAAGCAAATACAACATCTTCACGTATTCCGGATGCTTAATAGCAGGGTAAATACGTTTCACCTGAAGAGTGGTGACAGAAAAGAACTTCCCAAAGACAGAAACCACTGCTGCCAACAAAAGGAAAAGTTTCACTTGGCCCCCAAAAGTCATTCCCGGTACAATAGCATCTATATGAAAATAAGGATTGATGGGGAAAATCCAACTGGCAACCCCTCCTGCCACAACTCCTGCCAAAAGCGTAGTAATAGCCGTTTTAGGCGCATCAAACCGCTCAATAGATTCAATAACCAACAATGAAGAAGCTAATGGGGCAGCAAAAGCCGCTGCCAATCCAGCACCAGCACCGGCAGACAATAATTGTTTCCGTTCGCCGCTAAGCACTCTTCCCCATTTAGAGACCAAATATCCCACATAAGAACCTATCTGCACGGAAGGTCCTTCACGCCCCAAAGACAATCCGGTACTTAATGCAAGTATTCCACCTACAAACTTTGCCACCAATTCCAGAAAAGGATGTTTATAATCAACCCGTCCATTGATAACTCCACGTGTTTGCGGAATACCCCCACCGGTAATAAGCGGCATTTTCTTTACCAACCAGGATACGAATACAAGTATTCCCCACATCAAAAGAAAAAGAGGTATGTACCAATACCATTTGGGACGAGAATCAAAGAAATCGTGACGGAGATTAAAGAAAAACTGTAATAGGTAATGATAAGGCACAGCCACAAGTCCTGTCAGTAATCCTACGAAGATACTGACAAAGTACAGTCGGGCATCAATCAACTTCAGTTTAAAAATGCGCCAACGACCTTTATCTTTTATCATTTTTATCAGTCGAAACATTCAGCCAGCCTTACATTGTTTTTATACGTAGGACATACAACAATCAAAACCCTGCTGTGGTTTTCAAACTAATGAAGATTTAATTTCTAATTATTTTCCCATCATATTCAAACGAAAGATAGCATGCACCATAAAGTAAGAACCCAGTGCATTATAATCAGTGTCACGAATGGCAGTAGCGGTTATCGTGCGAATCATAGAAATGTCCTGATGAAGAATATCATATATTTTGAAGCGGATTAGTAACTGTTTCCTCTTCAAAAAGGCTTTTGACAGCTGACAGTTCCACATGAAATTTGCTTTGGCATAACCCTCATAACCATATCCGGTACGAAGGAAATAAGTCAGGTCATTATATAACTCCATCCCCCAGGGAAGATAAAGCTGCAATTCAGTTCCTGCCTGATAATCAAAAGTTTCAGTACGTTTCTCCCGTACGTCATTATAAGAATTGTTATAAGTCAGGCCAACAAGCCCTGTAAGTTCCATTTGGCGGGTACGATAAGTAATCCGTAGACGTTCACGTCCCGTTAAATGCTGTACGGAAGTTTTCACCGGTTCTTCTTTATTCAAGGTTGTATAGCCATTCTGATTCCGGTATTGCAGATAGGAGTAAGTACGAAATATCCAGTTACGATTCTTAAAAGGGGTATTGAGAGAAAAAGAACCCATGGCCCGCCAATTACCATTCATATTGACCGGAGATGTAGTTCGTACACCGGTTTCACTATCATAAGTCACCTGATTAGTTACATTGTTAATGGTATTCTCGAACAAAGCGGTAGCTACCATATTTCGCTGATATTTGGTATTATAAGAATTGAAATTCAGCGTAAAAGTATTCATATATGAAGGCTTCAACGAAGGGTTTCCGACACGGATATTCAAAGGGTTGGTACGGTCGGTCACAGGTTGGAGATCACGTATATTAGGCTGTTTCCCTTTTCCCCTATACACAATTTGCAAACGGGTGCGTTTTGAAAACTTATAGCGGAAATTGACAGTAGGCGAAAAATTCATGACCGATCTTTCCAACTGATCTTCGGGAGCATCACTCAACAATGAATGGCTAACAGACTTTTGAGGTTCAAAATCAACACCAATATTATAATTATACTTCTTTTGTGAAGTACGTATGGCAAGGTTCACTAAGTGATTACTGTATTGATTTTCAAAACGGTTACTAGAGTCTTCATCAAAGTCAGGAGCAAACTCTTCCAGTTCCTTATCCCAGTCATAGACAAAACGATCCGAATTGTTCACTCTATACTGATAGCTGTAACGAAGTTGCAGGAAATGCCGCCACGGCAATGGTTCTACATACACCAGTTGCACCCGGTAATTATAGCCGTCAACATCATCCTCTATTTTCTGATTCTGAATCTTCTTCGTATTATTTTTGAAGTACCGGGTGGTGGAAAGGCTCTTTCGGTCTGTAGCTGAAGCATTAGTACCATAGTCTACCTTCAAAGCAACATTTCTCCCCAAACGACTCAATTTCCGGCTAAGTTGCAACATCATCGTCAGATTATACCGGGAATTATGATTGGTGCCGGAGGACTCTCTTTCATTCAACAAGACATCATTCCCCCACCCTTCCTGAAAGCCACTATTCTCTCTGTCATTGGCTGAGAAACGATATTGAGGACGGAAAATCAATGTAGTAACAGAATCCATTTTCCATTCAAGAGAAGCATTGGCTACCAGTTCGTGATTCTGTTGTCGGCTATGACTCGTGCCCAGATTGATTGATTTATCTTCCCGGAGAAAGTTGTCGACTGTGGTACGGCTATCTTCCAAACGATCGGTGCCGACATATTGAATATTTGAACGTAATTTAACGCGCTTCCAATCATAAGTCGCATTAAGCCCCAATGAGCGGGAGGTAGTCAGTCCCATCCGGCTACGGATATTGCCTGTTGAACTGGAAGATTCATTCTGTAATTCCGAGAATCCCTGGTTATTGGTATTATTCAGATTCCCGATAATGGTTAATTGAGAGTTTTCACGAAAACGGTTCAAGGTATTGGCTAATTCATAACGGTCTTTACTTCCATATCCTCCCATAAAATTCTCCATCCAGCCCCGTTTCATATTTTTTTTCACAGACAAGTCCAGAATCATCTCTTCCTCTCCGTCATCTATTCCCGTAAGACGTGCCAAATCCGATTGACGTTCATACGCTTTTAACTTCTCCACCATCTCCACAGGAAGATTTTTAAGAGCAGCTTTCGGATCATCAGAGAAAAACTCTTTACCGTCCACCAAAATCTTTTTTACTTCCTTGCCATGTATTAGCAACTTACCGTCTGCATCTATTTCACCTCCCGGAAGCTGTTTTACCAATTCTTCAAGCATTGAGCCTTCGGGAGTACGATAGGCAGAAGCGTTGAATACCGTTGTATCCCCCTCTGTCACCGCCATTGGAGCCTGCCCTACTACCACTGCTTCATCCAAAGCATAACTTTCCTGAGTCAGATTTATATCCCCCAATTCGTAAGAAGAGCTTTTGCTGGAAATGGAAATGGGATGAAAAACCTGCTTATATCCGACATATGACACCTGTAATAATAAAGACTTCGCTTTAATTGCATGATTAGGAATAGAAACGGAAAGTTGAAATTTACCGATAGCATCCGTAGCGCCGCCGCCCAACAATGTACTATCCGGTAAAGCTAAAAGCCGGACCGTAGCAAACGGTACCGGCTGATAGGTTTCAGTATCAATCACACGACCGGAAAAACGCTCTTTGCCGGACTGAGCAAAAACAGTCAAACTAATCAGTAACAAGACATAACAAGTAATCAAACGGTACTGAAAAGAATAAATATGGCTGTCTATGTTCAAATTGTGTTGATTTAGTAAAATAAAACTATAATAAAATAAACCTAATATTTATTTCTGGTCCGGACGTGGAGCGCGAGATCTTTGCCCCTGGTGATGTCCCTGTCCCGGTTTCTGTCCTTTTCTTCGGTCAAACTCTTTCTTAAACTTATTAGCATTCATCTTCTCCTGCTGATAAATCTTCAAAATCTGCTTCTGCGAAAGTATCTTGCTGAATTCATTGTAATACTTTTCACGAACATCCAGCATTTTACGGCTTTGAGTAAACTGGTTCCGTAACATGGTCGCAATCTCGTCATCAGTCATGGACGGACGTTCTTTCTTAGCGTCTGTGCCTTGTCCTTTAGTTTTCTCTGTTCTCGCCTTATGAGTCATCATACGACATTCACGCAATTCTTTCAGATACTTCTCGTATACCGGAGTAAACTTAGCTGCCGTTGCATCATCCAACATCAATGTTTTTACTATTTGTTTAGTCTGCATCTGCACCATTTGTTCTGGTGTAGGACGCTGTTTTTTTTGTTTGTTATCCGTATTCTGTGCAGACAAAGTCATCTGGCTTCCCATCAGGAGGACGGCCATAATTACATAAATAAATTTAGTCTTCATAATCTTCACGTTTAAAATAATTGATTGAGTTACTTAATTCAAAAATATATCATTTTCAGAGAAGCTGACGAGCTCTTCCAACTCCTCATCCGATAGTTCTTTAATCCATTTATCTACAGATTCTGTACCATTAGCTAATACTTTCGAAGAAGACGTTTTCACCTCATCTGCCTGTCTCAAAGATGGAACAAACAAAAATCCGATCAATACTGCCGCCATGGTAATCACCGTAGAAATAATCAGCTTCATGTGAGATTTCCGCTGTTGCTTCACTCCGGCGCGTTCCATCACCTTTCGTTGCACATCCTCGAAGAATCCATCGGGGGTACGGTAAGGTGTCCGTTTACCAATATCGTCAAAATCAAAATCCTTTTTCATCATTCTATCTGTTTAATATATATTCCTTAATCTTCTCTTTCGCATAGTGGTAATTCACTTTTAGTGTATCCACTTTGCTATCCAGTACACGGGCAATCTCTTCATATTCAAGTTCATCGTAATAACGTAAGTTGAATACAAGCCGTTGCTTTTCAGGCAAACTTAGAATGGCCTCCTGAAACTTCACTGCCAGCTCATTTTCATAATCAATATAATCGGAAGCCTTCAACTTGCCCATCAACTCTTCCTGAACATCTTCTGCAGAAACAACTCCCTCATCTTTACGACCGTTCAGCAAGCGTAAACTCTCATTCGTGGCAATCTGGTAAATCCAGGTTGACAGTGAACTTTCTTCGCGAAACTGATCGATATGCCGGAACACCCGGATAAAGACTTCCTGAAGCACATCCTCCGCATCTTCATGAGATACGACCAGTCTACGGATATAATTATATATCGGTACCTGAAAAGAGTCCATCAACATCTTGAATCCCCGTTCGCGATTCGAGGCACAAGCTTCACGAATTTTATTCTCGTTTATCATCAATTCTTTTTCTGAGCTTTATTAGTTAGAACGAAGAAGAGCGGGGAAGTTAAATACGGGAATCCGCATTTTGCTTTTATTAACAAGAAAGAGTAAGAGAGAAGCTGCGCATAAGATATAAAAAGTGCCTCCATATCCTTTGTAAAGGCGATGAAGGCACTTTTAGTAGTTTATCTATAAGTTGTAAACAAGAAAATGATTACCAGAACTTATTGTGTTCCACACTATATTCAAAGCCCACGGCTTTCAACTGATTCACTAATTCATCCTTATCCACATTCATATCTTCACAAAGTTCGTCAAGTGAAGAATAACAATCACGTAACTTCATATTGATGACGCTGAACAACATCATCGGATCTTTTGGTAATTCCATAACATACAATCTTTTAAACCGGATGCAAAGGTACAGCAATCTCATTGAATGACAAAACAAATCAATCTCCTATTTCTTCTATCTTCAAAGAGATCTTTTCTATCAGTTTACTGATTTCCTCTTCCAATGGGATCACGTTGAAGTCCTTCCAGAAGTTCTCATCATATTTGAAATAGGTGTCAGAGAAGATGGTACGGGTGGGCAATCTGTCTGTACGGGGAAATACGACCACTTGTTCGGTATCCACCTTGCAAGTAATCATCTCAAACCAGATATGAAGATCCCGGCTGCCGAACAGCATTTTTGCCCGTTTCACTTTGAAATGAAGATCTCCACGGATATGGTGTATGTAATAAGTCCCTTGCCACGGTTTATAAGAAATTGTATATACCACCTTTTGAGGAATCATTCGCACGTTACGCGTACGCCTTTCGACAAACATACCTGCCGCATTCTTCACATATACAGGATGAACTTCCAGACGGGCTTGCAATAGAGCACTTGTCTCGGAATCAAGAAATAGCTCTCCACAAAAAAGAGGTTCGCTGATTCCCTTTTTCTGCTCAAAATACACCACATTTACAAATCGGTCCTCTAAAAATGTTACTCCTTCTGAAGTATAGTCATAAATACCCTTCTCTACACTAGGAGTCAGGAACTCGGGCATATCTTTGATGATATCCATCTGGATACAAGCCTGAATTCCGGATTTTACTTTTACAAGCAAGCTGTCTTTTGCTTCTACATTACTTAGCCGACTCATCTTCAACAGCTTCACCTGATCCGGTACAGAAGAATATGAGGATGTCTTATAAACCTTAAACACAGCTTCCGACAAGTTTTGAAATTTGTTTTTCAACTGAACTCCTTCACGATAAAAAGTAGTCAGATATACCGGAGTATGCGAATAATTCTTATTCCGCCGCTCAATCATTTCACGCAAAAGTTTCTTTGGATCACTTCGACGAATCACCACTTCCTGCAAAGGGACAACTTTAGGTTCGAGACTAAGTATATTGTGCCGTCCAATCAGCAAAGCAAACTCTATGTCCTGTGAAAGATAACCTATATGAGAAAAAGTAATCGAATCATTTTTCAAAGAATCGGGTAAAGACAGTTTAAAATCTCCATTCTGATTCGTTATACTGCCAATAGATGTTCCTCGCACTCCAACAGTAGCAGAAGAGATAGGTATTCCTGTCTCCTTATCCAGCAAAGTACCGATAATGACAAAGTTTGTTATCTGTTCCGGAACAAAATCTTGTTGCACACGTACCTTTTTCTCCGAAGGGAGAGTAATCAGGATGTGAGTGCCCATCACCTGAAACTCCAGACTGGTATTTCCTACGATGTCATACACTGCCTGACGAATGGAACGTTCGCCTCCCTTTATCTTCACTACTGCATCATTATCAATGACTTTACTATCATAAATAAACATATATCCCGACTGTTGAGAGACATCACTCAACAATGAATAAACAGTACCTTTTATCTTGGGAAGTCTGACTATACGTTCCAGCACATCACTTCCATCCGCTCTCATCATATCGACGAAGAAGAAGAGTATCAGCAGAACGGACAGATAATGATAAGACTGTTTCATTTTTCCCAACTTTAATGAGTTCTATTCCGATAATAAAAGAATATCTCCTTGCCGGATACATTGCAGACCGAGCGCATTAGCTATCAGATTAGCTATAACTTCAGAAGATTCGTCAGAGAATTCGACAGTCAGCCGACGTTCCTCCAATGCCGGTGAGACAACTTGTATTTGCAAACTATCCGAATTCAAATTCATGACTTTCAGAATGTTCGCTAACGATTCATCTTTAAATCGTATATGCTTAAAGAAGCTCCCCCACTCTTCATTCTCCTTATCTGTATCCAAAACGACTAATCGTTGTGATCGCACTACTACCATTTCCCCCGCTTTTACATAACACTCCTGATTTCCTTTTTTTAGAGTAACCTTCACTATCCCTCTTTGTACGGATAAACGGAACGGAGCATTTTCATCACTTTGCACACTAAAAGCAGTACCTAGCACTTCAATCTTAGCTTGCTCCGTGTCAATCCAAAAGGGTTGTCCCTGCTTCTTTGCTACGTCAAAGAACGCATTTCCCTGTAGACTCACTTCCCGTTTATCAGCAATAAAATGTTTCGGATATAACAGGGAAGTTTCTTTTGCCAAGAGTACGACAGAACCGTCTTCGAGAGTCGTTGCCAAAGTGGAAACACCTTGATTTTCCTGTGTAAGAAGATGCTGTGCCAGTTCTTTATCAGAACCGGTCACCCAATACAAAGTTCCCCAAATGACGCCTATCAAAACGGCGGCAACTGCTCCGTACCTGATCCATTGTGAATATTTGCGTGTATGGTGGCCTTCATCCACTTTCGCAAGTAAACGGTCATTGTCCAAGCGATTATACAATCGATTCCACGCCTGATCTGTCTTTATTTTATAAATATCTGTTTTCATCACTTCATGTGAATATAAATTTCTACTTCTTCTCGTAATGTCCGGAGGGCTTTTGTCATTTCAGCCTCTACTGTCTTAACAGAAAGCGAAAGCTGCGTCGCTATCTCGACATATTTCCGCCCTTCCAGACGATGCATCTCGAAAATCCTCCGTCTGCGAACCGGCAGCTTTTCAAGGGTTCCATTTATGAATCTCTCCAATTCCTCATACTCCATCTGTTGATGAGGATCTGTTGACTGCTCTGGGTTGGAAGTAGTCAATACAGTTTCACGGTATCTGTTCCGAACTTCCTCGTGTTCGCAATACTGCAAAGATTGATTACGAGTCGCTCTATACAAGTAACTTTTAACGGACTGAAAGATCTGTAAGCGCTCCCTTTCTTTCCAAAGTACATAAAAAAGTTCCTCCACAATCTCTTCAGCCACTTCCATTTGCCCGATAATGCCTGCCGCATAACAGCAAAGAGGAAAATAGTAACGGCGAAAGAGTTCCTCAAACGCTTTTATGTCACCTCCCTTTATCTTTTTTAGTATGAGCAGTTCATCCAGCATACTTGCTTTTCTTTATGATTGACCTCAAATATAAGAAAACTATCCCTGTTTCAATTCGATTGCTTTTTTAATTTATCCACTGCGTGCTCCAAAGATTCCGTAGGTTCGATGATATTGTAGTTTCCCCAAAAGTCCGGACTCCAATATTCGTCTACTTTATCATAGAATATTTGATTCAAGCTGAAGGCTTCTTTGTTGGGAATAGTCTCCAACATTCCTTCTCTCTTGTCGGTCACGACCATTTCGGAAGCTACTGTATAGCTTGTGGAAAACAGTTTCTTCTTCCAGTCACATTTGAAACGGATTGTGTTGCTAATGTAATTCAGATAAGTTTTTCCATCCACATCTTTATAAGTGACCAGGTAGGACAGCTCTTGCGGCTTGAATCTTAAACCGAGAGGCTTTTTATATAGAATGGCAGTGGTTGCCTTCGATTTATCCTGCATGTCCAGACTCATCTCTATACGGGTAAATGACAAGCGTTCACGATCGATATATAATTTGCCATACAAGAGAGCATACATAAGGATTACCTTCGGGCGGAAATTAATAACATACTGCATACGGTTATCTATAAGCATGGATTCCGCCATCCAGAACTCATAATTATTCAATTCTTCCATATCGAGTAATGCTCCCTTGTTCTTCACAACATCCAAAGTGATGCTCAAGTTAGGGCCGCCAACAACCTTGACAGCTAATGTATCACTCGCTTTCTGGCTAAGCAGGCGACGTCCCTTCACCACCCTTACTTTGTCATAATTAGTATTTCTATTAGTGTAGGCTGTTTTGGACACATCGATCACAGCCTCCGATATACCGATATACCGACGCCCTTTCTGTACAGTCTCCCGATAAAATCCCGTCAGCATATCACGCTTATCACTATAATTTAGAGGAATCTTACTGATTGCCTTCTCTACAATCATACGTGGATTTTCAGCAAACACCACCACTTCATTCAGCAGGTTGGCATGAGGTGTCAGCCAAACCGTCAACTTAGAGGGTGTTTCTTTCTCCAGAGAGATATGATTATTTACATAACCTATATGTGAAATCTCCAGTTCGCGCAGCGCTTCTGTTTTTTTGATTTTCAAAGCAAATTCTCCTTCCGCATTCGTCACAGTGCCGATATTACTGCCATGTACAGATACATTTACGTTCTCCAGAGCTTTTTTATTTTGCTTGTCTTTCACCATGCCAACGATTGTTAGATAATCTCCGGCATCTCCTTGCGCCCACACAGGAAAGCTACAAAGCAGCAAACAAACTGACAGCCATCCAACCAAGTGTTTTTCTACATTCTTCATACTGATGCTTTTTAAAGGTAAATAAATTACGTTTCTATTTATAAGAGCGCTCAGACTGGAAATACCCTACAGCTTTTACAAAAAAAAGAAAAAGAAATCATATTCCAATGTTATATCCGGGAATTAATAAGAAACAATGTACCAATGGGATAACATATACTCCGATGAAATTTACGATAAGCAACTTCAAAGAATAATTCCCGGTAATCACTGATATAATTGTTAATTATGCTTGTGAATATGTATTTCATATAAAAATAGTTTCTACCTTTGCGGCCGTTATGATGAAGTACATATTTTGTATACTATTAGGCGTATTTCTGTGTTGGGGATTCCATCTGATTTTCAACGAAGCACAAGAGGCATACCGGTTAGAAGCCGGTAGTAACGGCATACAAACCTATTCCTATTCATATACCTCTAAAGCTAGCATTATACAACTGGATCAAGAACAGAAACTAGTCAAGACAAAAGAATACGCCGGAAAGCAAAATTACAATAACGATAACGGCGTTTTAAATCCATTTTCCTTCCGCCACCTCTCTCCCTTAAAAATACTAAGATTCAATATTCCTTCTGTCACTATCCGCATACTAAGCTCGCTAAAGATTCAACTTCCTCAAAATCAATGGACAGGTTTTTCATATTATACCAATCTTTTTAAATATTCCGATAGATATCATATCTATTCATTAGGACACATACTCATTTAGCCATTTTATATCTTTTTTCGGCATAGGACAATTCAAGTCTTTTATGCCCCACTTTCTGTTTGCCTCCACCATTTGAGTGAAAAGAGAATTCACTATGGTCTGGAAGCCTATAACATTCTTTCATTACAATAATAACCAAAGTATATAAAATGGACTTTTTATTGGATTTTATACTTCATATCGATCAATATATGGTGATGATTGTGCGTGATTATCATGCCTGGACATACGCCATCTTGTTTTTTATCATCTTCTGTGAAACCGGATTAGTGGCCACTCCTTTTCTTCCCGGTGATTCTTTACTCTTCGTTGCAGGAGCCATTTCAACATTACCCGATATGCCCATCAGCGTGCATATACTTGTCATTATCTTATTTGCCGCTGCCGTATTAGGCGATTCCTGCAATTACATGATAGGACATTTCTTCGGTCGAAAGCTGTTTAATAATCCCAACTCCAGGATATTCAAACAAAGTTATCTGGAGAAAACACACGAGTTCTATAAAAAATATGGTGGGAAAACAATTATTCTAGCCAGATTTGTCCCGATAGTACGCACATTTGCACCTTTCGTAGCAGGAATGGGAAAGATGAATTACTACTATTTTATGATGTATAATTTAGTTGGTGGTGCGCTCTGGGTTGCCGTATTCTGTTATGCTGGTTATTTCTTCGGCGACCTTCCGTTTGTGCAGGAAAACCTGAAGTTACTGATTGTAGCCATCATATTTATCTCTGTATTGCCTGCCATTATAGAGGTAGTACGTGCCAAACTAAAATCTTAAAAACAGCAAACTATAATCTGTATTCATTTGTTACTAATATAAATAGAGAAGAAAAAACAATTTAAAGTTTTTACACTTATGAAAAATTCTTTTTTTAGCCGGTTTACTCCAAAGGAGCCCAAATTTTTCCCTTTACTGAAACAGCTATCAGAAGTGCTCTGCGAAGCATCAGTTGTTTTAATAGAAAGCTTGCAACATGACTCACCTACAGAACGTTCGGACTACTACAAAAAAATCAAAGACCTGGAACGGGAAGGCGACAGACTGACACACCTGATTTTTGATGAATTAGGTACTACCTTTATCACTCCTTTCGACCGCGAAGATATTCATGACTTAGCTTCCTGCATGGATGACGTCATTGACGGAATAAACAGTTGTGCCAAACGAATCTCTATTTACAATCCCCGTCCTATTTCAGAGAATGGCAAAGAGTTGAGCCGTTTGATTCAGGAGGAAGCGATCTATATATGCAAAGCCATGGACGAACTCGAAACATTCCGTAAGAAACCGACTCTTCTCCGTGAATACTGTTCCAAACTGCATGAAATCGAGAACCAGGCGGATGATGTATACGAATTCTTTATCACCAAACTTTTCGAAGAGGAAAAAGATTGCATTGAACTTATCAAAATAAAGGAGATCATGCATGAACTGGAAAAAACGACCGATGCCGCAGAGCATGTAGGTAAGATTCTCAAAAACCTGATTGTAAAGTACGCATAAAGCAAGCCGGAACACATGGAATTATTAGTGACTATCATCATTCTGGCTCTGATATTCGATTATATCAACGGCTTTCACGATGCAGCAAACTCAATAGCTACCATCGTATCTACCAGGGTGCTTACTCCCTTTCAAGCTGTAATATGGGCTGCTTTCTTCAACTTCGTAGCCTTTTTCATTGCCAAATATATAATAGGTGGATTCGGTATCGCCAATACAGTATCCAAGACTGTGGTAGAGCAATATATCACCCTGCCCATTATATTAGCAGGAATTATAGCGGCTATCACTTGGAACCTGGTTACCTGGTGGAAAGGGATTCCGTCTTCTTCCTCACACACCCTTATCGGAGGTTTTGCAGGAGCTGCCATTATGGCAAACGGATTTGAAGCAATTCAGCTTAACATCATTCTTAAAATTGCAGCCTTTATCTTTCTGGCTCCTTTTATCGGAATGGTCATTGCTTTCGGTTTCACTCTGTTTGTCCTCTACATCTGCCGACGCGCACATCCCCACACAGCCGAGCAATGGTTCAAGAGGTTACAGCTCGTATCCTCCGCCCTCTTCAGCGTCGGACATGGCCTGAACGATTCACAGAAAGTAATGGGTATTATTGCCGCTGCCATGATAGCCGGCCATTCAATGGGATTGGGCATGGGTATCAACAGCATCAATGACCTTCCCGACTGGGTTGCTTTTTCGTGCTTCACAGCAATTTCACTCGGTACGATGTCCGGTGGCTGGAAAATAGTGAAAACAATGGGAACAAAAATTACCAAAGTAACCCCATTGGAAGGAGTGATTGCCGAAACAGCAGGTGCTTTCACTCTCTACATTACGGAAATGTTGAAAATCCCCGTTAGTACTACACATACTATCACAGGAGCGATTATTGGAGTAGGTGCAACTAAACGCCTCTCTGCCGTTCGTTGGGGAGTAACCAAAAGCCTCATGACTGCCTGGATTCTTACAATTCCAGTCAGTGGACTCTTAGCTGCAGCTATTTATTATATTGTTTCCATCTTTTTATAGATGGAAACATATTATCTATCAGGAATGTTATAATAAATAAACCCACATCTAATGTCACACTTGCCAACTTTGATTGCCGACCTTGCGCTGATATTAATATCGGCCAGTATCATAACCTTGTTGTTCAAATGGCTAAAACAGCCTTTAGTCTTAGGTTACATTATTGCCGGATTGCTGGCAGGGCCTTATATTAATATTTTCCCTACAGTAGGAGATATTGAGAATATCAATATATGGGCAGAAATAGGTGTTATATTCCTGCTCTTTGCACTCGGACTGGAGTTTAGTTTTAAGAAGCTCATGAATGTAGGTTCCACAGCTTTTATAACGGCTATCACCGAAGTAATCAGTATGTTGCTCATTGGATATTTGGTGGGACAGTTATTAGGATGGGGCACTATGAATTCCATTTTCCTGGGGGGAATGTTGTCTATGTCGTCCACTACAATCATTATCAAAGCCTTCAATGATCTGGAATTGCGTAACCAACGTTTTACCGGTATCGTATTCGGTACTCTGGTAGTGGAAGACCTGATTGCTATCTTAATGATGGTGCTTCTTTCCACAATGGCAGTGAGTCAGGACTTTGTGGGTGAAGATTTGCTGATAAGTGTGCTCAAGGTCGTTTTCTTTTTAATCCTGTGGTTTCTCATAGGTATCTTCGTTATTCCGGCCTTTCTCAAAAAAGCAAAGAAGTTGATGAATAACGAAACTCTTCTGATTGTCTCTCTCGGTCTTTGTCTGGGAATGGTGGTATTGGCTACTTACACAGGTTTTTCAACAGCGCTAGGAGCATTTATCATGGGATCTATCCTTGCCGAAACCATCGAGGCCGAACATATCGAACATATCATACAACCGGTAAAAGATCTCTTCGGAGCTATCTTTTTCGTTTCGGTCGGTATGCTGGTGAATCCGGCTGTATTGGTAGAATACGCCTGGCCTGTCATCATCATTACACTGGTTACCATTATCGGCAAAGCCATTTTCTCTTCGTTTGGCGTACTCTTATCCGGAGAACCACTGAACACTTCCATCAAATCCGGATTCAGCCTGGCACAAATCGGAGAGTTTGCTTTCATTATTGCCGGACTGGGTGTTTCGCTCAAAGTGCTTGATCCGTTTATTTCACCTATCATTGTGGCTGTATCTGTTATTACCACTTTCACGACTCCTTACTTTATCCGTTTAGCCAATCCTTTTGCCGAATGGCTTTACAAAATATTGCCTACTAAAGTACAGGAGACATTAGATCGTTATGCTTCCGGCAAGAAGACCATGAACCACGATAGTGACTGGAAGAAATTACTAAAAAACATGATTGGGAGAGTTGTCATCTATAGCGTACTGCTCACTGCTATTTGGCTGCTGTCGATACAAATCATTTATCCCGCCATCAGCGAAATGTTTACTCCTATCACTATATGGATCAAATTGGTGATGTGTCTGGGTACTCTTCTGCTTATGACTCCTTTTTTATGGGCGCTCATCTCCAACAAATACAACTCTTCGGAATTATTCCTGAAGCTATGGAGAGACGAGAATTACAATCACGGACGCCTGGTTTCCCTGGTTCTGGGACGTGTATCTGTTGCTCTTTTCTTTATCACTAGTGTAGTCATCAGCTACTTTAAACTCAACTGGGGAATAAGTGTGATTATTGCCATAGCCGTAGTAGCATTGATTCTTATTCTTAGGGAAGACCTCACGCAATATTCACGATTGGAAACAAGATTCCTTGCCAATCTTAACCGACGAGAAGAGGTAGCTAAAAAACGGCACCCGCTAAAAACAAGTTTCAATAGCGAATTCAATGATAAAGACCTTGACTTGACATCTATCCTAGTATCGCCTTATTCCGATTACATCGGCAAGTCTTTAGGAGAACTTTCATTCAGGCAAAATTTTGGAGTAAATGTCGTCGCAATCACTCGTGGCGATCTGAACATATATATACCGAAAAGCTCTGAACACATCTATCCGCAGGATAAATTGACAGTAGTTGGTACAGATACACAATTACAGGAATTTAGAAATAGAATAGAAGATGTAAAAAGCACATCAGATACAGATGCAGTGGATAAAAAGATAACTCTCCACTCTTTCACGGTAGACGAAGAATTCCGCTTTTTAAATCAGACTATCGCGCAGTCTCATTTAGGAGAGAAGCATGACAGTATTGTTGTAGCCATTGAACGAAATGACGAACTGATTACCTTGGATAAAGACACAACTTTCCAATTAGGGGATCTCGTCTGGATTGTAGGCAACCGGGAAAAGATTAGAGAAATACTGTACTTAACGTAATTTGTATCTAAGCCAGAATGGAATACAAAAGTATAGTACCCACTATACAACAGCTTTAATGTTTCTGTATAGGCTGTATACTGCAATAAAGTTCTGATTCAAAATAAATACGTTACATATAAAGTCCAGATGAGGCTGAACTCAAAACTAAATTTGAAGTTCAGCCTCATCTGCTTTACTTATCTAACATTCTATTTACAAAGTGAGGACGTGTGAATGGTTTACTTGGTCCTACAGTTGGTTTAGCACTGCGCGTTTGTGATTTATTCTGCAAATCAAATACGGCAAACTCCTCATAAGACATTTGTGTACCCAAACTTCTTTCCATTATTTTATCATATATCGCTTTACGGGAAGGAGCATTAAATCCCTCGGTATTACTATTCATCATACTCTCTTCCGAAGGACGATACGCCCCTTTTATATAAGTACATGCCCCTTCAAATACTCCCAGTTTTTCTGACACATACCGATTATCATTCAAGAAAGCAGACCAAAGTACCTGAGATGGATCGGATGTAAAATCAACATTCTGCGCCCATCCTAATGTCTGCAGATACTGTACATTTTTTATTTCTTTAGAAGAAATAGTCCCATTTTCCTGATAAGCATACTCATCTTCCAATTTGGCAAAACCATGTCCAACAGCCTCGTGTACAAGTACCTGCCTGAAACTTTCACTTTGCAAATCGTATATCACCGGGCAATAAGCAATAGCAAACTCAACCACTTTCGTCTGATTAGTATAACCAAAATAAGTAGTTCCTGCATACGCAGGAGAATTTAGAATTACAACAGCCAATGTTTCACTCATATCTATATTATCCACGCATTGTACATAACGTTGTACAGCATTATCTTCACCGGAAATCCCCGTACTGTTTCCACCCGCCAGTTCACAACCAAGCGCTGTTTCATATCCTGTACCAAAAATATTGTGTTTCGAAACCGCAGTTACTGCATATACATTAAAATAATCTCGAAGTGACTTGATGGGTTCTTCCGTAAAAAGATTCTCAAAAGTTTTGTCCATAACCGCATCATAAGTTCCATCGTTAATTTCAGTATCTATAAATCCATCGCCCATAAGCACAATAGGAAGCCCTTTTCCCAACTTTGCTGTTTGCAGAACACGTACTTTTTTATCTGACGAATAATCAGTAGATTCACTAGCCACTTCCCCCCTTTGTATGATAGTAACTATCTCTACTACGATTGATTCCATATCAGTTACTTTCACAAAGTAGATATAGGCAGTACGGGAAACACCATCAGTATTAGGCAATACAGTCAGATTAAGCATGTAGGAAGAGGATGCACGAGTCTTTGTCTCCTGTGTCAGCCAAGTGCCAGTACCCAAAGAACCATAAATCAACAATTCATCTTCAGCTATATTCGTAGAGAATCTAATATCCAATTCCCCACCTTCAACAGATACATTATATATATTCTGCTCAAGATTCACAAATTCTGCCGGCTCCTGCTCTATGATTATGTTTTGTGTCAATGTCCCGGAAGTTAATGTAAGCGTTGCCGTACGTACACTTCCTGTTATATTCTCACTGATAGCAGTAAGCGTAATATTGCACGTACCCGCTTCTCCCGAAACCGGAGCGATTGTAAACCAATCCGCAACTGTACTCGCCTTCCATTCACGGGTACTCGTAAAACTGATTGTTACCTGCGAACCTTTAGCCGAACCCATCACGACATCTCCGACATTCTCTATCGAGAAGTTAGGATCTACTTCATCTTCAGTACAGGATACTATAAAAAACAAAAACAAGGGAAATAATAGAAAATAAATTGTTCTCATACCCATTACATGTTATTTTGTTATACCAAAGATAAGCTACATTTTCATTACCAGAAAATTTATTCGACAAATCGCCCTAAAAAAAAGACGTACGGACTTTTTTTTGAACTTTCCGATATAGAATAATAGTCATTCAAAAATAAAAAGGGGTTGAAAGTCTATGACTTTCAGCCCCTTTTCTATTATTTCAATCGTCTTATTCAGCGATTTTATTTCACTTCCTCAAACATAACATACTATGAATATCAGCTATTTATAATTTTATGGTACAAATATGAATTGTTTTAGTAGTCATATATTGAAAAGCAAGAGTAAAAAGAGATATTTCCATGGTAAAAGAAAGATTTATGATTATTTAACCGTGCATTTTGTATTTGCAGATGTTTTCATTTGATGTCGGATGTTTGCACTTGTTTTGCTCTTCTTTTCACAAAACGCATAAAACGAAGACATTGCATCTTTTTCGCTTATTTTTGACTTTCGTTTTTTATGGAAATACGTTATACTTTTGCAAAGTAATCATAGACAAAAATAATTATGAAGCAAAGGCAACATATATTCCAATCTTGGGCGATAGAAGTAGTAACGGTGCTTCTGGCGTCCACAATATCATTCCCTGTGAGTGATGCTTTGGACATGCAGCTAAGCATTCTCCCTTTTATCATGGTAGCTTGTTATGTTGCTCTAAAACTCATTTACCATTTATGCCTCTCTCTGTCGGCACGTATAATATCTCTTGCTTCTTTATTCTGCCATAAGCCTACGAAATCTAACCGACAAACTAAAGGTGATAGCACTTTAGCAACTGCTATATCTATGGTTGGCAATGACGATATTCAAATGAAACGGATAGAGTTATTTCATTATGAGTACCTGCATGAGGAACGACAATATCTACAGCAAAAAGAAAAAGAAGAAGATGAAAAGCTACAAGCCGTATTGCAATACACCCGAAATACATTTAGGCAATTTGATTTTAGCGAAGAAGAAATCTTCCAAATCTGCGAATGCGTCCGATACTTTGTCACCAATCGGAAAGCTCTTAGCGTAAACATCCACATCAAACGACGTACAACAGTTACACAAATCTCACTAAAGAATTTTGCTTGGAACATTGCTTTTCAATACAACATCAGTCGGGATATCACGGCACAGTTCGTCATGCAGACATTCTACGAATGGTTTGCCAATTCTACCCTTGATACAATCAGAAAGAATTTGCGAACAACAACTGGAAATCATAAGATTAAAATAGATGAGCAAATTATCAAACACCCAATCATATCAAACTGAGAAGAAAAGACTTCAATAAAACAAATGAGGGAAATACTTATTTTCATAAATTGCGATATGATGTTAATGCAAACAGATTCTATAAAGTTGATGTTGAAATTAATCTCTTGTTAAATTATCCTTTTCAATCTTCCAAAATTTTGGTAATTCGACTAAATTGCCTAATTTTGTAAATTAAAGAAAATAAATTCATTATGAAGCAGGCTGATTACATCAAGCAAATAGCAAAATTTGCCTTAGCAAATGACAATGCTCGTTTGCGAGATTTGTTGTATCAGTATGTAGAATATTCTCAACAAAATAACAGAGGCAAATTTGCAACTGAAATCCTATCTATCATTAAAGATTCTGATAGAGAGAATTCATTGGGAAAGCTAAAAGAATATCGACTAAATAAGCATTTTGACTACAAAGCTGACGAGTATATTTTACAGACAGTAACGTCTTCATTTACAATGAAGGATTTAGTTTGTACGCAAGATGTTCGTGAGGAATTTGAATATTTTATCAAGGAAAGACAACAAACTGAGGCTCTTGTCCAAATGGATATTCCAGTATCCAATAAGATATTGCTTCATGGCCCATCAGGATGTGGAAAGACATTAAGTGCCTATGTATTGGCTGGCGAATTGAGTCGTCCACTGATTATAGTCAATTTGGGTACGATCATTTCATCGAGACTGGGAGAAACAAGCAAAAATCTCACTCAAATATTTAAGACTGCAGTTCAGGAAAAAGCGATTGTTTTGCTTGATGAATTTGACAGCTTAGGGAAAATAAGAGATTACGATCAAGATCATGGCGAAATGAAACGGGTTGTAAATACCATATTACAACTATTTGATTTTGTAAGTCAAGATACTATCATCATTGCAGCTACTAATCAATTACAAATGATAGATGAAGCCCTTATTAGAAGGTTTGATTTATCTATTAAGATGGATTTACCAAACTCTGAACAGGTACATGCTCTTATCCAATATACGATTAAAGATCGGTTCGTCTTTGACGATGAACAAGTCAAAGAAAACATTATCAATAGCGAATGTAGAAATTTGTCCTACTACGTTATAAAACGCGCTTTACTTAATGCAATCAAACGGAATATATTAGATGGATATAATGACAATATTATTCGAACTAATATTTGGAAAAAACTTTTAAACGATAAAAGGATTAGCTAATGCCAATCCTTTTATCGTTTAAATTTAAATTATAGTTCTGCTTCAAGAGCAGCCTGAGCAATAGCTTCCACTATATTGACTTGCTCCAAACTATCGTATAAACTGTTCCCATCCAATTCTGCAGAATGTTTTTGTTCAATCGTCAGCACAAATGAGAATGGATGATTTGTGCCTTCTAAATACTCACGACCTGTGCATCGAAAAATAATAGATATCTGATTACGAATCTTTTCTATTTCATCACGGCTAATATTTAAACTCATCTTCTGTACATTTGAGAACATTTTACTTGATACAGGGTAAAAATCATCTGACCATGAACCTACGCTAGACTTTATTGCCATTCTATCCTTATCGTCAGAGGCTCTTTTACTTGCATATTCCTCTGCATTCTTTCTTGGTTCATCATGATTCATACTATTCCCAAAGTTAAAAGCAATATGAATTGGGCAATAAGATAATACATCAGCTCGTTTAGGATTAAACTTATAGCAAAGTGTAGCAGTTAAAGTTAATAATACACCTTTCTTTGAGTATTGAAGTAAATAATTAGGGATATTCAGATTAACAACCTTGTGACTATCGAAAGCTATTGTATCTTCAATAACAAACGTACAACGATTATCGTCTGAATCTATACACTTAGAAATGTTAGGCACACCATGACCAGAAATATACTTGGATAATCGTTCTGCACTATACTTTTTGGATAAAAGAGTTTTCTCGTTACTATCAACATAGGGATATGAATTATTATCCAAAAATTTCAATTCATCGATAGTCTCTTCGAGATAATACTTTTTAATCGGTTCTGCACTATTAATCATCAAAGCCTTCACTGATTGCATATTTAGGTTAGGATATTTACTAACAATCTTAGCTGCAATATTAGCTGCTAATGGAGTTGCGTAACTCGTTCCAGAGTTTTGTTCTATTTTCAGGCCTGTTCCATCTATTCTCGGTGCTAAAACTAGCATGCGTGACTCAACATCCAATTGGTCACCACCAGGCATAACAATATCTGGCTTAAAGAGATTCTTATTTTTTTGGTTGTTCTTGAAACGAGTGCCATTAATCAACGAATTGTAGTCTATGTGGTATTTACGCGAATAATAAGCAGGAAACTCACACCCCAAACTCAATCCATGATTACCGTGATTAATATTATAACTTTCAGCAATAGCACCAACAGACATATTGTTCATGCTTTCACTAGGTTCACAAAGATTCATACACTCGCCGTCGTGACACTCTGTTTCTTCTATCGAAATGAAGGGATTATAATAATGATTCGGATATTTCAGAAAACGCTTAACTCTTTCACTCGTATTAGGATTAGCAGCAACAATCTGCATATTCTTAATATCCTCTTCACTAAGATTACCAACGGAAATAAAAATCAGCAAATCATATATGTAAGCTAATTCATCAAGTATATATGCATAAGTAGAAATATCTTGATTATAAAATTTTCCACGAACGGACATTGAAAGATTAAAGATACGAATGCCATAGTTTTGATGAGCCATAGTGATAGCCTCTTTTATGTCAGCGATGTTCACGAGTCCAGTTTCGCCTCTCTGTACTTTGATAGAAAAGATTTCGGCATCAGCATCAACTACGTTAGCATCCATGTTACGATAGAAGTTGTTTCCGAATGCAGCTAATGTTGCAACAGTTGTACCATGACTTGAATCGGACCTTAAATCAATCTCATACGGATGCGGGGCATTCTTATCAACTAAATCAAGTCCATCATGTTCCAATATGGGATCTAGTACGGCCAGTCTTTGAACACCTGTATCAATTACACCAATAATTGGTGCTCCTTCTAGCAAATTTAAAGTTGCATCTGACACCCTTTCCAAATCACCAAAAGTATTAGGACGTACACGAGTAGTGTACAAAGATTGAATTCTTTGTATCACATCAAAATTATCCAATAAAATAGCCAAATCATCTTTAGAAATGAAGTTTATTTGGTATATTCCAGATTCTATCCTTTTATAAAGAATCTGCTTCTGATCTAAATACTCCTCCATTGCTTTCACTATAGCTTGATGTTTCATCGCTATTCTAGGTGAACTCTCCACCAACTCTAGAAGTACATCATGAGCATCATCGCCCATAATACCAAAAGGCTTCATCGAATCACTATCCCAGCAACTGAAACCGGCCATCAAAGTCAGTGGCTTATATTCTGTACTGTCATTATTTTCTTCCGTTGAAAAAGAATCAATTTGAGTTATAAAAACATCATTAAATCGATCTTCGTCAACTATAGCAAATAGGACAGTCTGATTCATGTTGGAATAATTAAGCTCGGATAATCCATAGACTTGGCAATATTGTCTTGTTAAGGTGCTATCTGCAATTTTCAAAAAATCAATAGACAGCATATCAAAATGTTCACTTACCACATCTTGTCTCCGTAAGCTATGGCGTTCTTCTAAGGCTTGCTCAAAATTAATACGGCAACGATGAAGCTTTTCTCTCTGCTGACAATAATTCTTTTCGTCTTCCGAAGTTTCTTCTTCATCATCTCTGCCTCTTGTTCGGTTAAACTTAAGGCAGATACCAAATTCGTTCTTTAAAAACAGATGACTTTTACCCATTGTATCGAACCATTTAATAAATACAAAACATTCTAAACTACAAAATTAGCAACATCTTTTAAAATAATACCATAAATTGCAGTTGATTTAGCACAAGAGACTCTTACGCATGGATAGAAGTCGTTTTACCACACCCATCTTAACACTGTTGATAAATGTTTTATTAAGGGGTAAGCAAGGATGGATGTGACATATTTTCACACATATGTGGATAAACACGTTAATATTAAAGCGCATCCTGTAATTTACCATCAATTTATTGTGTATTTCGGTAGTTAATGTTAAATTGCCACTCCAAATTGAAGAAAACTACATATTATTTCTTTTATTAAGATGTAATTTAGTAAATTTGTGTTCAACGTTAATTTATTAAATATGGAAAATTTCCAAAAACTAAATCGACTGAAAGCAGTTCTCGCAGACGCAGGTCAAACAAACAAGTGGCTTGCTGAGCAACTTGGCAAGGATCCTGTTACCGTCAGCAAATGGTGCACGAATACCTCACAACCGGACTTGCAGACCTTGGCAAAAATTTCGGAACTGCTTAAAGTGAATATTAGAGAACTTTTAGTAGACCGTAGTAATTGGTAAATGGCATGAGTACAATATCAGAACATATATTTGGACTTTACAACCAATTGGTTGATGATGAAATCCAACCTATAGACGAAACCGTAGTAGATGACGCTATAGGAGTGATTAACAAAATAAGTGTAAGTGACGCAGATTCGTTGTTCTATTTTTTGGCAGCAATGAATTTGCTAAATGCTGCTATTAAAACTGCGAAACATAAATCTCAATTGTTCTATGGTTTTATAAAAACAAGAGTAAGTAAAATCACAGATTTAATTCTTCAAAATCCAAGTTTTTATACGGACACCTCTGTGTATTATGATGACAAACAGAGATGCATGTATTTTGAGGTATATGGTGTGATATTTAGTTTCCATCAAGTACAGGAAACTAAATTAATCAAAAATATTGCTTCAAAGAATGATCGTATTCAATGGACAGGTATTAGACTTCAAAGAATTGCTCAGAATATTTTCTTATACGCAAAACAATTAAATATTGATAGTGATAAATTGAGTAATGATATGGATATTCAGACAACAAATAACTCAAATGGTAATAATAATTGCCTGAATGCTGTAAATCCAAATTTGTTTCCTTGCCCTGATTGCGGTAAGGAAATATCAGTTCATGCAAAAATTTGTCCACAATGTGGCAATGATTTATGTGCTTGTAATGAGTTGTTAGATGGAATAAAGGAAGGCTATTCTTTAAAAATTTCTTACTCTGGCATTGTTAGCTTAGGTAAATTAGAAACACAAAATGATCGTTTCATTACATTGCGGCTATCAGATGACAAATGGGTTAAGGTTCGCACATCTGCTATTGATAGTGTCGAATTGATTGATACTAATGAAATATCTACAGAGTCATTTGCGCAACAAGCAGAAACTTTTTTCTTACATATCCTTGAATTATCGAGTATTGATAAAGAAACTTTGATTTCTACAAATGCAACAATAACAAAAGTTGAAAAAATCGGTTTGACTATTATTACGGATAGTGGAGAAACCGTTATATGCGTAAAATCAGGCATCGTTGGATACAAAAAGAAAGACTGTACATTTGGCAAACGAGTTTACTGTAGGAACATTAGTACTAATGGTAAATGTTATAGCTCAATTGTAGAAATGTCATATGGAGGATTAATAGGATTTTTCTGCAAGGCCGTTTCTTATAGTCGTAATATCACCCAAGCTAGAAAGTCTCAGATATTGTCTATTCTGACATATTTTATAAAAGAAATGACAACTAATCCTGAGGCATTTATTGAGATTAAAAATTTCAAGAAAAAAGTAAAAAATTTCTTGGGACAGTTAGATATCGAATGTGATAACTTCTCAGAAATTGACGAGATTTCCGAAGAAGGGACACAACAGGTCGTTTCTGTTGAACCTCAAAAAAAGGAACAACTAAAACAGCAGTTATACAAGACAGAAACTGAACAATTGTTGGAAGGCTCAGGATTGCCTCAACTTAAAGTACTAGGTAAAATAGATTTAGATGCTATACCTGGCAAGAAAAAGAATATTTTCAACAACTCTTCGGTTGCATCAACAGAGCATATTGAAATAACAGCAAAGCCTTCAATATTATCTTCAGATGAAGTAATGGCTTTCGTTGATAAAAAATTGCCTAACCTGAGCGAATTAAAATGTAAACAATTAGAAAAGGAGTTAGATACTTTGATTCGTAATGGTCAAAAAGAAGAGTGTTTGAGACAATCATATCAAATTATTAATACAAGTCGTCCAACTCCTAAGTATTTAAGAAGTTATCTTGATAGAATTGTTAATACAGAGATTGCATTGGATCATACAAATGAAGCTCTGCAGTCTCTTGCATATCTTATTGTTCTAACTGAACAACAGAGTAACATTAATGTAAATAGCATTAGCCATTTGTATATAACAATGGCAAGATTGTATCAGAAAGGTAATAATAGAGAAGAGGCATTAAAAGCAATATTATATGCAGAAAGTGTTAAACCAAATAATAATGCTATCACAAAGCTAAAAGAGTCCATTCAAAGGATGGATTCCAATGATATCAATAATTCAGATTCTTCAAGCGATACATCCACACCTATTAATGGATCTGTTGACACAAATGATAGTATCAGCAAAATGCTTCTTGAGGATGTTTGTCAAGAGGCTAAACGGCAGGAATTGCTTCCTTCGAATGAAATAATTCCTGCCGAACAACTGTTTGGTAGAGCTCAAAACAAACGTAATGACCAGTCGGTATCATTTGAGGGTAAGGCTCAACTTTTTTTAGAGGCTGCAGGAGCTTATTATAATTCAAAGCAGACATCAACAATAATGTACAAAATATCAGTCGCTAATTACGCTCGACTGAAGGGGCATGGTATGTATGCTAGATTTGCGAATCTTATTGGGAATGACTCTACAGAACTTATTGAGTTGCAAGCTCTTCGTGATAGTGCGTGTAGCTACTATGTTGAAGCCCTGGGAATTTTCAACACTCTTGGAGAAAAAGATAATCTTAGAGAACTTTTATTAAAATACTTACAATTATCATTTGTTACATCCCAGATTGAAGGTAACAAAACTCCTGAATCAGATTGGGAAATTATTTCATTGGGAAAACTTCAAGAAATATGTCTTAAAGGAGATAGCTCAGAAAATCTCAATCTTCTCTTAAGAACTTATTTGGTTGTAGGTTCTGCGGCAGAAGATGTATGGATTTCTTTGATTAACGACAAAAGTGGTATTGGTCCATTTCGTGGAAAATGTTCAGACAGCGAAAGATTTAAAAAACAAGCTTTCAATATATTGAATCAGATAAATCAATCAACAATCGATGTAGATGACGATTTGGAAAATTTTATGCATAGTTTGTTCGTTCATCGAAATAAACGTAAAAAAATCCTAAGCGAAGCTATTCAGATATGCTTATCATGGAAGTTTTATTCTTTCGATCTTAGCTCCTTTGACAAAAAGTGGAGAAAAGTTCTTGAATATAAGGATTTGATGACGAATACTGATATTATTTCTATTAATTCCTTGATAGAGGTAATTGAAATCTTAAAACCTTACGCAGGACGTAAAGAAAACGAAAGAACTCGTATATTAGTTAGGGCTCAGCAAACTCTTTTAGGTGCACAAAAAACGATTGCAGACACTACTACTTATTACGGTAACACATTCTTCTCTATATTGATTAATAATTGGTTAAAAGAAATCTCTCGTCAAATAGAAGAGAGAGATGCTCGCACATTGCCAATGTTGAACATATCAAGTAAACCTGCATTCATTACTAAAGATGAACATGGCAATGGCGTAATCAGTATTGTTGTAACAAATAATGGAGATTCAACAGCAGAGTCTTTTTATGTTACTGCGACAATTGACGGTAAAGAATATAAGGTTTTACATGAAGGAGAGTTATCTTCAGGAGATTGTAGTGGTGAGAGTTTTGTTTCATCAGATTTTTCTTCTTTGGAATCCGCTAACGTAAAGTTTCTTTTGATTGCAAAATATCAAGGAAAAGATTTAAATCCAATAGTATATGAGGCAACATATGAAATTGAAAGCGAAGACGTATTATCGGACGAAATAGATATCCCGTGGAACATATCGAATACTCCGGAAGAACATATATTCAAGGGACGTGAAAAAGAATTGAAAACATTGATTGACCACTATCTATCAAAGGATCGTTCTTTGACCTACATACTTTATGGACTAACTCGCACAGGTAAGTCTTCAATTTTGGATTATCTGAGAAATCGAATTGATAGTCAGATTTTAAAAGAAGACTCTTCAAAACATATTTTAGCTTTCAAATGGTATCTAAATGAGTTCCCATATAAGAATTCGACTTCTGCCCAGTTTTGGACTTGGGCTCTGGAAACGAATATTTACGATAAGTTAACAGATGAATTGGCCGATAAGGTTGATGCTGCCTATGGTGAAAATGGACTTCCTCCTGCAGAATGTCTTTCGCAGATCGATTTCTGTAAGATTGTTGATGTCCTTAACGAGAATAATGTTATTCCGCTTGTTACAATAGACGAATTCTCATTTGTCCGACTTATGCTCAAGGAGGGTTTAATAGACGCGACATTTATTTCTACATTAAGAAATTTGGCGTTGACAGGAAAAGCTTGCTTTGTTTATTCTGGTACTTACGATATAAAGGAGCTTCCGAAGGAAAAAGAGTACATCGCAGGGCAAATGAATAATACATTGCCAATGCCTATTAACGAAATTGAGGAGCAATATGCAAATGAATTAATTGACGCATGTCCTAAAATAATATTTGACGAAAGGGCAAAAACTTATATCCGCGCTTTATCTGGTTGTGTGCCATATTGGATTCAATGGATATGTTTAGCATGTGGTAAGTATGCTGTCGCTAGAAAACATAGACATTTAGGATTCAATGAGGTTAATGATGTGGTTAGAGTATTAACTGGTGAAGTACAACCTGGCAAAGGAGATACTTGGGAGTCTTTGGATGAAACTAACTTCCATAATAATCAGGTTGATCCGGAAAATATTGCCGAGCATCAATTGATTTCATCTATTTCCTATCTTAATAGAGAAAGTACTCAAATTGAACGCGGCATAAGTATGGATGAACTTAAACGCTTATGGGATAAGTATTCTGTAAATGAAGAAAGACGACTCAATATGACAAGAGCTTTGGCGAGTTTAAAAGATAAGAAGATACTATATTCATTTACAGATGAAGGTAGAGAGGTGTATCGTTTGAGTGTTGATTTGTTTAGACGTTGGTGGTTTGTTCACCATAAAGATTTAGATTTAGAATTTTCACTTTAACAATCAATAATATGGAACCTTTCATTGTAGGTATTGATATTACCTCTACAAAAGATTTGTTTGGTAAAAATAGAGAAATCGAGACATTGATCTCATGTGCCAAAAGAAAAGGAAACGCAGGAATAATTGGTGCCAGACGTTTTGGTAAGACTTGCTTAATGAAGTCTTTGGAAACATATTTGGTTAACAATAGTAGTATTGGGGCTTACCCTTTGTATTTTGATGTAAAAACTCAATGTGGAGTTAAGAAAAATACTCCTGCTGTATATAGATCTATGGCTTCGCTTCTTGCATCAAAAATGTGTTTGGATAATTTATTACCAGAAGGGGAGCTGAAAATATCTAGAAGATGTTCTTTGGATATTTCTTGCGATGAACTCGACATGCGAGTACAAATGGAAGAATGGAATCCTGAATATCAAAAGCAAGTGCTATTTACACTTGCAAACAGCCTCGCAAAGAACAATAAATATTTGTTGTTGCTTCTTGATGAAATTGATTATCTCCTTTTAGAGGCATTTGATACTCCGTCTGACTTTTCAAGAATAAGAGGTGCTGCTACTTCTCCAGAGTCTAATCTGAAATTTTGGATTGCCGGTACCTCAACATGGAGTGCAATATGCACGAGTGTAGGCTCTCCAGAACTTAATTGTGGATTGGAAAATGTGACGATTACTCCAACATCAAAGGAGGACTTCACCTCTCTTTGGCAACATGAATGCTCTTTGATTAAAGAAACTTTCTTAAGACAACAGTATTTGGATTTATTGTCCCCTTTGTTTCAGAAGACAGGAGGCGTTCCATATTATGCTAAGTTTGTAGCTTCTCATATGTATACCAATAAAAAGGTTGCTCTGCCTGAATATGATGTAATTCGAGATTATTTATGTGAGATAATTAATAATCGGTTTGTATCTGAAGCAGAGCGTTCCACAATGTTCTTACTCTCAAAAGGTCCTAAGAATTTTGAAGGAACTATACCAGACGGAATAACGAGTTTAAGGTCTAAGGGTCTTGTGAATAGCATTTCTGAATCGACCTTTTATTTGCCGATTGGGTATTTGGAAGATTATTTGCGTGCATGTAGCCATGACAAGGAAGTTGTGGATATTGATTCCATAGAGCAAGAAGAACTAAATGAGCTAGTAAATCAAATAGAAAGATTGCGAGTTGGCGTAAATAAACGGTATATTAATGTTCATGAGGTATTTATTCCTTCTCACGAAGATCCAATCGAATTTGGAATCTTAAGAAAGCGATGCTATGATGAAGCTTCAATGGATGCATTTTCGGGATCGTTGTATAAATTATACTATGAAGGAAGTAATAACGGAAACAATCTTCCTGATAGATGGTCCGAATTCGCAAATTTAACTCGTGCATTAAGGCATCTATATAATCATAAAGAATGTGCTCCTTCGACAATGTCAGAGGAGCGTTTGTTGATGATTGTCAATAATGGTAGTCGTCCGATTTATGATTATGAGTTCGCGAAGATGCAAGTTAAGGTTCTACAATTATGTCGAGATGAATTATGTGGCATGCAAACTCCAACTTCTCCTTCTCGCACTAATACAAATACCTCTACAACTGAGTCGGACAGCAGTTCTGTTTTAAGAGGAAAAATTAATGGTGACAGAAACAGAATTTTTGTAGACAATCATCCTGTATACATTATTGACAATAGAATGGGATTTGCGCCAAACAATTCTCCTCGAGAATACGACTATTCTGAAAGAGAGGAGGTTTTGTTTGAATTAAGAGAAAGAACGAATCCAAAAACGGGAAAGCCTATCTCTTTTGCAATAAACGTAAGACCAGCAAATGATTAATAATCATGCAACGCAAGAACCTCTTTGACGGAGATAGCTATAAGGCACAATTTGCTTTGATAACCTATCGGTGGCTTATGAGTCACCGATGGGTTAGTTATGCAGATATCATGGCTGATTATATTGGTGTGACAACAAAAGAACTTCCTGCTAATTTGTCAAATTGCGATGGGTATGGCGAGTTGAAGAAGGTGGTTGGCACACTAAAGAAAGCTATAGCCGATAAGCTTGAAAAGGACGTTGGCGAATGCTTTGAGGAAGAAGGCAACAACCGCAATAAGCGCTTTCGATACGTTGGTAAGGATGATGATCCACTTGCAGACATGCGTAATGCCAAGGTCATCAATAATCTTCGTCAGTACTGGAAGTTTTGCCAGGACTCTGCTGGATTCTTCCCTAAATCGTGGCTGGAGTACTTCTTCCATGATTGTCAGGACTTGCTCGACATGAAGGCTAAGCGCCAGAAAGGTGAGCAGGTGATAAGTTCAAGCCTTGACCGAATATTAACCAATATAGAATATCTCCCTCAGCTCTATGAAGCTATTACCAACAAAACGGTGATGGAGATAGAATATAAGCCATACGACGAGGAACAAGTAACCTTACTATTTCATCCGCATTACTTGAAAGAGTACAATGGACGATGGCATTTATTCGGTCATGCAGAAGGTAGAGTACCGGAATTCGGGTACAACATTGCTCTTGACCGCATACAAGAGAAGCCTCGTGAGAGAAGTAAAGTGGAGTATGTTCCTGCACCAAATCACTTTTATGATGAGTTTTTCAAGGATATCGTTGGTGTGAGTCACATGAAAGATTTCCCGAACAAAGAACACATCGTTATACGCGCACACAAACATTATATATTTAAATTAATAGACACAAAACCTCTGCATCGTTCATATGAGGTCGTGAAACCATTCGGAGTTTATGAGGATGGAGAGTATGCCGAGTTCTCTGTGGATGTAGAGATGAACAACGAGTTTATTGGTCGCGTTCTCCAGATGGGTGCAGGACTCGAAGTTATGTCACCGCCAAAGATACGTATGATCTTCGCGACAAGAGTGAAAGATATGGCTTCATACTACCTTGAACATGAAGAGAAACTCCAACGAATGGTACCAAATTCAGAGGAACCAATAGGAACATAGGTTCTTGAAAATATCACAAGAATAGTTATTACATTTGCAGCGTCAAACTTCGAAAACCACCACGAAGTTGACGCTGCAAATCGTTGGTGAAAGTTAGTGAACCGAATGAAGGAATGGTTCTAAAATGAGAGGAACCATTGTTCTGGTAAAAACATTCTTCAAATCCGAAATCAAGTAGTAATTTGTACTCGAAATCAAAAACGAAAGACTATGAAACAGACACCAAACAACAACAAGGCAACCATGAATAACAAGGCAACAGCAAAGCAGACAAAGAAGCAGAGGAAGGCAGAGGCAGATGCTCACAGAAGAACCAACAAACGTTGGGAACGTGTTGAGACATCTGATCGCTATCGCAAGGCAGCTACCGAAGAGCTCTGCAATGTGACAACAAACAAAATTGAGATTGAGGTACTTGACGGCATCCTTCTCAACTTGAACATCAGAAGTAAGATGAAGCCTTCAAAAGTGCAGGACAGAATTCTCCGTCACATCGTAGAGAAACGTCAGGCACAGGCAAACCACAAGAAGCATGGTCGTTCAGAAGATCTCACCTCAATGCACATCACCCTTGCATGCACAAGCAAGTGCATGAAGGATATCAGAAAGAAAAGATACGCTGCATGAACTTTCAAAAATGAGTGTGATTGGTTCCAAAACGGAAGGAACCAATACTCATGTAAAAAAGCTTGCATGCCCTATACTAACATAGTAACTTTGCATCACAATTCCGAGAGAGTTGGTTTTGTTTATACATTATTTTATTATTACAAACAACAGAGGTGGCGGCCTATTCCGCTAAACAAAAACCAGACGTACGATGAACACATCACTCGCACTCATTGCCGCAAAGGCACTCCCAGCCCTCTCGGGTAGTTCTCTCACCTACAACGCAGAGAAGAACGTGTACCTCACCCTCGGTTACACCAGCGCAGCTGGCAACACCTACTACCGAGCAATCCGTCTCTCTGACCGATTGGCAGTTTACTACCACATCGGACAAGGTTACGCCCACACCTTCCTCAACGGCATCACGCTGTTTGCATGGAACGGACAGAAGGCAAACATCATTGCTCAGAAGTTCTGGGGCGGATGCAACTGGCGATGTTTCAACGAACGAAGCGCCAAGGAAGAGAGCATCCTCATGCTGAAGGACTTCCTGAAGGGACAAGCCAAGGCAATGGGCAGCATGGTGGCAGAGAGTCAGCTCCTTGACTTCTCGCGAAGCATGATAGAGGCAACTCATCAGAAGTGCTTGGGCTAACCATCATGCCCAATCAAAGAGAGAACAAACAAAAATCACAAACCAAGAAAAACAAAACGACATGGCAAGCTTAACAAAAGCGATCAACAAAGATCTGTTCGACAGCATCCTGCCGACATTCGGTAACCAACGAGTTCACATTCCTGTATGGGACGAAGGACAGAAGATGTTCCTCTGCGAAGAGTACGAGAGCGCAAGCGGAAACCGCTACTACAAGGGCGTGAGATTCTGCGACCGCATCGTAGTTGTCGAGAAGGTGGGACTCTACCACAACTGGACCTACATCGACGGCATCGAGGTTTACGCCTTCAACGGTACACGCCTTGAACTTGTTCAGAAGAGAGACTACGACAAGGTGCATCGCAACGAGGAGTTCATCCGAAAGGAATTAGAAACCATGGTGCGCAACTTCTTTGAAGGAGTACTCAAAGCCCAGAGAAGCTGCATGCCACAGGAAGAACTCGAAGAGAAGGCGAAAGGCATCATCGATGGATGCTACAAGAGTTTCCTCGACAGCGACTACAACACACGTCTCACCCAAATCCTCCCACAAATCGAACAGAAGTAGGACATGCAGAACACACAGATAGACCCACACAACCACGAACAGCAGCTTGCATACGAGCTTGTTGCCAACACAAACTCCAGCTTCTTCCTCACAGGTCGTGCTGGAACAGGTAAGACAACCTTTCTTCACAACGTACAGAAGTTGGTTGGAAAGCAGTTCATCACCCTTGCCCCAACAGGTGTGGCAGCCATCCTCGCCGGTGGCGACACAATACACTCCTTCTTTGGCTTGCCGATGGAGGTGTGTACGCCAGGAACATGCGGCAAGATGAACGAGGCAAAGATTCTGACGCTTTTACATGCAGACACGATCATCATCGATGAAGTGTCGATGGTAAGATGCGACATCATGGATGCCATCGACTACACCATGCGTAAGGCTCTGCGCAACAACATGCCTTTCGGCGGCAAGCAGATAATCTTCGTAGGCGACATGTTCCAGTTGCCACCGGTGGTGAAGCAAGGTCCTGAGAAGGATATGCTGAAGGATCTGTACCAAACGGATGACTTCTTCTTCTACAAATCAGACGCCATCAAGCGCATGCGACTCGTGAAGATTGAGTTCCGCAAGGTGTACCGTCAGGATGACGAACACTTCCTGCACATTTTGGAGAACGTGCGCCTGAACAAGGTAACACCAGAGAACATCATGCACCTCAACGATCGCGTTCACATTCCGACCGCAGAAGATGGTGCTGTCATCACGCTGGCTTCCATCAATAAGACGGCAGACAAGATCAACCTTCAGCGACTAGAGGAGATTGAGTCGGAGGAGTTCGTCTATGAAGGAACCATTGACGGCAAGTTCGAGGAAAAGAAGTTCCCGGTGGACATGAAGCTTCGCCTCAAGGTTGGTGCTCAGGTGATGTTCACTCGCAACGACCAGCAAAAACGATGGGCAAACGGCACTCTCGGCAAGGTGAGCAAACTCACTAAGGACGAAATCAGCGTGACGCTCAACAACGGCGAGACATACATTGTGCCATGCTGTTCATGGGAGTCGTACAGCTACGACTACAACAAGGAGGAGCGCAAGATGAAGAAGGAACTCATTGGTACATTCACCCAGTACCCTCTGAAACTTGCATGGGCAATCACCGTCCACAAGAGTCAGGGCATGACCTTCGACAAACTCTCGCTCGACCTCAGCCGTGGCATGTTCGCAGCAGGACAGCTCTACGTAGCTCTGAGCCGTGTTCGCAGCCTTGAAGGTCTGTACCTCTCGAAGAACGTCATACCTCAGTATGCTCATACGAGTCGTGAGGTGCTGACTTACGCAAGCGAGTACAACAACGAGCAACAGATTGGCAACGAGATAGAGAGCGGAAAAGCTGTCTATGGCGCACTCCAGCACAACGACTACGACGAAGCGGCACGTCAGTACCTGCTCCTCGTAGCGAAGAAGGCTGAGAACGGCGACATCAAAGAAGCCATGCAGCAAGCAAAACGCTTCCTTGACATACTCGTGTGCGACGAGCATCTCTATGGTTCGATAGAGTCGGTACCAGAGTGTCTGACAAAGGCAAGCCATTGGGCACCGAAATTCCTTGCTTCGTTGCTCTGCCTCTATGCAGAGAAGTACGAGGAAGCATTGGCGTACGCTAACGAGGTACTGGCAACACACCAATGTGCAGAAGCCATGTACATCAAGTCGCGTGCCTTGGCAAAACTCGAACGCTACACAGAAGCTGACGAGACCAACTGCCAGCTTGCGAACGTGTTCGAGATGGCAACACCAGACGCAAAGGTGCTCTTCATGATTGCCATGCTCAACGAGATGCACATTGGCGATCCAGGACTTGACTTGATGCGCAAACTGGTAGAGGCACGTCCAAAGTACGACCTTGGCATCCTTGCCCTTCGCACTTTGATGCAATGCCACAACCTAAAGCTTGACAAGCAGTCGGACAACAACTGCGAGTTGGTGGACCTCTTCAACTCAGACGCTACCGAGGAGGAGTTCCTTGCTCAGCTGAAGGTCTGCCGAGAGAAGGCACCAAAGGCTATCGCTTACTTGATTCGCAGAATCAAAAAGCAAGAATTCAACGAAGAACAGCCTGCAGCATAAAGCAGGTGGCTCTTCCAAACAAACAAAACCAGAAAAAGATGAAGACAAGAACTGCAAAACTGAGAGACATAGAGCAAGTGGGGTTCCCTATTGTGAAAGCTGCATTCAAGGGAAAGGATGGAAATGTGTACGTGGGTGCTATGATGGTTGATAGCGGTTCCGTACATTGCATACTCAACAAGTCGGTACTTTCATTGATCGACGAGTCAAGTGTAATAGACGGCAAGACCATGGACATACACTCAGTACAAGGAAAGGGTGTAAAGTGCCAGGGTGTATCATTCAACTTCAAGATAGGATGCGGAGAGTACGATACATTCTATGTCAACAACACTATCGACTTCAATGCCATGTTTGATGGCGTGTTGATTGGTAACGACGAGCATCCAACAGAACCATGCACATACCGCAACTACTACAACAGTTTGATGGCGAAACTCGACATCCCTAAATTGAAATATCACGGCCTGCGCCATAGCTTTGCCACCCGTTGCATTGAAGCCGGATGCGACTATAAAACTGTCAGCGTATTGTTAGGTCATTCCAACATTTCAACCACGCTCAACCTTTACGTTCATCCTAACATGGAGCAGAAGAAGCGTTGCATTACCAAGATGTTCAAATCATTGGGCAAGTAAAAGTGTGTAACTCATCTTTTATATATAGCCCATAAAATTACGGCAAGATAACTAATCGCCAGTACGACCAAAGTAAATATAAGCCAAGAGGTGGAAAGCCAAACGCCTTCATTGTTCTGGAGGTGTTTGGCCATTTTGTCACTATGCCTTTCCAATAGATCTTCTTCGGCCTTAATATGTCGGACTGTGCATTGATGCACTTTTGCCAACTCATCTGTGCTGATTTTGGCACGGAAAACTATATTTTGTTCCGCTTTGACAATAGCACGGCAAATGCCTGAAATAATGTTGTCGGCACTATCCGTAGCTGTTTTGAGCGCAAAAGTAACTTCTTCCATTTTGCGGGTAGCGGCTTCCAATTCTAAACGTACATCCTTTAGTTCTTTAATTTTCTGTTCAAGTTTACTTTCTTCTTGGGCTACTTTGTTTTCATTGCCTACACCTTCTATAAGGCCGTCAATGTCTATCTTGTCAGATTTCCCTTTTCCTATTCCCATATTCATTGATTTTGAGTGAAACAATTATCTGTGTAAACCCCTCCTGCGCTTGCAAAGATGATTAGCCATTTGAGCGCATCGCCTTGCCCATTCGCGTTCATCCTCATCTTTATCCTTTCCCCAACCGCTCATGTCAGAACCTCCGCCGCCACTGGATGCAGCCATGCTCGTTGCACCGTCAAAGTATTCAGCAAAAAGGAGCAAGGCGGTTTTCTGTACATCTTCTATAGTTGCTAAGGGATTGTCATCCGGCACGGAACATTCCTTGCAGATGATTTCGTCCGCTTCTTCCGGTATGGCCACATGGTAATGGTGATATTCATCCGTGGAAATGTCGTAGTGCTTAATAACTAGAGCCGGACGGTTTGTCTGTGGCATTTCAGTCGAAACGGTAGCTGGCCGTATTTTCTGTTCGGTATTTGGGATTAGCGAAGATTTCCGCTCTTCATGAAGCCTTGCCCATGTCGCTTCTATCTTTGAAGGCATGAGATGTCGGCCTTTACCGAGAATGGAGGATTTATAACTGGAGTTGCCCGACAGAATAGAATAGCCTCGTACATTCCCCTTGTCATCCTCTTGCAAGTGTATGCCGTAGCCGTGTGCTTTTAGTCCGGCCTCATAGCCTGACCAACTGAAATTCGGCAAGGAGCGAAGCACGTCCATGCAAGTGCCAGCAATCTCCAGCCTGCGTTTCTCGTAAATATCCTCCGGCTGTACCCATCCCCGCCGTTCATTGATAATGTACGCAGCCGACATTGCCCGTTCCGCTATTAAGTGGTCATCGTTGACTTTTCCATCCATGTCCACACGGTTCACATCTATGTGCAGATGAGGTATGCCACTCTTTGCATCATGATGGAGAGCAACTACATACTGGCTGTTCTTTACGTTGGTGGATTTCGCACTGGTACGTTTAGTCTTTTTCGAGAGGTCAATGGAATCGAATACTTGGATGTACTCGTTTGCCAATCTGACCCAATCGTCCAGCGTCCAGCCTGAGGATTCTTCCTTAGTTGGGGATATTTCCATTCTTATCACATTCCGTTTGAGCGGTCTGCCTTTGTTGATTGTATTGGCAAATTCTTTTTGCTTGAGTACCATACGTTGGTACATGGCTTCAGCCGATATGTCATCGGGCAGAAAGTTCACTTTCACGATCTCGGCCTTGTCCTTGTTGACCGAATAGCGGACGGCGTTTCCGCCGTGGCTGATGGTGGTCGCTTTTGCTATCATTTGGTTGGGAATTTATTGGGTGATGTATTCCTGAATTTCATTCCAACGGGCCATAAGGGGAATGGCTGCACGCATCCACTGCTCCACGAAACGGGTGTCTGCGAAGTATTGCGCCCGATGGCTGCCCTGTATGGACTTGACAGCTGCCGCTATTCGCATTAGTGCGCCCCGTGCATCAGAGAGACTGCAAAGGGCTTCCACCTCCTTGTCGGTAAGCCGCCGCCTCGGATGCTGCCCCAAAGCACATTTTCGAATATAGTCGCTCAAAGTCAAACCGCAGGTCTCGGCAAGTTCCACGGCTTTTGCGTATTCTTTTTCGGTCACTCTGGCCTCCAACCGCTTTGTGCGCTTTATATCCTTTTTCTTTTCGTCCTTGTTTTCTTCCGTTGTTGTCATATCTAATGATTTGTAATAAGGTGATACGATAAAATAAATAAAACTGGTCAGCCCGGTGCGAGCTTGCGAGCGGCTGTAACGGCTTATGTGGCATGGAAGCGCGGAGCGTTTTTGTGCGACATAGGCAATTCTTGTAACAGTCCTGACACGAACTTTGGATATATCATGACTCACAGAGCGGGCGGTTTGTCCGAAGTCTTTATAAACGTCTAAAACAAACGTACTCCGCTACATTCATTCCTCAAAAAAGTGCTTCCAACCGCTTCATAAGAACAAGTCCCAATTCCGCCATAAACCAACGCTTTTCCAAAAGGTCACAAAATGCAGCGTGAAAGGCCGTGTTTCGCATTGTAAAAAGCCATCTTTTGAAAGCCAATACACGGCATTTTGCAACGGTCTCGGTTTCATTAGGTTTTACGCTCCGTTTCCGTCATGAACATTATTGCCCAAAATAAGGGATAGAGACGGCTGTTCACTGTTACAACAGGCGGAGGTATCCGACTTTCCAATTCCATCATTTGGCGTATTGGCAGAGATACCATCTTTATCTATACCATTGTCGCCAATCTCTCCGACACAATGGTGCCGCTCTTTCACGCTCACGTAATACGGATTGAGTATCTTTTGATTGTCCGTATACCATGCCGACACACAATGCACGGTGTGTATGCTTGTGCGGTTGGTCTGTTCGGATGTGACAATCCCCAACTCGGCCATTTTGTCAAGTAACCTCGAAACAGTCTTCTTGTCATAGCCTAAACGGGTAGCCAATTCAACTTCCGAAAGGGCGGCTTGCCCGATATGCAATGTAACGGCAAAGCCTTTCTTTTCGTACTTCGTTTCCTTAATGACCACAGCGTCAATGAGGCATTTCAATACCTTCATGCGGTCGATGCCGTACTTGCTTCCTGCCAGAAAATCAAGCTGGCTGTCGGAAAGCACTATGCAATAATAAACGTCTTTCTTCATTTTCATTTCTATTTATTGTTCAACTAACTCTAACTGAAATTGGTCAATGAGCGTTTGCAAACTCGGACATCGCTTTATCATTTTTTGAAGCGTCATCATGGGAGTGTCCGCCATCAGCAGAAAGTCAGCTATATCTAATCCTTTTTCCCTTTGTTCGTTTGTAGCGCACTGCTCCAGTTTTTCACTGAAAACCACCTTAGAGCAAACGGAAGAAAGCAACTGCACTTTCTCCTGCCAAACCATTTTCGCTCCCAAATCAGGACAAAGAATTACGGCATGGTTCTTTAATACGCCAACGGTGTCAGCCTTGAAACAGCCGTGTATTCCTCCAGTTGCCAACCATACAAAATCAGGCATGAAGTGGCTGGCCACTAAAGCGGATTTCTCACTCTCCACAATGGCTACAGCTTTTGTTGGATAACCAGCTAAAAGATGTTCGCCAAACAAGCATTGCTTCATGTTAAAGTGTTCAAGTTCCAATTCCGTATGCACCCAACTCACATAGCTTCTCGGTTCTTTTACCCGATGTCCTGTTGTCGGATTATACAACATTATCTTTCCTGCTCGTACTTTTCCTTGTCGGTCAATCTGCCAGAACACCGTGGAGCCTCCCCATTTCTTGGATGTCCCGACACAGTATAATTTGAACAGCCGGGATGTTTCTTTCTCACCCAATACACCCGAAAGAAAGATGAATAACGGATTCAGTTCGTAGTTGGCAAGCGAGCGATGCATAATGTCACGATCAATGTAATCTGTTGGCTTGGGCTGCATAACTTTTGCTTGTGACTTCCACGACTTCCTTTCTTCCAATGCAACGGGATTATCCTTGAAATAATCCGATGGCTTGTAATGGTATTGGCACGAATGTTCATGGTCACATCTGCCTACATAATCGGGAAAGGCAATCTGCCCTTCCGTATCAACATATTTGACAAAGCATTGCTTCCTTCCGCATTTAGGACAGGTCAGCTTAGAGCCTCGCTTGTATTTTTGGAGCGTAAATCTGTATTCAGTCATAGTTCCTCCTTTTTTATAAATGCAGTTCGTGCAGTTTGCAGTTGTTGCAGTTTTGCAGGTTACCCATGTCTTCTGAACTGCAAACTGCAAATACTGCAAGGTGCAAACCGTGTAGCTCATTGCAGTTTCTCATATTCTCCTCTTTTGATTTTCCTGATAATCTTGCTCGTTGTAAGGTTGACCAACATATACATCACAGACCTTTCGGACAGGCCGACTTCTTTTCCTGCTTGGATGGCTTCGGTGGTAGAAAACAAGGCTGGTACGTTGTCAAGCAATTCTTTCTTTTGCGGTTCTATGCTCTCCATCAACATGAATCTTTGTATGTTTGAATAACAGTCTTCAAAATAGGAACTTAATCTGATGGCCGATTTAATGGAATCTATATCCACGAAATCCTTGTGTACTTCGCCACAAGCCCATCGGAGTATCTGAAATACCAAAGCCAACCGTGCAGCAATCATGGGTATTTTCATTATCCGACTGTCAACCAAGCCGTCATCCTTTATTTGGTTTACCTTATGAATTAGGCCATTGCACCAGTTGGTAAAATAGGTACCAGCCTCTGGAGAAAAATTCAGTACGTTCTGTAAAGCGTAGTCGTTATTCTCATCCGTTATAAAACAAATCTCGCAAATACGGTTGATTACATCTTCCCACAAGGCAGAATACTTCTCAAACGATGAAGCTGTGAAATCTTCGTCAATCGGCCAGTCTGATATTTCCTGCGACGAGGGATATACGAAAATTATCCTATCCAGCAAGCCATTGTCCTTGTACCCCTTATCGACCAGTTCATGCACACGGGTAGTCTGCATCGTGCCGACTATGTTTATAAAAGGTCGCTCAATGTGAATAGGTATCGGCATACTGCATCTTGACACATCAAGAGGCTTACCGCTAAAAGCCGTCAAGAGCTGTTCTATCAGTTGCCCCTTGCTGTATTGATTCACGGCGTTGAACATTCCCATTATTTCATCCACATACACGGTCACACCTCTTGGATTATCGTTAAGTGCACGAATAAGAGCCTCAGGGGTAAAGTCCGAAATGATTGTTCGCTTCAAAATCGGCTTGGGCGGCAATGACGGCCTTTCATCTTTCTTGCCCTTCTGACTTTCTAGTATGGAATTGTAGTTTTCCATATCTATCTTGAATTGCTTAATGACTTTGGCATCAAGCTTTCGGATGGGGCGAAAAGCAAAGTCAAGCGGTGGTGTTTTACCCATGCCTGGCCGTCCGATCAATATCATGTATAGAATTGGACTGCTAACCCAGCCGCCACGGATGCGGATGTTGACCGCATTGCCGATGGCCGTTGATGCTGCTGCAATAAGGGATGCCATTGTGTACTCAATGGAATAGTTCTCTTGCCGTGCCAATGCCAGAACCATGTCCTGCAACTTGGCAGGAAACACGTCCAAAGGTATCTTGTTCTCTACGATACCCTCGAACTCCATTCTGATGCTGTTGCACAAGTCAAGTGAATCCATTAGAACGGTCTGTTTCGTTTGGCATTAATGAATTGTGCAGCTTCTTCCGCCAGTTCCTTCTGTGATTTCCGTTTGCCGTCATGAAGCCATGCGTCAATCTCCGATTTGAGGAACATGATGCGCTTGCCTCTCTTATGAAATGGAATCTGGTGGCAGCTCGTCCATCCGTAAACGGTCTGTTCCGCCGGATGGCTGGGCAGGTATTCGCACAGTTCTTTCAGGTTCATCCACTGGTCGGCAGGCCGTATTTGCGGGATATTGTTCAGACCGTCAATCTTGGAGTCAAGTTTATTCAACTTGTCCATCATCCATGACATTGCCTTGGGCAAATCTTCAAATGTAATGTTCTTGTCTTCCATATCATTATCAGTTGATTTTGCCGCAAAGTAATGGCAAATCCCAATACTGATTTATGGGTGACAAATATCACATAAAGAAACATCAGCAGGTCATAAGAATCATAAACAATATGCACTGATTATCAGCATCTATAATGACAAATTCCATTATTAGATTTTTTCGCTTATGCCTCTCGGCATAAGCGAATCATCATTGAATCATAAGGTTGTGAAGATAAAAATGCACAGAAACAGAAAGCCACCCACATGAAGATGCAGATGGCTTATGACTTAAATGAAATGATATAAGAGGTTATTCGGTCATTGGCAAATCCAGCTTAATCGTCTTGGTTGCCTCTTCCTTTTTGGCATCAACGACCTTGGCATAAATTTGAGTTGTACGGACATTCGTATGACCAAGCATTTTGCTGACCGTATAAATGTCTGTTCCTCCGGCGAGTTGCAGGGTTGCATACGAGTGCCTAAAGCAATGGTAGGTGATGTGCTTCGTTATTCCGGCTTCTGCAACCCATTTCTTAATTGGACGGTTAATCCATGACGGGTCGGGAAGTCCTGCAAAAACAAGTTTCTCACCGTCTTTCCTTTCGCCGCAAAGTTGGTATGCCTGTTCGGATATGGGCATATACTCAACACCTTTGGTCTTTTGTTGGGTAAAGTTCAAGCGGTAACCGCCATTAAATTCTTCAACCTCTGACCACTTCAATTTTTGTATGTCGCAATGGCGAAGTCCTGTCAAGGCTGAAAACAGCGAGGCTCGTTTTAATAATGGGTCACATGGAGTTTGAGCCAAACGGTTCAGTTCCTCAACCGTCAGATATTCCCTGCGGCTCTCTTTCCCCTGAATGCCTTTGACCTTTGCCGAAATATCAACGGTAAGATAGCCGTCAATAAAAGCTTGCTTCAATGCTGCCTTGAATATGGAGAAATAAGTGGATGCCGTGTTTTGAGAAAGAGTACCATTCTTTGTGCCTCCTTGTGGGGCGTTCAATATAAATTGCCGGAACGATTCTACAAACTTTAGATCTATCTGCAAAAAAGGAATGGTATTGCCTTTTGAAAAAATCTTCAGCAGCTCATATACACGGTTCCAGTTGGCGATGATAGAATCAGAACTGTGCGCATGACGGGTGCGCTGCACATGGTCAAAGTATTCAATAAAGTTGTAGCGTGAACGTTCCAGCTGTTCTGCTTGTTCTGCATCTGTTTCAGAATATAAAGAAGCATTATCATATTCCTTCTGCCGCAGACTTCTCACTTTGTCGGCATAGATACACGATTCTTGGTCTAACTGTGACTTGCATTGAATAATACCGTTCAAATCACGTTTAGGCTTATAAGTGGTTTTGCCGTCCTTGTCAGTTCGGGCGTTCCGCGACTTATCCCAAATGGGAGTGGTGATAGTACGGTTTAAATATTCACGCACTCGCTGAGGTGTAGGCTTATCGGCTTGAAAAACCGGATAAGCCTCTACATACAAATACCATTCTTCACGGTATTCTGATTTGCGAAGTTTTACTGAAACTCGCGTATTGGTCAGTGCTTTTTTCATTGCTTCGCTCCTTTATATAGATTGTCAATTTCTTTCTTTGGTACATAAACGAAGTTACCTATCTGCCGGGTAGGGATAGAGTATTTGCGGATATGCTGATAGACCGTGCTGTCGTCCAAATGGAATTTCTTGGATATTTCGCCGATGGTATAACAGTCCTTCGGTTCCAAGCTATATAGTTTGGCAACGGGCTTTGGTTTTGTCAGAGCTTTCTTCCGCAGAGGATAGAGTTTCAGCAGTTCTTCTTTGCTGACTCTTGTTTGTCGTTCGCCTACGTTTACACTTGAAATGACACCTTTACGAATCAAGCGATATAGGGTTTCTTTGCTAATCCCGAACAAGGCATAGGCTTCAGGAACGGTGATATAGTCTTTGGACTTCGGTATCTTCTTCACAACCTCATCCAACTTCTGCATCCTTAGCTCCTCGTCCTTGTTTCTCTTCCAAGCAATTTTAGAACATCTTGGAGAGCAATACCAAGATTCAATGGTCTTCGCTTTGAACGGTTCTCCGCAGATCTTGCATTTACGTACTATCTCGAACTTTGCTGCTGGCATATCTGTCTTTGAAACATAAGTTATTCACTATCACCACCGACAACTATATAAGTTTCACATTATCTACTTCTAAGTGTCGGAACAAATATGGTACAAATATACAATAAAAATCCGAGAAACAAGCAAATCAATCAGAAAGTGCTAAAAACAAAATAGGGCGTAACCAATTGAGTTACACCCTATTTTACTATCGTTAGTTATCGTTATTTACCGATACTTACTTCACTTCCTCGAAGTCAGCATCCTGAACGTTATCTCCGTGCTTGCTGTTATCTTGCTGGCCAGCACCACCATTCATATCAGGACCAGCCTGTGCTCCACCTTGCGCACCGCTCTGTGCATACATTTCAGCACTTGCAGCCTGGAAAGCAGTATTGATTTCTGCCATAGCAGTATCAATAGCAGCCAAATCTTGTGCCTTGTGAGCATCTTTCAATTTCTGCAAAGCAGCTTCAATCGGAGCTTTCTTATCAGCAGGCAACTTATCACCTAATTCCTTCAACTGATTTTCAGTAGAGAAGATTACGCTGTCAGCCTGGTTCAGCTTGTCGATCTTTTCACGTTCTTTCTTATCTGCTTCAGCATTAGCTTCAGCTTCAGCCTTCATCTTTTCGATTTCTTCCTTGCTCAAACCGCTGGATGCTTCAATACGGATAGCCTGTTCTTTACCGGTAGCCTTATCTTTTGCAGATACTTTCAAGATACCGTTGGCATCGATATCAAATGTAACCTCAATTTGAGGAACACCACGACGAGCCGGAGCAATACCTGTCAAGTTGAACTGACCGATTGATTTGTTCTGTGCAGCCATCGGACGTTCTCCCTGTAATACGTGGATAGTAACTTCCGTCTGGTTATCGGCAGCAGTAGAGAATGTTTCACTCTTACGAGCCGGGATGGTAGTGTTAGCGTCGATCAACTTAGTCATTACACCACCCAGTGTTTCGATACCCATTGACAACGGAGTAACATCCAACAATACTACACCTTTGATTTCGTCTGTCAACACAGCACCTTGTACAGCAGCACCAATTGCTACTACTTCATCCGGATTCACACCTTTAGAAGGAGCCTTGCCAAAGAAATCCTCTACCAATTTCTGAACAGCCGGAATACGTGAAGAACCACCAACAAGGATTACTTCATCAATATCAGCATTGTTCAAACCTGCATCACTCATTGCCTTCTTACATGGTTCAAGACAAGCCTGAATCAATTCGTGAGCCAAAGATTCGAATTTTGCACGAGTCAAAGTCTTCACTAAGTGCTTAGGCACACCACCTACCGGCATGATATACGGCAAGTTGATTTCTGTACTTGTAGAAGAAGAAAGCTCAATCTTAGCTTTTTCAGCAGCTTCTTTCAGACGTTGCAAAGCCATCGGATCCTGAGTCAAGTCAGCACCTTCGTCGTTCTTGAATTCCTGTACTAACCAGTTGATGATTACCTGATCGAAGTCATCACCACCCAAGTGAGTATCACCGTTTGTAGAAAGTACTTCAAACACACCACCACCAAATTCGAGGATAGAGATATCGAATGTACCACCACCAAGGTCGAATACAGCAATCTTCATATCTTTGTGAGCCTTATCCAGACCGTAAGCAAGAGCTGCGGCTGTCGGTTCGTTTACAATACGTTTTACTTCCAGACCGGCAATCTGTCCGGCTTCCTTAGTAGCCTGACGTTGAGAGTCGGAAAAATATGCAGGAACGGTGATTACTGCTTCTGTTACTTCCTGTCCGAGATAGTCTTCGGCAGTCTTCTTCATTTTCTGAAGAATCATAGCAGAGATTTCCTGCGGAGTGTACAGACGTCCGTCGATGTCAACACGCGGAGTGTTATTGTCACCTTTCACTACTTTATAAGGAACACGAGTCACCTCCTTCTGTACCTGATCCCAAGTTTCACCCATGAAACGTTTGATAGAGAAGATTGTACGTGTAGGGTTCGTAATAGCCTGACGTTTTGCAGGATCACCCACCTTACGTTCACCGCCATCTACGAAAGCGACAACAGAAGGAGTCGTACGTTTACCTTCACTGTTTGCAATTACTACAGGTTCGTTACCTTCGAATACGGCAACACAAGAGTTTGTAGTTCCTAAGTCAATACCAATAATTTTTCCCATGATCGTTATTTTTTTATTTATTATTTATTCATTGATTTCTTTTTGTCCGGTTGTTTCTCCGGCTCTTATCAAGGAGCCTCGTCGCGAACGGACGCTTACTAAAAAGCAAACCGTGTGCCAAAAAGAAATTATACGAATGCATGACATAATATCTGCCAAAAAGACAGTTTTAATAAATAAACACTGCTGACATAGTCATATTCAAAGCCAGTCAGCAACTGTTTCTTTAAACAAATACAGACGACTCTGGTTCGATGAAAGAAAAAAAATATGCCTGTGTCGTCATGTGCGACACAGGCATATCCTATTATATAGATTGATCTATTTATTACTTTTCCAGCACGATGACCAATGCGCCATTTGCATCATACAAGCCAATGCCGCCACCGGACAACACATCGAATGACTTCACCTCATTGATAGCTTTCAGCACCTTACCTTCTGTTTCCATGTCCGGACAAGCCATCATTGTGCTCGCTACTCCCGGAAAAGAAATTGATTTGGCATTGCTGGTACTGGTTTCAAAACCGCCATTAATCAAATTACATCCGGCATTGCCATGAATGGTCTTTTTCTTCACATCAAAAGCAATGAAAGGTTGTTTTTCCATACCGGAAGGAATTGCTTCACCATTCACTTCTTTAATTTTCCATTCTCCATTCAAAACTGAAAGTTTCACATCAGCCTCCTTCTTTTGTAGAACGACAACCGGACGGTTGGACGAATTGCAAAGATACATCTTATCTTTACCTGCCTTCTTGTATCCTTTTACTTGCGCAAAAGCATTCAATACATTATTTTCAGTAGTCATATCCGGACACATCATTCGGGTACTAGCCATCCCTGTAAGTTCAAGGCTTCCCGGCTTCGCATTTACATCGAAACTACCCATCATACGATTACATCCGCTATTGCCGGACACACGACCGGTCGCTGTATCAAAAGCGATAAAAGGAAGGGTTCTACTTTCGCCCGGAGCAATTTTCGAGCCGTTGACTTCTATAATATTCCATTCACCATTGATAGATGACAGAGGGATTGCCTTCTCAACCGAACGGCACGAAGACATTGCAAGTGCTGCACCAGCAATGCAAATTGAAACAAATACTTTCTTCATATTGTTATAACGTTTAAGTTAAAATCGGGGGCAAAGATATCAAAAAGATTGGAAAATAACATCCAATACAACATAAAATATATACATTTGCCAGTAGATATACAACAAACGAACAATTTACATAGTTCACTTAAAGTAAACAAATATGAGAATAATTGTCCTATCTTTAATTCTATTCTGTTATGGCACGTGTCCTATCACAGCTCAAAGTGATTACATTGTCACTACTCCTTCCACGCAGGAAATCCCTGTAGGTGAAGAAGAACAATTCATCAAGAATAACTTTCCACTGCAACCGCTGTGTAAATGGACACCCGGAATGAAGTTTATGTTTGTTCCTTCTACACGGAACATGTTCCTTCCTACTCTTTCCAGCTACGACACCGACAAAGGAATAGACAACAGCCTGCTGAAGCACAAGATTCTCACTTTCACGGGAACAGAAGAGAAGGCTCAAAATATATCAACCGGAACCAACTATTCCACTCGCTTCGTATTCGAATGTGAGGGAGAAAAATATTATTATGACATAAAGAACATGAGACTGGACGAGATTTGCGAGAAGGCTCCCCGTGCCGGTATCAATGGATTGGTTTATCTGAAAGATGTAGATACTGCCAAAGAGTTGTTAGTAGGAAAAACAGTCTATATACAATCTGAAAGTGCCCGGGTAGACGATGCCAACAATTATTCCGGCTATCGGGATATAGCAATTCCTGTCAATACGGAAGCTACAATTACCGCTATTGGAGTCGGCAGTCAGGCATATCCAGTGAAAATCGTATTCAAAGATACACAGGGACATTCTTATTATCTGGAAGTCGCTCTCTCGCGAACGAACTCCGGCATGGACCTGAATGATTTTCAAGGCGAAAAGAGAATGAAATATTTTTCAAATGCATTCAGTTTCACTAACAAGAGTCTGGGTACTATTGAAAGCCTGAAAAATAAATACTTGGGAATGACCGTTTATCCTAAAAAGATGCTGCCGGCCAAAAGAATCGTATCTTTTGAAGATAAGCAGACCGAATCACGTGTTCACTTGCCCCGATATACGGTTCTGCAAATAAAAGAGATTAAATTATCTCCCCCGGCAGCCTGGCCACCCTGTCATTAACGGACAGGGACGGGGCAATCTATGAATTGGAAACAGATCTGAAATATGACGTGATTGTCAAAAATGATAATTATATCGAAGATTTTTTCGGATTCGAGGATATACATAAGAAATATCCGGGCATTACAGAAAAACGTTGGCAGATTATCTCCCGGGGAGATTTGGAGGCAGGGATGAGTACGGTAGAATGTCGTTTGTCCATTGGTGATCCGATAGAAATCGAGCTGAAAAAAGACAGTCGTTTCGAAACTTGGTTCTACAATGGCAAAACGCTGGAATTCGAAAACGGAACCTTGCAACGTTACAAATAAAAAGGAGTAGCTGCGCAATGATTATCTGAAAATAATCACGTATATTTGCCAAACCAATAAATCATAAATTATAATTCATTAAATACAGAAATGGGTAGAGTTCTTATTATTGGTGCAGGCGGTGTTGGCACTGTCGTTGCACACAAAGTGGCACAAAATGCCGATGTATTTACAGATATCATGATTGCCAGTCGTACGAAAGAGAAATGCGATAAAATCGTCGAGGCAATAGGTAACCCCAATATAAAAACAGCTAAAGTTGACGCAGACAATGTAGAGGAGCTGGTAGCCTTATTCAACGATTTCAAACCCGAAATGGTGATTAATGTGGCTCTCCCTTATCAGGATCTGACGATTATGGAAGCTTGTCTGAAAGCCGGAGTGAACTATCTGGACACCGCCAACTATGAGCCGAAAGATGAAGCTCATTTTGAATACAGCTGGCAGTGGGCTTATCACGATCGTTTCAAAGAAGCAGGTCTGACAGCTATCCTCGGCTGCGGATTCGACCCGGGAGTAAGCGGTATCTATACTGCTTATGCAGCTAAACATTATTTTGATGAGATTCAATATCTGGACATTGTAGACTGCAATGCAGGTAACCATCATAAGGCTTTTGCTACAAACTTCAATCCGGAGATCAACATTCGCGAAATTACGCAGAACGGACGCTATTATGAAAATGGCAAATGGGTAACTACCGGTCCGCTGGAAATCCACAAAGACCTTACATACCCGAACATCGGTCCGCGTGACTCTTATCTTCTTTATCACGAAGAACTGGAATCTTTAGTGAAACATTATCCGACTATCAAACGTGCACGTTTCTGGATGACTTTCGGACAGGAGTATTTAACTCATTTACGCGTTATCCAAAACATTGGTATGGCACGAATCGACGAGGTTGATTACAACGGAATGAAGATTGTACCATTGCAATTCTTGAAGGCTGTATTGCCTAACCCGCAGGATTTAGGAGAAAACTACGAAGGAGAAACTTCTATCGGTTGCCGTATCCGTGGTCTGAAAGACGGTAAGGAACGTACTTACTATGTATACAACAACTGTAGTCACCAGGAAGCTTATCAGGAAACCGGTATGCAGGGAGTAAGCTACACCACCGGAGTTCCGGCAATGATTGGAGCCATGATGTTCTTCAAAGGCGAATGGAATCGTCCGGGTGTAAACAATGTAGAAGAATTCAATCCGGATCCGTTCATGGAACAACTCAATAAGCAAGGTCTTCCCTGGCATGAAGAGTTCGACAAGGATTTGGAATTATAAGAGTACACCTATTCATTAAAAGAAAGTTATGATAAACGTAGGAGATAAAGCACCGGAAGTCTTGGGTATCAATGAGAAAGGCGAAGAAATCCGTTTAAGTGCTTATAAAGGAAAAAAAATTGTGTTGTACTTCTACCCAAAGGACAGTACATCAGGTTGCACCGCACAAGCGTGTAACCTGCGCGACAACTATTCCGAACTACGTAAAGCCGGCTATGAAGTAATCGGTGTCAGCGTAGACAATGAAAAGTCGCACCAGAAATTCATCGAAAAGAACAATCTTCCTTTCACTCTGATTGCTGACACTGACAAAAAGTTAGTAGAAGAATTTGGAGTATGGGGAGAAAAGAAACTGTACGGACGTGCTTACATGGGTACTTTCCGCACTACTTTCCTGATAAATGAAGAGGGAATCGTAGAACGAATTATCACTCCCAAAGAAGTGAAGACCAAAGAACATGCCTCACAGATTTTAAATCAATAACTCCATTAATTATATAAGAATAAGGTATGGCAAAAAAAGACGAACTTAATTTTGAAACAGATAATAAAATGGCATCAAGCGAAAAACTAAAAGCCTTACAGGCTGCCATGGAAAAGATAGAAAAGAGCTTCGGTAAAGGTTCTATCATGAAAATGGGTGATGATAGTGTTGAACAAGTAGAAGTGATCCCGACAGGCTCTATTGCCCTGAACGTGGCACTTGGCGTTGGAGGTTACCCTAGAGGTAGAATCATCGAAATCTATGGCCCGGAGTCTTCCGGTAAAACAACATTGGCTATCCACGCCATTGCTGAAGCACAAAAGGCCGGCGGTATCGCTGCTTTTATTGATGCCGAACACGCTTTCGACCGTTTCTACGCATCTAAACTGGGCGTAAATATCGATGATCTTTATATCTCTCAACCGGATAACGGAGAGCAGGCGTTGGAGATTGCGGAACAACTGATTCGTTCTTCTGCTATCGACATCATCGTTATTGACTCTGTAGCCGCACTGACTCCTAAAGCGGAAATCGAAGGCGACATGGGTGACAACAAAGTAGGCCTTCAGGCACGTTTGATGTCGCAGGCTCTTCGTAAGTTGACAGCTGCTGTGAGCAAGACACGTACTACTTGTATTTTCATCAACCAGTTGCGTGAGAAGATCGGTGTTATGTTCGGTAACCCGGAAACAACAACCGGTGGTAACGCTTTGAAGTTCTACGCTTCTGTACGTTTGGATATCCGTGGTAGCCAGCCGATCAAAGATGGCGAAGAGATTCTCGGTAAACTGACTAAGGTGAAAGTGGTGAAGAATAAAGTAGCACCTCCTTTCCGCAAAGCAGAATTTGACATCATGTTCGGTGAAGGTATCTCCCATTCCGGAGAAATCATCGACTTGGGTGCTGACCTGGGAATCATCAAGAAGAGCGGTTCATGGTATAGCTACAATGATACTAAGTTAGGACAAGGACGTGATGCCGCCAAACAATGCATCATGGATAATCCTGAACTGGCTGAAGAACTGGAAGGATTGATCTTCGAAGAATTGAAGAAGAAATAATTTGCTTTAGCCCTGCTTTATCAGCAGGCTAAAACTGAACTAAAACTGAAAGGTGGGAGAAAGTCGTTTACTACGATCATTCTCCCACCTTTTTCTCTTTTATATAATTCTCTCTTTTATTTCTTACACGAAGTAAATGTATGCCAATGTGCTCAAACTGATAATTACCCAAAGCAAAATTCCTTGAACCAAAGGCTTTATTCCAACTGCTTTCAATACATCAATAGAAAGAGAAGCACCGATGAAAAACATGGTAATCGTCAGAGTTTTACGGGCAATACCGTTAATAGCCGCTCCCAATTGTGGTACTCCATCCAGCAAATAAGTGTTTACTACCAATGCCAACACGAAGAAGAAGATAAACCATGGAATACTTATCTTTTGTCCTTTGCTTTTGAAAATAAAGGAAGTAGCAAAAGCCATCGGGATAATCCAAAGCGCACGGGTCAGTTTAATAGTGGTTGCCACTTTCAATGCTTCTTCACCATAAGCAGCTCCTGCACCTACTACAGAACTGGTGTCATGAATGGCAATAGCTGCCCATGTTCCGAATTGTTGCTGATCCATATTTAATGCATGACCAATGGCGGGGAAAATGAAAAGTGCGATAGCATTCAAGATAAAGATAGTACCCAATGCTACAGACATTTCACTATCTTTCGCTTTCAATACCGGTCCCACAGCCGCAATGGCACTACCACCACAGATAGCAGTTCCCGAACTGATAAGATAAGCTGTATTACGGTCAATCTTGAACAACTTACGTCCGATAAACCAACCTATTACCAAGGTTCCGATCACTGAAATGACTGTAAACTCCATACCTTCCTTACCGGAAGCTAAAGCAGAATGAAGATTCATACCAAATCCCAATCCTACAACTGAATATTGCAACAGATATTTAGAGGTTTTCTTATTAAACTTAGGATGCGCTTGTCCACAAGTCAATGCAAAAATAAGTCCGAGGAACAAAGCAACCGGAGGAGTTACCCAAGCCGACCATGCTTCCAATCCCGGAATATAGTCTAAAAAAAGAAAGAAAGTCAGAGTAGAAAGCAGTGCAACATAAATCATCTTATTATTTGCCTGCAAAGTTTTTGTAGCTGTTGAAATCATATCTTTTTATCTTTAATTGTTTTCCGGGTGCAAAGGTACGGTAAACAATCAAGACCCACCAATAGTTTCTAATTATGCATTATAACTTTTAATTATAGGCATACTCTCTCCCAACTACTCTTACACTGTTACAATGTCTTTCCCAAAAGGCGATAATGCCAAAGATGCCAACTTGAAGTGTTGCAATCCAAAAGGGATTCCGATAATGGTAATGCACAATATAGCCCCGAAAACCAAATGTGACAGACAGATCCAAATGCCACCCAGAAATATCCACAGGATATTCATCAATATATAGAGGCAGCCACCGGAACGGTTCCCACTTCTGACTTCTTTACCGAAAGGCCATAAAGCAAGTCCGGCCAACTTCAATGTTTGCATCCCAAAAGGAATGCCGATAATGGTCAGCATCATCAATAAACTCGAAATGAGGTATTCGACAGCAGTAAAGATACCACCAAGCAGCAACCACAATAGATTCATTAAACAGCACATATAAAATAGTATTAGTTATTATTCCAATTTTCTTTTTGTTGTCTCATCCACTTTACCCTGATAATAATGGTCGATCACTTGCTGAAACAAATCATCCGAAGCAACTTCATTAAAAAGCGTCATGCATGACAATACTTTCATCGCATCTAACGAACCGAAAACTTCCTGCGCCGTTTTATTTTTCAAATGAAGAAAAACAGACGTTATTTCACGAAGTCTTTCTCCCAAAATTGGATGGGCAAGATATGCTTCAGCCTCTTCTTTGCCGCTAAGGCCATAATACTGTGAATTATAACTCATGCCCAATCCTTTCAGTTGAGGAAATATATACCAAATCCAATGGGAATATTTCCGCCCGTTTCTAACTTCTGCAAGGGCTTGTTCATAATCACCTCGCTGGGCATCTAAAAATCGTTGTAAGTTATAGTCAGTCATAGATACTTCTCGCATTTTTTTAAGTTATCATACTTTCAGGAGATAACAGAATCAAATAAGTGATTTATTTCGAATCACAGCACTTTTTTCAATTCTATTAAAGCCGAGACTTCGTTTTCCTTATTAATGTACTTCTCTATTTCATAGGGTTTATATCCTAATTTAGTATATAACAGAAGCCCACTCGTATTAGCATCAAAACAAGACAAATGAAGCTCCGATACATTATATTTCTTTTTCCCAATATCTTCCATAGCATTTATCAGAAATGTGCCAACGCCACGATTACGAAAACAAGGACTTACTATTACATTTCCAATAGCACAATATTGAGATTCTCTTACCTCATAGAAATTTGCAAACCCTACTACTTCATTATTAAATAAAACAACAGTCGAATCAAATCTATCTTTTATTGTATTCTTTAATTGATCGATTGTTAAAGGAAAATCAGCTTTAGGAAACATAAAAAACAGTTCCTGCTTGTTTCGAGGTAATTTACAAACAGTTTCTAAATCGTCAAACGTAAAATCTCTATAAGTAAGTTTTTCTTTTTCCATAATAATCATGCTGATACCCTCCATTTCTTTTCTACATACAATATTATAACCGACTTTGCTATATAGATGCAAAGTATTGGGTGTCTCTTCGCCTGTAAAAAGAGAAAACTTATGACAGTGAGGAAATAACCGTTCTATTTCAGTCATAAGTTCTCTACCTATACCTTTATTCTGAAAATCGGGATGCACTATCAATTTACCAATATGACATACTCTATTTTCATCCATACATCCCCTGACAGAACCTACAATCTGTCCATCATCTGATACGTATTTTAGAATAATGCCTGTCTGATACTCATCACAAATCTCATCCTGATTTTGCAACAAAGGGGGAAGATCGAATTTATTCATTCGTTCGGCCACCACCATAAAAGATTTCTTTTGCAAAGATAAAATGTTTACCAAATCATTTTCTTCAGCTTGCATGATATTAGTATGACTCATAATATTACAAATATACACTTTTCTAAAAACTAACAGAAGCATTGCATCCACTTTTTAGAAAATAATATATTAAGCATAAAATCCCGTTATATCCTTTCTCTTTAATCATCTTCATTCCCTCCCAAACTATTAATAGAAAACTTCTTCTTTATTAAGGATAAACTTCTTTTTGTCAAATAGAAAACTTATCTTTGTATAAGAGTAAACTATAAATGCAAGCTTTGATTATAAAAATGAAAGCTTTGTTTTTATAAACGCAAGCTTCAATTATAAAAACAAAAGTTGCATTTATAGTTTATAATTAATCAAAAGGAACTTTACTATTAGAAGAAAGGAAGTTTGCCTCTAATACAAAAGAACTTATCTATTAATACTTTAAACAATAGATGATATGGCAAGATATATCATAGAGGAGATGCCCGATCTTCAGAAAACAGGCAAAAGAATTACTTATCCTAAATTTGCGCGGATAGATAATACAAGCATAAAAGAGTTGGCGCAACGAGTTGGCGACGTCAGTGGATTCAGTGCAGGAGACATAGAAGGCGTACTACTTCAGACCGCCATTGAAATGGCGCATTTGATGGCAGAAGGGCGCTCGGTAAAGATAGACGGAATAGGAACGTTTACTCCCTCTCTTACTTTAGGCAGAGACAAGGAGCGGGAAGATCCAGAAGAAGGGGGGAGTCATCGCAACGCACAAAGTATTTTTATAGGAGGTGTAAATTTCCGGGTAGACCGAGAAATGGTGAGAAATATCAGCGAAAGATGCCAACTGGAAAGAGCACCCTGGAAAAAGCAACGATCCTCTAATAAATTCACATCGGAACAACGACTGGCATTAGCTCTAAAGTATCTGGATGAACATCCCTTCCTGACCGTTTGGGAATATCGCAAACTAACAGGATTGTTGCAAACAGCAGCAACCAACGAACTAAGACAGTGGGGACATCAACCGGATTCTGGAATAGAAATCACAGGAAGAGGAGCACACAGGGTATATATAAAGAAAAAATAGTCGAACGAAGAGGATAACAGTATGAGAAATACCCCGAAAATAGATGAGAAATAACTGTTTTGAGGCCTATTTCACTAAAGAAACTATGAGAAATAGGCTTTCTCAAAACGTTTCTCATTCAGTAATTATCTGGTTATAAGATTATTATAAAATAATTATGAGAATATGAGAAATGAAAATCATTTTTCTTATTCTGGAGAAGCGATTGCACGAGAGAAAAAGACAAACTTACAGGCTTTTACTATGATGTCCGGCGAAACGCATAAACACCTGTGACAATCCTCCCTCCTGCCCTTGCAGCTGTACAAAGTTAAATTCGCGCAGCATCGGCATTCCTTTTATTTCGACTACACGGAGATTGCCAGCTACAAGCTCTTTATGCACCGAACGGATAGAAACAATTCCCATACAGTCCGTATGTTCCAAAAAAAGCTTGATACTCTCTGTACTACCGAGATACATCAATACATTTAAAAAAGAAAGTTTGAGATTATGTTGCAATAAGGCACGTTCAAACACATCTAATGTACCGGAGCCCCTCTCCCGCAAAACCAAAGGAATATTCAGCAAATCTTCCGGAGTAATCTCATCCGTGACAGCTAATTTACTCTGTGTATGCACCACGGCAACCAGTTCGTCTTGCAAAAATGGAGTATATTTCAGATTAGGTAAGCGGAAGATCCCTTCGACCAGTCCCAAATCAATCCGATGCTCTTGCAAGGCAGCTTCCACTCCCCGGGAATTTCCATTAATCAAAGAAAGATTGATTTGCGGAAACTTGGCTATAAAGTTCGCTAACAGAGGAGGAAGTACATATTGCGCAATCGTAGTACTGGCCCCCAATTTCAGCTCGCCGATATATTCATTATGCAACAGATGCATCTCATATTCTAATTGTTTATAATCGTCCAAGATTTTCTCGCTATGTTTCAACAGCAATTCTCCGGCCTTAGTCAGTGAGATTTTGCTCCCTTGACGGTCGAACAAACGAGCTTGATAGTAAGTCTCCAGCTCCTGAATATGTTTGGTGATAGCAGGTTGACTGACAAACAATTCTTGCGAAGCCTTCGTAAAGCTTAGATTCTTCGCTACGCTCTGAAATACTTTTAAACGAAAATCGGACACGGCAATTATGATTAACAGTTAAGAAATCAATGACGAATAATGAATTACAGAAAGAATAAAAGCACAATAGTTATTGCAATTCTTCCGCTTTTATCCCCAACGCCTGCATGACAGGGAAAGCCAGCATATCCCATTTATAATCCACCGGAAGTTCGGGCTCATTCATACGGAATTGAATGACCTCTTTGCCTTTCACTTCATGCAAAGCATCAGTCACTTTCTTTCCATACTCCTCATTGAAAGAAATAACGATCATCCTTTTCACGTCTGCCGAATCGGAAACGATAGAGAGTAAATCCAAAAACAAATCTTCTCTTGACACCATTCCTTCCGATGGAACGCTGGCAAAAGAATATTCACCATAAGGGCTCTGAAACGCAACTCCATTCAATTCTTCCTGCAAACCGGAAGGTTGGCAATATTGCAATCGACTGGATTCTTTATCATACACAAAAAGAAATTGCACCTCGTTCTTCCCTTCTGTAATCCCTGCATCCAAGGTTATATAGGTGGTCAACATCGAAAGGTCTATCTCTTGTAAAGAACGATGCAAAGTTTCTTCAAAATATCCTTTTATATCCGTTATTACAAAATTCAAAAAAGCAGCGTCAATCAACACCACTGTTTCAGCAAGTTTTATTTGGGGCTTATCACTCATATACCATCTATATTATTACAGCGGATAAAGATACTACAATACTTTTATTTATCCACTTTTCAATATTTATTTTCTTTCATCACAGGCTAAGATTACACAAACAAGCGTATCAGGTAACAAATGATATTTTATAGCAAATTCGTCAGTTACTCCCAGATAAAAAGGTCATTTTGTCCTTTAACTCCTTAATACTCATGCTATTTTGTCATATTTTTATACTTGGCAAATCTTTTGCGCCCTCTTAGGTGTTATTAAAAACGTGAAATAAGAAAGGAGAACAAAGATATGAACTTTAACAATTTTACCATCAAATCTCAAGAAGCGGTACAGGAGGCCGTGAACCTGGTACAAAGCCGGGGACAACAAGCCATTGAACCTGTCCACATCATGCAGGGAGTAATGAAGGTGGGTGAAAATGTCACTAACTTCATCTTCCAGAAACTTGGCATGAACGGACAGCAGGTAGCTCTTGTTGTCGACAAACAGATCGACTCCCTGCCAAAAGTATCCGGCGGAGAACCGTATCTGAGTCGTGAATCTAACGAAGTATTGCAGAAAGCAACACAGTATTCTAAAGAAATGGGCGATGAGTTTGTTTCATTAGAGCATATCATACTAGCATTGCTGACTGTGAAAAGTACCGTCTCCACTATCTTGAAAGATGCCGGTATGACGGAAAAAGAATTACGCAATGCCATCAGCGAGTTGAGGAAAGGAGAAAAAGTAACGTCACAATCTAGTGAAGATACTTATCAATCATTGGAAAAGTACGCTATCAACCTGAACGAAGCTGCCCGTAGCGGAAAACTGGATCCTGTAATTGGACGTGATGAAGAAATCCGCCGGGTACTCCAGATATTGAGCCGCCGTACAAAGAATAATCCGATTCTAATCGGTGAACCGGGAACTGGTAAGACAGCAATCGTAGAAGGCTTGGCACATCGTATCCTTCGAGGAGATGTACCTGAAAACCTGAAAAACAAACAGGTCTATTCATTGGATATGGGAGCACTGGTTGCCGGTGCAAAGTATAAAGGTGAGTTTGAAGAACGACTGAAATCAGTTGTCAATGAAGTGAAGAAATCAGAAGGTGATATAATTCTGTTCATTGATGAGATTCATACACTGGTAGGAGCCGGAAAGGGTGAAGGCGCCATGGATGCTGCAAACATTCTAAAACCTGCCTTAGCTCGTGGAGAATTACGTTCTATCGGAGCAACAACCCTCGACGAATATCAAAAGTACTTCGAAAAGGACAAAGCTTTGGAGCGTCGTTTCCAAATCGTACAAGTGGATGAACCGGACAACTTGAGTACCATTTCTATCCTTCGTGGACTGAAAGAGCGTTACGAGAACCATCACCATGTGCGTATCAAAGATGATGCCATCATTGCAGCCGTCGAATTGAGTAGCCGTTACATCACCGACCGTTTCCTGCCGGATAAAGCCATTGACCTGATGGATGAAGCTGCAGCCAAACTGCGTATGGAGGTAGATTCTGTTCCTGAAGAACTGGATGAAATCTCCCGCAAAATCAAGCAGTTGGAAATCGAACGGGAAGCTATTAAACGTGAAAACGATAAACCGAAACTGGAAATCATCGGTAAGGAGCTTGCCGAACTTAAAGAACAGGAAAAGTCCTTTAAAGCCAAATGGCAGAGTGAAAAAACACTGATGGATAAAATCCAGCAGAATAAGGTTGAGATAGAGAATCTTAAATTTGAAGCAGAAAAAGCTGAACGTGAAGGTGACTATGGTAAAGTAGCCGAAATCCGTTACGGTAAACTTCAGGCTTTGGACAAAGAGATAGAAGATACTCAAAAGCAGCTACGTGATATGCAAGGCGATAAAGCCATGATTAAGGAAGAGGTAGATGCTGAGGACATTGCCGATGTTGTTTCCCGTTGGACAGGTATTCCTGTCAGCAAGATGCTGCAAAGTGAAAAGGATAAACTATTGCACTTGGAAGAGGAACTTCATCAACGTGTAATCGGTCAGGATGAAGCGATTGAAGCCGTGGCAGATGCCGTGCGCCGTAGTCGTGCCGGATTACAGGATCCGAAACGTCCGATTGGCTCGTTCATTTTCCTCGGAACCACCGGTGTAGGTAAGACCGAACTGGCGAAGGCATTGGCAGAATTCCTGTTCGATGACGAAACGATGATGACTCGTATCGACATGAGCGAGTATCAGGAAAAGCACAGTGTTTCCCGTTTAGTCGGAGCGCCTCCGGGATACGTAGGATATGATGAAGGCGGTCAGCTGACAGAAGCTATACGTCGGAAACCTTACTCTGTTGTCCTGTTTGACGAGATAGAAAAAGCTCATCCGGATGTTTTCAATATCCTGTTACAGGTATTGGATGACGGACGACTGACTGACAATAAAGGAAGGGTGGTCAACTTCAAAAATACAATCATCATCATGACTTCGAATATGGGTAGTTCTTATATACAAAGTCAGATGGAGAAGTTGCACGGTTCCAATAAAGAAGAAGTGATTGAAGAAACGAAGAAGGAAGTCATGAATATGTTGAAAAAGACGATTCGCCCGGAATTCCTGAACCGTATTGATGAAACGATCATGTTCTTACCATTGAATGAAAAGGAAATCAAGCAGATCGTACTCTTACAAATCAAGGGA